>JAEEGJ010003185.1_pt1 | contig 66033 bp, 54 predicted proteins | sample 8958761 | NCBI WGS metagenome assembly JAEEGJ01 (sample SAMN16246546, study PRJNA631951) | gut metagenome | biome: gut microbiome; feature: rumen; material: RS-attached | host: Bos | place: Iran: Karaj | collected 2018-10 | reverse complement strand
AGAACGTTGACGTATCTATCACAGGTAACTCAACAAATCCTACAAGATTCCAGCACCCTGTTGCAGGAACATACAAGAAGGAGCGTACAGAAGCCGGCAAGAAGTACTTCTCAGTTGCTTCAGGCGGCGGTACAGGACGTACACTTCACCCTGATAACATGGCAGCAGGCCCTGCTTCTTATGGTATGACAGATACTATGGGACGTATGCACTCAGACGCTCAGTTCGCAGGATCTTCATCAGTTCCCGCTCACGTTGAGATGATGGGTCTTATCGGCGCAGGTAACAACCCGATGGTTGGTATGACTGTTTCTACAGCCGTTTCAATCGAAGAGGCTGCTAAGGCTGGTAAGTTCTGACCTCGATCACTTAATGAGACGTAGTCGAATTTAGTGAGCGTGGTCGTTCGATTTCGCACATCGTGCGAAAGTCGAACATACCCCTTACACTTAATGAGGCGTAGCCGAATTTAGTGAGTGTGGTCGTTCGATTTCGCACATCGTGCGAAAGTCGAACATACCCCTTATACTTAATGAGGCGTAGCCGAATTTAATAGCTGACTAAAATAGCAAGGTCGGTTCTGTTTCACACAGAACCGACCTTTTCTTTGCGAAAAGCAGACTTTATTTGACTTTGAGGTACTTTCAGTGTTATTATTGCCAAATATCGACGCGTGTACATTGGCATGTTTTTTATAGCTTGAAAGGAAAGTTTGATATGATTCAGATTACTTACTTGGGGATGTTTGTTTTTATTACTTTGTGCTGGATCGTTGCAAGGTTTGTTAGCGCCAGGGTTAGCGGGAGTGTGGATATAAAAAAAGAGTTAAGACTTTTGACTTTATATGTGTGCATATTGGTTATATCCAGATTTGTATATTTTCCGATGCACCTTAAGAACGGGCATGTTGCACCTATCATATTTGATATCCATAAGGCTTATCCATTTAAGTGCAGTTTTAAGCCTTTTTTATTCCTTGAACAGAAATATGCAGGGTACAAGGTGAATATAGTGGGAAATGTTGCTATGTTTATACCTGTGGGAATGGCACTGCCGTTTTGCTTTGATAAGCTTAACAATGTTATTAAAGTGACTTTTATAGGGATGTGTTATACGATCTTTATTGAAATATCACAGCTTCCTTTATATCAGAGACATACGGATATTGATGATGTGATCCTCAATACCTCCGGCGTATTTATCGGAGCTATAGTCTATTTCACGGTTAAATCTATTCACTACCTTCTCACCAAAGATAATACGGAATCAGAAGCGATCGCTGAGAATTGATCAAGGACGCCCGGGAACAATGGCATATATCCGGAAATGTTTGTGTTCGGCTGCGCAGTGATTTTCATAATTTTACAAGAAACGGGAATGCCTCCTTTCGACGTTGCTCAGAGAAGTCGGCATTCCCGTTTCTTGTTTGGAAAGTTTTTACTTAACCATGTCAGGGTAGTTGTAGTAGAATTCTTCGTTGAATTCCTGTTCGTATTTGTTGGCGTATCTCATTGCGCTGTGGAGGGCGCCGTCGGTGTTGTCGGTGTAGTAGCCGACTGTGAAATAGAGCCATTCGGGATCGCTTGCGAGGTCTTTGAGATTTTCGATTTTTTCCTCAAATTCTTCTTCGGTGCTTGTTGTTGAAATGATTGCAAATTCATCACCGGAAGAGCGGTAGATATAATCATTCTGGAATACTTCTTTAAGAACCTTGCCGGCTTCTTTGAGAAGGGTGTTTCCTACGTCATGGCCTTTTTTCTCGTTGACTGTTTTAAGTGTGTTGAGATAGCAGAATGCAACGCTGAATGGGGTAGGAGCGATCTTGAGCTGAGCTGCGAGCTCATCTACCATGTTGTTCATAGCTGTTCTGTTGTATACGCCTGTTCTTGAATCAATGAGGCTAAGGCTTCTTAATCTCTCGATAAGGAGATGGTGAGCGGCCTCAGATGAAACAAAGGCGGAAAGAAGCTCTATGATATCCTTGAATTCAGCGAGCCTGCTTGTATCAAAGTTTGTGACATACATATAGCCTATGATGGTATTCTGGTGAATAAAAGGAACAAGGCACAGTGTCTCAACACCGTTTTCTTTTAAAGTTTTGACCCAATCGGGAGAGCGCTTTTCATAATTCTCCATATCTGCGCTGTTAGTGATTATGATAGAATCATTTTCAAGTGTGAGTTCTTCCCAGGTTTCAACTATTTCATAGGGAATCTTGTCGAAGATATTCTGAAGAACAATCTCATTGTTTCTTACATTTTCGCCAACAACATTGAATTTATACAGATCTCTTGATATTGTCAGAATGCATGCTGCATAAGCATCAGTATATTCTCTGAGGTCTTTGGCGACGTTGTTCATACTTGTCTGGAAATCTTCACCTTTACGCATATGTAGACAAGTCTTTATAATAAATGCCGAAATTTCGGCTGATAAATTTTTTTCGTCAAATTGATCGAATAATGTTTCGAGTGACATCGCTAACCTCCAAAAAGCGCGCTACCGCATAATAAAATCATATATATATTATCCTTAAATCGACGAATAATCAAACAATAAAGTGTAAAAAATAATAAATTAATAATTAAGGATTTCTAATATATAGCTGGTTTTTCAAAGATTTGATCACGGTAAAATGGCGTTTTAGCGCTTCCTGTCGGGGTGTTTTTCATAGAATTTGTTCTTGTCCTGGTACATGCGCTCATCGGCATATCTCATGGCAAGCTCCAGAGGACCGGAGCCACCGTCGTGATAGTAACCTATGGCAAAGCATAGTTTGTCAGGGTCGCTGGTAAGTTCTCTGAGCCTTTTTATTTTTTCTTCAAATTCATGCTCGTTGCTGTGTGTAGAAATAATGGTAAATTCATCGCCGCCTGCTCTGTAGATGTTGTCATCTTTAAAGACTTCCTTGAGAATATCGGCTGCTGCGGCGATAAGCTTGTCGCCTGCATCGTGTCCCTGATTGTCATTTACTATCTTAAGACCGTTTATGTCGCAGAATGCAACTGAGAACGGTATCGGATTAAACTTAAATTTGATCGAGAATTCTTCTACATCGGCGTTCATACAGTTTCTGTTCTTTACCCCGGTCAGTATGTCTGTATTGCTGAGATATTCAAGCCTTTCAAGGAATAAGTGGTTGGCAACTTCGGCTGATAGGAAGAATGATACAAGTTCTACCATTTCCTTCATTCTTGTCATATAATTAACATCAAAATTGGCAATAAATAGGTAGCCGATTATGTTGTTTTGGCGCAAAAAGGGTACAAGGCACAGACTGTATACCTGGTTATCTCTTAACGTATGCACCCATTCGGGGGCTTCTTTTTCATAGTGCTCAAGGTCTGATTCGCTTTTGATTATAATGTTGTTTGTGTGTTTGAGAAGCTTCTCCCAGCTGGCAACTACAGAATATGGGATATTAGAGAAGATTTTTTTTATGCTTACGCGTGGATCGTTAGTCGATCCGCTTATTACTTCATATCTTTGAAGGTCATTCTGGAAAGACATGACACTGGCGCCGGCTGCGTCTGCGTATTCTCTGATATAGTCGGTAACAAGCTGCATACTGGAATAAAAATCATTTTCGCTTTGAAGTTCAAGACAGGATTTGATAACAAAAGAAGCTATGTCGGGTGATACTGACGAATATTTATTGACATCCATCTCTTTGTTGAGTGTATAGACAAACATGCAATATGCAATGTTCGGATCTTTTTCATTTTCATTTACTGCAACGGGGAGCATAAAGTTCTCAGTCCAATAACCATACATTTTCGTTGTATCGACATATGTATGAATGGGTTCTTTTCTCCAAGCGGCTCTAAAACAGGCGTCCTCAAATTTGGGCTCTCTGAGTACGTTGATAGTATATAAAGCACCTTCCATCTTGGATTCAATTTCTTTTACTTTTTCTTCGAGGTCAGTGCTGTCGTCTGATTCATTTTGAAAGAAAATAGCCATGCAGTCATTGATGAACGACTTATTTATGGCAAAGTATCTCATTTCCGCAAAATTACCATCATCATCTTTTTTGACTGCAAGAATGGCAGTTGAAAGAGGCATGGTATTTACGGTGTTTTTTAACTTGAAGTATAGATCAGAACTCATAGACAGTTGTACCATCCTTTCCCTTACAATATATGATAACCGTGATTTAAACAATTTTCAAATGCAAAAACGACAAATAACAAGGGTACAATATAAATAGCTTTTTTGCCTAAAAAACTGTATAATACAGGTAGTATAGGGGAAGGGGGCATCTATGGATTTTCTTTCTACATCAGCCTGTTATTGGCTGATAATCACTGTGGTTTTTGCTGTAGTTGAGCTTGCGACTGTCGGACTTATAACTATATGGTTTGCGGCAGGAAGCTTGGTAGCGATGATACTTGCAGCTTTTGGCGCGGGTGTTCCGCTTCAGGGTGCGGCTTTTGTGATTGTTTCGGTTGTTTGTATAGCGGCGGTAAGACCGCTTGCGGCGAAGCATTTTAACAATAAGGTTGCCAAGACCAATATCGACTCGATTATAGGCAAGAAACTCGTTGCAAAGACAAAGATCGATAATATCGCAGACATCGGAAAAGTTGAGTTTGAAGGTTCGACATGGCTTGCAAGGTCGACTGAGGACAATATTATCATTTCCGAAGGTGAAGAAGTTATTGTCGAGAAGATTGTCGGTAATAAACTGATAGTCAGAAAAATTTTTTAATTTAAAGGAGAGGATATAACTATGTCAGGATTAGCACCGGTGTTATGTATCTTAATTATTCTTGTGATTATTTTGCTTGCTGCAAATATCAGGATTGTGCCTCAGGCACATTCATTTATTGTTGAAAGGCTTGGAGCTTATAAGGAGACTTGGGATGTAGGCCTTCATTTTAAAGTTCCTTTTATAGACAGAGTTGCAAGACAGGTTGACCTTAAGGAGCAGTATTGCGACTTCCCGCCTCAGCCCGTTATTACTCAGGATAACGTAACAATGCAGATCGATTCTATCGTATTCTTCAGAATTTCGGATCCTATGGCTTTTGCATACGGCGTAAGAAATCCTATCGGAGCTATTGAGAATCTTACTGCAACAACACTTCGTAACGTTATCGGTTCACTTACACTTGATGAAACACTTACATCAAGAGATCAGATCAATGCACAGATGCAGGATGCGCTCGATATCGCAACAGATCCTTGGGGAATCAAGATCACAAGAGTCGAGCTTAAGAATATTAATCCTCCCGAGCAGATCCGTGATGCCATGGAGAAGCAGATGAAGGCTGAGCGTGAAAAGAGAGAGAAGATCCTTTTTGCGGAAGGTGAGAAGCAGTCACAGATCACAGTCGCAGAAGGTGAGAAGCAGAGTAAGATTCTTCAGGCTGAAGCTGATAAGCAGGCTACAATCCTTAGAGCTGAAGCTGAGAGAGAAAAGAGAATCCGTGAGGCTGAAGGTCAGGCTGAAGCTATCAAGAGTATTCAGCAGGCTAATGCAGAGGGTATCAAGATGCTCAAGGATGCGGGAGCAGATGAGTCTGTTCTTACACTTAAGAGTCTCGAGGCATTTGAGAGGGCTGCAAACGGACAGGCAACCAAGATAATCGTTCCTTCAAATATCCAGAGCGTTGCTGGACTTGCGGGATCATTAAAAGAAATTGTAAAAGGATAATATGATTATTTTTTATTTTCTTGAAGGATGTTTGTTTCTATATTTTGTAAGCATATTATTTTCGGTCATTGTGACTTTTTTGGACTTTTTGGGTCCTAAGATAATTCAATATACGGTTGATTATTGTATTGCGGACACTGCCTTGGAAAAAGGCAGTGTTCCGTCATTTATGGAAACATTGGTCGAAAAGGTCGGAGGAAGAGAGTTTCTTAGGGAACATCTTGTATATGTAGCGGCTACGGTTGCAGCTATAGCGGTTGCTGCTGCAATCTGCAGATATCTTATGAAACTCATAAATTCTTTTGCTGCGGAGAAATTCGTCCGCAGGATGAGAGATAAGCTTTTTGAACATATTATGGAGCTGCCCTTTTCATGGCACAGCGAGAATCACACCGGTGATATCATACAGCGTTGCACTTCGGATGTGGATACAATAAAGATGTTTATATCGGAGCAGCTTCATTCTCTGGTAAGGATACTTATCAGGATAGTGGTGGCGGTCTATTTTATGCTTGGAATAAATAAGACCATGACACTTATCTCTGCGACATTTATTCCTGTCATAGTTTTGTATTCATGCTTCTTTCACAATAAAATAAGAGCAGGTTTTGAGAAGGCAGACGCTGAAGAAGGAAGGCTTTCCGCAACTGCACAGGAGAATCTCACAGGAGTCAGAGTTGTAAGGGCTTTTGGAAGAGAGAAGTACGAGAGAGACCGATTTGAAAAAAGAAATTATGACTATACCAATCTCTGGATAAAACTCATAAATATTTTGGCGGCGTTCTGGGCTTCGAACGATCTGATCTCGGGACTTCAGGTGATGATGATCACGATTTTCGGCGCTGTATTCTGTGTAAGAAACTATATCACTGTCGGCGAGTATATTGCTTTTGTTGCCTATAATGCAATGCTTACATGGCCCGTAAGAGCCCTCGGAAGGATTATTTCCGAGATGAGTAAGGCAAGAGTTGCAATAGACCGTATCGGCTATATCATAAATTCTGAAGCTGAAAAAGATATTGAAAATGCGGTTGAACCTGATATGCGAGCGGATATAAGATTTGAGAACGTTTCATACAGATATGAGAATGGCTCGGATGAAGTTGTAAACAATATAAGCTTTACCATAAAAGCGGGATCGACAGTCGGGATACTTGGCGGAACGGGATCGGGAAAATCGACTCTTATGTATCTTTTGGACAGGCTCTACAAGCTTCCGAAGGAAAACGGAAGCATTTATATAGGAGATACGAATATAGCCGATATCAAGGCGAAGTATTTAAGGAAAAGTATAGGATTTGTACTTCAGGAGCCTTTTCTTTTCTCCGGAACTCTTTCTGAAAACATCGGAATAACCAAGAAAGATCCGGATATGAAGGAGATAAGGGAAGCTGCGAGGATAGCGGCGCTTGATGATACTATCCTTTCATTTAACAAAGGATATGACACTTATGTGGGAGAGCGCGGCGTTACGCTTTCGGGCGGACAGAAGCAGAGGACGGCGATAGCACAGATGCTTATGTCCAAGCCGCCTGTCATGATATTTGACGATTCACTGTCGGCGGTCGATACAGAGACTGATATCAAGATAAGAAAAGCACTGTCCGAGAACTCGGGTGATTCAACGGTAATAATAATTTCCCACAGGATAACGACGCTTATGCACGCCGACAACATCATCGTGCTTGATAAGGGCAATCTTGTTCAGATGGGAAGTCATGACAGCCTTGTAAGGCAAGAAGGAATGTACAAAAAAATCTACGACATACAGACGCAGGGAATATGAACAAAGAAAAAAATGTAAAGCTGCCGCTTTTTGGCATACCAAAACTATATCCGTATATAAAGCCGTATCTCAAAAAGATTTTGACAATGATCTTTTTGGGTGTGTTAAGTTCGCTTTTTGACTCAGCATATCCGATATTTAACAGGTATGCGATTGATAATTTTGTGGTAAAAAACACTTTGAAGGGGCTTCCTGCTTTCATAATCCTCTATGTGACCGTGCTTATTATCCAGGTTGTCGATAATTTTATCACCTGTGCTCTGTGCGGACAGGTTGAGATGTGCATGGACAGGGACCTTCGGAATGCTTCTTTTAACCATCTTCAGGAGCTCTCTTTTGACTATTTTAACAGGAACAATGTCGGATATATTCATGCGAGAGTTATGAGTGATACGGGTAAAATAGGTGTCATGGTCGCATGGAGAATGATGGACGTCATTTGGAACGGTTCTTATATACTGTGGGTATTTGTGATGATGGTCATATTAAATCCAAGGCTTGCTTCTTACGTGCTCATAATGGTACCGATCGCGGCGATGATAGCCATATATTTCCAGAAGAGGCTTCTTGTTCTCAACAGAAAGATAAGGGAGATCAATTCGACCATAACCGGTAATTTCAATGAGGGAATCACAGGGGCTAAGGCTATAAAGTCGCTTGTTGTTGAAAAGAAGATCACGGATGATTTTGAAAAAGATACCGAGAAAATGAGAAGAGAATCGGTTCATTCCACGCATTACTCGGCACTTTTTTCGGCGCTTATAACGATGCTCTCGACGCTTTCGCTTGCGCTTATTCTCTGGAAGGGCGGAAAGCTTTCGACTGAAGGATTTATGCATATCGGAACGCTTACGGTGTTTATTTCCTATGCACTCGGACTTCTTGAACCTGTGCAGAATGTAATTGTAACGATATCTGAGATGATTGCGGTGCAGGTAAATGTTGAGAGGCTCTTTAAGCTCCTTGAGACCGCGTCTGATGTCTACGATTCGAAGGAAGTAATAGAGAAGTACGGTGATACTTTTAATCCCAAGAAAGAGAACTGGGAACCTTTGATTGGCGATATAGAGTTTAAGGACGTATCTTTCCGATATCCCGACGGAGATGAATATGTTCTTGAGAATTTTAATCTCAAGGTGCCGAAGGGGACAAATGTCGCGATTGTCGGAGAAACAGGCGCGGGTAAGTCGACACTTGTAAATCTTGTCTGCAGATTTTTTAAACCGACCAAAGGCCGGATCCTTATTGACGGGCGCGACGCGGCGGAGAGATCGCTTTTGTGGCTTCACAGTAATCTCGGATATGTGCTTCAGACACCGCACTTGTTCTCGGGTTCTGTAAGAGAAAATCTAAGGTACGGCAAAGCTGATGCGACCGATGAAGAGATTATGGAGGCTTTAAGACTTGTTTCCGCCGAGGATATAGTCAAAAAGATGGAAAAAGGTCTTGATAGCGACGTGGGAGAGGACGGTGGAATGCTGTCGACGGGAGAAAAGCAGCTTCTTTCATTTGCAAGGGCTATACTTGCCGATCCCAAGATATTAATACTGGATGAGGCGACGTCTTCGATAGATACCGTAACAGAGAGGGCTATTCAGGATGCCATAGTTACGGTCACCAAGGGCAGAACCTCTTTTGTTATAGCACACAGGCTGTCAACTATCGTAGATGCTGATATAATATTGGTAGTAAGAGACGGTAAGATCACAGAAAGAGGTAAGCACAAAGAGCTGATGGCGCAAAAGGGGTATTATTACGATCTCTTTACAAGACAGTTTGATGAACGGAGTTTTAGTCTTATATGATGGATATTGCGGTTTTTGCCGATATACACGGCAATCATTCTGCACTGCAGGCTTGCATAGACTATGCTGTTGGGAGAGGAATAACGAATTTTCTGCTTTTGGGGGATTATGTATCGGATTGCCCGTACCCGCAGAAGACAATGGAGCTTGTTTATGTTCTGAAGCAGTATTTTAATACCTGCATAATACGCGGAAACAGAGAAGAGTATCTCTTAAATTACAGAAAAGCGGGAGGAGAAGGTTGGAAAGTAGGATCTTCGAGTGGGAGTCTTCTTTATACTTATCAGAATCTTACGGACAAGGATTTCAATTTTTTTGCTTCGCTTCCCAATTACGGTATATATGAAGTGCAGGGCATGCCTAAGTTTGAGTATTGTCACGGTTCGCCCGAGAATACAAGCGAAGTACTTATAAGGGAAAAGAGAAATACGAAGAGAACACTTGCCCATATGGATACATCGCTTCTTCTTCACGGACATGTGCATATTCAGGATACTTATGTATATCGCGGCAAGAAAGCTGTAGGGCCGGGAGCGATAGGTATTCCGTGGTTTCATGGCGGAAAGACTCAGTTTTGTATTCTTCACGGAAAAGGAAAAGTGTGGGAAGAGGAGCTTATTCAGATCGAATATGACAGAAAAGAGATATTAAAGGAATTTAAAGAGTCGGGACTTTGCAATACAGCACCTGCGTGGGCTGCACTTGCCATGCATACGATAAGAACGGGAGTAGATCTTAGTGAAACAGTTCTGCTCCGCGCCATGCGTCTGTGCGAGCAAGAGTGCGGAGCAGTTAAATGGCCGGATATTCCGGAAAAATACTGGGCTATAGCTCTCAGAGAGAACTACATCGATCTTGCGGGAAAAGAGATTCCTCACAAGAAATAAAAAGTTATGCGGTTGTATCAACCGATACCGAGGTGTTGGCGGCGGTTGTTTTACTGCCATCTTTTTCGTATTGCTTGAGTTGATTGTCAAGCCACGAGGATTTATATTTCTCGTATTTATCGGCTGAGATCTTGGTTGTATCTTTTGTACTTGATGTTGAAGCGGCCTTTTTGGTATCGGCTGTTTTTGCAGGATCGGAAACGGAAACGTTCGCGGTGCTTCCTGTTTCTTTGTATGCATCAAGTGCGGCGCGGTTGCCTACTTTTTTGACATATGATTTCATTAATGTGCCGTAGGAGCCGTTTTTTATGCTTGAATAATCTGAAATAAGATTACTCATATCAGATATGTAATTATATGAGCCGGAAAGACTATTGAAAATATTGGTACCCATAGCATTTCCCTCCTTGTATATGCACTTTTGAACAACAAAACATCCTTGTTTTGAAAGCGATATTTTCTTAACAGTATTATGTAATATAAGGACGGGGGAATCAATTCATTATTTCTAAAATATATAAAAAGTTTTTGCAAAGTGCGTTTTTATGCGATGTATTTTGCGTTGTCCGTATTAAATGAAGGAGCAGTTATTTTATGAAAAAATTTAAGATTTCTTTTAATTCACCTGTAGTTCTGGGATTTATATGCTTGTGCTTTTTGGCGCTTTTACTTTCTAATGTAACGGGAGGAGCTACAAACCAGTTGCTTTTTATGACGTATCATTCGTCTCTTGCAAGTCCGATGACATATATTCGTTTCTTTACGCATGTATTGGGACATAGCGGCTGGGAGCATTTTATAAGTAATGCAGCATATATTCTGCTTTTGGGACCTATGCTTGAGGAAAAATACGGTTCTGAAAGGATAATTGAGATAATCGTGATAACAGCACTTGTGACAGGCCTTGTGAATTATTTACTGTTTTGGAATGTGGCTCTGTGCGGCGCAAGTGGTGTGGTATTTGCATTTATTCTGCTTACATCATTTACAAATTTCAAGCAGGGCGAGATTCCGCTGACATTTATTCTTGTTGCGATAATATTCCTTGGGCAGCAGATTCATGACGGTATTTTTATAAGAGACGAGATCTCGAATCTTTCTCATATAATAGGCGGAATCATAGGAGCCATCGTGGGTTACAGGCTCAATAAAAAAGTGAAGGCATAGCACAAAATTAATTTAATAGGATTTTTTTTGCTTCATATTGATTAAAGTTAATTGTTGTGATAAGATGTCAGTGCTTTGTTTAGGAAGTATATGGATATGTATTGAACGGGCAAACATACAGTAATGTATGGGCGCAAAGTCGTAAATCTTTTATGGTATAAAGAGATGGTTTGACTGCAAAATAGCGGATGTAAAGGCTGTTTTTGCAGTCATTTTATTTTGGAAAAAAATCGTTGCTGATTCCTTTATTGAAGATTGATCCGCTATGATATGGTGCATTCTGATCCTTTAGAGACATAGTGACTAATTAACAGAAAGGGATTTATGAAAAAATGAAAAAGAGAGTAATGACATTGTTGATGGCATCAGTTATGATGTTCACACTTATGGGATGCGATGGAGTTGATGATATAAAGGATTTTGTTGATACAACAATTAACTCAGGTGATGAAACTTCGGCTGACGAGACTTCAGCTGAAGAGACTGTCGATGAGGGCGGTGCAGAGGAGTCTGCTTTGGTGGATGAGGCGAGTGCTTCATTCTCAGGAGACGATGCATCTTTTGAGTATAATGGAAAGACTATTTCATTTACTGACGATGTTCAGACAATAATTGACGGACTTGGAACTCCCGATTCAATGGAGGCAGATCATCCGGGATATATTTACACATTTGCTTCTGACGGAATCGTCTTCTTTACAGATGAGGTTGACATGGTTGAAATACCCGAACAGCTTACGATCGATATCGAGGATGTAAAGACAGCAAGAGGAATTGGCGTCGGAAGTACGATAGAAGAACTTAAAGCCGCTTACGGAAATCCTGATTCAGAGATTATGGAAGGAAGCCACATGTTGTCATATGAGTTTGACAACTGCAGCATTTCTTTTGCGGCCGATGAGAAGGTTATTTCACTTACATATTTTAAGAAAGTGTAAGATTGTTTTAGTATAATAGCGAAGCTTATAAACAGGACACTGAAGGTTCGAAGAGAATCCGACGGAGGAGGTGCCGGCAGATGAGAAAAATAAAGGCGTTTTTATTATCTTTTTTCCTAATAGCTGCCCTTACCGGATGCGTGAGATTTGATGCAACGATAAATGTCAAGCGCAACGGTAAGATGGATATAGCTATAAGCTATGCGGTACTTGATGTAACCAATCGTGAGGTTGGAGAGATACTGTCGGATGAACAGATAGAAGAATATAAAGATGACGGATGGGATGTAGAAGAGTTCAAAGACGGCGGCTATTCGGGATATATTATCAAGAAAAAAGATGTGCCTGTCAGTGAACTTGAGGATTCAAAAAAGAATAAAAAGACAGCCCTGTCCGATGAGCTGAAATCGCTTAAACTGACGAGAAAAGGCATGAAATATACGCTTGATTGGGATATCGCAGAAGAGGCAAAAGAGCTCAGCGCAGCATCGCAATACAGTGATTACGTAAAGATGAGCGGAGCACAGATGAAGGTTAAGATTAATCTTCCGTCAAAGGCAGTGGAGAACAATGCGACCCACGTTTCGGAGGATGGCAGATCATATGAATGGGATCTTCTTAATTTTGACGATCCTGATGGGATTCATCTTGAGTATAAGCTTATCGACACGAAAATGATGATCGAAGGTGTTGCTTCATTGGCTGTTTTGATAGCAGTAGTAACAGTCATAATTGTAATGCTCGGGAAAAAGAAGAAAGCAAAAGCTGAAAGTAATGAATGACACAGAGCGGTTTGAAGAGCACGTGAAGCTCGGATAACTGCTCTTTTTCTATGCGAGTTTACATCAAATGACGCAAACGTGAGAAAAAAAGAGATTAGAAGAGTAATTGTGAGTATAAAGTAATAATAGTGTTATATTCGCGTTTGCACATACCAGGCGAAGACACTAATATATGTTCTTAGAGGTTAGCACTCAACCGAAAAGAGTGCTAACAATTAAAAATGATTATTCAATCCATTATATAAAGGAGGCATTTGTTATGAAATTACAACCACTTGCAGACAGAGTTGTATTAAAGCAGCTTGAAGCAGAAGAGACAACAAAATCAGGAATCGTACTTCCCGGAGCAGAGAAGGAGAAGCCTCAGCAGGCAGAAGTTATCGCTGTAGGACCCGGCGGAGTAGTAGATGGTAAAGAAGTTACTATGCAGGTTAAGAAGGGTGACAATGTCATCTATTCAAAATATGCCGGAACAGAAGTTAAGCTTGATGACGAGACATTCATCATTGTTAAGCAGAACGATATTCTTGCAATTATAAAGTGATTGATATAGCAGACAGAGGTCAAAAAGTCATGAGCTTGCACATATGACTTTTTGACTTCGGGATGCGAACATACATGAGGAAGTAGGCAGATATGCCGGATTCCGAATGTATGTAGGATTGCGAGAGCGAAGCAATCCATATATCATAATAAATAAAAAAATAAACGGAGGCATTTAAAATGGCAAAGACAATTAAGTACGGCGCAGACGCCCGCACAGCTATGGTTGAAGGCGTTAATAAGCTTGCAGATACAGTAAGAGTAACAATCGGACCTAAGGGAAGAAACGTAGTTCTCGATAAATCATACGGTGCACCTACAATCACAAACGACGGTGTTACTATCGCAAAAGAGATCGAGCTTGAGGATGCTTATGAGAACATGGGCGCTCAGCTTGTAAAAGAAGTTGCTACAAAGACAAATGACGTAGCAGGTGACGGAACAACAACAGCTACAGTTCTTGCACAGGCTATGATCAATGAAGGTGTTAAGAACCTTGCTGCAGGCGCTAACCCTATCGTACTCAGAAAAGGTATGAAGAAGGCTACAGAGTGCGCAGTAGAAGCAATCAGCAAGATGGCTACAAAGGTAAAAGGCAAGGATCAGATCATGAGAGTTGCCGCTGTTTCATCAGGAGATGATGAAGTTGGACAGATGATCGCTGACGCTATGGAGAAGGTTTCAAACGACGGCGTTATCACAATCGAAGAGTCTAAGACAATGCAGACTGAGCTTGACCTCGTAGAAGGAATGCAGTTCGACAGAGGATACATCTCAGCTTACATGGCTACAGATATGGACAAGATGGAAGCAAATCTTGAGGATCCATATGTTCTTATCACAGATAAGAAGATCTCTAACATCCAGGATATCCTTCCTCTTCTTGAGCAGATTGTTAAGACAGGATCTAAGCTCCTTATCATCGCTGAGGATGTAGACGGTGAGGCTCTTACAACACTTATCGTTAACAAACTCCGTGGAACATTCAACGTAGTAGCAGTTAAGGCTCCCGGATATGGTGACAGAAGAAAGGCTATGCTTGAGGATATCGCTATCCTTACAGGCGGTAAGGTTATTTCTTCAGACCTTGGCCTTGAGCTTAAGGATACAACACTTGATGACCTCGGAAGAGCTAAGAGCATCAAGGTTGAGAAAGAGAAGACAACAATCGTTGACGGTCTTGGTGAGAAAGATGAGATCGCTGCAAGAGTTGCACAGATCAAGAAGCAGATCGAAGATACAACATCTGATTTCGATAAAGAAAAACTTCAGGAGAGACTTGCTAAGCTTGCAGGCGGCGTAGCCGTTATCAGAGTAGGTGCTGCAACAGAGACTGAAATGAAAGAAGCTAAGTACAGAATGGAAGATGCTCTCAATGCTACAAGGGCTGCTGTAGAAGAAGGTATCATCTTCGGTGGTGGTTCAGCATACATCCACGCTTCCAAGGAAGTTGAAAAGCTTGCTTCAAGCCTTGAAGGAGATGAGAAGACAGGTGCTAACGTAGTTCTTAAAGCACTTGAAGCACCTCTTTACCACATCGCCAACAACGCAGGTCTTGACGGATCAGTTATCGTTAACAAGGTTAAGGAAAGCAAAGTCGGCATAGGCTTCAACGCATACTCAGAAGAGTACGTAGACATGGTTAAAGACGGAATCATTGATCCCGCCAAGGTAACAAGAAGCGCTATCCAGAACGCCACATCCGTTGCATCAAGCTTCCTTACAACAGAAGCAGCTGTAGCAACAATCAAAGAACCCGCTCCTGCAATGCCTGCAGGTGGACCTGGTATGGGAATGATGTAATCGATAACGAGTAAAACTCTGCCCGACGCATGAACACTAGCCCGCGAAGCGGCTCAAATAAAATGAAGAACGCCAATTCAAGCTTGCTTGAAATTGGCGTTTTTTATTTTGTTTTGAGAAGGCTCCGTAGGAGCCGCTAGTGTTCATGTGTCGGGCAGAGCTTTACGACAACGGACGACAAGAGAAAAAGACACAGCATACGTGCTCGTTTACGAGCAAAGTATGCTGTGCCTTTTTCTCTTGTATGGGCGCTCGCAAAACCTAATCGAGCCTCACGCCTCCCCTCCCCCTTACCTGAATTCCCCTTTGACATTCCTATAAAATGTCTTATAATTAGTATCTGTTGTAACTTTTTATCGTAATACCATACTACCAAGGGAAAGGACATTATGAAATGAGAAAAAGTGTATTGGCAATGGCAGTTGTTGCTATTATGGCAACAGGATGTGGATCAACAGAAGGCACAGATGCTGTAAACGAGCAGTCATCTGCAGTAGAACAGACATCGGAGCAGGCAGCTGCAACAGAAGAGTCATCTCAAGTGTTGATCGAAGAAGCAGAAGCTGAGGCATCCGTAGCAGCAACAGAAGAAGCTACCGGTGCTGCAACAGAGGAAGCAAGTAAAGAGGCAAGTAAAGAGGCAAGTAAAGAAGTAAGTAATGAAGCAAGCAAGGATACAAGCAAGGATACAAGCAAAGAAACAGCTAAGGAAGCACCTGCTGCAGCTACTTCATCTCTGAAAGACGGAGATTATGATACAAACCTTGTACCTGAACCTTCAAAGTATTTTTCAAGTTATGTAAAAAGTATCGAAGTTACCGATAATGCGGTTGTTCTTCAGGGAGCTTTGTCTCAGCGTGATACAAATACAGATTTTGGATATAATACATATACATTTCCAATCGATGCAAATACCCAGTTTCTTTCAAGCGGCGGAGAACAAGCAGCTAAAGGTATGAGCAAGGATGAATTTTCGGATTATATTTCTTCTGTGATTAAATCAGGATTGGGACTTTCCATTAAAATCAAGAACGGCTGTGCTGTTTCATTTGATATTTACTCATAAACACAATATGAGACAGAAAGGGAGTTGCATACATGCGCTTTTACGAGCAAAGTATGCAGCTCCCTCTGTTTTTATTCTTCATCTTCAGCAGCGGCTTCTTCCGCCTTTTTCAAATCCTCCTTAAACTCCTCCCATTTCTCCGGATTTCTCACATAATACATCGGACATTCCTTCCCTGTCACCTCATAATGCCTTATAACATGATCCGTACTCAGATTAAACGATTTCCTCAGCCAGTTAACCAGCTTTATTAGCGATTGATATGAAGCATCAGTAAATTCACCCGTATCATCCGGGTGGCATACCTCAATCGATATCGTATCCCTGTTTCTGTCATTACTTGAAGCGGATTTCTCTGTCAGAGGTACACACATAATTATTTCGCCTTCAAGTCCAATAACAAAGTGAGAACAAACATCAGAATCCTGCTGATTATAGAAATCCCTGTTTTGCTGCGCATTAGTTCTTGGATTTCCTACGTAATGTACAACAATATCATTTATACCTTCAAGCTGAACACCGCTTCTTGAAGGATTCCCTTCATCAATCAGCTGTACGTCTATCCATGAAGGAATCTCTAATTCCGCGGCAATCTCTACGTTACTCTTTTTGGTAATGATACGAAATGCCTGAAAGCCAAGAATGGCAAGAATTATAAGCTCTAAAAAGAGGAAAAAAGCGTTTCCTTTAAGCTTGTTCTTCTTTTTCGCTGTTCTTTTTGGTTGTGGGTGTCTTCGGGGAGATGAATAAGTGGCCATAGTATCTTTTCTTTCATAAAATTATAGCGTGTATTAACACTACTAGTACACTTATACCATTTTTGATACCGGGTGTCAATATTTAACAAAATAAGGTATCTTGACACCGTTATAAACACGTAGTATCATACCCAAGGTTATTACAATAATAATTCGACAGTTCGTTTGCACCATCCTGTCGTTAAACAAAACCAGGGCTGATTAGAAATACCATGTATTGTCATGCATTCTGATAGCTCTGCGTTGATTCGCGGAGCTGTTTTTATTTAAGGAAAAACCATTTCCTTAATTCTGATTTCTGATTTTCCCTGGGTAAATATTCATAGAGACATATTTTATTAAAGAGAGGTCATAGAAAATGAATTTATTACTGGGCATTATGGAACTTGTTGTATGCTTTTCCGGAGTCCTTCTGATGGATAAGCTTTTTGGCAAGTGGGGGCTTTATACATGGATGGCTCTTGCGGTTGTTTTTGCCAATATCCAGGTTTCAAAACAGGTTGATATCGGAGGCATTTCAACAGCTCTTGGCAATGTTATGTTTGCTTCGACATATCTTACTACGGATATTCTCAATGAGAAGTATGGCGATAAAGCAAGTAAGAATGCCGTAAAGATAGCAGCGGCAGCGCTTGTTGCCTATATTATCTTTGCGAATTTCACACAGCTTTTTGTTCCGAATTCATATGATACGGTTGATGGTGCCATGAAGATCATATTTGCGATGTCTGTAAGGATCACTACCGCATCGGGAGTAATGTTCGTATTGTCCAACTGGGTAGATGTTATTCTTTATCAGAAGATAAAGCAGAAGACCGGCGGAAAATATATGTGGTTCAGAAACAATGTATCCACCATTCTTTGCAACTGTGCAGAGAATTTTGGTTTCTCGATACTTGCTTTTGCCGGAACATTTCCAATCAGGTACTGTATTGAGGTTGCATTTGCGGGATCTATCATTGAAATGCTTATTGCAGGCTGTGACACTCCATTTTTATACCTTGCGGGATATTTTAATCGCAAAAGCGGAATACTCCTGGAAAAAGAGGATGATAAGCAGGAGGCGGTTGCATGATCTACGATCTTGTGCGTTATCAGCTTGTGGATGAGAACACAAGCTCCATGAAAAGAGAAAATGTATTACTGGTATCTCTTGGCTGTTCGTGGGGCAAATGTACTTTTTGTGATTATCAGGATGATAAGTCTTCATCGGTACTTGCCTGTGATACCGTGAATAAAAAAGTTCTTTCGCAGGTAAAGGGAACAGAAGTTGGCTCGTCGGTTCTTGAAGTTACATGTTCTGCTTCATATACCGAGCTTCCTTTTACCACGCTTAATTACATAAGAGAAACTTGCAGGGAAAAGGGAATTAAGACGGTTATTCTCGAAGGTCATTATATTTACAGGAATGCAAATCACTTTTTTACTGAATTTTTCGGACAGTATGATATTGATACGATCTTTCGCTGCGGAGTTGAAACTTTTGATGAGCATATCAGAGAAGAGATATTGCACAAAGGGCTTCCGGGCGCTACGCCCAAACAGATTGCAGAATATTTTGATTGGATCAATATAATGTTTGGAATGGAAGGCCAGACATTTGAGCAACTTAAAAAAGATATTGCGATTGGGCTTGAATTTTTTGATCGAGTTAACCTGAGTATATATACAACAGTCAAGAATGGACCGGAGCGCGATGTTAAAGCGATAGAAGAGTTTTATAGCAGCGCATTTTATCAGGAATTAAAAACGAATCCCGCAATTGATATCTACGACGAATGGGACGAAGGAAACAAGCACAAAGTGGGACATGATAAATAGATGATAGAGCCGCGCTATCAACAAACGGAGATAACTCGCATGAGCTGTCTCCGTTTTGCATTCATATCTTGCCAAAAAAAAGGAATATTCTGAATTTATAAAAAATTTACTGTTAATTATAGCTGAACTATAAGATAATAAAAACATACCGAAAGAGTGATATGTTGTCATGCTATGATAGCAGGAAATGTTTTAATATAGGGGTGGCTTTGAAAGGAGACAGTAAATGGAAGCTATGGACACACAGGATATTCTGAATGAGCAGGATTTATCAAATGCAAATCTCGATGATCTTTTGGCTGCTATGAAGGCGGAAGAATCGGCTTCATCATTTGAAAGAGTTGATGTTGGATCGGCACCTGATACAGATAGTTCTGACATAATTGATGCTGCAGCACTGGAGGCGCTTAATGCTTTGGCCGGTGCGGTGTCTGAAGAACAAGAAATTATTGCGGCAGATGAGGCAATGACAGAGACTATGGATAATATCGCCGCAGAAGTTCAGAGTGCGGATTTTTTGGAAGGCGATTCGGAAGATATTCTTAAAGATACCGAGTCAATAGATATAACACCGGCAGATATGTTGCCGGAAGAAGAAACTGTACTGACTGAGGCGGTTACAGAAGAGAATCAGGCAGCTGAACCTTCTGTTGATGTGGACGCAATGCTTACAGCGATGGCAGGAGCAGAAACGGCATCCGATGTTGATGCGATGCTTGCTTCAATGGTTGAAGCAGATACGGAAAAAGGTCCCGAGGAAGATAGCGGTGACATTTCAATTGAAGGCTCAGGCAATACAAGAGTTGATGAATCTGAAATAATGGATCTTGAAAGTCTCTTGGCAGAAGTTCCTATAACGGAGACTACAGATAATGAAATTGCGGAATCACCTATAACTGAGATTACGGAAGCAATGTCTGCGGAAATACCGATAACAGAATCTACTGAGTTTATTTCGGAAGAACCGGAGGCTAAGGAACCGGTTATAGAGGAAGAAGCGACAGAGGAAGAGCTGGAAGCGGCTATAGAAGAACCTGCTGCTGAAGAGATTTCTTTAGAAGCTTTGGCTACAGAAGAACCTAAATTGGATATCAATGATATTCCTGATGTTGGAGATATTTTACACGAAGTTCCAAATGCAGATGAGGAATTTGCCAAGGAGACTGCTTCTGAAGAGATACAACCTGAAAGCAGTGAACCCGAAGTTGCAGAGACTGATGCGATTGTAGAAGAACCTGTCGCAAGCGATATTGATGTTGCGGCATTTGAGACTCCGATAGTTGAAGAAGAAACTGTTTTTGAAGAAGCGGATAACAGAGTAACTAAACTTGATGATGTTTTGGATGCGGAGGTAGATGCTCTTACAGAGGCAGTAAACGAGCAGGCTTCTGCAATAGGTATGAGTATGGCGGATGCGGTTTCAGGAGATGTTGATCAGATAGAGAGTTTCCTTAATGATAAGGATTATGAATATACTGTTGTTAATAACGGTGATACGACAATCATAATTCTCAGAACAAGCGAGAGCAATGCGCTTGCTATTACATACGAGAATGGTGAGTTTACTTCACTTGAGCCGGGATATAGTAAGGATGAAAGCCGCAGCTACAGTGATATTCTTACTGCATATGTCGAGGAAACGATCATGTCCGGGGGTTGCTTTGAAATCAAGAGACATAAAGGAACAAAGCTTGTATAAACAATGCAGTATAATTAAATATTGATCGCACAGGCCCTGACTTTTACGAGTCAGGGCTTATTTATGTGTGAAAGAGTTGCAAGCGGAGGAGGGATATTATACTATGAACTACCTTGATTGTTCTTTGGAAAAATGATAATGTCTTCTAATCGTATACGAAAAAACAGAGAATAAATTGTTCCGGGAGGCATGACAGACATGAGATTATTTACACAGTATAAGGGACTTAAAAAAGAGAATTATATTCTTTTTCTGGGAAGAATAGCTACAAATCTCGGTGCAATGATATGGCCGGTTCTGACGATGATACTTAATAGGAAGCTAGGCATGAGTGCTACCGAAACGGCGACTTTTTCGATAATCAGCGGCTTGTTTTTTCTTCCTGCAAATTTATGGGGAGGACATCTTGCGGATAAGTTCAATAAGAAGAAACTTATAATATGCTGCGATATTATTTCAATTATCCTCTATATCACAAGCGGATTTATGCCGCTTTCAATTTTCGCCATATGTGTTGTAATGGCGGGATCTTTTTTCCAGACGCTGGAACATCCTGCATATAATGCGATGGTTGCTGATATTACACCTCTGGATAAAAGAGAAAAGGCATTTTCGCTTCTGTATCTTGGGAAAAATATCGGGCTTGTACTTGCGCCTACTATCGCAGGATTTTTGTTTAACAGCCATTTGAGGCTGTGCTTTATCATAAACGGTATTGCAATAGGCATATCTACGGTTCTGATCGGATTCTTTGTGAAAGATAGGGAGACTGTGCATAAAACAGAACACTCAGATACTTTGGGCAAGAAAGCCGATGATGAGAATATAATGAGTGTTATCAAAAGGAGCGCGGCTCTTTCTTTATTCATAGTTGCAATGTGTTTTCAGGAAGGGGCATATTCTCAGTTCGGATACCTTATGCCGCTTGATATATCAAAGGCATATCCGGAGAGCGGAGCTGCGATATACGGATCGGTGGTAAGTATAAACTGCTTCATTGTGGTGCTTTGTACTCCGTTTATAACAATGCTTCTTGAAAAGATTTCATTGGCCAAAAAGTATATGATCGGAACTGTTTTTGAGGCACTAAGTTTTGTTTCGTTTCTTTTGTCGTTTGGTATGATCGTCGGTTACTATGTATCAATAATACTCTTTACATTGGGAGAGATATTGATGGCAACAGTTGTCGGATCATATCTTGCAAGTAAGGTTCCCGCCAAACTAAGGGGGAGGCTGTACGGCATCACGGATTTTGTTTCGGCATTTATAACGGGCGTCGTGAAATATTACAGCGGATATCTCTTTGATAACTATGGATTAAAGCATGCGTGGTCTTTTTCCATAGCAATGATTTCTGTTGCGGTAATTGCGGCTATCCTGGTTGTGAGAGTGGACAGAGATGAAGAGTTTGAATATGAAGAAAAATTAAGTAAAGCAAGTTAAAAAATTAAGTACTGCCCAAAACTGGTCATATCAAATAAATATAATCTGAGTATTTTTATATGGTCAGATATGCTGTAAAGTTTCATATAAATATTTTTGATATGGGAGGGCGGTTGCCATGACAGAAAAAAGTTCAAACAGTAAAATACGCCTTATGACTCTTGCGGGAGCGTTGACGGCACTTACGGTTATTTTTACGGCATATATCTTTCATATTCCGGTAGGGATAAATGGAGGATATGTCCATTTTGGAGATTCAGTGATCTATCTTGCGGCAGTACTTTTACCTGCGCCTTATGCAATGATAGTCGGGGCGCTCGGAGGAGGAATTGCAGATCTTCTTACGGCACCTATGTGGGCTGTTGCGACGGTTATAATAAAAATGCTGATAGTGTTGCCGTTTTCAAGTAAAAGCGAAACACTACTGACTAAGCGCAATCTTTTGGCTCCTGTTATTTCTTTTTTTATTTCCGCAACGGGATACTATATCGCTGAAAAAATACTATTCGGGACAGAAGTTGCTTTGATATCGGCATTTTCCGGAAGTCTTGTTCAGTCGGGCGGGAGCGCGTTGTTCTTCTATATTGTGGCAACTGCATTTCAGAGTGCGGGTATTAAGAGATATATTTTGAAATTTACGACATAAGGAGCATAAAACAATGGCAGATATTTTATACACATACAAAAATTCGGTTTACGCAAACATTACAAATAAGTGTAATTGCAGTTGCACATTTTGCATACGCTCGCAAAAAGACGGTATCGGAAGCGCAGATACACTCTGGCATGAAAAGAATCCTTCAAAAGATGTAGTATTGGATGCGATACGAAATTATGATTTTACAGGATTCGATGAGCTTGTATTTTGCGGCTACGGTGAGCCCACATGTGCGCTTGATACGCTTCTTGCGGCGGCAAAGATCGCGAAGGAAGAAAAAGGGCTAAGGACACGCCTTAATACAAACGGCCTTGGAAATGAAGAGAATGGAAGAAATATCGTTTCTGAGCTGGCGGAGGTGATAGACAGTGTATCCATCAGCTTAAATGCACCTGATTCAGCCAGATATCAGGAAGTATCAAGACCTAAGTATGAAAACGGATTTGACAAGATGGTTGATTTTGCAAAGAAATGCAAGGAAAAGATAAAAGATGTTAAGTGGTCGATAGTGGATGTTCTGCCAAATGAGGATATAGAGCGGTGCAGACAGCTTTCGGAAAATACAGGAATAGAGCTGAGAATAAGACATTTTGCTTAAATTAATTAAAAACAGAAGGTTAATTAAACGGTAAGTGGTATGTTTATTTATGCTTGAACGACTTTTCATATTGTTCACAATTTAGTTCATATTATATGCTATAATAAATCTCGTGTATCAGATTGATTGCGATACAAATGCAACAGTTGATGACAGTTATTATGTTTTATTGTTTTACGGGAGCGAGAGGGATTATCCAAGTATGAAAACGTCATTTTTTTCCATGTTACTTATCATTGCACTTTCTATCGCCGGCATCGGATGTGCTGCAAAGAATTCTGTTGTCGGGGCTGAGACGGCCGGGGCAGAAGCGCCTGTAGAAGTGAAGAGTGGACAAGTTGTTGCTGACGATGCTACAGAAGAATCATCTGAAGTTGATTTCACAAGAAATTATTCATTGGAGATCAAGGATGAGGTTAAATCTGCTATAGCCGGTGCTTCTTCAATGCAGGATGAGATTTCAAGAATCGGGAAGATTGCAGAGAAGTATGCCGGATATTCAGCTTATGCCAAGACACAGGCTGAGAAGGATACAGCGGCAGGTTGGGTTTGTGATGTTTGGGATTGTGAACTTAATACTCTTTGCACAAGAATTGCAGGTATCCCTGATGATGATAAGAGAGAAGAACTACTCACCGATCAGAAGAACTGGAATTCTATGAAGGATGAAGTGATGGCCAATAACATCGGCGGAAGTGAGGATAACGGATCCACATATCCTGTACTTGAGAGCGGATTTATGGAGAATATCACTCAGAACAGATGCAACATCCTTGCTAATGAGATTGCCAAATCAAGAAATGAGAATTTTAAAATGCCTGAGAGATCTATCTACGGCACTTTCGTTGACAATCAGGGAACAGGAAGAATGTGCAGTTCTCTTATAACACGTGAGGGTGAAGGTGATGATAACGAAGCTATTATCTCTATTCATCAGATGGCACTTTTGGACGGTACATTCAAGGATAAAGGCGACGGTGAACTTGAATTTATCGGAAACAGAAACAATATTAAAGGAATCATCAAGATAAACGGTTGGGATGAGGCAACTTTAGAGATCACACAGAGTAATGATGAGATTTATAATGTTGGTCTTAATTACACTTTTGATTTTGCATTTTGATCGCATATTTATAATAAAGGATTTGTAGCTTAAATACTTTATTTCCTGCTAAAATATACTTTCATAATGGGGAGATATATAGTATCATATTTTTGCTGCACAATTGGAATTAATTGGGGAGTAGTGCGTACACTTCATGTTGTACGCGCCGCTCTTTTTTGAATAGAGCACTTCAATAAAAATAGTTCTTGTGCGACACCATTTCTCGGTTGGTAGGAGGAGCGGCAGTTGGACCTTAATAGACAAAAGAAAGCGCCTGTTTATGAGGCTCTTGAGAGATTTCGCAAGCAGAGGGTAGTTCCTTTTGATGTACCCGGTCATAAGAGGGGAAGAGGAAATTCGGAGCTTGTACGTTTTTTGGGTGACAGATGTGTTGGAATTGATGTTAATTCAATGAAACCGTTGGATAATCTTTGTCATCCTGTTTCTGTCATTAAAGAGGCAGAGGAGCTGATGGCGGATGCGTTTGGCGCCGCACATGCATTTATGATGGTAAACGGCACCACAAGTGCTGTTCAGGCGATGGTACTTTCTCAGGTGAAAATGGGAGAAAAGATTATCATGCCCAGAAATGTGCATAAGAGTGCCATTAATGCACTTATCTTATGCGGGGCTGTGCCTGTATATATCGATCCTAAGGTTGATACCAAGCTTGGAATACCTTTGGGAATGGAGATTGCGGATGTTGAGAAGGCGGTTAAGGAGAATCCCGACGCCAAGGCTATTCTTATAAATAACCCTTCATATTATGGAATATGTTCGGATCTTAAGGCGATAGTTGAACTTGCACATAAGAACGGGATGAAGGCCCTTGTAGATGAGGCGCATGGTACTCATTTGTATTTCGGGCCGGGGCTTCCTTTAAACGCCATGGCCGCGGGCGCGGATATGGCTGCTATCAGTATGCATAAGTCAGGTGGAAGCCTTACTCAGAGTTCAATCCTTCTTTGCGGAGCGGATGCAAATATAGGTTATATCAGCCGCATTGTTAATCTGACTCAGACTACAAGTGCAAGTTATCTTCTTTTGGGGAGTCTTGATATTTCCAGACGAAATCTTGCCCTTAACGGACATGACAGTTTTGAAAAAGTAACTAAAATGGCGCAGTATGCCAGAGAAGAGATAAATGATATAGGCGGATATTACGCTTACGGCAATGAGCTTATAAACGGCGGAAGCATCTTTGATTTCGATGAGACTAAGCTTGTTGTCAACACCAGAAGCATTGGTCTGACGGGAATAGAAGTATACGATCTTCTCAGAGATGAATATGATATTCAGATGGAGTTTGGAGACTTGTCTAATGTCATGGCTTATATTTCAATAGGTGACAGGCTTCAGGACATAGAGAGACTTGCGGGAGCGCTTGCTGATATCAGAAGGCTTTATTCAAAGCCTGCGCAGAGCTTTTTCTCTGCGGAGTACATTACTCCTATTGTCAAAGCAACGCCACAGGAAGCATTCTATGCGGAAAAAGAGCAGCTTTCTGTCGATAAGTGTGTCGGAAGAATAAGCGCGGAATCTGTAATGTGCTATCCTCCCGGAATTCCGATTCTTTCCCCGGGAGAGGTTATTACGGAAGAAATTCTTGATTATATAAAGACTGCAATGGAAAAAGGATGTTCTATGCAGGGGCCTGAGAGTGAAGATATTTCGGAGCTTTTTGTTTTAAAGTAAAAGCAAATAGGAGAAAGACTATGGCAGAGATGGATTATTGGTTTAGTGATATGCATACCGGAAATGTTAAGATCAGTATCAGGATCAGCAAACAGCTTTTTTCCGGTAGCAGCGAATTTCAGAGAATAGACGTTTTTGATTCGCCGGAGTTTGGCAAGTTTCTTACTTCGGATGGTAATATCATCTTTTCCGAGAAGGACGAGTTCACTTATGACGAGATGATCGTGCACGTGCCTATGGCTGTTCATCCCAAGGTGCAGAGAGTCCTTGTTCTTGGCGGAGGGGATGGCGGTGTTGCCAGAGAGCTCACTCACTATGAGGAAATAAAGGTTATCGATGTTGTAGAGCCTGACAATATGTTTGTGGATGTCTGCAAACAATATTTCCCGGACAATGCTGTTGGCCTTGAAGATGACAGAGTTCATATCTACTATCAGGACGGACTTAAGTACCTTCGCAAATGTGAAGATATGTACGATCTTATAATAAATGATGCAACAGAACCCCTCGGACACGAGGCGGGGCTTTTTACCAAGGAATTCTACGGAAGCTGCTATAAAGCACTTCATGACGACGGAATCATGGTATATCAGCACGGAAGCCCGTTCTATGATGAGGATGAAGAGAGCTGCAGAGCTATGCACAGGAAAGCTTACAGAGTTTTTCCTGTAAACAGAGTGTATCAGGCACATATTCCCACATGCCCTGCGGGATATTGGCTCTTTGGCTTTGCCAGCAAGAAATATCACCCGCTCAAGGATTTCAATCCTGACAGATGGGATGAGAGAGGAATTAAGACGTGGTATTACACTACGCATTTGCATAAGGGAGCGTTTATGCTTCCAAAATATGTAGAAGACTTGCTTCAGGAAGAGGAAGACATGTCCAGATAATGCGGCCATGGAGAAATCTGTGTTATCTGATTTGAAAGGAGATAGTATGAGTAGATTATTGGTTATTGGTTGTGGCGGAGTTGCCCAGGTTGCAATTCAGAAATGTGCGCAGAACAGTAAGGTTTTCACGGAGATGTGCCTTGCAAGCCGCACTGTGTCAAAGTGTGATGCATTAAAAGAAAAGCTTGAGAAGCAGGGAACACCTGTTAAGATCACGACAGCGACAGTTAATGCCGATGATGTAAATGAGATTATCGCACTGATTAAGGATTATAAGCCTGATGCAGTGCTTAATGTCGCTCTTCCTTATCAGGATCTTGTTATCATGGATGCCTGCCTTGAGTGCAAGGTAGATTATATCGATACAGCAAATTATGAGCCTGAAGATATCGATGAGCCTGTTTGGCGTGCTGCATATGAGAAGAGATGCAAGGAAAAGGGCTTTACAGCATATTTTGATTACAGCTATCAGTGGGAATATATGGACAAGTTCAAGGAAGCAGGAATCACAGGCCTTCTCGGAACAGGTTTTGATCCCGGCGTAACAAGCGTTTTTGTTGCTTATGCTAAAAAGCACTACTTTGATGAGATTCATACGGTTGATATTCTTGACTGCAACGGCGGCGATCACGGTTATGCTTTTGCAACAAACTTTAACCCTGAAATAAACCTTCGTGAGGTTTCCGCAAACGGAAGCTATTGGGAGGACGGTCACTGGGTAGAGACAAAGCCTATGGAGATCAAGAGAGAATATGATTTCCCTCAGGTTGGACAGAAGGATATGTACCTTCTTCATCACGAGGAAATTGAAGCTCTTGGAAAGAATTTCCCCGAGATCAAGAGAATTCGTTTCTTTATGACATTCGGACAGAGCTATCTCGATCATATGCGTTGTCTTGAAGACGTGGGAATGCTTTCGACAAGTCCCATTAACTTCGAGGGAAAAGAAATCGTGCCTATTCAGTTCCTCAAGGCGCTTCTTCCCGATCCTGCAAGCCTTGGCCCCAGAACTGTCGGTAAGACAAATATCGGATGTATCTTCCGCGGAGTAAAGGATGGCAAGGAGAAGACTCTTTACATCTACAATGTATGTGACCATCAGGAATGCTACAAGGAACTTGGAAGCCAGGCTATCAGCTACACAACAGGTGTACCTGCAATGATAGGAACAGCGCTTGTTCTCAGCGGTAAGTGGAAGAAACCCGGTGTATATACAACGGATGAATTCGATCCCGATCCATATATGGAGATGCTCAACGAATACGGTCTTCCGTGGGTTGTTGACGAGAATCCGATTTTGGTTGATTGAGACTGATTCGAGTGATTATAATAGAAACAAAGCTTCACTTTTGCACTCTTGCATAGAAGTGAAGCTTTTTTTCATCACTGGAGTTGGTAGATTGATTTAGGAGAGAATAATTAATGAACATATCTGAGATAGCAACGCCTGCTTATGTTATAGATGAGCAGAAGCTTTTGGATAACTTAAAGATCTTATCGGAAATTGCAAGCGAAACGGGGGCCAAGATCCTTCTTGCGCAGAAAGCTTTCTCTGCTTACAGCACATATCCTCTTATTGCGGAGTATCTTCAGGGAGCGACTGCTTCGGGGCTTTATGAAGCAAAGCTTGCTTATGAGGAGATGGTAAAGCCTTTTGAAGGAAAAAAGAAGATTGAGAATCATGTATTTGAGCCGGCTTTTAAGGATGCGGAGTTTCCGCTTGTATGCGAAGTGGCCGATCATATAGTTTTTAATTCTATTGCGCAGCTTGAGCATCACAGAGCTGTTTGGGAAAAAGCTGTTTCCGAAAAAGAACTCTCTGTAGGACTTAGAATAAATCCTGAATTCAGTACGCAGGAAGGCCATGAAATATACGATCCCTGCGCACCGGGATCGCGTCTTGGAATAAGAAGAGAAAAACTTCCGAATCCGCTTCCAAAGGGCGTTGAGGGACTTCATTTCCATACTCTTTGCGAACAGGGATTTGAGCCGCTTGAAGCAACTTTTAAAGAAGTTGAGCAGGATTTCGGAGAGTTTTTTGCACAGATAAAATGGCTTAATCTCGGAGGCGGACATCATATAACAAAGCCTGATTATGACAGAGAAGGCCTTAAAAATCTTATCAGATATATAAAAGAGACATATGATCTTGAAGTATATCTTGAACCCGGAGAGGCTGTTGCGCTTGATGCGGGCTATCTTGTTACCACTGTTATGGACATTGTTGAGACAGAAGATTATCCTGTTCTCATTCTTGATACTTCGGCTGCATGCCATATGCCGGATGTACTTGAAATGCCTTACAGACCGCCGCTTAAGGATTCGGGACTTTGCGATGAGAAGGCATATACCTACAGATTGTCTTCAAGGACATGTCTTGCGGGAGATGTCATAGGAGATTACAGCTTTGACAATGAGATCAAGATAGGCGACAGGCTTACTTTTGAAGATATGGCAATCTACAGTATGGTGAAGAATAACACATTTAACGGGATGCCGCTTCCTGATATTGATATCATGCATAAAGACGGAAGTGTGGATGTCCTTAAGACGTTTTCGTATGATGATTTTAAATCAAGATTATGAGTAAGGAGGGAATTTGAAGATAACAAGAGAGGGCGCGCTGCCCATAAATGATGGCTTTCGTATGCCGGCAGAATTTGGCAGGCATGAAGGCACGATAATGATATATCCTACAAGGCCCGGAAGTTGGGGAAAGAACAGAAGCGGAGCTTTGGCTTCTTTTGCACTTATTTTTTATGAGATCATAAAAAGAGAAGACCTGTATCTTCTTGTTCCCGACGATCCGGAATATTATGCGGAAGCAAAAGAACTTACGGATCTGATAGCAAATAAGGTATGTTCTGAGTGTGGAGGCAGACTTATTCATGCCCTTAATCTTATCAAGATCGATACCGATGATTCGTGGGCGAGAGATGTTGCGCCGATATTTGTTTCCGGAAGAGACGGAAGTAAAAGAGGTGTGAATTTCGGATTTAATGCATGGGGCGGAGAAGTTGACGGCCTGTATGCAAGCTGGGACAAAGACAATGCGGTTCCTTCGAAGTTTTGCGATTTTTGCGGATATGAGTATTATGATGCCGAGCCGTTTATCTTAGAAGGCGGTTCTGTTCATACTGACGGCGACGGAACGCTGATGGTGACTGAAAGCTGTCTTCTCAGTAAGGGAAGGAATCCTTCTCTTTCCAGACAACAGATCGAGGATAGGCTCAAGGCGTATCTTGGAGCGGAGAAGGTTCTCTGGCTTCCGAGAGGCATATATAACGATGAGACGAATGAACATGTCGATAATGTATGTGCTTTTGTAAGGCCGGGTGAGGTGGTTCTTGCATGGACAGATAATGTGAACGATCCGCAGTATGAGCTGTCAAACGCTTCTTATGAATATCTTTTAAGTGCTACAGATGCAAAGGGAAGAAGGCTTAAGATTCACAAGCTGCCTATTCCTGACGTGCCTGTTCTTATCGGAGAAGAGGATCTTGCCAATTATGTATTTGAAGAAGGCGAAGATGAGAGAAGTGTCGGAGAGAGGCTTGCGGCGAGCTACGTGAATTATTATTATATTAACGGAGCTATTCTTGTTCCGCAGTTTGGCGGAGCGAATGAAGAGAGTGATAAGAGAGCTCTCGATATATTAAGAGGTATTCATCCTGACAGAACAGTTATCGGAATTGCTGCAAAAGACATATTGCTGGGCGGCGGAAATATCCACTGCATAACACAGCAGATTCCGGGATGAATATATCATAAAATGTATTCACAAACGTGATATGGAGGATAAAAAATGTCAGATTCTGTCAAAGTTGCATGTGTGCAATTTGCGTGCGGTGAAAGTGCGGCTTCCGATGAAGAACAGGTAAAACGCAATATAGAGACAGCGGGAAGGCTTGCTTTGGAGGCTGCGCAGAATGGAGCAAAACTCATTCTTCTTTCTGAGCTTTTTGAGAGGAAGTATTTTTGTCAGGAGAGAAGGTATGAGTATTATGAACTTGCAGAACCTGCTCTTTCCAATCCTGCTGTTATATATTTTAAAGATTTCTGCAAAAAGAATAAGGTTGTAATGCCTATAAGCATTTTTGAGAAAGATGAGAATGTATTTTACAATACGGTAGTAATGATCGATTCAGACGGCGAGATTGTCGATATTTACAGAAAAACTCATATTCCGGACGACCATTATTATCAGGAAAAATTCTACTTTACTCCCGGAAATACCGGTTTTAAGGTGTTTAAAACCTCTGTCGGAAATGTCGGAGTCGGAATATGCTGGGATCAGTGGTTTCCTGAGACGGCAAGATGTCTTGCCATAAAAGGCGCGGATATTATCCTTTATCCTACAGCAATCGGTTCAGAGCCTATTCTTGATGTTGACAGTTCAGGACATTGGATGAGAACGATGCAGGGACATTCAGCTGCAAATGTTATTCCTGTTGCCGCTGCAAACAGGATAGGAACGGAAACAGTTACTCCTTGCGAAGAAAATGGCAATCAGAGCTCAAGCTTATGCTTTTACGGATGCAGCTTCCTTACCGACGAGACGGGAGAGGTTATTTCAAAAGCAAGCCGTGACAAGGAAGAAATCATATATGCCGAATACAATTTTGCAGAAAACAGAAAAATGAGATCTTCATGGGGACTGTTCAGGGACAGAAGACCTGAATGCTATGGAGATATCGTTAAGTAAAAAGATAATTATATAATGCGAAAAAGCGCCGCTTCTTTGATATATGACCAAAGAAACGGCGCATTTTTCATGTTGTAGTAAAATAAATTATTTGTATGAAAAAAGCTATTGCTTATTCATAAAGCGTAATAATATCAGTGACCGTGCTTTTTTAACATGTTCATACCATTTTCCTCCTTAAATCATTATCCGAAACTATATCTGTAGTTGTTTTTGTGTTTCTTTTTATTTTCTGATTTACCGGCATTTTCGCTACTTTTGCTTTCAGCTTCCGACGCCTCACCTGTGGCTTGATTGAAGAAATCCGGATTGTATTTATTGATAATCGCATTTATGGCTTCTTCAGTAGCTTTATCAGGATCAAGATTCGCCTTGAGGTCATTAAGCGGAACAATGATTCTTTTATCAATTGTTTTGCTTTCGTTGTCGATTATTGTAATTCCGACGTTTCTAAGGAGCATTTCTCCGGACATGATAGGCTCGTCTTTTGCACCTGAAAAGAAGAGGGTATGAGAGTGGGCATCAAGAATAAGGTCGACAGGATTGGAATCGCCATCGGATAAATTGGTGTAAATGTCGATGCTTCTGTTATCTGTTACGCTATCCTCTAAACCTAAGTGCGAAAGACATATTACGATATTTGCGCCTTGTTTTCTGAGTTCATCGGCCTGATTTTGAGCGCAAGTGTACAGAGCCTTATCTTTTAAGATTTTGTAATTGGAAGATTTAGTTGAAGCTTCGGGGGCAAGCAAGCCAAAGAAGCCTATTTTCAGATCTGACGACGGACTTTCATAGAGATAGTTTGCATCGCACAGATATTGCTCACTGCCGATACTTTTGAAGTCCTCAAGTGAAAGAGTGCCTTTTTTTCCTTTGTCTTTCAGTGTTTTTGAGACATCTTCCTTGAGTATGTTGGAGTTGATCAATTTAAATTTTGCTTCCGAAGCATTTTTGCTATAAGCATCAAAACCATACTCGAATTCATGATTTCCCAAAGTTGCAAGATCGTATCCGACTGCGTTCATAGCAAGAACACCGGCAAGGCCTTTACTTTTTTCCATGCAGCCTGCGCTGTCTGCGCCGGGATTCCCTTTTTCCTTTTTGTCTTGGCTGAAATCTCCCGAGTCAACGAGAATGACATCGGAGTGTAGATCATTTTTGAAGAAATTTTTTAGAGATGCTACATACGGATATTTCTGAATAGCACCGTGAACGTCATTTGTAGAAATAATAACTGTTTTGCCGGAGAGGTCTTTGCCTTCTTCTGCGAGTTTTTTGAATTCGGAGATGCTTCCGGGTTCCGAGGTTTTGTACTTATAAGAAACGATTTTTTCTTCTGCGTGGGCAACGGATGCACCGAAACCTGAAGAAAGAAACATGAATGTTGCCATTGCTAAAGACATTACGGCCCGAATGGCAGGTGATTTGTTTACATTGTGTCTTGTCATACTACTACCTCCTTTGCTGCTAAAAACTGTGTTGTGACGTGTAGTAAGCATTTTGGCGCCAATGCTTATTGATAGTATAACTTAAAAATGGATTAAATAAAAGGCTTATTTTATTCCGTATAAAACTAAACTAAATTTAGGAAGAGCCACTCCTTTGATATATGATCAAAAAAGTGGCTCAATATATTTAATGATTTATTCCGTTTGTAATTAAATTTAATTGCCGAATGTCTGTCCTGAAGGAGCAGGAGCGCCATCGGGCTTAGCCGGAGCCGTTACGGTACTTTGACCTTTTGGAGCTGCGGCACCGTCAGGTTTAGCCGGTGAGGTTACACCTTTTGGTTGAGGTTGCGCTTCAGCATTTGCCTTAGGAGTAGGTTTGCCTGTTCCCTGCTGCTTGCCGGGTGTGGGCTTTGGCTGAGGTGTCTTTCCTGAGCATCCGCCGTTTGAGTCGCAATCCCAATCCCAGTCGCAATCCCAGTTCCAATCCCAGTCATCGCAATCTGCTTCGCCGAAGAGGTTGAAGCCGAATGATCCGAGCATGTTGTCGATGAAGCTTGAAACGTTCTTATCTGCACCGAGACCCTGTATAATGTCATCGAGCTTGAAAAGGAAATTGTCTTCGATTGACTTACTGTTGTTATCGATGATAGTTACACCGATGTTACGAAGAAGCATGTCTGCGAGCTTAAGAGGAATAGCGCTTTCGCCGCCTGCGAACAATGAGCATCCGTCAAGGATCAAGTCGATAATGTCAGAACCTGTTGATCCACCTTTTACGCTGCTCTTTCCGCTTCCTGAGCCGAAGAGACTGCCTAAGAAATCAAAAATGCCGCTTCCGCCGCCTTTTACGCTGCCTTTTGCGTTGTCACCAAGACCAAGCTGTGAGAGGCAGATAACAAGGTCTGCACCGTCTTCTTTTAAGCCTTCAGCCTGCTGCTCGGCGCAAGTATACCAATCATTGCACTTTGAAAGATCACAGCTTGATGATCCGCCTGCGTAAGCTTCATATTCAGGAAGTCCAAAGAATCCGATCTTCATATCTGAATCGGCACAGTCATAAACGAAGCTGTTATCACATACATAGTCTTTTTGCATAATGTTTTCAAAACAATCGGAAGAGTGGTAGTAGTCCTGGCCTTTTCCCTTTGTGCACTGTGAGACAGCCTTGTCGGCGTTGTCGAAACTAATGATGTTACATTCTGTATTGAAAAAATCTTTTTTATTATTATCGTATCCGTCTCCGAATCCGTAATTTCCGAAATTAGCATAATCATAACCTGCTGCGTTCATAGCAAGGAAAGCAGCATAATCATTGTCATATGTGTTCATCCAGTTATCGGCACATGTGCCTGAGCCCCAGTAGCTGTCCATCTTATAATCCTGACAGAAGTCACCTGAGTCGATCAAAACGACGTCAGACTTCAGATCGTTTTCGAAAAAGTTCTTAAGTGATGCAACGTACGGATATTTTTCAAAATCGCATTGCGCATCATTGGTTGAAAGAATAACTGTTTTGTCTGATAAATCTTTTCCTTCTTGAGCCATTTGAATAAACTGTGAAAGGTCGCCGATACCTGACGTGTTATTCATATATACACCTTCTTTTCCACCGGCGTGAGCGACTGATGCGCCAAGCCCGGAAGTAAGAAAGATTGTTGATGCCAGTGCTAATGACATAACGGACCTGATTGTGGGTGCTTTGTGTTTTTTTGTCATACTATTACCTCCTTAAATGTTAAAACCCCTGTAACCAAAAATGCATTTCTCTCCAATGCACAGTAATAGTATAACTTAAAACTTAACATTTTAAAAGAGGCTATTTTGATTTTCTTTGAATTTCAAGGAGCTCAGACGAATTAAAGTTATACTTTTTGTTACAAAAATGACAACAAAGTTCCACCGGCTTACCCTCGTCGATCAGCTCCTGGAGTTCTTTCTTACCAAGTAGCATGAGAGCACGTTCAACCCTGTCTTTATCGCAATTGCAATAAAAATTTAAATCAATTTTATCTGTTATTTCGACATCAAATCCGTCGAGAAGAATGTTAAGTAAATCTTCAGGAGTCTTTCCGGCCTTGAGAATATCGGTAACTGAAGTGAATTTGGTGAGGTTTTCCTCGAGTTTTGCTATAGTTTCTTCGGCAGCGAATGGCAGAAGCTGGATAATGAAGCCACCTGCAGCTATAACGGAGAGGTTTTCTCTTTCAACGAGGACACCGAGTCCTACAGAAGATGGTGTCTGTTCCGATTTGGTGAAATAGTATGTGAGATCTTCGGCGACTTCTCCGGTGTAGAGAGGAACCTGGCCGACATAGGGCTCTTTTAATCCCATGTCCCTGATAACCGTGAGTGTTCCTTCACCTATTCCGCCACCTACATTTAAGTGACCTGATGCGTTTGGTTCCATTATTACGTAGGGATTTACTGCATAGCCTTTTACATTTCCGAAGCGGTCGGCTGTTGCGAGAACTCCTTTTAAAGGGCCGTCACCGTCCATCTTAACGGTGATAAGATCCTGATCGTTGTCCATCATTGTTCCCATCATAACGGTACCTGTCATGAGACGTCCGAGGGCTGCGGCTGCAATGGGAGAGAGGTTGTGAGCCTTTCTTGCATATTCTGCAAGATCTCTTGTTGTTGCGGCGAAAGCTCTGATCTGAGCGTCTGCGGCAGTTGCGCGTACCATATAATCTTTGTATGACATGTTATATCCTCAACTTTCTTATAAAATGAAAAATTATCCTTATTAACCGTAATGAATAATAAATGATTTTTTTATCAAAGTAAATAATATTAGTATTTACTGTATTTTTGATAGGTTTGGCGGATTGACATATATTTAACGCACAGATATAATTATATTGTATAATCCTTAACAATCTATAGTATAAAAACGTGTCAAAAAAGTAATAATACTTATGAAATTCACATTAAAAATATGATAAAGGAGCAGAATATGGCAGATAAGGAAATATCTCAGGCGGTCATTTCCAGACTTCCGCGCTATTTCAGATATTTGGGAGACCTCAAAGAGAAAGGGGTTGAGAGAATATCATCACAAGAGCTCAGCGACATCATGAAAGTAACTGCTTCTCAGATAAGGCAGGATTTTAATAATTTCGGCGGTTTCGGTCAGCAGGGATATGGATATAACGTAGGTTATCTGTATGATGAGATCAGTAAGATACTGGGAATAGACAAAGAACACAGCCTTGTTATTATCGGTGCCGGCCATCTTGGTAAAGCAATAGCCGGTTATACAAACTTTACAAGAAGAGGTTTTGTATTTAAAGGAGCTTTTGACTGTGATCCTACCTTGTACGGAACCAGGATAAGGGACGTGGAAGTGCGCCCTATCGATGAGGTTGAAGACTTTATCAAGAATAATAAGATAGAGATCGCGGTTCTGACAATTCCCAAAGATCAGGCTGTTCCTATGGCACATAAGCTGTGCAACTGCGGTATTAAGGCTATTTGGAACTTTGCGCATGTAGATCTCGAAGTGCCTGACTATATTGTGGTAGAAAATGTACATTTATCTGACAGTCTGATGAAATTATCGTATAATATAAACAGGTCAGAAAAAATGTTTAACTCAGGTGAGAAAAACTAATGGCAAATGACAAAGAATCATATAAGTCTGCATTACAGGGGAAGAACATTCCCATATTGACGCTGGACAACAAATGGCACCAGCTTTTTACGCAGACGGAGATGACACCGGAGATCTCGGATCTTTCGGATGAATTGAATGCACTTGTCGAACGCGATGGTAAGATACGCAGCGAGACCAAGGATCTTAAGAAGGTTAAGAAAAAGCTTCTTGGCGAGATTGTGCCCCTTAGGGACGAAGCCAATAAGGCCGGTGACGCATCTGCTATTGAGAAAAAGATTGAAGACAGAACCAGACTTATCAACGATTGCAATGAAAGAATTGCATCTTACGATGATGAGCTCAGAGATCTTTCGAAGAAGATTTACGAGATTGATTACGAGCTTATGATCGAGACGATGAAAGTCTGCTATGAAAGACTTCATGATAATACCGACTATATAACGGAACTCGATAAATGGGTTTCGGATTTCAGGGTTGAGCTCAAGAAGAATATTGTGCTCATGCAGCAGGCGGAGATGGAAAATTATAATCTCTATTCCTATATGCACCAGATATTCGGACCTGAGGTTATAGAGGTGTTTGATATGAAGTACGATCCGGATAGGAGACATCCTATTCGCAGGCCTCTTGCGGGCAATGACAAGGATTATACCGATTAGTACAGTATTAAAGAATTAAAGCTGCCCAAGTGGCAGCTTTTTTCAAAGGGGTGACAGGTTATGAAGTATGCGGTGACGAGTGATGAAATGAAGCGATATGACAGGAATACTTCGGAGAGATTCGGAGTTAAGCCTGAAATTTTGATGGAGAGAGCTTCGCTTTGCGTTGCGGATGAGATTGAGAAGTATATTTCATCAAAAAATGCTGACAGAAAATATACTGTGCTTGTATTTGCCGGAGTTGGAAATAACGGCGGAGACGGAATTTGCACGGCAAGACTTCTTAAGCAGAGAGGCTTTAGAGTTAAGCTTGTGATAGTAGGAGATATGACAAAGTGCAGCGAGCTTTGTTTGCAGCAACTTAAGATTGCCGGTAACTACGGAATCAATACTGACACTTTTTCCAATATAAGAGACAACAAAAGCCCTGCTGAATGGGATATCATAGTAGATGCAATGTTTGGCATAGGAATTTCCAGAAATGTTACGGGAAACTATGCCGAAGCGATAGAATATATCAATGCCTGCAAAAAAGAGAGAAGAGACGATATTTTTGTTGTGGCGATTGATATTCCTTCGGGAATCAGTGCCGATGACGGGAGAATCTGTTCGCTTTGCGTCAAAGCTGACGAGACGGTTACTTTTAACTGCGTGAAGCTTGGACATATCTTATATCCGGGATGTGAGCATGTGGGAGAACTTGTTGTCCGTGATGCCGGAATAACTAAGGAGAGCTTTTGTGGAAATAATCCCAGGTATTTTTATTACGATGAGAAGCCGACAGCTCTTTTGCCCGAGAGAAAAAAGAATTCGAACAAAGGGACGAACGGGAAAATCCTTATAATAGCAGGATCGAAGGAAGTGAGTGGAGCATGTGCGCTGAGCGCGGGTGCATGCCTTAAATCAGGTGCCGGAATGGTCAAAGTTTTCACTGCTTCAGAAAATGCAGAGGTCATAAAAACGGTTATTCCGGAAGCTTTGATCGATACGTACGAAGACTATGAACCTGTTGCGGAGAAACTGGAACAGGCCATGAACTGGTCAACAGCGGCGGTTATAGGGCCGGGGATCGGAACGTACGGAAAAGGCGCGGAGCTTTTAAAAACAGTTCTTTCAAGATATGACAAAAACCTGGTTGTTGATGCCGATGGACTTAATCTTATCGCGTCAGACAAAGAACTTAGGAATCTTGCGGGAGATTACTGCAGAAACGGAAAGAAGCTGATTTTAACGCCTCATCTTGCGGAATTTGCAAGGCTTATCGATAAGGATATAAAAGAATGCAAGCGAAATATTCTTGTATATCCCAAGGAACTTGCGAATGAGCTTCATTGCACGGTCATCTGCAAAGATGCTCGGACTATCGTTAGTGACAGCAACGAAAAAAAGATATATATTAATATGAGCGGAAATGATGGTATGGCTACGGCAGGAAGCGGAGATGTATTGACGGGAGTTCTCGGAGCTTTCATTGGTACGGGAATCGGTGCTTTTGAATGTGCCTGCCTGGGGGCATATCTGCACGGTGCCGCGGGCGATATGGCAGCAATGCATCATGGAAGGCTTTCAATGGTTGCTTCCGATATCGTGGAGGAACTTGAGAATATTTTGAATTAGAGTAATGGATGGATCAGAAATGTACGATGAGAATTCAAGAGTCTGCGCCAAAGTGGACTTAAGTGCAATAGAATATAATCTTAAAGCGATGAAAAACAATATACCGGAAGGCGTCAAGATCATGGCGGTCATCAAAACGGATGCGTACGGTCACGGAGCTTTGAGAATTGCACGCTTTTTGGAAGATAAAGATTATATTTGGGGCTATGCGACCGCAACTGCGGAGGAAGCGTTTGAGCTTAGGGATAACGGCATAGAAAAGCCTATTCTGGTACTGGGCTATACTTTCCCTTATGCTTATGAAAGAATGCTGTCTTCAGGCATAAGACCTGCAGTTTTCAGAGAAGATATGTTAAAAGAACTTGGCGAATGCGCCGAGAAACTTTTAAAGAGCGGAACTATTAAGAAGTCTGCTCCTATTCATATAGCTGTTGATACAGGAATGTCCAGGATTGGAATTCATCATGACAAGAGCGGAGAAGAGTTCGTGGCAAAAGCTTTTGAAGTAAGCGGACTTGAAGTTGAAGGAATATTTACTCATTTTGCGAGAGCAGATGAAAAAGATCTGTCAAATGTAAAAGAAAGAGAACGCATCTTTGCTGAGTTTGTAAAGAGTGCGGAGGATGCATGCGGAAAGAGAATACCGATTCATCACTGCGCAAATTCTGCGAGTATAATAGCTGTTCCTGAGTCATCGATGGATATGGTGAGAGCGGGAGTTACTATTTACGGAATGTGGCCTTCTGACGAGGTTCCCAAGGATATAATCGATCTTAAGCCTGCAATGGAACTTACAAGTCATATAGTTATGATAAAAGATGTCCCTGAGGGAACGCCTGTAAGCTACGGTGGAACTTTTGTTACAAAAGATGCCACCCGCATCGCGACTATTCCTGTCGGATACGGAGACGGCTATCCGAGGAGCCTTTCGAATAAAGGATATGTGCTTATCGGTGGACACCGCGCAAATATCCTTGGAAGAGTATGCATGGACCAGTTTATGGTCGATGTCACCGATATTCCGGATGCGAAAGAGGGAGATGAGGTGGTCCTTCTCGGAAAAGATCCTGTTTCAGGAGAAGAGATAACGGCTGAAGCGCTCGGAGAATTGAGCGGACGCTTTAACTACGAACTCACCTGCGATATAAATCACAGAGTACCCAGAGTATATTTATAATTTTAATCAAAATGCGAGTTTATGGGCTGTCGTGCAAATGATTGTGCGATGGCTCTTTTATTTGATAGGAAATTCCTATCAAATACATTAAAGCGGTAATACTCGACATGGGTACGCATTTCGTATAAAATTTTTATAGAAGTTTTGCAAGGGAGTAAATATATGATTTCTATTTTAACTACGGCGGTTAATGCGATATTGGGATTAAGCATATCTGCGCTTAAGGCTTTTTTATCCATGCTGACATGGTTTCTTAAGCTGTTTTTTAGCCTGTTGAAATATCTTTATTGCTTTTTGCCGGTGACTGCCGTTGTGTTCTGCGGGCTTTATTGCCTCAATACATTTCTTCTTATCTCGGGAAGTGCCGGTCCCGATAAGATTTCTACAGAAGCTATCACAAATGAGAAGCTTGAGCAGACAGCACAGGATTTTCTTAAGACCGGTAATTCGGAAGTCGGATTTTTTTACAAAGAACTGGTGAATTGGTGGAAGGGAGAAATCGGTAAATATGAGGGGGCACCGGCCTTTGTCTTTTTGCTTATTTTGAGTTTTGTTCTTTTGGTTCCCGTTGTCGGAGTTATTCTGGTTATAACGGTTCTTGCTTCTTACGGTAAGATACTCTTTTTTGCGGTTGCGGCCGATATGGCTTTTTATATCGGATATGCGATCCTCGGAAGAGGCTTTATGAGCGTTGCACAGAACAGATATTACAAAATGTTCCCTGACGCCGGAAAAAGAAAAGTTGTCAAAGATTATGCACGAATGAAAAAAGAAATGAATTCACTCGAGGCGGAAAGAGAAAATCTGCGAAATGAGCATGAGGGCAGAGCTTTTTACGACGAAGAGGAAGATTATTATTCGGATGATTGCATAATACGCCATAGAAGACACCCGCAAAGAGACCGATATGAAGAGGAATTCGAAGAATACGAAGATGAGTATTACGATGATAGGAATTATGACGACCGGGGCTATGAGCAGCGCGGATATGAAGATGATTATGATGATACCGTGTATGAAGATGAGTATTATGAAGAAGAGCCTTTAGAGGATGCAAATGACTATGACAGAGAACCAGCCGTAGCCACTGCGGGTGCTCAGGGGTTTGATTTCTTTGCAGGCTGTAAAAGCAGGGAAAGCGCAGAACGAAAGTACAAAAGCCTTGTAAAACTCTATCATCCCGACAACATGGATGGCGATAACGGTGCGCTACAGGAGATAAATGTACAGTACGATAAGGTAAAGAAGCAATTTAGCTAATATTGTCGGAATTGTATATAGTACATTATGCTAAAATGTGGTATATTTTAATTTGAGGTTTTAGGTTTATTTTAATCAATCACGCATTAGGAGGGCTGATTATGGACGAAGGCTTGCCTTCAGTCAGTTTTCTTTTACTTGCGGCGGCTCTTTTAGCAGATATCTTTGTTTTCGGGTTTGGGGCGGCGATAACCCGCGTCAAGGAAGAGGATGTCGAGAAGAGAAGCCAGGAGAACAAAGATAAAGTTGCATCGGGACTTCTTGATATCCTGAAAGATCCCGAGAAACATTTAGGAGCCATAAATGTTTTTGCAATGGCTGTAAATATGGTCCTTGGTGGACTTGTTACAAGAGGAATCGGGCGATGTGTCATAAGGTCTTTGGCTATAGACGACAGTTTCCTTATGAAGGGCATCATTTATATTTTGACCGGTGTGGTAATACTTCTTCTTACGATGAGCTTTGGTGTGATAATACCGGAGCGGCTTGCAGTCAGGAAGCCTGACAGGTGGGCGGTGGTATGTTATTATCCTGTAGTTTTCATAAGGTTTTTGGTAGCTCCGCTTGTTGTGATAATAAGAGGAATTTCCGGAGCGGTTCTTTATCTTTTCGGAGTGAGGGGAGATGAGAATTTATCCGATGTCACTACTGAAGGAATAATCTCCATGGTGTCCGAAGGACAGGAACAGGGAGTGCTTCAGGAGACCGAGGCGGATATGATATCTAATATTTTTGAGTTTTCGGATAAAGAAGCTCAGGATATTATGACCAACAGAAATGCCATGGTCGCAATTGATGCAAATATGACTCTTAAGCAGGCTGTCGAATTCATGATGGATACCAATAATTCCAGATTCCCGGTCTATCTTGATGATATAGATCATATTATCGGCATTATGCATATACGTGACGCAATGAAGAAACTTTCCAAAGAAACGGATGACAATCTTCCAATCAGGAAGATCAAAGGACTTCTTCGTCAGCCCAAATTTGTTCCCGAGACCAGAAATATTGATTCTCTCTTTCATAATATGCAGTCTTCCAAGACTCAGATGGTAGTTGTTATCGATGAGTACGGTCAGACGGCGGGACTTGTGTCCATGGAAGACATCCTTGAGGAAATCGTAGGAAATATCATGGATGAGTATGATGAAGATGAGAACTATATCAAGCCTACCAAGAACAGGGATGAATTTATCGTTGAGGGCACAACGCCAATAGAAGTATTGGAAAAGAAATTTGAAATGTCTTTCGGTGAGTTGGAGTTTGAGACTCTGAACGGATTTTTGATCTCCAAACTTGACAGAATACCGGAGGAAGACGACGAATTTAGCGTCGAGGCAGATGGCTACAGTTTCTCGATACTTTCCGTAGGAAATCATATGGTACAGAGTGTGCTTATGAGGAAGCTTCGCAAAGAAGAGGATGAAGCAGAGGAAAAGGTATCGGAATTAGCAAAATAGTTTATATATCAGTAATGAAAGGAATTTTTATATGTCAGGACATTCAAAATTTGCTAACATCAAGCACAAAAAAGAAAAAAATGATGCGGCAAAGGGTAAGATTTTTACTATTATCGGTAGAGAAATAGCAGTTGCCGTTAAGGAGGGTGGCCCGGATCCGAATAATAACTTCAAACTTGCAACGGTTATTGCAAAAGCTAAGGCAAACAACATGCCCAACGATACTATCGAGAGAGGTATCAAGAAAGCTTCCGGAGCAGAAGGTGGAGTTGATTACAAGAGCATCACTTACGAAGGATACGGCCCCGGAGGAACAGCCATCATCGTTGAGGCACTTACAGACAACCAGAATAGAACCGCAGCTAACGTAAAGAGTGCTTTCACAAAAGGAAACGGAAATGTAGGTACTCCCGGCTGTGTATCATATATGTTTGACAATAAGGGACAGATCCTTATCGACAAAGAAGAATGCAAGATGTCTTCAGACGATCTTATGATGCTTGTTCTTGATGCAGGCGCAGATGATTTTAATGAAGAAGATGACAGCTATGAGATTCTTACAACACCTGAGAACTTCCAGGCAGTTGTTGAAGCTTTAGGCAAAGAAAAAATTGAAACAGCATCCGCTGAGGTTACTATGATTCCTCAGAATTACGTATCTGTTACAGATCCCGATACTGTTAAATATCTTCAGAGAATACTCGATCTTCTCGATGAAGATGATGATGTTCAGGCTGTATATCATAACTGGGAAGAGCCTGAAGAATAATATTTAGATTATTATTCATTTTACTAGATTATGATGGGAATAATACGAGGGGAGTCCTAAGAAATGAAACTGAGACGAAAAATACCGACATTGTGCATATGGTTGATATTTACACTGGTTAATGCGTTGATGGTTGGTCGTTCAGGCTTTTCTTTAGGACTGTTTCCTGCCTCGAACCGACTCGGATATACATTGATGTTTTCTACACTCGGAATAATCTGGATGAATGCTGTTACACTTCTTGCCGGAAAAGTGTGCGACAATATGAAGTTATACAGGTTCGCACCAAAAAAATCATTCGAGATTATTTACAAGGTTCTTATTGCCGGTCTTGTCATTGCGGCATTTATTTACAGATACAGACTCATTTCGGTCGGTGAAGTGAATTTTTCAGGTAATCCTTTAGTTGATAATGCGCTTATTGGATCACGTGGTGTTTCATATGAGCAGGATCTTTTATCTATTACATATTCCAAATTTCTCAGCTTTTTAATGGTATTTACCGGAAATATGACAGAAACAGTGTATTTTTATGAAGCTTTTCTGGCATGTATTTTTATCTTGCTTACAGGCTCGGCGGTCAAGTTACTTTTAGGACCTGCGGCTTCAATTGTTTACACGGCTTATGTATCATTCATGCCTGCATTTGTTAAGAGCTTTGCAGATAAAGAACTCAATACAAACAGAGTATTCTATGCTATGTTTGCTTTTGAGATTTTTGTCGTGGCGCGTTATCTCAAACAGATATACACTGTGGAATGCAAAGGGCCGGCATTTATTATTCTGTTTTTCCTTGTTGGTGTAACGGTAGGTTTTATGGGGTATGTAGACGCCGGAACTTTTGTGGCAACCTTCCCGTTTTTACTGTCTGTTCTTTTCATGTCTGAAGGAAGTTTTTCAAACGGAGCAAAGAGCCTTGTGGTCGTTGGAAGCGGAACAGTGCTGACCTTTTTGATCATGATGTTACAGGAAGCGGGCTTTGGGCATGTGCCTACAGTATTTTCCAATTGGCTTTCATATTATTTCCATGCATTTGATACGAACTTTTTAGATCAGCCTTTCTTTATTTTCCCGGATTTCAAGCTTCCATATCTAATCACATTGGTTGTGATGTCAGGTGTGTTTGCCGGATATCTCAGAAGTAAAGATGCAGAAAATATAATACCTTGGCTTTTTGGGATGTTATATCTTTTTATCATGCAGCCGACTCTTGGAAAAACAAGGGTGACATCTCAGTTTATGGTAACCATGTACTACGGCTTTATTATCGGCTGCGTTGCCATGCTTACTTCACATGGGCCTAAAAAAGAGACTGATATTGTTGAGGAAGATGAAGAGCTCGATGAAGATGCGGAGCGTGAAAACGGCTATGCATATAAGCGGGCTACGGATATGAATGATTTCGGCAATGCGGCAGAAAATCCTCTTGCTGCAAGAAACCGCCGTGCGACAGATCGTCGTGAAGGCTTCATGACGGGAGAACTGATTGGCGAAAGAGAAATGTTGAATCGCGATGATGCTTATGAAAAAGAGCTTCGTGAGAAAAAACGCCGAGAGAGAGAAGAACGTGCAAAAGAAAGACGCGAGCGCCGTGAACAGCAGGCTCGTGAAAGAGGTTTGCGCTTACAGGAAGAGCGTGAAAGAGAGCGCGAAGAGGAAGGACAGTACACAAAACAGATCGATGCGGAAGAAGTCCGCGAAAGAGAACTTGCGGAGCAGGAAGCTGTTGAAAAACGTGCAACAAAGATTTTTGACCAGGATGATGAAAGAAATCGTCGCGACAACGAAGAGCTTCAGGAAGAAGAAGCTCGTGAGATGGAGCGACGTGATATAGAAGAACGCGCTAAAATTCTCAGAGAAAGAGCAAAGCAGAAGAGATTTATGCGTGATCGTGCCGATGCGGAAGACGCAGAAGAGCAGGAAAGACTTCAGCGTGAACAGGAAGAGCGCGAAGAAGAGGAAAGACTTCAGCGCGAGCAGGAAGAACGCGAGGAGCAGGAAAGACTTCAGCGTGAACAGGAAGAGCGCGAAGAACAGGAGAGACTGCAGCGTGAGCAGGCTGAGCGTGAAGAACAGGAGAGACTGCAGCGTGAGCAGGCTGAGCGTGAAGAGCAGGAAAGACTGCAGCGCGAGCAGGCTGAGCGTGAAGAACAGGAAAGAAAACAGCGTGAACAGGAAGAACGTGAGCGAATTCTTCGCGAGCAGGAAGAGCTCGTAAGACAGCGCCGCGAGCAAGAAAAGCGTGAAGAGCAGGAAAGACTTCAGCGTGAACAGGCGGAGCGTGAGGAACAGGAGAGACTCCGCCGCGAGCAGGAAGAACGTGAAGAGCAGGAAAGACTGCAGCGTGAGCAGGCAGAGCGTGAGGAACAGGAGAGACTCCGCCGCGAGCAGGAAGAACGTGAAGAGCAGGAAAGACTACAGCGTGAGCAGGCAGAGCGCGAGGAGCAGGAGAGACTCCGCCGTGAGCAGGAAGAGCGCGAAGAGCAGGAAAGACTGCAGCGTGAGCAGGAAGAACGCGAAGAACAGGAAAGACTGCAGCGTGAGCAGGCAGAGCGCGAGGAACAGGAGAGACTCCGCCGAGAGCAGGAAGAGCGCGAAGAACAAGAAAGACTTCAGCGTGAGCAGGCAGAACGCGAGATACAGGAAAGACTCCTGCGCGAACAGGCAAGACATCAGCATGAGCAGGCTGAGCGTGAAAGAATACTTCACGAACAGGAAGCGCGTGCTAAGATGCTTCGTGAAAAAGTTGCGCGTGCAAGACTTTTGCGCGAGCAAGAAAATCAGGAGGAGCAAGATAAATTGCAACTTGAGGAAGCAACACGTAGCAAGATTCTTAGGGAACGAGAGGAACGTGAGAGATTACAACGTGAACAGGAAGCTCTTGAGAGAGTCAGAAGAGAACAGGGAGAGAGCATAAGACATCAGCGTGAGGAAGAGAATCAGGACGAACAGGCAAGAATACAGCGAGAGCAGGAAGCTCGTATAAGATTGCAGCGTGCAAGACAGCTTCGTGAGCAGGCAGAACGAGAGAGACTTCTTTTTGAGGAGCCTGTTCAGCTTGAGGCTGAGGTAAGTGTACATGATGTCCATGATGAAATATTTAAAGAGATAGAAGAACGCAGGAAAAAGCCGCGTGAACAGCAGGAACAGGAAATTCGTCAGCGTGAACTTGAAGAGCAGGCAAGGGCAATGCGCTCCAAAGAAGATCAAGAAGAGCTTGCACGTATCCAGCAGGAACAGCAGGATCGCATAAGATTGCAGCGTGCTAAGATTCTTCGCGAGCAGGCTGAGCGTGCAAGGCTCATTGAGAAAGAAGAGCGTGAGAATGCACTTCGTGAACAGCAGGAACGTGAAAATGCTCTCAGGGCACAGCAGGAAAATGAACGTCGTGAGCAGGAAGAACGCAAGGAGCGCGAAAGACTTCAGCTTGAGCAGGAAGAACAGGCAGAACGTGAAAGACTTCAGCGCGAACAGGAAGAGCGTGATGCACGCGTAAGAGAGCTTCGTGAGAAGGCGGAGCGAGCAAAGCGTGAGAAGCTTCAGCGTGAGCAGGAAGAACGTGCTAGAATTTTGCGCGAGCGTGAAGAGCATGAAAGAGAAATGCGTGAACGTGCAGAGCGTGAAAGACAGCAGCGTGAAGAACGTGAAAGACTTCAGCGTGAGCAGGCAGAGCGTGAGGAGCTCGAAAGACAGCAGCGTGAGCAGGCAGAGCGAGAAGAACGTGAGAGACTTCAGCGCGAGCAGGCAGAGCGAGAAGAGCGTGAGAGACTTCAGCGTGAGCAGGCAGAGCGTGAGGAGCGCGAGAGACAGCAGCGTGAGCAGGCAGAGCGTGAGGAGCGTGAAAGACAGCAGCGCGAGCAGGCAGAGCGGGAAGAGCGTGAGAGACTTCAGCGTGAGCAGGCAGAGCGAGAAGAACGTGAGAGACTTCAGCGCGAGCAGGCAGAGCGGGAAGAGCGTGAGAGACTTCAGCGTGAGCAGGCAGAGCGAGAAGAACGTGAGAGACTTCAGCGCGAGCAGGCAGAGCGGGAAGAACGCGAAAGACAGCAGCGCGAGCAGATGAAACGCGAAGAACGCGAAAGAATCCTTCGTGAGCAGGAAGAACAGGCAGAGCGCGAGAAAGCAGAACGTGAGAGACTTCAGCGCGAACAGGAAGAACGCGAAGAAGAACTCAGCGAGGAAGAAGAGCTTGAAAGAGAGCGCCGCGAACAGGAAGAGCGTGAAAGAAGAATCATCGAAGAGGAAGAAAAAATCTTCGCTGAAGAAAGAAAACGCTTTGAACAGGAAGAAGAGGAAGCCAGAGCTCGTCGTGAACAGGAGCGTATGAAGAGATTCCGTGCACGTGAAGAGAAGAAGGCAATGCGTTTTGTTCCTGAGGGAATGGTTCTTCCAAGAGAGACTGAGGCAGATGCTTCCGATGGAAGAAGCGCCGAGCCCAGAATGAAGATGCCTGAATATAACGGCACAATTTCTTTAAACAGAAATAACAGAGAGAATATTAAAGAACAGGCTGCTGGTTCAAAGACTGATTTTGACTTTGATTTCAGTTCCGGAGATGACTTTGATATTTAATGAAATACTGATTTAATCATTTAATATGCAGGAAACGCTTATACGGGCGTTTCCTGCACTAACTTAACGAGAAAGGCAGATTGATGAATACAGAAAAATTATCCGCTTATGAGATTGTTGAAAAGAGACATATAGACGATCTTAATTCAGATAGCTATTTAATGAGACACAAGAAAACAGGCGCAAGGGTTGCTATTCTTTCAAATGATGACGAGAATAAGGTATTTGCCATTGGATTTAGGACACCGCCAAAGGATTCAACAGGAGTTGCTCATATCATTGAACATACAGTGCTTTGCGGATCTGACAAATATCCTATCAAAGATCCTTTTGTAGAACTTGTAAAAGGTTCACTTAATACTTTTTTAAATGCAATGACTTTTCCCGACAAGACCGTTTATCCGCTTGCAAGCTGTAACGATGCTGATTTTCAGAATCTTATGGATGTATATCTGGATGCGGTTTTTTATCCCAATATTTATAAAACAGACAAGATTTTCAGTCAGGAAGGCTGGCATTATGAGATGGAGAATGCCGACTCCGATCTTACAATAAACGGAGTCGTTTACAATGAAATGAAGGGTGCATTTTCATCTGCGGATGATGTGCTTTCAAGAGAGATACAGAGTTCTCTTTACCCTGATACAACTTACGGAATTGAGTCGGGCGGAGATCCGGATGTTATTCCCGAGCTTACTTACGAAGATTATCTTGATTTTCACAGAAAGTATTATCATCCTTCAAACAGCTATATCTACCTTTACGGTAATCTCGATATCGCTGAAAAGCTCGATTACATCGACAAGAACTATCTTTCGAGATTTGACCGCCTCGATGTGGATTCTAAGATTGAGAGACAGGAAGCTTTCAAGGAGCCCAAGGAGATTGTTAAGCCCTATTCCGTGCTCGCAGAAGATAAGATCGACAAGAATACTTATCTGTCATATAACTGCAGCGTAGGTTCGACTTTGGACAAAAAGCTTTATATCGCTTTTGATATTTTGGATTATGCGCTTTGTTCGGCACCCGGAGCACCAATCAAGAAGGCGCTCATCGATAAAGGAATCGGACAGGATGTGTACAGTGAGTATGATAACGGTATACAGCAGCCTGTATTTTCCATTATTGCAAAGAATGCCGATGCATCGCAGAAAGAAGAGTTTGTAGAGACAATAAGAAGCGTGCTTAAAGAACAGGCTGCAAACGGAATTGATAAGAAAGCTCTTTTGGCAGGACTTAATTATGATGAGTTTAAGTACAGAGAGGCTGATTTCGGACGTTATCCAAAGGGACTTCTGTACGGACTTCAGGTATTTGACAGCTGGCTCTATGACGATAACAGCCCGTGGATAAATGTTGAAGCAAATGAGACTTTTGCCGAGCTTAAGAAAGAAGTTTCGGGAAGATATTTTGAGGGACTTATTGAAAAATATCTTTTGAATAACCCGCACAGGACGGTTGTTATGCTTGAGCCCACACCCGGTCTTACGGAAAAGAAGGATGAGGAACTTAAAAAGAAACTTGCGGATTACAAAGCGTCTCTTTCAAAAGAAGAGATCGAGAAGATTGTGAAGTATACTGCTGATCTTAAAGAGTATCAGGATACTCCCGACACACCCGAGGATCTTAGGAAGATTCCGATGCTTGAACTTAAGGACCTTAAAAAGGAGTCCGAGAAGTTTATATATGATAAGAGAACAGAGAACGGTGTTGATATTCTTTTCCATGATATATTTACAAACGGAATTGTTTATCTGACATTTGTTTTTGATCTTAAGAATCTGGATGCGGAGCTTGTTCCGTATGTATCCGTTCTTAAAAAAGTCATTGGAATGATGGATACTGAGAACTACAGTTACGGAGATCTTTTCAATGAAGTAAACATTAAGACAGGCGGAATTACCGGATCAATCAGTACATATACAAATTCGGATGATGTAAGCAAGTTTACAACGACGCTTGAAGTCAGCGTGAAGGTACTTCATGAGAATCTTCATTATGCATTTGATCTTGTGAAAGAGATACTTACAAAGACTAAGCTTGACGATATCAAGAGGCTTAAAGAGATATTGGAAGAACAGTATGCAAGACTTCAGTCAGATCTTGCTTCTGCGGGACATCAGACAAGTGCTGTAAGAGCAATGTCATATGTTTCTCCTGCGGCAGCTATCTCTGACAGAACAAGCGGAATCGGTTATTTCAGACATCTTGAGGAGCTTCTTTCCAAGATTGATACTCCCGAAGGGGAAAAAGAGATAACAGGCACACTTAAATCTCTTTGCAATGCTATATTCAGGGCAGAAAATCTGCTTGTCGATGTTACATGCACCGATAAGGAGTATGAAGGAATTGCCGATGAAAGTAAGGCATTTTCTGATTCTCTTTTTACAGATGAATATGATAAAAATAAATTTGAGGTTAAGACTTGCAGACGCAATGAGGCATTTAAGACGGCCGGACAGGTTCAGTATGTTTGCCGCGCAGGAAACTTTGCATCAAAGGGACTTAGTTACAGCGGTGCGCTTCGCGTATTGAAAGTAATGATGGGATATGATTATCTGTGGAAGAATATCAGAGTGATAGGCGGAGCATACGGATGCATGAGCAGCTATGCAAAGAACGGAGACTCGGCTTTTGTGACTTACAGAGATCCCAATCTTAAGAACAGTATAGATGTTTTTGAAAAAGCATCCGAATATCTCAGAAACTTTGATGAGGATGAGCGAGTTATTCTTAAGTACATAATCGGAGCAATCTCTGATCTCGATACACCGAAAACTCCTTCGGCAAAGGGAACTTATGGACTTTCGGCTTATCTTTGCAATTCGAAAATGGAGAAAATCCAGCGAAGCAGGGACGAACTTCTTGGAACAACAAAAGAGACCATAAGGGGACTTAGCAAGTATGTTGATGCATTTATGGAAGATGATTGCCTTTGCGTTATAGGAAGTTCGGAAAAGATTGACTCGGAAAAAGATCTGTTTGATAATATAGAGCAACTTGTTAATAAATGATTTATGTGCATGAGCACACATGGGTAAAAAAAATGAGAAAAAATGTAGTTAAAAAGAAGTTATGTGTTGTTTTTACATGTGTGACTTTATTAATTGTTGCTGCTGTAGGTTGTGGTGGTGCATCGGACACTTCGTCTGCGGAAACTGCTGAATATGCTGTTCCTCAGGCTGTCGGCGGGAAAGCTTTATCTAAATCGGCCGATTTTAATGTTGTCGAAGAAGCAGATAATATGAGTGAAGCGGCTGTTGAGGGTGAGGCCGGAGGCGGTGAAGCGCCTTCTGAGAATGCGGAACCTGTTACCGATACTTCGCGTAAGCTTATAACAACTATGCGAATCGGAGCCGAGACGGAGAATTTTGATGATGCAATTACCACTATCGAAGCGAAGGTTGGTGAGCTTGGCGGTTATATCGAGTCGAGCGATGTATATAACGGAAGCGATAGTAACAAGAACCATAGTAGTTCAAACAGAAGAGCAAGTTTTGTGATAAGAATTCCTGCCGATAATCTCGGCGGTTTCGTTGACAGCTTGAGCGATGCTTACAATATCACAAATAAGACAACGAGTGTAGAAGATGTGACACTTCAGTATGTTGATATTGAAAGTAAGAAGAAAGCTCTTTTGACAGAGGAAGAGAGTCTTCTAAGTATCCTTGAATCTGCAGAGACGGTTGAAGATATCATCACTGTTCAGGATAGGCTTTCGCAGGTGAGATACGAGCTTGAGAACATGGAATCTCAGTTAAGGGCTTATGACAATCAGGTTGATTACAGTACTGTATATCTTGATCTTGATGAGGTCGCAAAATATACACCTGTTGAAGAAAAGGGTGCATTTGCGCGTATGGGTGAAGGCTTTGTAGAGAGTCTTAAATCTGTATGCAATGGAATAAAGGAATTCATTATTTGGTTTGTAATTCATATTCCTCAGCTTCTTTTCCTGGCAATATTTGTTGCCGTTATCTGGATCTCTTGCAAGAAGATAAAGGAAAAGAAAGCTTCGGGCGTTACGAATAAGGCCGGAATTAAATCAGAAGCCAAAGAAGAGAAGACTACTTTAGAAAAAGCAGAAGGTAAAGATGGAAAATAATTTTAAAACAGGTTACATAGCGCTTATAGGACGTCCCAATGTCGGGAAGTCGACGCTCATGAACCAGATGATAGGTCAGAAGATCGCGATAACTTCATGTAAGCCTCAGACGACCAGAAATAAGATAATGACTGTTTATACGGACGAACAGTGCCAGATGATCTTTTTGGATACGCCGGGTATTCACGAGACCAAGAATAAACTCGGAGAGTACATGACTAAGCTTGCCAAGAATACTCTTACAGAGGTCGATATCGTTATGTGGCTTGTTGAGCCGAGTACTTTTATCGGTGCGGGTGAGAAGTCTATAATCGAGGATCTTAAGGCATGCAGGAAGCCGGTTATACTTGTAATAAATAAGATCGATACGGTTTCTGAAGATAATCTCGACAGATTTGAAGAAGCTTACAGAAAAGAGATGGATTTTGCGGCTGTAGTCAAAGTTGCCGCATTGAAGCGAAAGAATATAGACGGTGTGATGAATACCATCAGAGAGCTTCTTCCGGTAGGTCCGCCTTTTTATGATGAGGATACTCTTACAGATCAGCCTGAGAGACAGATTGTTGCCGAGATTATTAGAGAGAAAGCACTTCGTCTTATGAAAGATGAAGTGCCTCACGGAATTGCCGTTACGATTGAGAGAATGAGAGAGCGTGAGGATAAGGATCTTATGGATATTGAGGCTACGATCATCTGTGAGAGAGATTCACACAAAGGTATCGTTATCGGAAAAGGCGGAGCGATGCTAAAGAAGATCGGTTCCACAGCCAGAAAAGATATTGAAGAACTTGTCGGTGTTAAAGTAAATCTTCAGTTGTGGGTTAAAGTCAGAAAAGACTGGAGAGATGACAAGACGCAACTTAAGAGCTTCGGATATGATGTCAGAGGCATCAACTGAGAAATGGTAATTATTTATGGAAGAATTGGTGAGTGTAAAAGGCATGGTCATAAAGCATTCTCCTGTTGGGGATTATGACTGGGTGGCCACTGTTTTTACAGCGGACAGAGGCAAGATAACAGCTTTTGCAAGAAATGCGAGAAAGCCGGGCAGCAAACTGGCGGGAAGTGTTGAGCCTTTTTGTTTCGGGACATTCAAACTCTTTGCGGGAAGAAGTTCCTATACTATTGTCGAAGCTGACATTGAGAATTATTTTGAAGGATTCAGACAAGATTTGGAAGGTGCCTGCTACGGCACCTTTTTCCTTGAGATAGCTTCTTTCTATACAAGAGAGAATAATGAGGATAAAGAGCTTTTGAATCTTTTATATATTTCGCTCAGGGCTCTTTTAAATGAAAAATTACAGAACAGGCTTGTGAAATGTATATTTGAGATCAGGGCTCTTTGCATAGAGGGAGAGTATCCTGGAATTCCCGACAGGGGGAATTTTCTTGAGTCTACAGTATATGCTATGAATTATATAGCGACATGTCCTCTTCAAAAGCTATATTCTTTCGAGGTTTCGGAAGATGTGCTTCTTCAGATTGAGGATATTGCTGCGGTTTACAGAAAGAGATTCATTGATAAAACTCTCAAAAGCTTGGAAATGCTGGAGAGTTTATATAATGTCCGTTAGTATTGAAAAAAAAATGCTATTTGGATATAATATCTTTTGTTTGCTAGGAAAACAGTTTAATTTATAGAAAAGGAGGGCATCAGCACAACTATGCAGGTTAATACATTTCGACTTAATAAAATGATGAAGAAGATAGCCGTTGTTTTCATAACTGCAACTATTTTCGTTGTGCTCGCAGGATGCGGAGAAGAAAAGAAGGACGTAACTTCAATTAAGATTGACAGAAGAGGGAAGATCACAAACGTGATTTATGAAGATTTCCCTGAAGATGAGTATAGTCTTGATGAATTTGAGTCTATTACAACTTCCAGAGTTGAGGCGTTCAATAATGAGAGCCTTGCAGAAAAAATTACTATCGACACAATTGAGGAAGAGGATTCCAAGATCAAGGTGGTCATGAAATATGACAGCCCAAGTGATTATAAGAAATTCAACAATACGGTTCTTTTTTACGGAACGGTAAAAGAAGCTGAAGAAGCGGGGTATACACTTACAGATAAGCTGGTTGACCGAGAGGGAAATGCTTCCGATAAAGATCTTTTGAAAAAGTACAAGAATAAGCATGTTATTATTATAGAAGAAAAGACGGATATTATCGTTCCTTACAAGATCGACTATATATCCAGAGGCGCTACTTTCACAAGTAAAAGGGAAGCTGATCTTTCGGGTTGCAGAACTCAGCTCGTACAGCTTCTTCTTTCAAAATAAAAATTTTCGCAGGAATGGAGACAGACAATGGAAAACAGTGCAAAGACAATGGAAAAAATAATAGCTCTTGCAAAGGGAAGAGGCTTTGTACATCCCGGAAGTGAGATTTACGGTGGACTTGCAAACACTTGGGATTACGGTATTTTAGGTGTTGAGCTTAAGAACAACATCAAAAAAGCCTGGTGGCAGAAGTTTGTTCAGGAAAGCCCTACCAACGTAGGCGTTGACTGTGCCATTCTTATGAATCCCCAGACATGGGTTGCTTCCGGACATATCGGAAGTTTCTCCGATCCTCTTATGGATTGTAAAGAATGTCATGAGAGATTCAGAGCAGACAAGATCATAGAAGATTATGCCGCAGAGAACGGAATCACTCTTGAGTCAAGCGTTGATGGATGGACTCAGGAGCAGATGAAGGCATATATTGAGGAAAACAATATTCCCTGCCCTTCATGCGGTAAGCATAACTTTACAGATATCAGACAGTTTAACCTTATGTTCAAGACTTTCCAGGGTGTAACCGAGGATGCTAAGAATACAGTATACCTTCGTCCTGAGACAGCACAGGGTATTTTCGTAAACTTCAAAAATGTTCAGAGAACTTCACGTAAGAAGATTCCTTTCGGTATCTGCCAGGTTGGTAAGTCATTTAGAAATGAGATCACACCCGGTAACTTCATTTTCCGTGTAAGAGAGTTCGAGCAGATGGAGATGGAGTTCTTCTGTGAACCTGATACAGACCTTGAATGGTTTGCATATTGGAAACAGTATTGTATCGATTTCCTTAAGAAACTCGGAATGAAAGAGGATGAGATGAGAGTAAGAGATCACGATCCTGAAGAGCTTTCATTCTATTCTAAGGCTACAACCGATATTGAGTTCCTCTTCCCGTTCGGATGGGGCGAGCTTTGGGGAATCGCAGACAGAACAGACTACGATCTCACACAGCATCAGACAGTGTCAGGCGAGGATATGACATACTTCGATGATGAGAAGAGAGTAAAATATCTTCCTTTCGTTATCGAGCCTTCTCTTGGTGTTGAGAGATTGTTCCTTGCTATGCTTTGCGGAGTATATGATGAAGAGGAAATCGGAGAGGGCGATGTAAGAACAGTTCTTCATTTCCATCCCGCACTTGCTCCTGTTAAGATCGGTATCCTTCCTCTTTCAAAGAAGCTCAATGAAGGTGCTGAGAAGATTTATGCTACTCTTTCAAAGAAGTACAACTGTGAGTTTGACGATCGCGGAAACATTGGTAAGAGATACCGCAGACAGGATGAGATCGGAACTCCTTTCTGCATTACATATGACTTTGATTCTGAGACAGACGGTAAGGTTACAGTAAGATTCAGAGACAGCATGGAGCAGGAGCGTGTTGCAATCGATGAGCTTGAAGCATATTTTGCCGATAAGTTCACATTATAAGACTTTGCGGATAGAAGGAGCACTAGTATTATGAGACAATTTACAGCCAATGAACTGCGTAAGACTTGGAAGCAGTTCTATATAGATCGCGGTCACGTTGATGTCGGAGCAGTTTCTCTTGTATCCGACGGTTCTACAGGTGTTATGTTTAACGTTGCCGGAATGCAGCCTCTTATGCCTTATCTTCTTGGTAAGAAGCATCCGCTCGGAACAAGGCTTTGTAACGTTCAGGGATGTGTCAGAACAAATGACATCGATTCCGTAGGTGATAAGAGCCACGTTACATTCTTTGAGATGATGGGAAGCTGGAGCCTTGGAGATTACTTTAAGGAAGAGCGTTGCAAGTGGAGCTATGAGCTTCTTACCGAAGTTTTTGGTTTTGATGCAGATCATCTTGCTGCAACTGTTTTTGCAGGCGATGAGAATGCGCCCAGAGATGAGGAAGGTGCTCAGTATCGTATAGCTTCAGGTTTTAAGAAAGAAAATATTTATTATCTTCCTGCTGAAGACAACTGGTGGGGACTTGAATACGGCCCTTGCGGTCCTGACAGTGAGATGTTCTATATTGCAGATAAGCCGGATTGCGGCCCTGATTGTGGCCCCGGATGTGACTGCGGCAAGTATACAGAGCTTGGTAATGACGTATTTATGCAGTATGAGAAGCATAAGGACGGTTCACTTACACCTCTTAAGCAGAAGAATGTTGATACAGGATGGGGACTTGAGAGAATCCTTGCTTTCCTTAACGGCTCTAAGGATGTATATCAGGTTGACGTATTTACTCCTGTTATCGGTTATATTGAGAAAAATGCCGGTGTTAAGTACAATGCGGATGAGAAGACAACAAAGTCTATGAGAATTCTTGCGGATCACATCCGTACATCCGTTATGCTTATCGGAGATGAAGCTAAGCTTCTTCCTTCAAACACAGGTGCCGGATATATTCTCAGAAGACTTATCCGTCGTGCCGTAAGACATGCAAGAGCACTTAATCTTGGCAAGGATAAGATCATCGAGATGGCTTCAATCTATATCGATAAGGTATACAACGAGAGCTATCCAAATCTTGTTAAGAATCGTGAGTTCGTTCTTACAGAGCTTTCAAGAGAAATCGTCAGATTTGAGAGCACTCTTGAGAATGGTCTTAAAGAGTTTAATAAGATCCTTGAGAAGACTAAGAGCGAAGGCAAGAAAGAAATTGACGGAAGAAATGCTTTCTTCCTCTATGATACATATGGTTTCCCTGTAGAGCTTACAATCGAGCTTGCGGGTGAAGAGGGACTTCTTGTTGATGAAAAGGGATTTGCGGCTGCAATGGAAGAGCAGAAGCAAAAGGCTAGAGATAACCAGAACTTCTCAGCAAATCTTTCTACAAATGAAGGCGTATTTGATGCACTTGATGCATCTGTTCAGTCTGAATTTGTAGGATATACAGATATAGAGGCAAAAGGCAAAATCGTTGCCATTGCCAATGAGACAAAGCTTGTTGACGGTGCTAAAGAAGGCGATAACGTAACTGTTATTACCGATAAGACACCTTTCTACGGCACAATGGGTGGACAGGTTGGCGATATCGGTGTTATCGAGGGCTCTAAGGGCACTAAGATTGAAGTTACCGAGACAATTCATGTTGCCGGCGGAAGAATTGCCCACGTAGGTAAAGTTGTATCCGGAAGCATCAAGAAGGGTGATAAGGTTACTCTTTTGGTTGATGCTGAGAACAGAGCTAAGACATGCAGAAACCACTCTGCTACACACCTTCTTCAGAAGGCTCTCAGAGTTGTTTTGGGAGAACATGTTGAACAGGCAGGTTCATATCAGGATCCTGACAAGACAAGATTTGACTTCAGCCATCATCAGGCTATGACAGCTGAAGAAATCAAGAAGGTCGAAGATCTTGTAAATGCCAAGATCGCAGAGGATCTTACCGTAACTACAAAGGAAATGTCTATGGAAGATGCTAAGAAGACAGGCGCTATGGCATTGTTCGGAGAAAAGTACGGCGATGTTGTACGTGTTGTTGAGATGGGCGATTTCTCTGTAGAACTTTGTGGTGGTACACATGTATCAAATACCGGAAAGATTGGTCTTTTCAAGATTGTATCTGAAAGCGGTGTTGCTGCAGGTGTAAGGCGAATTGAGGCTCTTACAGGTTCAAATGCAAGAGAATATTATATCAACGCCGAAAATACTCTTAATGAGGCTGCAAAGCTTCTTAAAACCAATTCTGAAGGCATTTCGGCACATATTAAGAAACTTCAGGATGAACTTAAGGCTCTCAGAAGCGAAAATGAATCTCTTAAGAGTAAAGAGGCACAGGCTGCTCTCGGAGATGTAACAGATAAGGTGAAGAAGATCAAAGATGTTAATTTCCTTGCTGTATCTGTGAAGAATGTTGATATGAACGGACTTCGTGACCTTGGTGATCAGATGAAGACCAAGCTTGGCGGAGGAGTGATACTTCTTGTTTCTGAGAATGACGGAAAAGTTAATCTTGTAGCAATGGCTACAGATGATGCTATGGCCAAGGGAGCACATGCAGGTAATCTTATAAAGGCTGTCGCTCCTATCGTAGGCGGAGGCGGCGGTGGACGCCCTAATATGGCTCAGGCAGGCGGAAAGAATCCTGTTGGTATTCCTGACGCGTTACAGGAAGCTGAGAAGATTTTGAGCGAACAGATTAAATAATTTAGTCAGATAATTTCTTTGTCGAGGTAACTGATTAGGTTACCTCGATTATTTTTGTGAAAAATGCTCATCTATCAAAAAAAATTAAAAAATAGTTAAAAATATTTCTGATACATTAATGAGAATGTAAAATTTTCGAAAACGATTAAGGGCCGATAGTTAAGCGGGTTAAAACCCTTCAGGCTATAAAAACAATGTGAAACATAGTGGCTGTGGGTATTGACAATGTTTCATAAAATGTGATATAAAAATTAAGTCATGTAAAGTTTATGAGTTGATTTTTAAAGACGGGGGACGTTTTATATTACTAGTTTTATTATTACTTAATTAGGTTGACTGAAAGATTTGCAGGACGTTATGAGCAGAGGAGATAGTATATATATGCAGTGGGTAGAGAAGTGCAGATTTGTCGTTTCTCTGGTTGGCATGAAAGTGATGATGATGTTAATTGTTGTTTTCATGACATTTGCAGGGGTAAGTGTTACAGCATCTGCGCAAAATGATATTTCGTCAGAAGGAATATACCGAATAATAAATAATCCCAATAATCCCAGCGCTCAATCGAGTGAACCGGAAGTTGTTGATGCGGATAAGGAGAAAGGGGCTCTTTCATCTGTTGCGGGATTTGTGGCCGGCGTGGCCGTTTTTCTGGTGGCGGTATCAGTTCTTGGAACAATTGCACTACAAAATGAAAAAAATGTATACTATAAGCATTCTGATTCAGAATATGATGATGAAGATGAAGAAAGAGATGCCGTGTGAGCGGTGTCTTTTTTGTTTGAATATTTATGCACATTTATTAAATAATCATAAAATAGGCATTAAATTAGCGGAATTGTATTTATAATTGTCGTTTTAATGATATAATTTATTGCGGATAATAGAATAATGGTTAAGCAGTTTGTTTTTTTAAGTAATTAGAAAAATAATTTTGTGTATTTCGCTTATGGTGTCTGTGAAAGGAGATCAAATGGATACTGGAAAGGTTGAGCACAAGCAAAGACTTCTTATCAATGTCATTATTATTGCTGTTTCGGTTATAACTGTAGTTGCAGTTATATTGACCACAATGGCTGCAGTTAATGTTAAGCGTGTTTATCACGATCTTATTCTTGAAGAGCTGAAGGCTACTACGGAACACCTTGCCGATGAAGCATCCGCGTTAAATGATAACAGTGATTGGGGACTTGTTGACGGAGACCTTCTAAAAGGAGAAGAGTCTGTTTCGGGTGAGCTTGGCGGAATAATTGACAATTTACATGCCAAGACCGGAGTTGATTATACGATCTTTTTTGGCGATACACGAATTCTTACAACAATTTATAAAAAAGGCACACAAGATAGGCTTATCGGGACAAAGGCATCAGATGCGGTTATTAAGGCGGTTCTAAGCGGAAAGGGTGATTTTTCTTCTGATTCGCTTGTGATTGAAGGGATGCCTTATTACGGATATTATTGTCCTTTATTTAATTCGGACGGAAGTGTTGCTGCAATGGCTTTTTCGGGAAGACAGTCGGCGGATGTCCAAGGACATGTTAGCAAGATTATTGCTACTATGGTAGTTACGGCGGTGGTCATTGTTCTGATAATCGCAGCAGTGGGTGCTACACTTGCACTTAAGATATCTGCAGAGATGCAAACTATTGCTCAATTTATTGATGAAGTTGCAAACGGATCGCTCAACTGCGAATTTGATACCGGTATTATCAGAAATAAGAATGAAATCGGAGCTATTGCCGAGAGTACAGCACTTCTTAGCAGAAAACTTGATGAGGTGCTCGGTAAGACAAAAGAAATGTCAAAGGATTTAAATAAATCAGGGCTTGAACTTGCCGATTCGGTATCGCAAGCAACTTCAGCATCTTCGCAGGTTACGGATGCCATCGGTGAAGTGAGTAAGGGCGCTGTTTCACAGGCTGAAAGTGTTCAGAATGCTGCAGCAAGTACAGATTCAATCGGAACAAATATAGATATTATCTCTGAAAATATTTCTACTCTGGATGAAGCTGCAAGCCAGATGAAAAAGAGTTGTGACAAGGCAACGGATGCTCTTGTTGAGATAGTAACTCAGAATGCAGCGGTTGCTGAGGCTGTTACGGAGATTGGAACAACAATTACTGCGACAAACAGCAGTGCTAATGAGATTGCAAAATTCTCGGATGCGATAAATGAAATTGCTTCCCAGACAAATCTTCTTTCGCTCAACGCTTCAATTGAAGCTGCAAGGGCGGGTGAAGCCGGTAAGGGATTCGCGGTAGTTGCGGATGAGATAAGACAGCTTGCCGATGAGTCAAAGAGCAGTGCCGATGAGATTAAGGCAATTGTTGAGAAACTTCTTGAGGATGCACAGGCTTCCGTAAAAGTTATGGATTCACTCAATTCGAGTATTGCACTTCAGGGAGAGAGTATTGCGTCTACTCAGAATGATATGAATGAGATGTCTCATAATGTAAGCGTTGTTACGGATAATACAGAGAACATTTCCAAAATGATCGATAATCTGAATGATGCCAAGGTTGCTCTTGTGGAGATAGTGCAGGATCTTTCGGCAATATCCGAAGAAAATGCGGCTTCTTCAGAGGAAACAAATGCATCAATGCAGGAGCTTAATGCAACATTCTCTATCATTGATGAAGCAGCCAGAAAACTTCAGGTCCTTGCTACGGATCTTGAAGGCACCATAAGCTACTTTAAATAAACTTTTTGTCTGCCGGAAAAGGGGACTGCCGATCAAGCAGTCTCTTTTTCTGTTATTGATAAAAATCGACTGCATATTTATAATGGTGGATAATTGGTTAAAAAATAAGCGGAAAAGGGCTTTTTATGAAAAAGAAGATCAGAACCTTAGCGATAATAATCTGTATTGCGGTAATCATAATTGAGATTGTCGGAATTATTAAAGATAAGAGTGATCTGGCTGCTGCAACGGTTGAATATGAAAGTATCCGAAAAGAATATACATTATCCGCGGCCGGCAATGCCGTAAGCGAGGGTGACGATGGTTATCCCGAAATGGAAATTGATTTTGACAAGCTTAGAGAGAATAATTCCGATGTAACTGCGTGGATATATATTCCGTGCCTTGAAATAAGCTATCCCGTGGTAAAAGAAAATGAGATAGATGAATATCTTCATAAAACTTTTGACGGGAAAATGAATAACTCCGGGTGCCTTTTTGAAGATGTGCTCAGCGATGAGAATTTCTGCGGTATGCACGATATGATATTCGGGCATAATATGAAAGACGGATCTATGTTTGGAAGTTTAAAAAAGATTCATTCATCTGAGAATGGGAAAATACTTGAAGATAATCCCTATGTTTACATTAACACTGGAGATGCGATCTACAGATACGAAGCATTTGCTTATGAGATAACGACAGCGGGGAGCGGCGCTTACAGCGAAGTTAAGGACAATGATGAGTATGATGCTTTTATTGCATATGTGCTCTCAAACGATCAGTGGGATAATGATAAGAAATATAATTTTGAATCCAGACCTTCGATCCTTACTCTTTCAACATGCAGTGGTTTTGCAGGCGGGAACAGGAGATTTGTCATTCATACTTACAAAGAGAGTGAAAAGAAAATACGATAGAAAAACATGTTGTATGCGAATTAGTGCTTGACGTTAATTGTTTTTGTGCTATAATATTCATGTTATGTGAGCTTTAATGGGCTCAAAACATAATAAATAACCCAATCAGTCATGTGCTTGAAGGGACTGAAGGGAGGGTAAGAGTAGAGATGTCAACTGTAGTAGTAAAAGAAAACGAGACTTTGGATAGCGCATTGCGTCGCTTTAAGAGAAGTTGTGCGAAGGCTGGAATCCAGCAGGAAATTCGTAAGAGAGAACACTACGAAAAGCCTAGCGTTAGACGCAAGAAAAAGTCTGAAGCTGCAAGAAAGCGCAAATATAACTAAATTAAATGTAAAAAAATCCTTGGGATATCCAGGGATTTTTTTTTACCCATAAAAACTCTTATTTTCTGCTATAATGTATTTTGATGGTTTTTTATCGGGTAAAAACGAATTTGAGAGTATTTGTATATGATATTTTTTTATTGTGCAGTGGCAGTAATTTTGTTTATAATAATCTGCGTTGTTGTAATCTATCATGACACGCATAATTTTGTTGTCAGGAACTATGAACTTGAATCGGACAAGATAAAAGGGGCTCATACCTTTGTACTGATATCCGATCTTCATGGGTATTCATTTGGCAAAAACAATGAAAAACTCGTGGATGCGATAGATGACATAAAGCCTGATGCGGTCCTATGCGCGGGAGATCTTTTTACTGCGGAGAAGAACAACAAACCTATAAAGTATGAACCCGGATTTGAGCTTGCAAGGAATCTGGCCAAGAAGTATCCGTTTTATTATGCGAACGGCAATCATGAGTACAGACTCAAGATATGGACTTCCGCTTACGGCAATTTTTATGACAGATATAAGAGCAGGCTTAAGAAGGCCGGTGTTACGTTTTTAGAGAATGAGTCGGTAAAGATAGAAGACAGCAATATCAGAATAACCGGTCTTGACCTTAACATGGACTATTATCGCAAGATGGTGAAAAGGAAGATGGAACCGGGATTTCTTAAAAGAACTCTCGGTGACAGCTCAAAAAAAGAATTACAGATTCTTATAGCTCACAATCCCCAGTATTTTGATGAATATGCGAAGTGGGGAGCAGATCTTACGGTATCGGGGCATGTGCACGGAGGGATAGTGAGAATTCCCGGATTTAAAGGTGTCATATCACCTTCGATAGCTCTTTTTCCAAAATATGACGGCGGACATTTTGAGAAAGACAATAAGCATCTCATTCTGAGCAGAGGACTTGGAACGCATACAATACAAGTGAGGATGTTTAATCCTTGCGAGATAGATGTTATAAGAATATATGAGGCGAAATAATGTCACTTGAGATTAAGCTGCAGGTCTTTGAAGGTCCTCTCGATCTTCTTATGCACCTGATTGATAAAAACAAAATAGATATTTATGACATTCCTATTGTTACAATCACAGAGCAGTATATGGAATATATAAATGCGATGCAGAGAGATGATATGGAAGTTACAAGTGAATTTCTTGTAATGGCTGCAACGCTCATAGATATCAAGTGCAAGATGCTTCTTCCCAAGGAAGTCAATGAAGACGGAGAAGAAGAGGATCCAAGAGCCGAACTTGTCGAGAAGCTTCTCGAGTATAAGATGTACAAGTTCATGGCGGATGAGCTCAAAGACAGGCAGCAGGAAGCGGATCTTCAGTGGTACAGGACAAGGAATATTCCCAAAGAAGTTCGTGAGTACGAGGCACCCATTGACTTTTCGGATCTTATAGGCGATGCGACGCTATCCAAGCTTAATTCGATTTTCCAGGAACTGTTAAAGAGACAGGAAGACAAGGTCGATCCCATCAGAAGCAGATTCGGAAATATCGAGAAAGAAGAGATCGATATGGATGCCAAGACTCTTTATATCAGGGCATACATTAGAGAACATCAGAGATTCAGTTTCAGGCAGCTCCTTGAGAAACAACACAGTAAGACAGAAATAATAGTGACATTCCTTGTTATGCTTGAAGAGATGAAACTTGGAGAAATAGAGATAGAGCAGGACGAGACGTTCGGCGATATAATGATCACATCAAGAAAGGCAAGTTGATACCATGACAAGTAAAGAAGGCGCAGCTATCATAGAGTCGATTCTTTTTACAATGGGAGATTCCGTTGAGATAAGTGCTTTGGCAAAAGCTATGGAAGTCAGTTCCAAGGATGTCAAAGAGTACATTGATTATCTTAAGAATAAATATGAGAACGAGGACAGCGGCATCGGCATTATCGAGCTTGAGAATGCAGTACAGCTCTGTACCAAGAAAGAAATGTACGAGTATCTTGTAAAGATAGCAAAGACACCGAGGAAGGCTGTTTTGACGGATTCTCTTATGGAGACACTTTCAATTGTTGCTTACAAGCAGCCTATTACAAGGCTTGAAGTGGAGAAGATAAGAGGAGTAAACAGCGATCACGCCGTAAATCGTCTTGTTGAGTTCGGGCTCATTCAGGAACTTGGAAGACTTGATGCTCCGGGACGACCCTTGCTTTTTGGAACAACGGAAGAGTTTCTTAGGAGCTTTGGAGTTAAGTCACTTGAAGAACTTCCAACCGTCGGAGCCGTGCAGGTTGAGGAGTTTAAGGCTCAGGCCGAACAGGAAGTTAATGTCAAATTGAATATCTAAGGGATTTTTGATAAAAATGTTTTGGGAAAAAGGCATAAAAAATGCTCTTTTTCCTTTTTTTTGACTTTCTTTTTTGTTATACTATATTCTGACTTAAGTTGCGTTCTTTTTCCAAAAGATTAACATAACTTAAATATATTTACGGAGGTTAAAGAAAATGAGTAGTTCTTCACAAGCGAGTCAAAGAATTATCTCTTTGCTCGACGAAAACAGTTTCGTTGAAATTGGTGCTCTTGTGACAGCCAGAAACACAGATTTCAATTTGAAACAGGAAGAAGCACCTTCAGACGGTGTTGTTACCGGATATGGTGTTATAGACGGTAATCTGGTTTATGTATACAGCCAGGATGCGTCAGTACTTGGCGGATCAGTAGGTGAGATGCATGCCAAGAAGATCGTTCGCCTGTATGATCTGGCTATTAAGACAGGATCACCTGTAATCGGGCTTATCGATTCAGCAGGTCTTCGTCTTCAGGAGGCAACAGACGCACTCAATGCATTCGGAGAGATTTATCTTAAGCAGGTGGAGGCTTCAGGTGTTGTTCCTCAGATCACAGCTATCTTCGGATCATGCGGTGGTGGACTTGCGCTTATTCCTTCAATCACTGACTTTACATTCATGGAGTCTGAGAAGGCTAAGCTTTTTGTTAATTCACCCAATGCTCTTGAGGGCAATTATAAAGAGAAGTGCGATACTTCAAGTGCTAAGTGGCAGAGCTCTGAGGTTGGCAATGTAGATGTTGTTGCCGATGAAGCTACTGTTTATGCACAGATCAGAGAACTTGTATCTCTTCTTCCTTCAAACAACGAGGATGCAGATGCATACAAGGAGTGCTCAGACGATCTTAACAGAGCATGCGAGAATCTTGACGGAGCAATCGAAGATCCCGCTGTTATTG
>JAEEGJ010003182.1_pt1 | contig 66083 bp, 44 predicted proteins | sample 8958761 | NCBI WGS metagenome assembly JAEEGJ01 (sample SAMN16246546, study PRJNA631951) | gut metagenome | biome: gut microbiome; feature: rumen; material: RS-attached | host: Bos | place: Iran: Karaj | collected 2018-10 | reverse complement strand
GCCTTAATCACCTCACCGGCTGCATCCCAGCAGGCCTGCATCACACCCTGACTCACGCCGCTGCGCAGGGCAGCCTCCTTGATCACCTTCTTCTGGTTCAGGCTCGAATACTGTTCAGGCGACATCACGTAGCGATAAACGCCAGGATCATTCTCATCCTTCGTGAACTTCAGCTTCTTCTCAATTGCTTTAACTTTCATTGTCATAGTTTTAATCTCCTCTTAGTTTAGTTTTTAATTAGTTTGTAAATAATTTTCTTTACCATTCCCTTATCTCCCTCCCTTGGGAGGGTCGGGATGGGGTCGTCGGATTTTTACGCGCTGGGCAGAGCGAAAATTCTGGTGCACCTGAAAACAATTTTTTCCGCCTTGCGCGCTCAATTCCATCTTTTCATCGACAATGCAAAGGTAATAAAATTTCAAAGTCTTTGCAAATTATTTTGCGAAAAAGACATGCAAAAAAGCACGCTACTGTTTTTCCTGAAAAAGTTGACTCATGTATTGGATACGGAATACAGAATACAGTTTTCTCAGCGAGCACTAAAAGTTGACACACAAGTTTTATTATATATATAATATATATATTATATATATAATAAGTATTATTAGACTTATTTTCCCTCTGGAAAGCATACCCCCTTCCCTAAAAAACTGTATTCTGTATTCTGTATCCTGTGTTTGAAAAAATCTGTCGGATTCTTGGTGTTATCGAAATTCTTTGCTATCCCTAATGGCGCTTTGACCCGTCGAAGATAGGAATCACCAAACGAAACTAGGGATAGATACTGCCGAAAAGTTTAAGTTTAGATCGCTTTACTAAAGCAAAATTCGAACAAAATTTGCATATTTTCTCTTTAATTTAGGTGGAATCTCGTAAATAATTTGTATTTTTGCATTGTTCGTACCCACGTCTCTGGGCGGATGGGTGGAACAGCGACATATTAGAAAGCGTCATTGATGCTTTGTTTTTGGCTATTTGAACGTCGGAAACTCAAATCCTGTACAAAGACAAATGCGGAGATGAATGCTACGGGTGTAGTATATACTCCCGGAGTGTGCAGAGGGCGAATTGTGCCCTCAAGCACACTTTTCGGGGTGCATTATATACTGACCGGCGTGGGTATTCAGACTCTGTTCGTTCTTTCAGGAAGGCTTCCGACGGCCGAAATAGCAGAACGGGCAGGTGAGGATACCCCGCTTTTTGTATGCCGTCATCAATAGCTAGAAACCCTCTGACTCACGGGTATCAGTCAGAACAGATACTGACCGATGCCCAATCATAAGGCAGTTGATTTATTTGGAGAAAGACCTGTTAGAAGGATTCCCGCTAAGCCATTTGTAAAATGGGCTGGTGGCAAGGGAAATCTCCTTCAGAAGTTGGAAGCATTACTGCCAACTGATTTCGATGATCTTAAGAATGTAACTTACATAGAGCCCTTTGTTGGCGGTGGTGCAATGCTATTCCACATGCTGCAGCGCCACAAATGTATCACACGGGCCGTTATCAATGACATCAATGCCGACCTTATCCGCTGTTATCAGTTGATTGCAAACAATCCTCAGATTCTTATTGACAGGTTAAAAAATATTGAGAATAACTACTTTAGCGTGGACTTTCCTGCAAGAAAGGAACTGTTCTATGCTTATAGGGACCAATATAATAGCGAAGGGATACATCCAGACGAAAGGGCTGCACTATTTATCTTCCTGAATCACACTTGCTTTAATGGACTATATCGAGTAAACGCAGCAGGAAAATTTAATGTTCCATACGGACGGTATAAGAAGCCTGTCATCTGCAACAAGGAGGTAATAATGGCAGACCACCGCCTGCTTAATTCTATTGAATTAATGATTCGCCAACCAGGCGACTATAAGCTTGTCAGACAGAACCTCAGTAGGAATCATCCAAACTTTGTGTATTTCGACCCTCCTTATCGTCCTTTGAATGATACATCATCATTTAGGGAATATTCAAACGATCCGTTTGATGACATTCAGCAGGAAGAGTTAAAAGAATTCTGCGATAGACTGTCTAATAAGAACTGCCTGATAATGTTAAGCAATTCTGACAGTAAAACTGAGAATGGGGATTCGTATTTTGAGAAGTTATATCAAGGCTATAGATTCGAAAGGATAATGGCTCCACGCTTCATTAATGCAAATGGCGAGAAACGAGAGAAACTAGCAGAAGTTGTTATCAGAAATTATTGAGCTTATGTTGAACAGATTGAATTTTAAACCTATATACAGGACTCATAAAGATTCTATAGAGAAGGATTTTTATATTCCATGCTATACGGAAAGTGTAGAGTTATATAGGGCTGTTGGTTTCTTTTCTCTTCACTCTTTGACGTTGTCTATCGATGGTCTGATCCACTTTGTAGAAAAACACGGGAAGATTAATCTCATCTGCAATCCTGACCTGTCAATGACGGATGTTAAAATTATAGATGCATGCATCAACATAGATGAGAATACAGTAATAGAATCATTACTACGTTCCATACTTGGATGTCAGATAAGTGAGAAAGAGATAAGAAAGCTTGATGTTATTTGCAATATGATTGCAGAAAGAAAATTTGAAATCAAGGTAGCTTATCAGCCTTTAGGTATCTTCCATGAGAAATTTGGGATCTTTGTAGATGAGATAAATAATATGACCTATTTTAACGGGTCATTAAACGAGACGACATCCGCTTTCTTACTAAATCAAGAAAGTATTACTGTTAGTTGTTCGTGGAAGAATGAAGAAGTTGGTCAGTTTATAAAAGATGAGCTTCAGTATTTTAATAATCTATGGGAAGGTAAAGAAGAATCTGTCGTCATTATCGATTTTCCAGAAGCAGCGAAGAACCAGTTGCTAAAATGCTATAAGAAGAGTGAGTCGTTAGAAGAAGCAATTGATGCGTATATTATATCTCGAAATGGTGGTAAAAAGAAAAAGTTATATCCATATCAAGAAAAAGCAATTAATGAATTCTGTGAAAACGGCTATCAACATTTCTATGAGATGGCAACTGGTACAGGTAAGACTTTCACTTCTGTCAAAACAATCAAGCGGCTTAAGAAAGAGAAGAACGAGAAAATTTTTGTTGTGGTGTGCGTGCCACAGATAGATTTGCAAGTTCAATGGGAGGCTGCTTTACGGGAAGAAGGATATGACAAGATTTACCTTTTTGGAGGAAGTGGTTCTTCATTTGAAAAGACTCTTGCAGAAGCAACAATTGATTATTATACAGACGACGATGATGTTATTTGTGTAGCGGTGTATGATACTTTCTTCTCGAAGATGTGCTCTGAGATCCGTAAGATTACGCCAATATTTATTATCGTTGATGAAGCTCACAATCTGACGAAAGGAAATCTGTCTGCATTAATAAAGTTAAACCCTCAATACAAACTGGGGCTTAGTGCTACCATTCAGCGTTTCAGCGAGAGTGAGTCCGAAGCTATCGTCAGGTTCTTTACTGCTGGTGACACATTCTATTATGGAATTGAAGATGCTATAGAGAACGACTTCCTTTCAAAATATGAATATCACCCCATCTTCGTTCGACTCACAGAAGAAGAGAACGAAAAGTTCCAATTCAAGAGTAAACTACTAGCCCAAGAATTGAATAAGAAAGAGCCAGATCCTGACGTTGTTGATAAACTTCGCAGAGAAAGGAGTCTTATTATTAAGCAAGCTTCAGGAAAAATTGAGAAACTAAGAGAACTCGCAGAAGAAGGATATAACTTTGTCAATTCTGTTGTCTATTGCGGACAAGGAAAAGATGACGAAGGAGAACTTATTATCGATTCCGTAACAAGGACTCTTTATGATAACAAGTTGGTTGTATCACAATTTACCAGTAGGACTTTAAATCGAAAAAGAGTCTTGTATGAATTTGAGCAGGGGTATTTTGATACCTTGGTAGCGATAAAGTGTTTTGACGAAGGTGTTGATGTTCCAAAACTTGACAAGATATACATCATGGCAAGTGATAGCGCTCTGAGACAAACCGTTCAGCGACGAGGCCGTGTATTGCGTAAGTGTAAAGAGAGCGGTAAGACGATAGCCTATATCTATGATATGGTAGTACTGCCGGCAATTGAAGCTGGTACTTATGGTAGTGATGGATTACTCAAGATAGAGTTGGCCAGAGCTAAAGAATACAATAGGTTGGCATTGAATAAAGATGTCAATGAGATAACCTTTAACAGTATTGAAGATACTTATCATATAACAATAACAGAATCCCAAGAATATGAATCAGAACCCAATTGAAGACGTGTTAGAAGAACTTCATTTTACTGAAGCGCAAAAAGAGGGCTTTTGGAAGTTCTTGAATTATGCTAAGACCTGTCAAGAGACTGGCAATAACAAGCAATTAAAATCACAACTTGAAGAGGTTGTGAGAAGTGTTGTTGATAAAGATTAGCCCTATGAAGATCAATTACATAAGATACCACAACTATCGTTGTTTTAAGGACCTTACAATTAAATTTGACACGACAAGCACAAAGAATATTTCTTTAGTTATGGGTGTCAATGGCTCTGGAAAAACAGAGATGCTTTTCTCTTTCCAGTGGGTGCTTTATGGTTTTAACTTCAGGAGTATGCGCGAGAAGGAAGAAACCCCATACTCATTAAACTCGGCCCTACACCATAAGTTGGAAGTGGACAGACACGCAAATTCTGTAGATTGCTGGGTAGAATTATCCTTTACTAACAAAGGAACGGAATATTTCATCAAGCGCACTGAGACCTTCATGCGATTGAATGATAAAGTAACCTCAAATGAAAAAGTAGAGTTAAGCCATACCGAAGCTAACGGCGAGCGTACAATACCGGAAACAAATAAGGATATAGTAGAAGAATTACTATCTAGAATAATACCAAAATCTATTTTGGAAGGAATAACATTCGATGGCGAGCGCATGAAAAAACTCAATATTGTTGGAGATCAATCGATTGAAACAATCAAGAATGTTATTTCGCTTGTCACCAATGAGAAACTTTTCGAGTTGTGTTCTGGTGAAATAAAGGATGTTAACGGTGACATCCGTAAGGAAAAGATGAGAATTAACCGCCAGGCTGGTAATGTCTCTGCCGAAGAACTCGAAAAAGAAATTGGAGAATTGGAAGATTTCATTGAAGAGAATGAAATCAGTCTTCATGGGATTGGAATAAACCAAGAAAAAGTTGCTAACAAGTTAGAAGAAATCTCCATCAAGTTATCGGAACTGAAAGATGCCGAAGAATTAGAGCAGAAACGAAAAGGTCTGGAGAGAGATTTGGAACGAGCAAAAAAGAACTTCGACCAAAACACAGACATCTTCTATAAAAGGTTATCAGACGGATATGCATTAGTTACAGATCAATTGGTTGGTGACGTTAAACAATCTATAGAAAATGTTGATATTCCTGCCGGATTAACAGTTGAGGCTGTCAAAAGTATTTTAAGACGTCCCAAATGCATTTGTGGTTGTGACATGAGTACAGATGTTATCAAACATTTAACGGACATGTTATCTACACTTCCTCCAGATAATATCAGCAGTACACTCTTGTATATGGCAAATCAATTCGAGGGTGAAAAGAAACGTACTGGCAAGTTATTAAAAGAAGCATATAAAGCGATGAAGGATGACGAAGACGAAGTCGCTGGTATAAAAGCCCAATTAGCTGAAATTGCTCAGTCATTAGTAACAAATGTATCTGAGACGATAAGGAAACTTGGTAGAGAACGTGATGAGCAACTTCAATTACAGGGACGCTTGACGCAGGACGAAGAACGGTGTAATAGAGAAAAAGAAAAGGCAGGGAAAAGACTTAAAGAGGCCAAAGCGGAACTACAAGCCGCATCTGGTAATCAGAAACAACTTAAGGCCTTAAATGCCCAACAAGAGCTACTAGATCTTTTCAAAAATGCAATTGAAAAAATAGGAGAACGTAATAGCGAATTATCACTCTTAAGCATCAATGCCTATCTTTCTAAAGCATATACGTTACTCAGCGAAGATACAGGAAGAAGAATCTATTTATGTCAACATGAGAAAAAAGACAAGTATCGCCTTGTGACATACGTAAAAAGCAAATATGACACTCTGCGTACTACATGGACAAATAGTGGAGAACTGAAAACTCTGGAAGACGAAGGCCTGTCTGAAAGTGAGATACATGAAAAGATAGTCCTTAAAGTTGTCGAGGGTAAATCAACAGGACAGAGTAAAGTAAATTCACTCGCCTTTGCCAAAGCTATTCTGGATTACTCTAATGAGGATAGAACTACGGATAAATTGAAAGTATCACATGATTATCCATTCCTCATAGACTCCCCTTTCACAGAGTTAAGTGGCAAGAACTTAGAGAATGTGGCCCAATACATACATACTTTTGCCAATCAGATAATCCTGATGGCTGATGATAAGAGTTATGGTGGGGTTGCTGGTTTTGTCGAACCCGAAGTCTGTTCCAAGACAAAGTTACTCAAAAATGAAAAAGAAGGTATAACTTATATAAAATAAAATGCCATGCCAATCAATATAGATACCACATACCGTATTAATCGCAATCAAGACCAAGAAGAGCAGATGCGATATCTTTGGAGAGATTTGAGGGTATTCAATGATTATCATCAAATCCTAGTAATATCTGCATTAGTTGGTTATGCGAACAACGCATACGTTCCCTTTGTAAACAAAGCCGAACCAGTTCAGATCATTAATTTTGAGGATAGGGAAAAGGAAATCATTAATTTCTTGGCTTATCTGAAGGAAGGGAATCAATCTATTTTGCAGGAGAGGCCAAAAGACGATCCTGACCGCAACAAAATGTATCAAGCATTTGAGTATTATGCTAATGGCGGTTTCCCTATTCTATGTAAGAAACTCGGGGTAGATTTTGCTGATAAAAGCAAGAATGACAGATACACCATCTTGCATAAGTATTATACTATGCTGGTACAAAATGACCTAATGGATATTGAATAATGAAAAAGTTACTCCCTCAAGCAAATACATTGGCTACTGTCATTAGGACGTTCAAACTCATTGGTAATACAATGAATTGTACGTTGGCAGATATCGCATCGTTTAATAATTTTGAATTACGTCAGGCATCTTATTATTCCAATGCTTGCTATTTTCTTGACCTTATCGATGAGAATTTGAAACTGACACCTTTGGGTGAGGATATTATGACAGCCCCCAAAAGTGCAAAGGTGAGGATATATGAGTTAATCATCAAACACGAGCTCATAGGTCAGTTGTTTGCCAAAACAGCCCTATACCCCAAAAGAAAAGTTATTAGAGATAGTAAAGAACTTGTAAGGTCGCTTTATCCGGAATATGGGGAAGCGGTTATTGATCGACGTACAAAGTGCTTAATTGGCTGGTGTGAAGAAATCATAGATTACATGAGGACATCGGATTCGTAAACATGGAAGAAGTCAGGAGAATCTATATTCTGCTATTACATGGTAATGGTCTAAAAATCAAGGATATCGCCAAAGAACTTGATTTGGACAAATACTATGTCGCAGATATCTTGTTTTCTACTGACAACATTCCGTTTTGGTATCAAGACAGTTCTTCATTGTGGTTTGCAAAAGAAGGTGCTCTCCAGATTGAGGAACCAAAAGAGACAAATGAAACTCTCATTACTTCTATCGAGATACCACAGAAATTCAATATCAGCAGATTCTTAGAGGAAGATTTAAGCGATTCATTACGTGCCTATTTGCATCAGATTTCCAAATATCGCACTTATTCAAATGATGATATGATTGAGTTATTCAAGCGATATCGTAATGGAGACAAAAATGCGTTTGATTTGATTATAATGAGTCAACAAAGGCTTGTGGCAAACATAGCACTTCTTTATTGCAGGAAAGGAGCTCCCCTTGAAGATATTATACAAGAAGGTAATGTTGGCCTTGTTAAAGCAGCAGAGCGTTTTGATTATACACAGTACCGTAGTTTCTCAAATTATGCGAAATCGTGGATTCTACAATCAATTTCATTTGCTATGGCAAGTATGCCATATATGATTAGATTGCCTCTGAATCAATTGTCTTTATATCGAAAAGTGAGGAACTTCAAAGACCATTATGAGCAAGAAAATGGTTATTCCCCTTCTATTAATGATATAGATATAAATGATAGTTCTGATCTAGAACGAATCAAATACATGGACGGACTTCCATATAACCTTAAGTCGTTGATGCATTTGTCTGACAATATGGATGCATTTGAGAGTAAGACGAATGAGATAGAGGATTTTATAAACAAAAACGAAATTCAGTTTTCTGTCAAGAAGCTTTTAAGTCGCCTACAAAAAAGGGAACGACAGATGATACAGATGTTTTACGGTATTAATAGAAAAGAAGAATCCTTAGCGTTTATCGGAGATTATTTTGGTTTAACTCGTGAAAGAGCGAGACAAATTAAAGAAAAGACGGTCAGGCATCTCAGAGATATTCTTTATAATCGAAAAGAGAATGCCGACGAAATAAAAATTAATATACAAGACGATGAAGAGGACAATCTTGATATTTCCAACAAAATGCCCACATCTCAATCGTATATAAATGAGAAGAACGAACCAAAGAAACTACAGGATGAAGTTCAACAAATTGATGATCTTAAAGAAGGCGACGAGATTTATTATAACGACGTTCTTTGTACTGTAAAAACGATAATCGAAAGCGTACAATCTCCCAAACTTATTATAGAATATCAGAATGGTATTAGAGATGTTGTTTTATATAACGAATTGAAATACAAGAAGGTGGCTTATAGTCCAAAACCAAATCGGAGACATGTACATACTGAAAAAGAGCGCCAACAGTTTCAATTGTCTACTCCATTGAGCGAGTTGGTTGATTTAAATATAATAACTGGAAAGCAACTTCACCAATGTCGAAAAAAGAGGTTAAGATATATAGGCGATGTAAAACATATTATTGAGAAATATAAGCTCACACCAGAATCTACTCGCTTCACAAAATATACTCTTGATATGTGGTTTAAAATCATTAATTTGATTAAGGAATAATGGCCGCAATCACTCCATATTACCGCTCCGTCAACAAAGACTTTACCCTCGTAGAAGGTGATTGCGTGACGATACTTGAAGCATTCGACTTCAAGTTCGACATGATATTTGCTGACCCGCCCTATTTCCTGAGTAATGGCGGCATTAGCGTTAGTAGTGGGAAGGTGGTTTGTGTGGATAAAGGGAAATGGGACAAAGCCCCTTCACCAGAATTCATCAACGAATTTAACCATAAATGGTTGTCTGCCTGTAAAGACAAGTTGAAGGATAATGGTACCATCTGGATTAGCGGTACCCACCATAATATATTCTCTGTTGCTGACCAATTATCCGAACTCTGCTTTAAGATTCTGAATGTGGTAACGTGGAATAAGACAGATCCACCTGATAACATTTCTCATCGTGTATTCAAGCACTCTGCTGAGTACATTATATGGGCCAAAAAATCGAAACGAGCTCAGCATCGTTATAACTACGAGTTGATGCGCCAGTTGAACGACGGTAAACAAATGACGGATGTATGGCGCATGCCTGCTGTTGCCAAATGGGAAAAGTCATGTGGTAAGCATCCCACGCAGAAGCCTTTAAGTCTGCTGGCACGAATCATCATGGCATCCACCAAGGAAGGTGACTGGGTGTTAGACCCATTTAATGGTAGTGGTACTACTGGCGTTGCAGCATCGTTACTCAGCAGGAAATATTTGGGTATCGACATGGAACAGTCCTATTTGGAACTGGCATCAAAACGGCGTGAGGAATTGGAAAATGAAGAGGTTCGCCAAGCTTATAAGGAAATGGTGTTGGTGGATTTCAATGGTGCCATTCAAGCAGAGCAGCCTCATCATGTACTTGTTGGCAGAATCGGTTCTAAAGAACAATGGGAGTGGTTTGAGAAGTCACATACCTACATACTGCCAATCAGCAAAATTCTCTCAATGCCGAAACTATTGGGGGCAGAGTATGTGCTGGCTTTTCTGGGCAAAGATTCGAAAAAGGCTCAGTTTTGTCGTATCTCCAGTATGAAACCACAGGTGAAGACTCGTGAACAGGTAGCGGAAATGGCATCACATACTTCTGACTATAAGCCTACACGCGACAATACCTACTGGCTTATTCATTTGGAAAAGCCTTTGGATGAGACAAAAGGCAAGGTGTTTAATAAGTCGCTACTATTGGAACATCAGGCTGAACGCGCAGCCTACTGGATAAAGAAATACGAAGAGGTTATCAAGGCGTTTGAGTGATATTACTCAGAACACGCAAGCCCAGCCGAACTTACGGACCAACTCCTGAAGCAGGTTGCGATCGCGCATAGGAATGGTGACGGCAACGGTCTCGCGCTGATTGTCACGCTCTGCAATGTTGGCAGTATCGAGGTCGTACTGCGTCTGCATGTTCATCCAGATATCAGCAGAAATACCTAGGGCTTTCTCTAAAGCAACAGCAACGTTGAGTGACACGCTGCGTTTGCCATTAATGGTCTCGCTGAGCACAGAGGGTTTGATACCTGTCTCAGCAGCCAGTTGCTTCTGCGTCATGCCACGCTCCTTGAGTTCGTCCTTTATCATTTCGCCAGGATGTGTGGCAACGAATGGGGTTAATACTTTCTTACTCATAATGCTTCGAAATTTCAAATAACAATGCGTTTACAATGATGCCTGTTTCATCAGGCGAACTATAGAAGAAAAGACGATACTGGGTGTTTATCCATACGGCATCGACACCGTTGAGGTCGCCCTTCTTTTTCTCGTAGTGGAGCGACTTGATTTGGAAGAGGTCCTCCAGTCGATTGACAGCCTTGATGTAGTTGACCACCTTGATGTATTGCTTCACGACATCCTTCGACAACCGTTTGTATTGGTGGTCTTGGGTCTCACCTTTGGTATAGAGTTCCTCTAAAGCCGTGTTGTCAAATTCAATGTTCATTGTCTTAATTCATGTCTAACGGTTGCAAAGATAAGAAATATTTTGCGAATAATTATCATTTTTGCGAATTTTTTCTCGTTATTAGCATTTTTTTCTTAATCTGAGACGATTGTCTTTACTATATTAGAATTGCAGCGAAAAAGTTAAATAAGATCAAAAATGGATCCTCGCAGATCCGTCGGTCTTGTTCAGATCGGCTTTTTTCGTATCTTTGCAACCATGATGAAAAAGCAAGAGAAACTGACTCATAAAGAAGCGGTCAAAAAGGTACTGGAGGAACTTGGTGGAAGAGCTAGGTTAAGGGATATTTATCCCCATGTGATTCCATTAGTAAAATATAAACCAGGAAGTGATATCAAGGCTACGTTGCGCCGTTTGCTTCAGACGACTCCCAACTTATTTCGTCATACGGAAGGTAGAAAAGGTTGGTGGGAGCTAGTGTCGTATCAAAAAGAACTGGCCTTAAGAGACAGGAAAATAGCTCTATTGTCAAATGGGCAGATAACAAAAGAGGTGATTGTCAAAGCTTTTGACAGTTGTGACAATTTAGTGGAAAGGACCTATGCCAAACAAACTATGCAGATTCTTTTTGGAGGGTTGGATGCCTGGGAGACAGCTTATAAAGAGATGAAGAAATTGGGTTATTTCAATGACATACAGCCTAAGGTCATAATAAACAATCCCCAGTTTGGTTCGCTCTATGGTATCAGCGGCAATCAGACAGTAAATTTAGGAGGACTGACAAATGGAGAAGACTAATAAGGACGTACCCAGTATCACTTTTACAGGCGGAATTACGGTGAATGGCCCGATGTTTGACATTCATGACAACCAAAACGTTTATATAGGCAGGCTGGGAAACGAAAATCCTAACGAAGACGAAAACACTAACGAAAACTCTGATTATGACGAAGACCTCGTGTCGAAACTCATGCCTATATTCTACGGCAACGAAGGGAATGTACGGCAGTTTCTGAAAGAGATACAGGGAATGGCACAGGAGGATATTACCGACCTCGTGAACCGCTGGGTGAATGAGAAACGCATCTCAGACTACGGGAATAGCCGAAAAGGAGTGCTGTGGGGTATCCTACATAAGGCTGGGCTTTATACGAGGTCGAAACCAAATTGGAACGAGAGGGTCAAGTGATCCTCTTTTTTTTTATGCTTTTACTTGTCGCACTTGTCGGTCTGGCTTGTCATCACTTGTTTTTACTTGTCATCGCTTGTCGCTCGGCGAAATAAAGATTGCTCCCAATACGGGGGCATTTTTTTTGTGCCTAACTTTGCGTTGTGATTCTCGAGAAATCTTATACAACATTAATAAAAAAAGGAACAAAAAAATGGAACAGATAATCTATTCTGACAATCCGCAGGGCTTCCGGGTGAAGAAATGCTGTATGGCGTGCCGATACAAGGACCTGACGAGGGCAAAGTCGTTGAGGCGATGTACCAAACACGGGTACGACGTGAATCCCTACCACACTTGCAAGGACTGGGAGATGAGCGAAGTGCTGAAAAAGGTTGGGGCATGAAATCATTGATTATTTAATTAAAACATTTAAAAAAAGATGGAAACAAGAATTCTAAAAGTAGTACGCCAGGGCGAGGCCTTCAGCGTACAGTCGGCGAAGGCCGAAGGTGGCCAGATTCAGAAGTGCAACATCGTGTTGCGCGAACTGGGTGGTGGCAAGTTTGAAAACGAGTTTGTGTGCGCTATGCTGGGTAATCTGGCGGCGTGCAGGTTCTACGAAGGTGATGTGGTGTTGGCCACGCTTCGGTTCTCTACGCACGAGTATCAGAATCAGGTCTTTCAAGAAATACTGTGTACTGACATCGTAAAGATTAATGGTTAATGCTTAATGCATAATGCTTAATGCATAATTAATTATTAACCCATGAGTTGAAGTGAGGAGGATGTTCCTGGGTAAATGCGCAAAGATTCCAACCTTCTTCTCGCTAAAATCAACTCAAAAATGAAAAAGATTAATATTACAACAAAGAAACAGGTAACGCTTGACGGTCTGATGACCTTAGGCATGTTGGAGAACGGACTCAAGACGGCAGACTTCCAGTGCTGCGAGGATGTGGAGATGGAGGCGTTCTCAGGAACTTTCAAGGTGCAGGGTATGCGTGACGGCAACGTGTATATGACGGAAAAGCCCAAGCGCATCAAGAACAAACCTATCTTCAGAGAGGATAACGCTTCGCTGTCGCACGGACAGGACAAGCGCTGGTACTTCTACTTCTCGCTCGACGAGGATCAGCTGGAGCAGTTGCCCGAGAAACTGGTACATCAGGCGAGTGCAATAGCACAAAAGGTGATACGACGGTTATTGGTTAACGGTTAATGGTTATTGGTTAAGGGTTAAAGAAGATATGATTTACAAGATTTATTACGAGGGCAAGCGGAAGTTTGCCCTCCCCATCAAGAACCGTGAGGAACTGATGGCGCTGCGTAACTCACAGAAGAATCTGGAGAACCTGAAGAAGGCGCGTCAGGGCGACGAGAAGGCGAAGGCCGACCTGCTGCAATTGGCGTATAACCTGGGACACGTGAATGGTCTGATAGCGGGCTGTAAGAGTATCGGTAGTTACTTCTTCCACGATGTGGACTGCTATGGAAGTGAAGAGTCTGAAGAATTAAAAAACTTGATTCTAAGCAAGAAGGACGAAATTGGCCTGAAGATGCTGGAACGCTCAGCCAGCGGCGGTTGGCACTTGGTTTGTGAGCGCCGCAAGGGCACTACCATCTTGGAGAATCAGGTGCGTGTAGCTACAATCCTGAAAGTGGAAATGGACACCTCAGCAAAGGATTTGCAGCGGGTGGTATTCTCGACCAGTGGTAGCGAGGACGACCTGCCTTATCTGGACGACTGTCTGTTTACAGAGCCGATGACGGCAGAGGAGTGTGAGGCTGAATACGGGCGGCTGAAGGTGCGTGTGATGCGCAAGCAGGAGCAGGTGCCGGCAGGTGCGAAGAAAGCCAACAAACACTATCGCCCGTGGGAGGAAGAGAAGGCTGATGGGAGAGGTAAGAAGGCTGAGGTAAGAAGTAAGATGGAAAGGCTACGGGTAGGCGACTGTAAGTCGGGAATGGAGGTGAGAGGTATAGATGTAAGTCCTTCGGCCATCGATGTGCGTGTCAGGTATATTGCGCAGGGCGTGATGAAAGAGAAGGGACTTGTGGAGAGCGACTTCCTGGCTGAAGGCGGCCGGCATACGACGGTGAAGATTCTGCTGAGCGGTGTCACACAGCTGTTGACGAAGGCCGAGGTAAACGGGGTGCTGGCAGAACTGATGCCCGACCATTGGCAGGATGAGAACATCCAGCAGTTGGTGAACGACTTCTATGAGAACTACACAAATCCCAACCAGAAGCTCTTCAAATATCAGGAGCAGCTGTTTACGGAGAGCATGCGGATAAGTGACGGAGGACGGCAGACATCAGATACGAGTACGCAGACCTCTGTGCCGCCCGTGATGCCGAATAAGCTGCCCAAGTTGATCGCGCTGCTGACATCGAAGACGCCTGAGATTTACAAGCCTGCTGTGGCACATGCAGTATTTCCGCCGCTGGCGACGCACCTGTGTGAGGTCAGGTTTACCTATACCGACCAGAAAGAATACGAAGCCACGCTGATGAACTGCCTGATGGCTGGAACAGGAGCCGGCAAGGGATGTATCGACGATCCTATCCGTCACATTATGGCTGACATCAAGCGACGCGACGAGGAGAACGAGCGCCGGGAGGCTGAATGGAAGAATGAATGTCTGCAGAAGGGTGCCAACAAGGACAAACCGGCAAGGCCTGAGGGACTGATTATCCAGATGATCGACCCGGATATGACGAAGCCTGCCCTCGTGACCAGAATGCACGAGGCAGAGAACCACTTCGTATATGTGAAGCTGAACGAGCTCGACCTGTTTGAGCAGCTGAAGGGACAGACGGGCAAGCAACATTTCCAGCTGATGTGCCTGGCATTCGACCCAGGGGCAGAGTACGGTCAGACGCGCGTAGGTACGCAAAGCGTGACCGCCCGCCCACAATGCCGCTTCAACTGGAACGCCTGCACGACGGTGCTGAAAGGTCGCCGCTTCTTCAACAAGGTATTAACCGACGGTCCTATCTCACGCATCAATTTCTGTACGATTCCAGAACAGGAGATTGGAGCCGAACAGCCTGTCTATGGAAAGTATGATCTGGCGTTCGACGAGGCGTTGCGACCCTATATCGAAAACCTTGTGTCGGCTCGCGGACTGACAGACTGCCGGGAGGCCTTCAACCTGGCTAAGAAACTGCAGCAGGAGTGTGCGGAGTTTGCCCAACTGTCGCAGTCTATGGTCTATTGGAATCTCAGCCATCGTGCCTGTGTCATCGCCTGGTTGAAGGCTTGTGTGCTGTATGTGGCAAACGGTAAAAAGTGGGAGAAAAGCATCGAGGACTTTATCCGGTGGTCGCTGAACTACGACCTGTGGTGCAAGATGCAGTTCTTCGGTGAGGCCATCGAGAAGGCCAACAGCGGTGACGATGCACGTATCGGAAAACGCGGTCCGCAGAACTTGCTGAACCTGTTGCCCGACGAGTTCACACTCGATGATGCCAAGCGGGTGCGCCAGCAGCAGGGGATGACCAACGAAGGATATCTCGCCATCAAGATGATTCGTACGTGGGTGAATCGGGGTTATGTGATACAGAATACAGAATACAGTTTTAAAAAGAGCAAGAAATGATGAAACAAGCAAGAGGATTGCGGAACAATAATCCGCTGAACATTATCAAAAGTCCACGAATTGAGTGGCAGGGTGAGGTGAAACCAAGTACGGACAGAAACTTCGCCCAGTTTGAAACGATGGGTTACGGCTGCAGGGCAGCCCTGAAACTCCTGAGGACGTACTACACGAAATACGGCTGCACGACGCTGAGCATGATCATCCGTCGCTGGGCTCCAGAGTCGGAGAACAACGTGAGGGCATATATCCAGACGGTGAGTCAGTTGACGGGTATCGGACCGCATACACTGCTGCCTCCGATGAAGGAGGAGACGAAGACGGTGTGGTGTGACATCGTGCTGGCCATGGCGAGTGTGGAGTGTGGGCTGAATGCCCTGGGGCGTGAACAGTTGGCACCGTCTATCGAAGTTGGGTGGCAACTTCTAAGGGAAAAGGGAAGAGTGAAAAGTGAATAATCTGGCTTCGCCAGTGAAAGAGGTGAGAGGTGAGAGGTAAGAGGTAAGAGGTGAGAATCTGGCTTCGCCGGAGATGGCTGATGTCTGAGGGCTGATGCAAAAAAAATGGGAAGAATGTGCTTTATTTCGCAGAAATAATGTATTTTTGCAAAATAACTAAGAAAATAAAACTATAATATATGAAAGCAAAAGACAGATTATTGCTACTGCCTGTGCTGCTGTTGATGCTGCTAGTGGGCTGGACTCCAGAGGCTTTGGCCTGCGAACTGGAACAATCTTATAACTACGTGGTGATGCTGCAAGGCTCGAATCAGCTGAACATCAAGCTGCCGCTCTACGACAAGGACGGCAGCGACTGCTGGCTGGTAGAGGGCAACGTATATATCCAGATTGAGGGTCAGGAGAAGGAAATGCTCTTCCACTGCACATCGCAGACGGATATCGGCAGCGACGACTATGCCCCATATATTTATTGCTATGCGGGCGTGGACGGTACGATGGTGCTGAACCGTGCGCGTGGTAATAGTAAGGTGACCATAGGAAGGAGTCTGATGTTTACGACTTGTCCCTGTGTGGAGAACAAGGAGTATGCGCTTGTTGACCTGATGTGGACCATCCCCAGCAAATACCGCGGAAAGACTGTGACGATATCGTGGTACATCCACCACAACGGAAATACGGGTGAGTCCGACAAGACGATTGATGTCAAGCCGACGACCTTGACGATTCCATCCGCTCCTGACGAAATCGTGCCTACGGTGATGGACCCCATTATCGCGTTTGATGCCGGCAAGCCCAACCAGATGATGGTGCCCTATATGATGCCAACCACCAATATAGAAGACATCTGGGCGTACTATTCCTATTACAATACCACTACCTCCGGGTTTACGCCGAAAATAGCCCAGCTGGATAAGAGCAAGACGTCGGACTTCCTGTATCTGCCTGCCGATGTGCGCGTCAAGAGTTTCTATGTCACCGCCAAATACAAGAACAGTGAGGGAGACGAGGTGAAGACCTCTTCGACGGATATTGACCTGCCCATCCTGCACCATGCCAAGAATCTGACGGCATCGTTGAAGGAGAACGGCCATGTGGAGGTGAAGTGGAATATTGAATACCCTGAGTGGAAAGACCTGTCGGATAATGACAGCTGGGAGATTCAGCGCAACCTGAGCGGATCGCCTAGCAACACGCAATGGATGACGATAGGCCAGCTGGAGTACGATCCGAAGGCTACGCAATATACGTTTGAGGACGAGAGCTTCCTGTCGTTATATGAGTGTAATCGCGTATACTACCGTGTGCGCCGTGCTGTGACGGCTGTGTGGAACTGGTGCGACGGCAGCGGCTACGCCCAGACGGTGCTGAACGACATTCCTGCGCTGCCTGCCGTAGTAGGCGGAACGGTGAGCCGGGCGGGCAATTGGACCGAAAGCGGCCACGGGGTGACCGTACAATTCAATATGGGCTGGCCCGCAGATGTATGTGTCCTGCGAAATGCCGAGGACTGGAAAAACTTTGTCCAACGGGTGAATAACGGTGAGTCTGTCGATGCCATCATGGTGGCCGATATCGATTTGGGTACTGAGCCTCTTGTGATGGCGGGCATCAGTAATGCCCCTTATCAGGGAACCTTCGAGGGCAACGGCCACACGCTGACCTTCAACCCTTCGACCATCAATGAGGATTATGCTGCTCCCTTCCGCTATGTGGGCAATGCCACTATAAGCAACCTGTATACAAAGGGTGCTATCACCACCAGTGGAAAGTATGCCGCCGGACTGGTAGGTTATGTGGTCAGAAGCAGTACGCTAAACATGGAGAATTGTATCTCGTCGGTCAACCTTAAAAGCACGGTGGACGGCGAAGCCAATATCGGCGGTTTCGTGGGGCTTACCATGCCATCTACACAGGTCAATATTAGAAACAGCCTGTTTAACGGAAGCATTGAGGGTGAGCATTGCCACCATAACGGCGGACTGGTAGGATTAGCCTATTATGCTGTGTCTATTCAAAACTGTCTTTTTGCTCCGTCGAAGCTGAATACGAGCCTGGATGGCTGTGAGACGTTTGTCATTACGAAAGCCGGGTCATTGCTTAAAGTCTCCAATTCCGCCTATACGGCTACTTACGGAGGCGTGCCGAGTTCGAGTGCAGCGATTGATGCGAAGACTATGGCTGCCGAAGCATTGAGGGACTATCTGGGTGAAGGTTGGATGGTATCGGAAGGTAAGGTGGTGCCCATCGTTCAGGTCAGTTCGAATAATTACAACACCCTGCTTTGGGATAACCTTGCCAAGGTGGTGCTCAACATCGACAAGATGGTGGGCGACGAGGTACGCTATACCGAACGCCACGAGTTGACCAACGACGAGCGCAAGGCAGGAAAGGTGAACATAGACCTGAAGACGGCCTGTGTAGACCACCGCTTCCGCATGATCGTGGAGCGGGGTGACTCGAAGTTGCCCGTATCGACAGCTAAAGATACGCCGATTGAGAAGACCGAGACCGGCGAGGAGGCCATCTATAAGTTTGACAACAACGTGGTGCTGAGCCAGGCGAAGGTGGACACCCTGCAGAACGGTGTCAAGCTGTCGTGGGAGGCAGCGCGCGGACAGGCCGACTACTACCGCATCCTTCGTTACGACAAGATGACGCCTGAGACGGTGGACACGCTGCAGAATAATTATACGCAGACAACCTATGTGGACTACTCAGTGCGTCCGCAGCACAGCTATATGTTCATCATCGAGGGTGTTACCCAGTGTGAGGGAGACAACATCAGTAAGGTGACGGTAGAAGGCGGCTGCCGCCCGACGGGAATGGTGCGCGGCTATGTGCGTCTGCCTAACGGTACCGGACTGCCAGGCTATACCGTGACTGCCCAGCCTGTAGGCGGCATCCCTGGCGCAGTGGTGCGCACGTGTGTGACTGACAAAACGGGATTCTTCGAGATAGACAGCCTCGTGTATGTGAAGTATGGCGAATACATGCTATCAGTGAGCGACCCCACGGGAGAGGCCTCGTTTACCTCGAAGAGCGTCACCTTCGACGATAACGTCAACCTGCAGACGAACATCAACTTCACCCAACCCAACTACTACATCTTCTCAGGCTACGTGCTGTATGAAGGCTCGAGCATCCCCGTATCGGACGTGCACTTCCTGCGCGACGGCCAGGAGGTGGTGAACGCCTCGGGTAAGCCTGTCACCACCGACAATCACGGTGCCTTCTCGGTGAGCGTGCCGCAGGGCAGCCACCGGATACAGATTGTGAAGAAGGGTCACGTGTTCAAGGACAAGGGCTTCTTTATCACCCCTGACGCCAAGCCCGACTCGACGTGGCACAACTGGACGAAGAGCGTGAGCGAAGTCTATCTGTGGGACCAGACGAAGGTAACGCTCCAAGGACGTGTCGTGGGTGGTAAGGACCAGGGCGAGTTGGAATTGGGCAAGTCGCTGTCGAAGAACAACCTGGGCGACGACCTGACCCTTGTTTTCCAGTTGGAGGGCGACAACACGTCGTGGATGGTGCGCGACCAGTTGGACGGTACGGTGACGGAACGTCACGAGACCATCGTCCACGGCAAGAGCGACACCACCCACGTGGATACCTATCGCCACCGCATCGTGATTCACCCTGACGTGAAGACTGGCGAATACCAGTTGCCGCTCTATCCTGTGAAATACAAGGTGACGGAAATCTATGCCAAGGGCTATCCGACGCTCTTCCAGACGGGTATGGTCAGCGAGACACTCGACCTGAACCGCTATGCCGACGGCGACACGGCAGTCTATAAGCGTGTCTACCACTCAGAGCCCACGCTGGACATCTGGCAGTTTTCCGGCTCGAACGACAATTACTACGGCATCAAGCAATACACTGCGATGGACGTGACCGGCAGGCGCGACACCATTCAGGTTTGGCACGACGGCCACTACTCGCTGGGCTATCCCGTCTTCGTGGCTGGAGCCTCTGTGCCCATGATGCTCTCGGCCCGCGAGGAATATCGCTATAACAATGAACAGCTGGGCGAACTGGACGTCGTACAGCTGAACAGCGGCAAGGTCATCATCAACAACGGACTCATTGCGAGTGACCATAGTGAGACGCTGGAGCTGGACAAAGACGGACAGGCTACCTACGTCTTCACCCCGCAGAACGCCACCTTCATGCTGAAAGACGAGATGGCGCTGCGCAGGTTGAAGATGACGCTCCTCTATGACGGCAGCTATTACGACATTAAACCTATCAACGCCTTCATCATGGCCTCGCAACCCAAGTCAGAGGGACGACGTATCATAGCCGGACGTAACACCCACCTGATTGACATCCTGCGCGACCCGCCAGGAGGTGCCAGCTACTCTTATATAGAAAGCGGCTCGAAGTTCAGCTACAGCTATACAGCAGACCTTACCATCTTAGGCGGTGTTGACCTTTCTTTTGGAGTGGGCTACGGCACCAACTTCTATACAGGCGTCGTTGCTGGAGGCCTGATAGGTGCAGGTACGGAAGCAGGAGCCATCTCGTCATCCACGAATGTCGGCACGCTGACCTATAGTCTTGTGTCAGGCAAATATCAAGACTGGATTCACAATTACGAGTTTGAGACCAAGGAGCGCATCTCTACCAGCAGCAATGTCCGTGAGATTGGCGCCAACTCGGACGTCTATATCGGTATGACGGACGATGTCATCGTAGAAGACGCCCTTGCCGTCCGCATGGTCAACAGCAAGGGTCTGGAACTGCTGAGGCCGGGACTGGGCAGCACGACGGTGGTCGATGGTCACGAATACAAGGTGACTGGAACTACTGAGGTGCTGGCGCGTGGCTGGGACGAGACGAAGCAGGACTCCATCTTCCTCATCCGCGACGAGGTGATGCAGTTCTCTACGAAAATCAGCTCTACCTTCATCCATTCGCAGCACTATCTGGTGGAGGAACTGATTCCGAATCTGATCCGCCAGCGTGACGATATGCTCCTGGACTATACTGCTACGAGCGACTATGCACAGACCCTGGCCAATCAGCAGAAGAGCCCCGTCTATGTCAGCAAGGTGGCGAAAGAGGATGCAACGTTCGGAGCGGAAAACTCCTACACCGTCTACTATCCCCAAGGTCAGTCGAACACCTGGAACGACTCTATTCAGGCGCTGAACAGTGAGATTATGACGTGGGCAGGATTCATCAAGGTCAATGAAAAGGAGAAGCTGGAAGCCCGTGAACTGGTGAAGGTCTATGACTTTGACGGTGCCAGCAGTGTGGACTATAGCGAGACGTTCACCACCAATGCAGGTATGCATCGCTATATCCAGCTGCCTACTGCTGTCAATATCGGGGGCGGCAATTTTGGTGCACCCATACAACCTAGCCCCGGCCATACGACACAAAGCGGAGACCTCTTGAATACCAGCGTTGATTTCGTTGCAGGCGGTGTCAAGTTTACTTTTGGTCTCAGTCCCGTTTTCAACTTCAACTTCAATTACAAGAACGGTGTCGACAGCACCTTGACGAAGACCGTGGGCTTCAAGATGGCCTGCTCGCGCAGGTCGAACCTGAGCGTGGCCGTTTACCATGAGAATCCACAAGATGAGGCGTATTTCAATGAGCTGAAGAATATAGGCAGCTGGGACGGCATCTACTATTCGCATGTGGAGGAGAACCTGAAGAATATCTACAACGGACGTCCTGGCAGCAGCAACACCACCAGCTACATTACCAATACGAGTCTCGTGCCACGCTGCCGCAACCTGGTATTCCGTACCCTGGGCGGTGCCACTGCCTCGCCTTGGGAAGACGAGGTGCGCACCATCATCTATAATCCGGGTACCATATTGGATCAGAAGACCATGGAGATTGACAAGCTGCGCATCTGGGCCAAGGAGGCCAGCGTGTCGAACGTGCCTTACGGCGAACCAGCGCGCTTTACCATCTACATGACCAACGAGAGTGAGTTCCCCGACCGTGTGACGAGGGATCTGAAGTACTATTTGGAAGATGCTACGAACGCCGGCGGTGCCAAGGTGCTGGTGGACGGTTTCCCGTTGACGGTGTCCGGTATCGATCTGTGGCTGGAGCCTAACACCGTTCTCGAGAAGCAGGTAGAGGTGTATGCCGGTGCAGGATACGATTACGAAGATATAGGCATCTCGCTCTACAACACGGAGGACGCACTGCTTGACTCGAAACGAGTCAAGACGGTGAACCTCTCTGCCCATTTCGTTCCTGCCGCAGGACCCGTGAACATCTCGAGACCCGGCGACAAGTGGGTGGTAAATACCGAGTCGGCATATGATGAGGAAGAAAAGGCCTATTACTTGCCTGTCCACATCGATGGTTTCGACGTGAACTTCCGCAACTTTGACCACATAGAACTGCAATACAAACTCTCGACGCAGGGCGACAAGGACTGGGTGAACGTCTGCTCGTACTACCGCGACAACGAAGAGGGTAGGGCGCTGATGGAGCAGGCTTCAGGTGAGCGCCAGCTCATCAAGAGCGAGGGTCACATCGATGCTGCCTTCTACGGCGAGAAAGACCCCATTGAGCAATATTACGATATACGTGCCGTAACATATTGCCGACAGGGCAGCGGCTACCTGACGCGCTCGTCGAACATCATATCGGGTGTGAAGGACACGCGCCGTCCACAGCTCTTCGGAACACCACAGCCAGTGAATGGTATTCTGGGCATCGGCGATGACATCATCCTGCGCTTCTCGGAACCTATTGCCGGCAACTACCTGTCGCCTGTGAACAACTTCGAGGTGACAGGACATACCAACTCTACCAACATCTCGCTGTCTTCGGCCCTGCGCTTCAACGGCGAACAGCTGCAAACTGCAGCCTCACAGAGCAACCGCAACCTGAGTGGACGCTCGTTCACCATCGATATGATGCTGAATCCTGACGACGACGGCAAGAGCAAGACGTTCTTCAACCACGGCGAGAGTGACCAGTTGCTGGAACTCGGACTGACGGCAGACAATTGCCTGACGGCAGCCGTCTCGTACGACCAGAGCGTAGCACCAACAGTTTTCACTGCTACGACGCCTTGTAAGTTTGACGGACTGCGCGAGGTGTTCTGTGTCTTCGATGCCGATACGGAGAAGGGAACGACAGACATTACCTTCTACGACGGCAACAACCAGGTGGGCACCTTCACCTATCCGCGCATCTATGAGGGCAATGGTGGCTTTGGTCTTGGGAATACCGTTTACAAGCTGCTGAACAGCGACGAGAACTACGCTGGCGAGATGCTGGAATTCCGCCTGTGGAACCACGCCCTGAATACGGCAGAGATGAACAGCTACCGCCAGAAACAGCTGACGGGTACGGAGCTGGGCTTGCTCGATAACTACCCGCTGAACGAGGGTGAGGGTAACTTCAGCTATAACCGTGTATCGGGCGGCAGCGACCTGATGATGTACGGCCATACGTGGAAGATACCTAACGGCATAGCCATGAAGCTGGACGGCGAGAAAGGCTTCCGCATGGACAGCAAGGCGTTCAACCGCTTCGACCACGAAGACTATACGCTGATGTTCAAGTTCCGCACCAGCGACGACGGCACCCTGCTGGCCAACGGACGCGGCACAACAGAAGCTGGAAGTAAGTCGCACTTCTGCTTCCATACTCAGAAGGGAGTGCTCAAGCTGAACCTGAGCGGACTGATGCTAAGCAGTGAAAAGGGCGTGACCGACGGACAGTGGCACCACGTAGTGCTGAGCGTGAACCGTTCGCGCAACGTGGGATGTCTGTATATTGACCAGAAGTTGACGAACACCTTTGCCGTCGATACGTTGGGCGGTATCAGCGGCAACCTGCTGGCTGCAGGAGCCACCTATCTCGACGCCTCGACCGTAGAGGGTGCCGTCACAGGACACATCGACGAGATTGCCATGTATGAAATGGCACTGTCGGAGAATGCCATCAAGGAACTCGCCACCACCACGCCAATAGGCACGGAAAGGGGTATGATGGCCTATCTGAACTTCTCGGAGAATAAACGCCAGTCGGACAACACCATGAGGCTGATGCCTACGGGTGTGAGCCTACACCGCTATAAAGACCTCACCACAGGCGAGCTGACTGCCCAGCGCGACACCATCGTGGCACAGGACGTCGTTGACCGCCTCTTCGACCGTCAGGTCTTTGCCCCCATGCACGACAAGCAGGAGCAGGAGAACATCAAGTTCTCGTATGTGGCCGACGGCAAGGACTTGCTGATGAATCTCGACGTGCCTGAGGCAACCATCGAGAAGAGCAATGTCTATATCGTGGTGAAGGGCGTGACCGACCTGCAGGGCAACCAGATGGCGTCGCCTGTGATGATGGACCTCTATGTCTATCGCAACCCGCTGCGCTGGACAGACAAACACCTGGCGCTGACGTCGCGCTATGGTGACGAGCAGACCTTTACGGCAACCATCCAGAACCTGAGCGGCAAGCGCCACAGCTATGAGCTGCAGGGACTTCCCACGTGGATGAAGGCTTCGACGCTGAGCGGTACCATTAGTGCCCAGGACGAGGAGACCATCACCTTCAGCGTTTCGCCCTATACGAATATCGGCAACTTCGAGGAGATTATCTACCTGGTGAGCGACGACGGCATGAGCGAACCGCTGCCCATCAGCCTGAAGGTTCGTGGCGAGACACCCGACTGGTCAGTCGACGAAGACTTGTTGCGCACCAATATCTCGATGAGCCTGATAGCCCAGGTGAAGATTGACGGCAATGTGGCACGCGACAGCGAAGACCTGCTGGCCGCCTTCAACGAGAACCATCGCCTGCTGGGTGTGGCACACCTCACCTCAGACATGACGAACGGTGCCAACGACGGATTGGCATTCCTGAACATCTATAACGCTGACTACTCCCAGATTCCGCTGAGCTTCGAGTACTTCGATGCCTCGATGGGTACCATCTACAAGGTGAAGCCCACCAGCGGTACGATCACTTTCCAGAGCAACAGCGTGGTAGGTTCTGCCACTGACCCCGTGGCTTTCGTCAGCGAGCGGAACGGCGAGAAGGTGCAGGCCATCCAACTGAAGAAGGGCTGGAACTGGGTATCGTTCAACGTGAAACCTGCCGAGGGCAGCACGGTGAAGCAGCTGCTGAACAACGCCACCAAGTGGCAGGTGGGCGATGCCTTGGAGGCCGAACGTGACAACGGCAGTCTGAGCCTGCTGAGCTATAAGGCTACTCGCAATCCTTACGACCCAAGCAACCCCATCTACGAGTGGGACTGTGCTAACGAGGTGGTGAAGATCAATCCGGCGAAGATGTACCGCTTCTACTCCAACAACGACAAGGTGGGCTACATAACAGGTGCTACCGATTACCTGGGCATCACCGTCAAGAAGGGTTGGAACCGCATTGGCTTCATGTCGAACATGAACCTGCCGTTGGCTACGGCACTGGCAGATTATGCCGACCAAGGCTCAGCAGGCGACATCGTGAAGAGCCAGAGCGAGTTTGCCGTGCTCGCCGTAGACGGCTCGGGTAACAAGTCGTGGAGAGGAACGCTGGAATTCCTGCGCGTCGGTGAAGGCTATATGCTGAAGCGCAATGCAGACGGCGAGGCGACCTTCTACTATCCGTATTATTATTCTGATTCGCAGTATAGCAGCAGAGACGCTGCAGCGCGCAGGGCTCCCGCCTTCGAGAACGTCAGCGGTACGAGCATGACGGTTGTCGCTGTGGCAGACGGTGTGGAGGTACAGCCTGGAGACCGCCTGACGGCATATTGTGGTGCTGATGTCTGCGGTATTGCTGATGCCAATGAACAGGGTGTATTCTTCCTGAGTGTAGGCGAAACGGACAACGCCACTCGTCAACTCTCCTTCACTATTGAACGAGACGACGAGATGCTTGCTGCGTCAACTCACAACCAGCTAAGCTATCAGGCCAATGCTGCCCTGGGAACGCTTAATGAGCCTACCGCCATCAGCTTCATCTCTGCAAAAGACTTCGATGCCAACGGATGGTATAGCGTGAGTGGTATCAAGCTGAACAATCGTCCCAACCGGCCAGGTGTCTATATCCACAACCATGAAAAGGTCGTGATTAAATAATCCTCCCAAAGACAAAACGTATGAAGAAGAATATCATATCCATCATGCTGCTGACAGCCCTTGCCTTCGTGGCAGGGAGCTGTGGTGGCGACTCAGAAAGTGATCCAGTTCCAACTCCGGAACCCGTGCCCAGCTATCTGACGCCAGGAACTGACGTGCGCCCCACAACGTGGACTGCGCCCTCTCCCCAAGACTATGAATTGTGGATGTCGCTGCAGGTGCAGTTGGGTGACGAGCTCGCTGACTATCAGAGCAGTGCCGACCTGGTATGTGCCACCGTCAATGGCGAGGTGCGTGCCGCAACGGCGCCAATGACGACAGGGGATATCATCTACTATCCGTTGACCATTGGCGGAAATGGCGGTGACCAGACGGTCAGCCTGCACTACTACTGCGACCGCCTGCACCGTATCTACACCATCGCCAATTGGGCAGCGTTCAAAGAGGGCATTGCACCGACAGGAGAAAGCGGCATCTATCGCCCGTGCTTTACAGAATCATATAAATAAAAATGAAACGAATCATCAGCATGGTGTTGGCATTGGCCGTAGGAATAGCGGCTAACGCTACGATCATCACCACCATCAACAGCGTTGCTGACTTGCAAAACTTGGCGACGAGTGTCAACGCTGGCGAGAGCTATACAGACGTTACCGTGACGCTCAGTGGGAATCTGGATCTAACTTCCGCAGGCGACTGGACGCCTATCGGCACCACAGCACACCCCTTTACGGGTACGTTCGACGGACAGGGACACACCCTAACGAATCTTAGTGCAGATGGCACTTCGGACTTGGCGGCAGGCCTCTTCGGCGTCATTGGTGCTGACGGCGTGGTGAAGGATGTCCATATTGGCAGCGGTACGATAGTCATCAAAACCAATTCAGATGCTTATGATAGTTTTCTGGCTGGCATCGCTGGACGGAATTTTGGTACCATTGTGGGCTGTTCCAATGCGGCATTGATAACCGGATATGGTTACGTCCACGCCCGTATCGGTGGCATTGTGGGAACCAACGAAAGTGGGGGAAGCATAGAAAACTGTTACAACTTAGGAACGGTCTATACCTCGCTACCGAATGTCTTTATCGGTGGCGTTGTGGGGTATAACATTGGTGCCGTGAAGAATTGTTGGATGTCTTGTAAGGTGGTAACCAATGGCTCTACAGAAAAATCTTATCCCCTGTATGGAAACAATAGCGGTACGGTGATAGGCTGCTTCTATGCTGGTGGAACAAGTAGTGATGCAATTACTCCTGCTGCCGTTGTCCTCGCCAATGCTACAGATAACAGCAGCACGATTAGTGGGAATACGGGTAGCGCTAAGAACGTCCTTCTCGACAGTCGCACACTTTTGGGCAATGGCGACTGGAATACGCTCTGTCTGCCGTTCTCGATTCCTGCATCAGGCAACGGGCGCTCGCCCATTGCCGGAGCTGTGGTGAAGGAGTTGACCAGTGCCGCCATCAACGGCACTTGTCTGAATGTAGGCTTTACGGAGGTTACTGCCATCGAGGCCGGCAAACCCTATCTCGTGAAATGGACAACAGGTACGAATATCGTCAAACCCATGTTCCTGAATGTCACCATTAGTGATACAACGCCAACGGCCACCTCTCTGCTTGGCGGCGATGTACGATTCGTCGGCACCTTCTCACCTACGCCTTTGACGAACGACGGCACGCAGCTCTTCCTTGGTAGCGGCAATCAGATACATTATCCGTCGAGCAGTAGCTACAACATCAATTCGTGCCGTGCCTATTTCAATGTCAACTGGTCCATTGCTAGTGCCCGTCTGGATATGGTTATCATCGATGGCGAGACAACGGGAATGGCAGAGCAGAGACTTGTGAACCAAGGGAATGGCGAGATATACAACCTGAACGGAATGCGTGTCGCTCAACCCCGCAAGGGCCTGTACATCATCCGTTCGGCTAATGGTCAGGGAGTCAAGAAAGTGGTTGTTAACAAGTAATGCGCTATGGAAAGAACGATGAAAAAGAAATATCAGCAGCCTTGCTTCACCACTATTGAGATAAAAATCCCACTCCTGTATTCTGTTAGCGGAGAAGACCTTCATGGTGATATTACCCCGTCCGATGAAGATGCTGTGTGACACGGGTGCTGAGGGTGGGGGAAGATAGTTTTTTCATGAATCTTTTGGTCGTTTGGGAATTTATCCGTACATTTGTCGGGAAATAACCAATCATTAACGGAAGGCGTGCAAGTAGTCTACGAGGACAACCATATCATCATCGTCTATAAGGAGAGTGGTGAGATCGTGCAGGGCGACAAGACTGGCGACGAACCATTGGCAGAAACCGTGAAGGCGTATATCAAGGAGAAATACGCAAAGCCGGGGCTGGTTTTCCTTGGTGTGGTGCATCGTCTGGACCGTCCTGTGAGCGGCCTGGTGATGTTTGCACGTACATCGAAGGCCTTGCGGCGGTTGAATGATATGTTTCGTGACGGCGAGGTGCATAAGACCTATTGGGCGGTGGTAGAAAGTGAAAAGTTAAGAGTGAAGAGTGAAGAATTTGCTACCGCCGAACATTGGCTCGTTCGCAACGAGAAGCAGAACAAGAGCTATGCCTACGATCATGAGGTTCCTCGCTCTAAGAAGGCTATCCTGCGTTATCGTGTCATCGGTCATTCTGACCGCTATTCGTTGCTGGAAGTCAAGCTGCTGACAGGCAGGCATCACCAGATACGTTGTCAGCTTGCAGCCATGGGTTGTGTCATCAAAGGCGACCTGAAATATGGTGCCAAGCGAAGTAATGCTGATGGTAGTATTTCGCTGTTAGCCAGACGTTTGGAGTTTTTGCATCCAGTAAAGAAAGAACCTGTAGTCGTTGAATCACCGCTGCCTCAAGACCCATTGTGGCAGGGACTAAAACTGTATCAGCCATGAAGAAAGCGTTGTGGTGGATACTGGGTATTTTGTTGAGTCCCGTCGTGCTGTTTCTGCTGTTGACGGCCTTGCTTTATTTCCCTCCTTTCCAGAACTGGGCAGTGGACAAGGTGGCGGCTATCGCCTCGGAGAAGACGGGTATGGAGATCAGCGTGGACCATGTGGACCTCTCGTTTCCGCTGGATCTGGGTATTGACGGTTTCCGTATCGTTCAGCAGCCTGACACCATAGCCGATGTGGAGCGCATGGTGGTGGACGTGCAACTGTTGCCATTGCTGAAGCAGAAGGTGATTATCAATGAACTGGAGGTGAATGATGCGAAATTCAATACCGCCCAGTTTGTGGATGCCGCCCGCGTGAAGGGACAGTTCAAACGGCTTGCTCTGTCGAGCAGAGGTATAGACCTGGACCAGCAGACGGTGGAGGTGAATGGTGCCCGTCTGGAGGATGCCCGTGTGGACATCATGCTGAACGACAGCGTGCCTGAGGATACGACGACATCAGAAAACCATTGGAAGATATGGGCCGACAGTCTGCGTATTATCCGTTCGGACGTTGCCCTGCACATGCCTGGCGACACGATGAGCGTGAAAGCCCGTTTCGGTTCGCTGGTAGCCCGTGAGGGAGATATCGACCTGGACACGCAGACCTATCAGATAGCCTCCGTTGACTGGCTGGACGGCAGTCTGCAATACGACCAGAACTTCGAGCCCCGTATTGAGGGGTTGGACTATAACCACATCGACCTGCAACAGGTGAACATCGGTGTGGACTCCGTTTATTATCACGACCCGACAGCGCGGCTGGTGATGCGCACCGTGCAGCTGAAGGAGAAGAGTGGTCTGCAGGTGACTGACCTGACCGGTGCCATAGCCTTGGAGAACGGGAAAATCAGACTGCCGAAGATGCGCCTGAAGACCCCTGATTCCGATGTCGAGATGGAGCTTGACCTGCCGCTCTCGCTGATGGCCAAGATAAACCCGGGAAAGATGCGCATGCGACTGAACGCCCAGTTGGGTAAACAGGACCTGATGCGCTTCATGGGCGGAATGCCCCAGTCGTTCCAGCAGCGCTGGCCCAACTACCCGTTGAGTGTCAAGGGCTCTGTCAACGGAAATACGGACTATATGGAGTTTGACGGGCTGGACGTGTCGTTGCCCACCGCCTTCCATGCGACAGCTACCGGTTTTGCCGCCAATGTGACAGACCCCAAGCGTTTGCGTGCCAAGGTGCAGTTCAAGGCCCGTACCGAAGACCTCGGTTTCATTACCGGTATGTTGCCCAAGGACGTGCAGCGTGACTACCGCATACCCCGTGGTATCACGGCGGAAGGACTTGTCAGGGCTGACGGTGCCCAGTATTTTGCCGATGTCGTCATGTGCGAGGGCAAGGGGATGGTGAAGGCCAAGGGCAATTTCAATGCCGATGCAATGCGCTATGACGCCACCCTGAATATCCGTGACCTGAACCTGCACCACTTCATGCCGCACGACTCCATCTATACCGTCTCTGCCGACGTGAAGGCGAAAGGGCAGGGGACAGACATCTTCTCGCCAAGGACCACCCTGCAGGCAGATGCCAAGATACAACACTTGCATTATGGAAGCTATAACCTGAGCAATATGACGGCAATGGCAGATGTCCGTAACGGACGTGCCCATGCCACGCTGACGGGTGACAATCCGCTGCTGAACGGCACGGTCGGTCTGGACGCATTGATGGACAAGCGGAAATTCAACGGCACCGTCACCGCCGACCTTGCCCAACTGGACCTCTATAAGTTGCGCCTGTTCGACAATCCGCTGACCATCGGGCTCTGCGGACACGTAGACGTCAACTCAGACCTTGACAAGACCCATTATGTCAGTGGACTGATCAGCGACCTGACCATCCGTGACTCTGCCAAGACCTATCGTCCCCAGGACATCGGCGTGTTGGTGAATCTCCGTGCAGACACCACCTATGCCCGTATTCAGAGCGGTGACTTCATCGTGAAGGTCGATGCCAGCGGACATTATGAGCAACTGCTGCGCCAGTTGACGATATTGGGTGACTCCGCCATGGCACAGTATGACAAGAAGATCATTGACCAGCCGGCATTGCGACGACTGCTTCCCACCATGAAGCTGCATGTGGAGAGCAGGAAGGACAACCCGATAGCCACCCTGTTGAAGAGCGGTTCGGACCTTGAATTCAAGGAGATGCTCTTCGACCTGTCGACCTCGGTGGAGACCGGCGTCAACGGCAATGGCTATGTGCACTCGCTGATCTATGACGGAACCCGTCTGGACACGATTACCTTCCGTCTGACCCAGCGTACACAGCACCTGAGTTTCGGTGGTCAGATACGCAATAACAAGCGTAACCCGCAGTTTGTGTTTAACGCCCTGTTTGACGGAGTCCTGCAAGAACGTGGGGCAACGATGGGTGTCCGCTATTTCGACTCTGAGAATAAGATGGGTGCCCGTATCGGTGCCCAGGCAGAGATGGTGGACAGTGGCATCCGTCTGCATCTCGTTCCTGACCGTCCGACGCTGGGCTATAAGGAGTTTGCGCTGAATAAGGATAATTTCGTGTTCTTGGGTGCCGATCGCAAGGTCAAGGCAAAAATCGACCTGATAGCCGACGACGGTACTGGTGTGAAGATTTATTCCGACGAGAGTGACCCGACAGCCTTGCAGGATATCACCGTCAGTCTGAACCGCTTTAACCTCGGTGAGGTCACTTCCGTCCTTCCCTATGTACCCCGCATGACCGGTATCCTGAACGGTGACTATCACGTCGTGCAGCATGAGACAGGCCGGTTCTCCATGGTGAGTGACATGGCGGTGCAGAATATGACCTATGAGAAGAGTCCGATAGGTAATGTCAGTACCGAGCTGGTCTATTTGCAGAAAGAAAATGATGCCCATGCCGTGGAGGCCCGTCTGTTGAGGGACGACGTAGAGATTGGTCTCTTGAGCGGAACCTATTATAATGAAGGCAAGGGAGCCCTCGATGCCACGTTGCAGCTGACCCGCTTCCCATTGGCTTTGGTCAACGGTTTCGTGCCCGACCAGATCGTCGGTCTGGAAGGCTATGGCGAGGGAAAACTGACCATCAAGGGACCTTTGAACACTCCGCAGGTTGACGGTGAGGTCTATCTGGACTCCTCCTATCTGGTGAGTATCCCTTACGGCATGCGCATGCGTTTCGACAACGACCCCGTCCGTATAGTGGGCTCCAACCTGCTGTTTGAGAATTTCTCCCTCTATGCCTATAACGACAACCCGCTGACCCTCATGGGAAGTATCAATTTCGGTGATCTCGACCGTATTATGGTTGACCTCCGCATGCGAGCCAAGGACTTCCAGATTATCGGAGAGAAGGAGAATCCCAACAGTATTGCCTATGGAAAGGCCTTCGTGGACTTCTACGGCAGGATGCAGGGACTGTTGGACAATCTGAATATGCGAGGACGGTTGAACGTGTTGGGTTCGACGGATATGAGCTATGTGCTGCGTGACACCCCGTTATCGACCGATAACCATCTGGAGGAGCTGGTGAAGTTTACCGACTTCAGCGATACGGCACAGGTGGTTGTGGAACGTCCTTCGCTGACAGGTTTTAACATGGACCTGACGGTGGAGGTGTCGAAGGGCGCCCATATCATGGCCTATCTGAATACCGACCACTCCAATTATATTGACCTGATGGGCGGCGGAACGTTGCGTTTGCAGTACACGCCTATTGACAACCTGCAACTGCGTGGTCGCTATACCTTGTCGAACGGTGAGATGAAGTATTCGCTGCACGTCATCCCGTTGAAGACTTTCACGATCCAGGACGGCTCGTATATCGAGTTTACTGGTGAACCGATGAATCCTACGTTGAACATCACGGCAACAGAGCGTGTCCGTTCCACAGTAACCAACAGCAGCGGGGTAGGGCGTAGCGTGGAGTTTGATTGTGGCGTGATCATCACCCAGACCCTCAAGCAGATGGGACTGGAATTCACGCTGGATGCTCCGGAGGATATGCAGTTGCATAGTGAGTTGCAGGCAATGGGTGTGGAACAGCGTGGCAAGCTCGCCGTGACGATGCTGACGACGGGAATGTATCTTGCCGACGGTAACACAGGAGCCTTCTCCATGAACTCGGCACTCAGCTCGTTCCTGAACTCGGAGATCAGTTCCATCACAGGAAATGCCCTGCGCACCCTTGACCTCTCGTTCGGTATGGATAACTCCACCGACGCATCAGGTGCCATGCATACCGACTACTCGTTTAAGTTTGCCAAGCGCTTCATGAACAACCGACTGAAGATTACGGTCGGCGGTAAGGTGTCGACGGGTGCGGAGTTGCAGCAGCGTAACAACTCGTTCTTTGACAATGTATCGCTGGAATACCGCCTCGACAAGACGGCCAATAAGTTTATCACCTTGTATTACCAGAATAACAGCTACGACTGGCTGGACGGTTATACCCAGAAGTATGGAGGCGGCTTCACATGGAGGCGTTCATTACAGAATTTCTGGGATATCTTCCGTTTTAAGGATACGACTCCTCAGAGGACACCGAGACCCATGAACGCTCCGAGTACCCAGATTCCTACTGACTCCCTAAAGACTGAAAACAATGAAAAGAAATAAAACCAGCTATTGGCTGTTGGCTATAGGCGTTTTGCTGCTGTCATCCTGTTCGATGACGAAGAATATCCCCGAGGACGACCAGCTCTTTACTGGACTGACAAAGATTACCTATGAGAACTATGAGAAGAACGACAACTTCGTCCAGACCCAGGAGGAGGTGGAGGCCGCCCTTGCCACAGCTCCCAATGGTTCTATCTTTGGCAGCAGTTACCATCGGATGCCTTTCTCTTTCGGTTTGTCGGTATGGAACGCATACGCCCATAAGGACACCAAGTTTGCCAAGTGGATGACGAAGGCTTTTGGCAAGCAGCCGGTACTGATGTCATGGGTGAATCCGGAGCTGCGCTCTTCTGTGGCACGTTCGGTATTACGCAACCACGGTTATTTCAACGGACAAGTAAGTTTCGAGACTGTCCAGCAGAAGAATCCCAAGACGGCGAAGATCGGGTACACGGTGAATCTCGGACGACTCTATACACTCGACAGTGTCGGCTATTTCGGTTTCCCTGCCGGGGCAGACAGCTTGATACATGAGACGCTCGATGAGGCGCTGATTCACAGAGGCGATCCTTTTGTGGTGGCTAATCTCGATGCAGAGCGCAACCGTGTCAGTATGTTGTTGCGCAACAACGGCTATTATTATTACCAGCCAAGCTATGCCTCCTACCTGGCTGATACCTTTGTCGTTGACGGTAAGGCGCAGTTGCGCTTCCAGCTGGCGAAGGATGTCCCAGAGCAGGCGCTGCATAAGTGGTATATCGGACGGGTCAATATCAATATGCGCAAGACTTTCATGGAGCAGCTGACCGACTCGATCCACCGTCGTTATTTCACGGTACGCTTCTCGGGTAAGAAACCGCCCATCCGTACCCGTGTGCTGATGGCAGACATGAAGATACGTCCCCGTCAGCTGTATAGCTATGACAACTATCTCCAGTCGGTCAACAAGCTCAATGCCATGGGATTGTTCTCCTCGACAGACTTCGTGTTTACACCCCGTGACACCACAGCGACATGTGACACCTTGGATCTGACTCTTAACTGTGTGTTTGACAAACCGTGGGACTTCTATATTGAGACGAACTTCAACGCCCGTACCAATGGACGTGTAGGACCGGAGTTGAAACTGGGTGTCGCTCGTCGTAACGCTTTTCGTGGCGGTGAGAAGATAGATGTCAACCTGCATGGCTCCTATGAGTGGGCGACACATGGCGGCTCGTCGATGAACAACTATGAGTATGGTGCCGACGCCAGCATCGAGTTCCCACGTATCATTGCTCCCTTCTTTGGCGGCAATCGTGTGCGCCGTGACGAACAGGGGCGTGTCATCCGCCGTCGTCGTTTTTACTCCACACCGCTGACTATCGCCAAGGTCTCTACGGATATCATCTATCGCCCAGACTATTACAAGATGCATGTGGTTAGCGGCGAGTGGACCTACCGTTGGCAGACCTCTGCGCAGAGTCGTCATGAGTTCTCGCCATTGACCGTCAAGTATCAGTATATGAACAGTCATACGGATGCTTTTGATGAACTGGTGAAGAAAAATCCGTATCTGGCAGCCACCATGCAGGACTATTTCGTGCCGGAGATGCGCTATACCTATATCTACACCAGTCCGGCGAATAAGTTGCATCCCATCCGATGGGAGACTACCCTTGCCGAGTCGGGTAATCTGGTGTCGCTGGCCTATATGATCGGCGGCAGGAGCTGGAACGAGAAAAACAAGCAGTTGTTTAAGAACCCGTATTCCCAGTTTATCAAGATTGAGACAGACTTCACCAAGACGTGGACGCTGAGCAGTGCATCACAGTTGGTGGGACATCTGAATGCCGGATATACATGGATTTATGGTAACAGCGAAAGTCTTCCCAGTGCAGAGATGTTTTATGTAGGCGGTGCCAATAGCATTCGTGCCTTTCCTGTGCGTGGTGTGGGACCGGGAAGTATCCAGTCCTTTGGCGACAAGGCGTATGACTATCTCTTGCGTAATGGCAGTATCAAGTTCGTGGCTAACCTGGAGTATCGCCGCCGTCTCTTCGGCAACTTCTATGGCGCTGTGTTCCTCGATGCTGGTAATGTGTGGACACCGTCTGACGACACTTATGATGACAAGGAAGCGGAAGAAGCATTTTCTGGAGGAAGTTTCCATTTCAAGAACTTTTTCCGTGAACTGGCTTTGGGAACGGGTATCGGTATCCGCTACGACCTCGACTTCCTGATTCTGCGTCTTGACTGGGGTATCGGTCTGCACACGCCCTATGATACAGGCAAGTCTGGCTACTTCAATATCGGTAGCTTTAAGGATGCCCAGACACTCCATTTCGCCATTGGCTATCCATTCTGATGAAAAAATTAGGTATTTGTTTGGTTATTTGCTTGATTATTCGTAACTTTGCACCCAATTTGGAAAAAATAGAGTCGAAAAGATAGTCGATGAAGAATGACAACATGAAGAATCAGTACCGCATCAACGAGCAGATTCGTGTTCGTGAGGTACGTATTGTTGGGGAAGGTGACAGCATGGTTGTTCCTACCCGTCAGGCATTGGATATGGCACATGAGCAGGGCGTTGACCTTGTGGAGATTTCGCCGAATGCAAATCCACCTGTATGTCGCTTGATTGACTATTCTAAGTTCCTCTACCAGCAGAAGAAGCGCCAGAAGGAAATGAAGGCGAAGCAGGTGAAGGTAGAGGTGAAAGAGATTCGTTTCGGACCTCAGACCGATGAGCACGACTATCAGTTCAAACTCAAGCATGCCAAGGAATTTCTCGAAGAGGGCAACAAGGTGCGTGCTTATGTGTTCTTCCGTGGTCGTTCCATTCTCTTCAAGGAACAAGGTGAGGTACTCCTGTTACGTTTCGCCAATGATTTGGAGGAATATGGTAAGGTAGAGTCGATGCCTTCGCTGGAGGGAAAGAAGATGTTCCTCTATCTGGCTCCTAAGAAAGCCGGTGTTGCCAAGAAGAGTCAGCAGGCCCGCGACCGTGAGGCTTCTGTTACGGAGGCGAAAGAAACAGCAAAGCTGCAAGATGAGCAGACACCATCGAACGGAGGTTTGTTTGCCAATGCGAAGATCAGTGCCGATGCGCTGAAGAAACTTACGGAGGAAACCGAAGAGGTTGATAGCTAACAGCAAGAAAAGAAAGAAGGCGTCGCGCCCGGTATATGCGTAGTCGCCGATTATTAATAACAATTTAATTTTTAAAACAATGCCAAAAGTAAAGACAAATTCCGGAGCGAAGAAGAGATTTTCATTCACCGGTACAGGTAAGGTCAAGAGACACCACGCTTACCACAGTCACATTCTGACGAAGAAGACCAAGAAACAGAAGCGTAACCTTTGTGGTTCAACCATCGTTGACACCTCAAACATGAAGCAGGTCCGCGACCTGTTGTGTCTCCGTTAATTCACCTATTGTCAAACATTAAAAGTATTAGAAAACTATGCCAAGATCAGTAAATCACGTTGCATCAAGAGCAAAACGTAAAAGAATTCTGAAACTCACTCGCGGTTACTTTGGTGCCCGCAAGAATGTTTGGACAGTAGCTAAGAACACTTGGGAGAAGGGTCTTACCTATGCTTATCGCGATCGTAAGAACAAGAAGCGTAACTTCCGTGCCTTGTGGATTCAGCGTATCAACGCTGCCGCACGTCTGGAGGGTATGAGCTATTCTGTCCTGATGGGTAAACTCGCCAAGGCTGGTATTGAGATTAACCGTAAGGTGCTCGCCGACCTCGCAGTGAATAACCCTGAAGCCTTCAAGGCTATCGTTGCAAAAGTTGCGGATAAGTAAGAGAAGAATCGAACGTGTTTGAATTCTTCCGAGCGAGAGCAAGTTCGAGCGAAGCTCAAAGTGAAGTAAATCTATCCGATACGGAATGAAGAAAAAGTCGCTTTCCCTTTTGGGTTAGCGATTTTTTTTGTACCTTTGAATCCGTGAAACAAATCCTGGTTGTCATATTCATCTTGATGGGACTGCCTGTCTCTGCGCAGTTCCTGCATGAGGGGGATACTATTGCCATCATCTCTCCGTCAAGTGCCACCGATACGGCTACAATCGGTGGTGGTATCCGTACTTTGGAACGATGGGGGTTCCATACGGTGGTAGGGCGTCATGCACTAAAGGATTACCGTGGCTTTGCCGGAACCATCGAAGAGCGTAGGGCCGACTTGTTGTGGGCTTTAACCGAACCGAGCGTGAAGGCGATTATGTGTTCCCGTGGCGGTGACGGTGCTGTTCATCTGTTGTGTGGCCTGTCACCGAAGGTCTTCAAACGATATCCCAAACTGCTTATCGGTTTCAGTGATATCACCGCCTTGCTCTCTGCAGAGGCTTCCGCCGGTAATATTGGCATTCATGGCTCGATGTGTCATGCCATCAATACCTATGAAGGGAATGATACCGTCAGTCAGGCTCTGCGCCGTATGATGATGGGCGACTTGCCCGTATACCGCATTCCGCATCACTCGTTGGATCAGTCTGGTAAGGCAAAAGGTATCCTTGTAGGTGGTAATATGTCGGTACTGCATGGATTGGCAGGCTCAGTCTATGATCCCCTGAACCTGCCAGACATCATTCTCTTTCTGGAAGATACGGGAGAGGGGATGACCAAAGTCGACCGCATGTTGCATAACATTGAGGTACGTGGTCTGATGTCACATGTCAAGGGTATTATCATCGGCCAGTTTACCAATTATAAACGAGTGCCTAATACTTTTCCAGACATGTACTATATGTTCCATGAATACCTGCGGAAATATCCTATTCCCGTATGTTATGATTTCCCTGTGGGGCATGCCCATCTGCGCAACTTCCCGATGCTGGTAGGAAGTGTCGTTATATTAGAGGTTGGCGGTGAGGGGACGACACTTACTTTCTCATCCCCTTCATACTGAGAGAGATACGGTTTCTGCGGAGGTCAATGCCGATAACCCTTACTTTGACATGCTGATGAAGGTGAACCACCTTCGTGGGGTCGCTGACGTATTTGTCGGCAAGTTGGGAGATGTGTACAAGACCATCCTGATGAACGCCGATATCCACGAAAGCACCGAAGTTGGTAATGTTTGTCACAATACCAGGAAGTTCCATCCCTTCTTGTAAGTCTTCAACGGTCTGGATACTCGAGTCGAACTCAAACTCCTCAATTTGTTCACGGGGGTCACGACCGGGTTTATCCAGCTCCTTCATAATGTCGGTGAGGGTGGGGATTCCAATGGAGTCGGTGACATAGCGTTGGATATCAATCTGCCCGCGTTTCTCTTTATTGTTAATCAGTTCCTCTATCGTACACTGGCAGTCTTTTGCCATCTGTTCCACGATGCCGTAACTCTCAGGATGGACAGCGCTATTATCAAGTGGATTCTTGGCATGTGGGATTCGTAGGAAACCGGCACACTGCTGATAGGCGGCAGGCCCGAGGCGTGGCACCTTCTTCAGTTGGGTACGACTGGTGAATGCTCCATTTTCCTTCCGGTAGTCTATGATGTTCTTTGCCAGGGTAGGCCCCAGTCCACTGACATACATGAGCAGGTGTTGTGATGCTGTGTTGAGGTTGACACCTACGAGATTCACACAACTCTCTACCGTCTGATCAAGTGAATGCTTGAGCTTCGTCTGATCCACGTCATGTTGGTATTGTCCTACGCCGATACTCTTAGGATCAATCTTCACCAGTTCTGCCAATGGGTCCATTAGACGACGACCAATGCTGACGGCACCACGTACGGTGACATCTTCATCGGGGAATTCGTCACGAGCCACTTTGGAGGCACTATACACGGAGGCACCATCTTCGCTGACGACGAAGACTTGGGGCTTTCCCTGCTTTCCTGTTTCGCTGGAAAGACAGTCTTCCACAAACTCCTTGGTCTCACGGCTGGCAGTACCATTTCCTATGGCAATTGCTTCAATATGATATTGCTCCAGCATCTGTTGGACATGAACAGTGGCCTGCATACGATGGTTGACAGGGGGATGGGGGAAGATGGCCTCATGGTGCAGCAGGTTACCCTGTGCGTCAAGACAAACGACCTTACAACCCGTTCGGAAACCAGGGTCAATGCCCATCACCCGTTTCTGTCCTAAAGGAGCGCCGAGCAGTAGTTGGCGTAGGTTTTCTGTGAAAACATTAATCGCCTCCTCATCGGCTTTCTCCTTACTGATATTGGAAAACTCCGTCTCAATGGCAGGGCGGAGCAGACGCTTGTAACCATCTTCCACAGCTTCGGCAACTAGGCGTTGACAGGCACCGGTTCCATGAACATAATGATGTTGCATGCGACGGATTGCCTCCTCGTCATCAATCGTGATACTGATGCGAAGGAAACCTTCGCTCTCACCCCGACGCATGGCCAGCAGTCGATGTGATGAGCAACGCTTTAGGGGCTCCTCCCAGTCGAAATAGTCTGAATACTTTGCTGCCTCGTCAGTATCTTTCTTAGCTTTGACAACTTTAGATACGATGAATGCCTCGCGGCGGAAGGCAGCACGGATCTGGTTACGGGAGCCTTCCTCCTCGCTAATCTGTTCGGCGATGATGTCCTGAGCACCCTTCAAAGCTGAGGCAACATCGGAGACACCGCCTACGACAAAACGCATGGCGGCTTGCTCGGGATGAGGCTCCCGCTGGAGCATTAGCAGTTGGGCTAATGGCTCTAGTCCTTGTTCGCGAGCTAGTTGGGCACGGGTATGCCGTTTGGGTTTGTATGGCAGGTAGATGTCTTCCAGTACTGTTGCCTCCCAACAGTCATCGATGCGTTTCTGCAGATCAGCAGTCATCTTTTCCTGTTCTGTAATCGTTTTGACAATTGTCTCCTTTCGTTTGGCTATTTCCTGAAGACGTTCCAAACGGTCGCTGATAGCGGCAATCTGTATGTCGTCGAGACCACCCGTCCGCTCCTTGCGGTAACGGGAGATGAAGGGAATGGTGCATCCCTCGTCCAATAGCTTCAGCGTGTTTTCCACACCATGCTCAGGCAGGTGGAGTTCGCTGGATATCAGTTTCGTAAAAATCCTAATCTGTTCCATAACGCTACAAAAGTACGAAGAATATTTGAGAACGGCTTCTGGTTCTATCTAATAATTATTAATTTATTTTGCATTCATGCGGAAATATACTAACTTTGCATTCCGATATAAGATAGAATATGATTTCCGTAGAAGGACTAAGTGTAGAATTCAGTGCTAAACCGTTGTTCACCAAGGCAAGTTTCGTGGTGAACGACCATGACCGTATTGCCTTGGTGGGTAAGAATGGGGCAGGGAAGTCTACCTTATTGAAAATATTGTGTGGTTTGCAGCAGCCGACCAGTGGCGTGGTGAGTATTCCCAACGATACAACAATCGGTTATCTGCCACAGGTGATGAAACTTCAAGATGATACTAGTGTACGGGAAGAGACACAGAAGGCTTTCTCGCATATGCGTGAGATGAAAGAGTCTATCGACCGCATGAATCAAGAACTGGCAGAGCGTACAGATTATGAGAGTGCAGACTATCTTGCATTGGTAGAACACTTTACCCAGGAACATGAGCGCTATATGATGATGGGGGCTGAAAACTATGAGGCGGAAATTGAGCGGACATTAATGGGACTGGGTTTTGTCCGTACGGATTTTGAACGCCCTACCAGTGAGTTTTCTGGTGGATGGCGTATGCGTATTGAACTGGCGAAGATCCTTTTACAGAAACCTGATGTGTTATTGCTCGACGAGCCTACCAATCATCTGGATATTGAATCGATACAGTGGTTGGAACAGTTTTTGGCACAGAGCGCCAAGGCTGTCGTACTGGTCAGTCACGACCGTGCGTTCATCAATAATGTGTCGAATAGGACATTAGAGATATCCTGTGGACAGGTGATAGACTATAAGGTGAAGTATAACGAATATGTCATCCTTCGTAAGGAACGTCGCGAACAGCAGTTGCGAGCCTATGAGAACCAACAGAAGGAAGTCGCTGACATGAAGGACTTCATCGAACGCTTCCGCTATAAGGCTACAAAGGCGGTGCAGGTGCAGCAGAAAATCAAGCAGTTGGAGAAAATCATACCCATTGAAGTCGATGAGGTGGATAATGCTGCCATGCACTTGAAATTTCCGCCCTGTCTGCGTAGTGGAGACTATCCGGTTATCTGTGAGGAGGTAGGGAAAAAATACGGTGAACATACGGTGTTTTCTCGGGTGAATATGACTATCAAACGAGGTGAGAAGGTCGCTTTCGTAGGTAAGAACGGAGAAGGTAAATCCACCCTTGTGAAATGTATCATGGGAGAGATCCCCTATGATGGAAACTTGAAGATTGGACATAATGTTCAGATTGGCTATTTTGCTCAAAACCAGGCACAGCTGTTGGATGAGTCACTGACAGTATTCCAGACAATTGATCATGTGGCAAAAGGAGAGATTCGACAGAGGATCAATGATATATTAGGTGCTTTCATGTTTGGCGGGGAGGCTTCCGATAAGAAAGTGAAAGTGCTTAGTGGTGGCGAACGTAGCCGTCTTGCCATGATACGTCTGTTATTAGAGCCCGTTAACCTGTTGATTCTTGATGAGCCAACCAACCATCTTGACATGCCATCGAAAGATGTGTTGAAAGAAGCCATCAAGGCTTTTGATGGTACGGCCATCATTGTCAGTCACGACCGTGAATTCTTAGATGGCCTGGTTACGAAGGTTTATGAGTTCGGAGGCGGTAGAGTACGAGAGCATTTGGGAGGTATCTATGACTTTCTGCAGTCGAAACAAATCAGTGAACTGTCTGAACTTCAGAGTATGCCGGTTTCTCGGACATCTCAAAGTCCTCAGCCCTCCCAGGGTAATAACAACTATGTTGAACACAAGGAACAACAGAAGAAACTTCGTAAGGCAGAACGCGCTGTGGAAGAATCGGAACGCAAAATCAGTGACATGGAACGTCGCCTGAAAGAACTCGACCAGTTGTTGATGGATCCTGTTAATGCCTCTAATATGGAATTCGTCACGGAATACACTACAGTCAAGAAAGCCCTTGATGAGGAAGTGGAACGATGGGAGAAACTATCGGAAGAATTAGAACAACTAACATAAATAAGAACAATGAAAATTAAAGGAGTATTCATGATGATGGTATTATCATCTATGTCTGTTGCGTCTATGGCGCAATCGACGCTGAAGTCGGGAATCGACTTGACAGACCTCAATCAACAGGTAAAGCCTGGAGATGATTTCTATGAATATGCCTGTGGTGGATGGATGAGAAAGAATCCGCTGCCAGCCGCCTATTCGCGCTATGGTAGTTTTGACCGCTTGGCAGAAGATAACAATAAGCGTATTAATGGGATTCTGAAGGAATTGCAGGAGAACACTTATCCGCAGGGTAGTGTGGAGCAAAAATTGAGCGACCTGTATAAACTTGCTATGGACTCGGCTCGTCGGGAAAGTGACGGACTGGCTCCTGTGATGGGATTGATTGGGAAGATGGAGAAAGCGAAGACTGTTGCCCAGCTTTTTGACATCCAGTTGGAAATGATGCCTTATGGTGATATGGAGTTTTTCCATGCCTATATGGGTGCAGACGAGAAGAACGCCACGCAGAATATCCTGAGTATCAGTCAAGGAGGATTGACACTGGGACAGAAAGACTATTATCTGGAGACTGATGAGGCTACTACAAAGATTCGTGAGAGTTATAAGGCACACATCGTCCGTATGTTCCAACTTTTTGGCTTTAAAAAGGTTGCTGCCGAGAAGAAGATGAAAAATATCTTCAAGGTGGAACTCGCGTTGGCAAAAGTGTCTAAGTCGCGTACAGAACTGCGTGATCCCATTGCTAACTATAATAAAATGACACTTCAGGAATTTGATGTCAAATATCCTCATTTCCAGTTGGAGAAGCAAATGAATGCAAAGGGTATCGCCAGTCAGTATATTCAGGAGATGATCGTCGGACAGCCAGACTTCATGGCAGGTGCCGACCGGTTGTTTGCGACAATCACTCCTGCAGAGTACCGAGACTATATGGAATGGGGAATTATCACTTCTTCAGCTGCTTATCTGAATGATGAGGCGCGTGCAGCAAATTTTGATTTCTTCGGTAAGGTAATATCTGGAAGAAAAGAGGATCATCCTCTATGGCGACGCGCTACGAATCAGGTACAAGGTGTGATGGGTGAGGCCCTGGGTAAGATCTATGTGGAGAAATACTTCCCGGCTTCTTCCAAGGAACGTATGAAGACCTTGGTAGAAAACCTTCGTATTGCCCTTGGCGAGCGTATTGCAGCTCAGGAATGGATGAACGATTCCACAAAGGTGAATGCCTTGTTGAAATTGAATACTTTCTATGTGAAGATTGGTTATCCGGACAGGTGGACTGATATGTCAGACTTGAAAATTGACATGAAAAAATCTTACTATGAGAATATGCAGGAGTGTAGTCGGTTCTGGACCAAATGGCGTATCGAACATACTGCTGGAAAACCTGTCGATCGTGATGATTGGCATATGACTCCTCAGACGGTTAATGCCTATTATAATCCGACAACCAATGAAATATGCTTCCCTGCAGGAATACTGCAAGTTCCTTTCTTTGATCCCAATGCTGACGATGCCTTTAACTATGGTGCTATTGGCGTGGTTATCGGACATGAGATGACCCATGGATTTGACGATCAGGGCCGTCGTTTTGACAAGGATGGAAATATGCATGACTGGTGGACGGAATCTGATGGAAAAAACTTTACAGAACGTACAGATAAATATGCCGATTTCTTCTCAAAGATCAAAGTACTACCAGACTTGAATGCAAACGGTCGCTTGACATTGGGTGAGAATCTTGCTGATCATGGAGGCCTGCAGGTGGCATATACCGCTTACAAGAACGCTACCAAATTCCATCCATTGCCTGTCATCGATGGTCTGACGGCTGATCAGCGTTTCTTCTTGGCATACGCTGGGGTTTGGGCTGGTAATATTACGGAGGCGGAGATGCGTAATCGCACTAAGAGTGACCCCCATTCATTGGGTCGTTGGCGTGTTAACGGAGCTTTGCCTCATGTCGATATGTGGTATGATGCATTTGGTATTAAGGAAGGCGATAAGATGTTTATTCCTAAGGAAAATCGTCTGTCGTTATGGTAAAAAGGCGAAAAACAGCGAAAAAATGCCGTCGTAAATAAAATTTACGGCGGTTTTTTGTTTGATTAAAAATATTTTGTTTATCTTTGCAACTAACTTAGCACTATCCTAAAAAATGACAAGTGATAATACTGTAAATACTGAGAGAACACAGAGGACCTTACGTCCTCAACAATTTGTTCGTGAGAAAGAGCTTATACGCGAGGAAGAAGTACGACAGCCCGAAATGCAACAACTGCAGCAACAACAGCAGGCTGGCGGAAAAGTGTGTCCTTTTTGTGGGGCTGTTAATGATCCTGAGGCCATGTTCTGTGCCCAGTGCGGTCAACCCATTAGCAAGGCGACCTGTCCCTATTGCTCTTCAGAAATAGATCCTGATGCCGATTTTTGTGAGGTTTGTCATCATTATATCCGTAAAGATGTCTGTTCCTATTGTGGAGCGAAACTGACGGGTAATGAGGCATATTGTCCGGAATGCGGAAGTCCTCGTGGCGGATTAGTATGTCCTACTTGTCATGCAATGAACGATTTCGCCTTTTGCAAGCAATGTGGAACGGCTTTGACGGCAGAGGCCAAGGAGTTGGTGAAGGAACTTCAGAAGAATCCGGATTACAAGGAACTTTTGGATGTTGTTCAGGAATATTCCCGACTGGAGGGTTCTTTGCCTTATAACTCCGAACGTGACATCGTCCGTGAGCAGATGAACATGAAATTGCGTGAACGTATGTTATCGTTATTGGCAAAGGATGCTGGCGTTGAGAATCCTGTTATTCCTAAAGTCGAGACTAAGCGTATGACAAAGGAAGAACTGGAAGAGCAGAAGACGGAGAAGATCAAACAGTTGTCTGCCATCCTTGATAAGTTGGCAGTGCCTCCGACATCTTCACCAGTGCAAGCCCGCAACTATGCTATGGCAAGTAAACCGATGGGTGTGCGTCTTGCTTGGGTATGCAATTATAAACATGCACTTCACAGTAGTCCCTGCGGTTGTGCAAAGCCTCACCTCGGCGGTAAATGGGTGGTGTTAGGAAAGAATAGTACAGCAGAAATTAAAGACGACAAATAAATGGATCAAACCATAAAGACTGTAAGGAACAATAGTTCGACCATTAGAGTGACTCCTCAAGGCGGTGCTTCGGGCGATAAGACATTCCGTCCGGGAACCGCACAGCCTACCAAGTCGGATCCCACTAATGATTTTCTGATAAAAGGAAAAGTATACCATTGTATTAAGTGCCTCAGCGATAATTCCGGTGAGGCGCAGGTGTTTTTGGTGGAATGCGACCGGAAACAGATGGTGTTGAAAATCTATTATCCCAATTTCTCTATTAAGAAGACATTGTTGCGTATCATCCAAAGTTTTGGTATGGAAACGATAGTCAAGCTATTCGACTATGGTAAGACATACGTAGACGGAAAGAGTCGTGACTATGAGTTAATGGAGTATTTGCGGGGTGGTACGCTTAAGGAGTATGATCTGGATGGCGACTTCAACCAGTTCCGCCGTATTACATTGCAGGCTGCTGCGGCTCTTGCCTATTGCCACAACAGCAATATCATCCATAAAGATATCAAGCCAGCCAATTTCTTCTTTCGTGATGAGAAGCATCAGGAGATTGTGCTTGGCGACTTTGGTATTTCCAGTGTCTTGGAAAATGACGAGCGTGTTCATAGGACGACCCAGGCTCGTACCCCGGTATTTGCAGCTCCAGAGATGTATAACGACGTGATTGACGGTGAGGTTGAGATTACTCCGTCAGTTGATTTCTACTCATTAGGTATTACATTGATGACACTCTGGCTGGGTGAGAATCCGTTGAGTCAGAACGAGCGTGTCATGATGCGTAAGAAAAATGAGGGACGTCTTCCCCGTATCAATGAGTTGCCGGATCGTGTCAAGATGCTGATTCAGGGACTGACGGCTGTCAATCCCCAGAACCGTTGGAAATATGAACAGGTAGAGCGCTGGTTCCTAGGCGAGGATGTCGAGGTTGATATCTCGTCGCCCATTTTGAAGTATCGCAGTTTTATTGTCGATCCTGAGAAGAACTTGGTTGCTGACAATGTTCATGAACTGATACCCCTGTTGCTTGACAATGAGCGTTTGGCTATCAGTTATCTGTATAATGGTAGAATTGCCGGTTGGTTGGAACAATGTGGAAATGTGAAGCTCAGTTCCGCAGTCAAGGATATCGTCGTTAACCGTTATCCCGTAGACCAACATGCGGGACTGATGGCTGCCGTGTATGTGATGGAGCCTACTTATCCATACAAGGATCTTCACGGAAACAATTGCGACGATCTGCACAGTGTGGGAATCTCGCTTCTCAGTTATCAGGAAGAATATGCGATAGCCCTGAGAAATCCTAACGATACCCTTTATTTGTATCTGGAATCACATTCCAAGGCAAATATTAACAGGATACGCGGCTATTTCTCAGAAAAGAACTTCGATAGTCGTATTGCTATTCTGCGTATGGCGTATGAGATAGACAAGGAAATCCCCTTCTTGCCTCAATATGCTTCTTCTACCTTAAATGAGATTATCCATGCCTTTGGATATGAGGAATGTTCTGATGACGCATGGCTCTCATTAAGCGACGGCAGGTTGTTGTCATGGATGTATAGCCATGAAGACAGAATGGCCTGTGAGTCTTTGCGTATCATGACGCAGGGGCAAAAGCCGTCTCGTTCTTTGGGATATAAGGTATTGTATAACTTAGACCGTGATGCCGCCTTTGATTTGCGTGATGCTGATACGCCCTATCGTGTGGGCGTGTTGCTGGCTCAGCAGATGAAGGAATGGCAACATCTTCCAGAGAAAGAGTTTAATCAGTGTATCACGGAATTCTCAGATCCCAATGGTCGCTTTGCTTACTTTGCCCAGTTACACGGATGGGTAGAGCAGTTGAACCAGGCACGTGCTTGTTTCGATATGAAAAGTGAGGAGAATACAGAGCGTCTGGGTGCTTATGATTTACGGACAGCCGCCTACCGTTTCTGTCGTATTCTCGGTGCCCGTCCGACCTATCTGTTGGACGATGGCATGGAATTAGTCGAGGGATTGACTGTCGATAAGATCGGTCATCAAGAGGAAATGGTTAAGGAGATGAAGCGTGGTGCCCTGAGTCAGTGGCTGTCAGTCTTCTACCATGAAGACCCAGACAAGGACTTCAGTGAACAGTATTCTTATGAGCATTGTTTGGAGAACTGGATACTGAAACTGGGTGAGATAGATCCTAACCAGTCGCATTTTAAACGTTTCGGTACTGCCAAGCAAGAGACTGCGGAGAAATATGCAGAAGTACGGAAGATGTACTATCGGGCGAAAAGCAAGGAGAAAAACTGGCGAATCGTCTTCTATTCACTATGTGGTGTATGGGCATTGTTCCTGTTGCTCTTCGGCATTAGTGGTCGTGAATACCTGCTTGAGCATGCTGGTTTGTCAATTGTCTTGCCACTCGGAGGTATGTCTGCAATAATAATAGGTACACGTGCCTTCTTTAAAGGTTATGGGTTTGTTTTCTCATGTCTGTGGGGACTGTTGGGAGTCTTGTCATCTTATATCCCTGTCATCATCTTGCGATATGTCAACGGATCGTCTCCCAGTATGTTTATTCCGACAGTTCTCATCCTTACGGCAATATATGTGGCCATTTGTCATTTCACTGATTTCCGTTCTGATACTAATAGTGAGAACCTGTTGGAATCAGGACTGGTTGATGATGATATCAAGTCAACTTTGATAGAGCCATTATATTATACATTTAAAGAAAAGAAATTCAAGTTTAAGGGTTCCAATTTTGGCATACTTGATGATGTGACCAATCAGGTTCGCTCATTAAGTGGAGAATCTGTCCTGCATTACATCCTGTGGTCAGCATTGGTAGGAATCTTATTACTGGAAATGATTATATTCAGCCCAAAGTTGTTGAATGTGGGTAATCCCAATACGAACGACTGGAGATTAAATCCGTCGGCAGTAGTCAAACAAATACAAAAGGACGTAGAATAGTATGGTATGTGAGCATTGTCATAAAGAAAACCGTTCGATAGCGAAGTTCTGTAAGTGGTGTGGAAAACCACTTATCTCACAGAATGTGCTCGACCAGTTGGTAGGCCTTGATGATGTCAAGAAGCAACTCAAGACGGTAGTTGATACCTATACCTATTTACATTCGCGCAAAGATGTGATGAAAGTGCGTTTGAGTGTGAATGCGATTATCATAGGTGAGACGGGAACTGGTAAGACTGCACTTTCTGAAGTTATCAAGGATTATTTTTATCAGCACAAGATTATAGAGAAGCCCAAGTTGACGATGGTTGACGCTGTTGACTATCAGCGTTTTGTTGATAAGTGGGATGACAATATCCAGAAGGCAAAGGATGGTATCCTTTTCTTCGATAACGTGCAGAAACTATTGCCAGACAGGTACTCTAACCAGGTTAATCCGCTCGATAAACTGTTTGTCGAGATGGATAAGTGGAATGATAATCCTATTGTGATTATCTCTGGTCTGCCGAAGGGTTTGGATGACTTCTTAGTCAATAACCCAGCGGCTCAGAACCGTTTTAAGTATATTTTCCGTCTACCGACTCCTGGATACACCGAACTGTGTGAGGTATGTAAACAGGAATTGCGGACGAAGTATGGCATAAATGCCTATACACCAGAGGCAGAACGTAAGCTGGAACGTTATTTCCAGTATCAGTTGAAGATTAAGGATGACACCTTTGGCTATCGTCATCTGGCGGTAAAGACAGCTGAGGATATCTTCACCTCATTTATCAGTCGTGGTGCTGATGCCACCATGATAGAGGAGGGGGATATTCGTGGTTATGTACCAGAGGAGCGTACGTTGGATGATATCCTGAGTGATCTCAACCAGTATATTGGAATGGATGCTGTGAAGAAGGCCGTTCGTGAGATAGCCTATAGCGTTCAGAACAGTGTGCAACGTGCAGAACGTGGACTCGGTGAACAGCAAAAGGCTGGTATCCATATTGTGCTGACAGGTAATCCCGGTACGGGTAAGACAACGATAGCCCGTAAACTGGGCGAGATATTGGAGGCGATTGGTTACCTTGACAGCGGTCATGTGGTGGAATGTGATCGTGCGAAGATGGTGAGTCCTTATCAAGGTGAGACACCGAAGGTCGTTGATCGTTTGTGTGACAAGGCTATGGGCGGCATCCTCTTCGTCGATGAGGCTTATACCTTAGCACCAGTCAGCCAGGGCGGTGATCGTGACAACCAAGGTGCTCAGGCACTGGAACAGTTGATGAAGCGCATGGAGGACGATCGTGGTAAGTTTGTGGTCATTGCTGCGGGCTACCGTACAGAGATGGAGAACCTCTTCCGCATTAATCCGGGTGTGCGCAGTCGTTTCAGCTATTTCCTGAATATCGAAGACTATAATCCTGATGAGTTGTATCAGATTATGCAAGTCTTTGCAAAGTCAAAGAAGTATATCTTTGCCCCGGAGGCAGAGGAATTAACCCGTAAGATGATTACGGAGTTATATGACTCTCGTGACAAGGACTTTGCCAACGGACGTACCATGCGTCAGTTGTTTGACAAGATTTGTGCCAAGCAAGCCGAGCGTATGCAGCATGGTGATATCTCCGCTCTGTCGGATGAGGAACTGATGACCATCACTACGGAGGATATCCCATACGAGGCACCGAAGGCTGTCGACTATACAGAGTGTCTGCAGAAGCTGAACGGTATGGTTGGTCTTGCTGCTGTCAAACAGGAGATTTCCAATCTTGCCGCATTCCTTAACCTGCAGATACGTCGTGGTCAGAACAATACTTTCCAAGGCAAGCATTATGTCTTTACAGGTAATCCTGGTACAGGTAAGACAACAGTCGCCCGTATCATGGCAGATGTGTTCCGCAGCTTAGGTATTCTTTCTCGAGGTCAGCTGGTAGAGGCGGATAGGAGTAAGCTGGTTTCCGGTTATTCTGGTCAGACCGCCATCAAGACCAATCAGTTGATTGATTCGGCGATGGGAGGTGTGCTATTCATCGATGAGGCTTATACCCTGAAGTCGGGAGATAACGACTCCTTTGGCGGTGAGGCTATCGATACCTTGTTGAAACGACTGGAGGACGACCGTGGTAAGTTCATTTGTATCGTTGCCGGCTATACTGATCAGATGCATGACTTTATCGATTCGAACCCAGGACTGAAGAGTCGTTTCACGCAGACGATACATTTCGACGACTACACACCAGATGAACTGACACAGATCTTCGTCAACCTTGCCAAAGGCAAGAACTTCACCGTGGATGACAATACCCGTGAGGCCGTACATCGTCAGTTCGAGCAGTTGTATCTCCGTCGTGACAAGAATTTCGGAAATGCCCGTGATGCCAGACGTATCTTCGATGCTGCTGTTGAGAAGCAGAGTCAGCGCCTGATGGCAGAGGTGAACAATCCCGACTTCAAGGATGAGGATATGTACCGTATTACCGAGGCCGACCTTGCCGTTCCTCAGAGCGAGAAGGTTCGTCCGTTGGACGAGGTACTCAACGAACTCGACGAGTTTATCGGTATGCGTTCTGTCAAGAACATGATTCGTCGTCTTGCTGTACAGAGCATGTTCATGAAGCAACGTGCTGCTATGGGTGCCGGTAAGGTACAGCAGATGGCTATGAACTTTGTGCTGACAGGTAATCCTGGCACGGGTAAGACCTCAATAGCCCGTAAGATGGGTGAGATTCTGCAGAGTATGGAGATTCTGCCTACAAGTCGTGTGATTGAGGCCAGTCGTGCGACATTGGTAGGTAAGTATATGGGTGAGACTCCGAAGATAGTCAATAACATCTGTGACAAGGCGATGGGCGGTATTCTGTTTATAGACGAGGCCTACACCCTTTCCTCCGAGAACGACCAGTATGGTAAGGAGGCTATTGACACCTTGATGAAACGCATGGAGGATGATCGCGGTAAGTTTGTGGTCATTGCCGCAGGCTATAAGGACGAAATGGAAACGTTTATGAACGTCAACCCGGGTCTTGCCAGCCGTTTCACCCATAAGATGCATATTGAAGACTATAACGAAGACGAGCTGCTTGCCATCTACAAGAAGATGGCTTCGAAGGACAACTACACGTTGTCGCCTGCCGCAGAGTTTAAGCTTATGGATTTGATTTGCCGTAAGGTGGTCAACAAGAGCGATTCGTTCGGTAATGCCCGTGAGATGCGTAATATGCTTGATGAGACAATCCAGCAATTGTCTGTCCGCGTAAGTGGAATGCCGCCTGAGGAAGTGACACAGGAGACTTATCAGATGATTATGCCGGAAGATATAAAGGATGAGTTATGATAATATGTCCAAGTTGTAAAGAAGAGATAGAAGAACAGTCACATTTTTGTGATCAGTGTGGACAGGAGTTGCAATACTGTACCAATTGCGGTCGTGTGGGGACAGGTCGTCGCTGCACGTATTGTGGTGGTATGATGGCAGGTCCTGATGAGCAGCAGTCGGGTCAGCAGAGTTCTCATGCCACTGCAGCGGATATCAGTCAGACATTCGCTACAGCCAGAGAGCGTAACCAGAATGTGCCGACTGCCGATGTCCAAATCAAGGGTATTCCTACACTGATGTTGTACAATCCGTCGCTGAATATACGTATTGTGGGTATTAATGGTGCTATCATTGGTCGCAAACAGGGACCCTATCAGCAGTTGTTCGATGGGAACATGTATGTGTCGAGTGTCCATGCCCAATTAATCTATAAACCAGACACAGGGTGGTGTATCATTGACAAACACTCTTCCAACGGAACGAAACTCAACGACCGTGACATGCTGCCTGATATTCCGATGTCGCTCAAGAGTGGGGATATCGTAGCCCTTGCGAATATCAATCTGCAAGTGAGTGTGAGTTGAGGAAACGGAAAGAGATTGTTTTTTAGAGAAGTATTGTTAGTATGAGCAGAATAGTCTTAACGGCTGCCAGCCGTGTGGGATGTGTAAGAAGTAATAATGAGGATATGGTGCTTGCTTACGATAAGTTTATTCGTGGGGAAGCCTATCAGACAGAGCTGATGACAGAGAATACCGACCGTTTTGTGATTGCTGTGGCAGACGGAATGGGCGGTCATAATGCGGGTGAGGTGGCTAGTGCCGATACACTCACGAATCTGCATTATTTTATCAATGACCTTCCCAAAGGTCTTTCAGCAGGGGAGTTCAATGAGATGATGATGGAATGGCTCTCATCTGTTAATCAGATAATTACGTCCAAAGGTCATGTTAATCCTGATATGGCAGAGATGGGAACAACGCTTGTCGGAGTTGTCTTTTATAATGGGAAATATTATTGGATGAACTGTGGTGACAGTCGTTTGTATCGTTTCCGTCAGGGAAAACTTAAGCAATTGTCGGTCGATCATTCGTTGAATACACTCAAGGGTGAGAAACGTCATTCGAACATCATTACCAATTGTATTGGAGGCGGCTGTAAGTCTCCCTATCTGGATTTCTTTGAGTTTACTGATGATTTCCTGCCGGGAGACACCTATCTGCTTTGTTCAGATGGTTTGAGTGATATGGTTCCAGACGAGAATATGGAACAGCTTCTGCAGGAGAATGCGTCGGCGAACCGGCTTTGTGAGGCAGCCATAGAGGCTGGAGGTTATGACAATGTTTCCGCATGTGTCTTTTCTGTGATGTAAATTGAGAATATGCCATTAAGATTACCAGACAGACTACCCGCTATTGACCTGTTAAAGCAAGAGAACATCTTTGTGATGGATGATTCTCGTGCTCATATGCAGGATATTCGTCCCTTGAAGATAGTGATTCTCAACCTCATGCCGTTGAAGATCACGACAGAGACCGACTTGATTCGTCTGCTTTCCAACACACCGTTGCAGTTGGAGATCAGTTTTATGAAACTGCGCAGTCATACGCCGAAGAATACCCCTATTGAGCACATGATGCTCTTTTACCGTGACTTCGAACAGATGCGTAATGAGAAATACGACGGTATGATTATCACGGGAGCCCCTGTAGAGACCCTCGATTTTGAGGAGGTAACCTATTGGGACGAGATGAGAGATATCTTCTCGTGGGCGCGTACGCACGTCACGAGTACCTTATATATATGTTGGGCTGCTCAGGCGGGACTGTATTATCACTACGGCATCCCCAAGTATCCGTTGGAGAAGAAGATGTTCGGCATCTTCCCACAGGTACCTTTGGAACCGCAACTCCCCATTTTCCGTGGCTTCGATGATGTGTTCCAGATGCCTCATAGTCGTCATACGGAACTGCATCGCGAGGATATCATCGCACATCCCGCCCTGACGTTAATCGCAGAGTCGCCTGACTGTGGTGTGAGTATCGTGATGGCACGTAACGGTCGTGAGTTCTTCATCACGGGACATCTGGAGTATGCGCCAAACACCTTGGATAACGAGTATAAGCGTGATAAGGATATTCGGGATGATGTGGATCTTCCAGAGAACTACTACCTCGACAATGATCCTGCCAAAGGACCGATTGTGACTTGGCGTGCTCATGCTAACCTGTTATACAGCAACTGGATTAACTATTACGTATATCAGGAGACTCCTTACGATATCAATCAGATTAAGTAAGATGAGGCAATTGGAATTGCTGGCTCCTGCCAAGAACCTGGAATGTGGCATTGCCGCTATCGATCATGGTGCAGACGCTGTCTATATAGGGGCCCAGCGGTTTGGCGCACGGGCTGCTGCCGGCAATCGTGTGGAGGATATCCGACAACTCTGTGACTATGCTCATCCCTATGGAGTGAAGGTATATGTCACAGTAAATACCATTATTTATGATGACGAGTTGGAGGCTACCGAACAGTTGATACGTCAACTGGCTGAGGCTGGGGTAGATGCCATCTTGGTGCAAGATATGGCCGTGCTTTCTCTTACCTCTCACCTCTCACCTCTTACCTCTCACCTCTCATTACATGCTTCTACTCAGACAGACAACCGTACTGCGGAGAAGGTGAAGTGGTTGGCAGGTCTCGGTTTCCGGCGTGTTGTTCTGGCCCGTGAGTTGTCTGTCGACGAGATTGCCGAGATTCATCGTCAGGTGCCCGATGTCGAGTTGGAGGTCTTTGTTCATGGTGCCTTGTGTGTCAGTTATAGCGGTCTCTGTTATGCTTCGGAATACTGTTTCCATCGTTCTGCCAATCGTGGCTCTTGTGCCCAATTCTGTCGGATGAAGTTCGACCTGTTGGATGCCGATGGCCGTGAGATAGAACATCAGCGACACCTCCTTTCCTTGAAGGATATGAATCAGAGTGACCATTTGGAAGCGTTGATAGAAGCAGGTGCCACCTCATTTAAGATAGAGGGCCGTTTGAAGGATGTCTCTTATGTGAAGAATGTCGTAGCAGCATATAGTCAACGGCTTGATGCTTTTATTGCCTGTCATGCCGATGCGTATTGTCGTGCCTCCAAAGGGCATTGCACCTATACGTTTACCCCCAATCTGAACAAGACGTTTAATCGTGGTTTTACCACTTATTTCCTGCATGGTCGTCAGCCCGATATCTTTTCGCCCGACACTCCGAAGGCGATGGGGGAGTATGTGGGATATGTCAAGGAGATGCGCCGCGACTCGTTCAATGTGGCAGGCACAGCTTCTTTTGCTAATGGTGACGGTTTGTGCTTTATCAATCAGGAGCGTGAGTTGGAAGGATTCCGCGTCAATCGTGCCGAAGGTAACCGGCTGTATCCTCAACAGATACCGCAGCATCTGCATGCAGGATTGGCGTTGTATAGGAACAACGATCAGGAGTTTGAACGGTTACTTGGACGGAAAAGTAGTGAGCGGAAGATACCCATTGCTATTCGTATGGAGACTGCAACTAATGGGTTTAGTATTTCTGCTAACGGACTGGTTGTCAGTGTATTATGTGAGCGTCAGATGGCTCAAAAACCACAGCATGAAAACATCCGAAGACAGCTGTCAAAGCTTGGTGGGACGATATACGAGTGTACCGAGGTCACCTTCCCCGACGAGTTCCCTTACTTCGTACCCAACAGTGTGTTGAGCGAACTCCGTCGTCAGCTTATCGAGGCGTTTGGCGCAGGTGGCGACGACAGGTCGGTTGAGAAGAATCCGCGGGTCCAATCCCAAAATTGTCCCCAGGATTATCCATATCCTTATCTCTACAACATCGCCAACCAGCAGGCTCGTGCGTTCTACGGTGTCCAGGAACTTTCTGCTTACGAATTAAAGGGTGGCGACGGACCGTTGATGCAATGCCGTCATTGTCTCCGCTATGCCCTGGGCGGTTGTGTGAAACATGGTGGACGGAAAAACCTATGGCGAGAGCCCCTTTATCTGCGTTTGGGTGACGGCAGGCGTTTCCGTCTGGATTTTGATTGTGTGAATTGTCAAATGAATGTGTATGCGGCAGATTAGGAATATCATATTGGTCATCATGGGGGTGTGTCTGTTGGCATCCTGTTACAATCATGGTCCAAAGACCCCTGATGCCTGGGATCTGACGGAGAAACAGCTGGACTCCATCTCTTTCTTTACGACCCATCACTATACCCAGAACTATAACTTCGTGGTGAATACGGAGTCGCTTCCCTTGTCGGACGCGCCTGGTGAACTGGCCTTCGATACCCTCTATGTCAGTTCGGGTCAACGCTTGGTGGTTGCTGATATCCAGACCATCCCAACAGACTCTATTGATTCTGTATGGGTGAAGGTGGCTCACGACCAGTTGGTGCAGGGATGGATTCGTGAGAGTGAGATGCTGGAGGCCGTGTCGCCAGACGACCCCATCTCCCAGTTTATCGATTTCTTCTCCGATACTCATTTGTTGATATTCCTGGCCTTCCTCGTCGTCGTCTGTGTTGCCTACGGACTCTACCGCTTAAACCGTCGTAATGCGTATATCGTGCACTTCAATGATATCGACTCTTTCTATCCGGTATTGCTGTGCCTGTTGGTAGCGTCATCGGCAACCATCTATGCCTCTATCCAGATGTTTGGTGCTGAGACGTGGCGCCATTTCTACTATCACCCTTCGCTGAATCCCTTCGCCTTGCCTTGGCACCTGGGACTGTTCGTCGCATCGGTGTGGGCAATCATTATAGTAGGTGTGGCAGCCGTCGATGATACGTTACGTCATCTGCAGGGTGGCGATGCCATTCTCTATCTGTGCGGACTGGCAGGTGTGTGTGCCGTCGATTATGTCGTCTTCAGCGTCTCAACCCTGTATTATATAGGCTACCTGCTGCTGGTGGCCTATGTCGCTTTTGCTGTTTACCGTTATGTCCATTATGCGCATAGCCGCTATACTTGTGGACAATGTGGCGCCCGCCTTTCCGCAAAAGGGCGTTGTCCGCATTGTGGAACGGTCAACACCTGAAAAATCCCTATAAATAAGGATTGCACAGAATAACGGAAAGCTGTACCTTTGCACCCTGAAAAAGAGAGAAAGTGCAAGAGGTAACATCTATAGATACTCAAGTTGTTGTCATTGGCGCCGGGCTGACGGGGCTGACGACTGCTTATTGGTTGAGCAGGAGTCAGGTGCCTGTCCATGTCGTCGAGCAGGACACACGTATTGGGGGACAGATACAGACCAACCACATTAATAAATATATCTATGAGACGGGACCTACGACCGGTTCCGTCTCCACACCTGAGGTGGCTGAGTTGATGAGTGACTTGGCTATCACCTCAGGGGGCTCCTGTGTGTTAGAGACAGCCCCGGACTCGTCGAAACGTCGGTTGATATGGAAAGGGGATCGCTTCCATGACTTGCCCGCCAGTCCGATAGGTGGTTTGACGACCCCGTTGTTCCGTTGGACAGACAAGTTGCGTATCCTTGGAGAGCCTTGGCGTAAGAGAGGGACAGATCCTGACGAGAGCGTGGGCTCTTTGGCGCGTCGCCGGTTGGGACGTTCTTTCGTGGACTATGCTGTGGATCCCTTCATCTCTGGTGTCTATGCCGGTAACCCCGATACCCTGGTCACCCGTTATGCCCTTCCGAAGCTATACCGGTTGGAGCAAGACTATGGAAGTTTCATCCGTGGCGCCATCGCCAAGATGAAGGAGCCTAAGTCGGAGCGTGACCGTCTTGCCACCAAGAAGGTGTTCTCTGCCCGTGGCGGACTGAGTCATATCCCCACGGCTGAGGCGGAGACCATCGGGATGGAGCATATCTCACTGGGTGCCTCAATGGTAAGGGTGGAGCCGGTGGACAACGGATGGAGGACGACATACCAGACCCGGGAAGGCTCTTGCGTCATCTATAGCCAGTATGTGGTCACCACATGTGGCGCCTATAACCTGTCAGCTTTGCTGCCTTTCATTGATGAGCAGCGCTTGACAGCCATCACCAGTCTTACCTATGCTCCTGTCATGGAAGTCAATGTCGGTATGCCCGACACCTTTGGTGGTGACTATATCGCCTTTGGCGGACTGGTGCCTACCATAGAGCACCGGCGTGTCCTCGGCATCCTCTTCCCGTCGGCTTGTTTTACACAGCGTGCCCCCGAAGGGGGAGCGTTGTTCTCTTTCTTCATCGGTGGTATCAAGCATCCGGAGATTCTTGATCTGAGTGATGAGGAGATAGAGACACTGGTGACCGAGGAGCTTCATACGATGCTGGGATTCCCTGCCGAGGCTGTTCCGGATTTTATCCATATATCCCGTCATCGCAAGGCGATACCGCAGTATGACGTAACCACCGGCATGCGTCTGGAGGCGGTCGAGAGTATTGAGCGGCAGTATCAGGGTCTTTTCGTTGCCGGCAACCTGCGTGACGGTATCGGAATGGCAAACCGCATCACACAGGCGACGCATATCGCAAAGGAAATTATACACACAATAAAGAATCAAAAATAATGAAGAAAAGAAATTTAGTATCGGTATTGATGATGTGGTCAGTACTACCGATGGCGGCAGTGACAGAGACTACGCTTGCCGACTCTTCCCGTGTCTATGACCTTGACGAAGTCGTCGTGGTGTCACAGGCGAAGGAGTTCTACCGTCTGCGTCAGCAACCTCTGAGCTCGACGGTGTTTTCAGGAGATAATCTGTTCTCGTTAGGTACTTATGATATTCGTGAGGTGTCTGACTTCGTGCCTTCTTTCGTGATGCCTAACTACGGCTCCCGTTTCACGTCATCCATCTATGTGCGTGGTATCGGCTCCCGTGTGAACAGTCCCTCTATGGGTTTCTATGTTGACGACATGCCCCTGATGAACAAGACGGCGTTTAACAGTCATCTGTATCAGATGGACCGCGTGGATATCTTGCGTGGTCCCCAGGGTACCCTGTATGGACTGAATACAGAGGGTGGTATGGTCCGTATGTATACACGTAACCCGTTCAGTTATCAGGGTACGGATGTCAGCCTGGGTATTGGCTCTCATTTCTATCGTAATGTGGAAGTGGCACATTATCAGAAACTCAGCGACAAACTGGCTTTCTCCGCAGCAGCCTTCTACGATGGTACCAATGGCTTCTATAGGAACACGCTGACGGATGAGCGTGCTGATGATATGAATGAGGCTGGTGGACGCCTGCGTCTGATGTATCGTCCCACACAGCGTCTGTCTTTCGACTTCATCGCTGATTATCAGTATGTGAGACAGAAAGCCTATCCTTACTACTCCCTAGATGCGACGACAGGTGAGATGATCGCACCCAACCAGGACACACAGAGTATGTATAAGCGTAACATGCTGAATATTGGACTGGGCATCAAGTATAAGGGTAGGGGATTCGACCTCCATTCGAATACGTCATGGCAGTTCCTGCGTGACAACTTGTTGATGGACAACGACTATTCCGATATCGACTTTATCGTGGTCGACCAGTTCCAGTTGAGTAATGTACTGACACAGGAGTTCTCCGTCAAGAGCAACAACAAAAGCATCTGGCACTGGACAACGGGTGTCTTTGGCTCTTACCAGTGGTTGAAGACAGTGGCTCCCAACACTTTCGGAACTGCCTTCAGTGAGATGATGAGCAAGCAGATTGGCGGGATGATCTACCAGCAGATATTTAACTCCATGGCTGCCCGTATGGGAGAGGCTGCCGCTGCCGCCGCCATCGAGCGTGCCGGAGGCGTACAGGTCGGTATGACCCTCTTCGTACCATGTAATTTCCATACGCCACAGGCAAACCTCGGTATCTTCCACGAGTCGAATATCGACATTACAGATCACCTGACAGCGACACTCGGTCTGCGTTATGACATCACGCATTCCAAGATCCATTATGTGACCAGTGGCGACTCTAAGTTGAATTTCAATATCATGGGTTCCGCCGCCAATGCCACAGTCCTCTCCCTGTACGACCGTGAGGAGAAAGCGACCTTCAACCAGCTGTTGCCGAAGGTAGGACTGACTTATAAGTTCAATAACGGAAGTAATATCTACGCCACTGTCACCAAAGGCTATCGCGCGGGTGGCTTTAATGTGCAGATGTTTGGTGATATCATCCAGAATGACGTGCAGAAGAATCTCCAGGGTGTGATGATGGAGGCGATGCAGTCGCATCAGGATGTCAACAAGGTCGTTGAGCATACTGATGAGGAATATGCCGCCTTGTTGGAGGGCGTGAAGTTCAAGCCCGAGGAGAGCTGGAACTATGAAGTGGGTACTCATCTGAACCTCTTCGGACAAGCTCTGCAGGCAGACCTCTCCGCTTTCTATATGCAGATCCGTAACCAACAACTGTCCGTCTTCACGGCGGAATACGGGTTCGGTCGCCGTATGGTCAATGCAGGTAAGAGCTTCAGTTGTGGTTTGGAGGCTTCCCTGCGAGGCAGTCTGTTGAACGACCGTCTGACGTGGAATGCCAGCTATGGTTATACCCATGCCGCCTTCAAGGAGTACGAGACTGCTGTCAAGGCTGGCAGTGATGAGATGATCAGCTATAAGGACAACAAGGTCCCCTTTGTTCCCGCCCATACCTATTCCGCTATAGTCGACTATCGTCTTGACAGTGGTCGTAACGATTTCCGTAGCATCACCTTCGGGGTGAACATGAACGGACAGGGCAGACTTTACTGGGATGAGGCAAACCAGAACAGGCGCGACGGCTATGTGCTGTTTGGTGCTCATGTCTGTGCGGACTTCGGCTTTTGTAAAGTCAACCTATGGACACGCAATATCGGAAATGCTGATTACCAGACTTTTGCCTTCACCAGCAAGGCGACAGGACGCGAGAAATTCTATGTACAGTATGGTAATCCTTTCCAGTTGGGAGTAGATGTGAACTTCCATTTTTAAGAGCAGAATATAAAACTAAACACGGACTTTTCTGTTAATAACGTTAAAATTAACGGAAATAATTAACTAAAAGACTTCTTCATATCGGTAAAAGCAGTATCTTTGCTTCCGATATGAAGAAGTCTACTATTTGGACCATAGCCGTCGTGATGGGACTCTCGTTCCTCGGACTCCTTTACCTTCAGTTCTCCTATGTCGAGGAGATGGTGAAGATGAAGAAAGAACAGTTCGACGAGAGCGTGTACCGCAGTCTCTACCAGGCATCGCATAATCTGGAGATGAACGAGACGAAGCGTTACTTGGAGAAGGATGTCAACGCCACGGAGCGTCGCGCCTTCACCGAGGATTCTGTCATGGTGGATGGCCTTGACGGTTCGATTCGTCACTCCCACCAGTTTGCAGTCGCTGCCGACGACGGAACGGTCTATTCCTCTTTCCAGCTGAAGACTTTCGAGATGAAGCCTTCGTCTGTTCCCAAGGCGATGATCCTGCGAAAGGACAAGAACTCGCTGGCTGATGCCACCAAGACGATGCAGGAGATTGTGCGCCAGCGCTACGTCTATCAGAAGGCGTTGCTCGACGAGGTGGTCTATAACATCCTGTATACTGCCAGCGACAAGCCGTTGAAGGAGCGCATCAATTTCCGCTTGCTGGACGGCGATATCCGTCAGGAATTGCAGAACAACGGCATCAACATTCCTTACCATCTCACCGTATCGACTACCGACGGGCGTGAGGTCTATCGCTGCTCCGACTATAGCGACGAGGGTAAGGAGTACAACTACACGCAGTTGCTGTTCCGTAACGATCCGCAGTCGCGAATGGGCGTGCTGAGGGTCCACTTCCCGGAGATGGGAAGCTACATCTTCTCCTCCGTCCGTTTCATGATTCCGTCGTTGATATTCACCTTCGTCCTGCTGATCACCTTCCTCTTCACCCTCGTGGTGATATTCCGCCAGAAGCGCTATACGGAGATCAAGAACGACTTCATCAACAACATGACGCACGAGTTGAAGACGCCGATAGCCTCCATCTCGTTGGCGGCACAGATGATGAACGACGACAGCGTGACGAAGTCGGAGCAGATGACGAAGCACCTGGGCGGCGTGATAGCCGATGAGTCGAAGCGGTTGCGCTTCCTCGTTGAGAAAGTACTGCAGATGTCGATGTTCGACAAGAAGAGCGTCGTATTCAAGAAGAAGGAGCTCGACCTCAACGAGATGGTCGAGAACATCGCCTCGACGTTCTCCCTGCGCGTGGAGCATACCGGTGGTAAGATCTATACGGAGATCGAGGCCGTCGATTCCGCCATCTATGTCGATGAGGTGCATTTCCAGAATGCCATCACCAACCTGATGGACAATGCCGTGAAGTACCGCAAGCCCGAGGAACCGCTCGACATCTACATCCGTACGTGGAACGACCACGGCCGACTGCTGCTGAGCATCCGCGACACGGGACAGGGCATCAAGAAAGAGAACATCAAGAAGATCTTCGACAAGTTCTACCGCGTGCATACCGGCAACAAGCACGACGTGAAAGGCTTCGGTCTCGGATTGGCATACGTGAAGAAAGTGGTTGACCTGCACCAGGGCGAGATCAAGTGCGAAAGCGACCTGGGCAAGGGCACGAAGTTCACCATCTCACTGCCCATCATCAAAGAAAATTGAAAAAGAAAACAATAATATTAACACTTAAACGAATAAGATTATGGACGAAAAACTGAAAATTCTTCTTTGCGAAGATGACGAGAACCTTGGAATGCTGTTGCGTGAGTATCTTGCAGCCAAAGGCTATATGGCAGAGCTCTGCCCCGATGGTGAGGCCGGATACAAAGCCTTCCTGAAAACAAAGTTTGACATCTGTGTGCTCGACGTGATGATGCCGAAGAAAGACGGCTTCACACTGGCTCAGGAAATCCGTCAGGCCAATGCCGAGATACCCATTATCTTCCTGACCGCCAAGACGCTGAAGGAGGATATCCTCGAAGGCTTCAAGATTGGTGCCGACGACTATATCACCAAGCCCTTCTCCATGGAGGAGCTCGTCTTCCGTGTAGAGGCCATCCTGCGCCGTGTACGTGGCAAGAAAAACAAGGAGAGCTCCGTCTATCGCATCGGACGCTTCACCTTCGACACCCAGAAGCAGATACTCGTCATTGACGACAAGCAGACCAAGCTGACCACGAAGGAGAACGAGCTGCTGGCCCTGCTCTGCTCTCATACCAATGAAATCCTGCAGCGTGACTTCGCGCTGAAGACCATCTGGATTGACGACAATTACTTCAATGCCCGCTCGATGGACGTCTATATCACCAAGCTACGCAAGCATTTGAAGGACGACCCGCAGATTGAGATCATCAACATTCACGGAAAGGGATACAAGCTGATTGCTCCTGACGAGGAGTAACGTAAGTAAGGTCGAGCCACATTTCCCGCCAAGTTCATCATCTGTTTGATGTACTTGGCGTTTTTTTAGTGTATTTTTCGTGGGGTGAGGGTTTAAATATTGTCAGAGGGAGATGATATTTTTATACTCTAATTCCCAAAATTAGCAAAACTTGTTTCAAAATCTGCAAGAATTGCCTTAGGGGGTATCTTTTGCTTGGTGTTTTTGGTAGAATTGGCTATATTTGTAACCAAACACTAAAAACAGTGATGTTATTATTAACCTGTGAAGACAATAGTCAGACAATTATTTTAAACTAACCAAAAATAAAAAGAGCTTGCTCAGATTGTCGGAACCAACCGTTTCTATCTCAGCCAGTATTTCTCCAGTCAGGGCACGACCTACAATGCCTATATCAATGATTTGCGCATCGAGCATTTCACGAACATCTATAGCAAGGCTGTCGCTTCCAAGCGTCCCTTCACCGCCCAGCAGTTGGCCCTGGAGAGTGGCTTCCGCAATTATAATACCTTTAGCAGTGCCTTCAAACGCAAAACGGGTCTGTCGGTGACAGTCTGGTTAAAAGCCTATGAAGGATAGGAACTGTATCTTTAACAAATAATAATGAGATTCTATGGAGACAAGATTCAAAAAAATGCCAAGGTTTTTGACATTGCCATATGTGCAGTGGCAGCTATACTCTCGGTGGGTATTATGCTGTATGGGGTATGGCACTTCGGACTGAACGAGACATGGCCTGAACTGGTGCTCAATATTTTCTACATTGCCTGTCTGATAATGATTGGAATGTACTTCTTCAACTCGCGCCATCTCACCACCCATCAGTTCAACTACTGGTGCTCCTTGTCGGTGGGCATGACGGTGTTGCTGCGCGACATTCTCTTTCCACCACCATTGGCCAACTTCCCCCTTCACTTGATGTGTTTCACCCTCTCGGTACTGCTCATCATACTGCTCACCTACTTCTATGCCCGTAAGGATTGGAAGAGCTATACCAAGAGCAACCTGTGGCTGATATGTGCTGTCGACATACTGATAGCCACCCTTTACAACATCGACATCATGTTTTTTGAAATTGCCGACGAGTACACAAACTGTATGCTGACTGAAATATGGATACGTCCCACTATCACCTATGGACTGGTAGCCTGTTTCGTGACGGAAGCAAAAGAGGAATAAATAACTTTTAAATATTGGAATCTGATGATTAAGATTTTATAATTACCGCCGGAAAACCATCAATTAATTTTTTGACTTAAATCCTTACCGCTTCCCGTTTATTGGTTATTTTGTGTTTTTTGTGGTATTCTTACAAGAAGACAAAAAATAGAGGAAATGTGAAATAATAGCCTAATATTCCGTCACACTTTTTCAAGCCTTAAAAAATTTATTTGTAAGCCTTAAAATTTTTGTTAGTAAGCCTTAAAACAGGTGTGTTTCAAGCCTAAGAAGTTTCAAAAGTATTTAAAATCTCAGTTCTCATTGGTTTCAAACTTTCAAGCGTGTGCGCAAGAGAATTTTTGCGTTATATTATATAGATTATAAAAAATCAGGTATGTCAGGGTGAAGTGAACCCCAAAGTTTGGACGGATTAAACACTATTGCTCATTTGGAATTGAGTCCGGTATTGTACTGGGCTCATTCCTTTTAGTCTGAGCTTTATTCTCTCATTATTGTAATAGTCAATGTACTCTTTCAGGTCTTTTATGAAGACTTCCATAGATGTGTATTTGCCCGGATATAGCAGCTCTGACTTCATGATACCAAAGAAGTTTTCCATCATGGCGTTGTCCAAACAGTTGCCCTTACGAGACATGCTCTGGATAATACCATGCTTTTTCAGACTGTTCTGATAGGCTGCATGCTGGTAGTGCCAACCCTGATCAGAGTGCAATACGACGCCTTCAGGGAGGCCTACGTTCTCATACATCTGATTGAGCATATTGATTACCATTTCCAAGTTTGGCGCCTCTGTGATTGAATATGCAAGAATCTCGCCATCATACATGTCAAGTATCGGTGAGAGGAAAGCCTTACGTCCTTCTATCGTCACCTGAGTTACATTTGTAGCAAGCTTCTGGTAAGGCCTCTCAGCAGTGAAATCCCTGTCGATGATATTTGGAGCCGTCTTACCCACTTCTCCCTTATAGGAGCGGTATTTCACTTTCCTGACTTCGCTTTTCAGTCCAAGCTCATCCATAAGTTTCTTGACCGTTTTGTGATTGATAAGACGCCCATCATTACGGAGTTCCAGCGTTATACGCCTATAGCCGTAACGACCTTTATGTTTATGGAATATGTGGTATATCATATCTTTTACTTCCTTGTACTTGTCTTTTTTCTTGCCATGCTTGAGGTGATAATAGAACGTGCTTCGCGCCATCTTCTTGAGCTCCAGCAGGACATCTAAGTCTGCATGCTCATTACGCCTTAGTTCTTCGATGGCTTGCGCCCAATCGCTCTGTTTTGGGCTTCTCTTTCCTCGACTAAGGCTCTCACTTT
>JAEEGJ010003179.1_pt1 | contig 66181 bp, 65 predicted proteins | sample 8958761 | NCBI WGS metagenome assembly JAEEGJ01 (sample SAMN16246546, study PRJNA631951) | gut metagenome | biome: gut microbiome; feature: rumen; material: RS-attached | host: Bos | place: Iran: Karaj | collected 2018-10 | reverse complement strand
ACGAATAATCCTCATCGTCTATGGCGCTACTGTACAAGCTGTCTTCCACGAGGGAAATTGTGGGTTTGAGGGACGACAAAGAAGCGTGTTTACACGAATACAGCGGAGCAAGGAGGCTTGTGTCCGCTTCGTCTGCTATGACCGCCTGTTGAGCTGCATGGATGCTTTTCATCTCATCCACATAGGACTCCAGATGGTATTCCTTCGGGAACATTTCAAGCACATCGTTACAAAAGTCCCTGAAGGGATCAACGTCTTCCGGCTTGAGTACAGCATCGAACATAATGCCGATTTCGTAGTACAGCTTGCAGGCATATTGCCACAGGAATCTATAGATGCGATATACCATATCATAAGCATCTTCATCTTCCGGTGGAACTTCGTCATATCGTATGTTTAGGGCAGGGTGTATCTTTTTATCGTTGATTTCGAAAGCAGCCCCAGATACGCGTTGGAGTTGCTTAAGAGTTTCTTTGACATCATCTCTCGTAAGATCATCATCTTCGCGGCTCGCGGCGTTCCGGAGTAACGTTTCTACGATACGATACCCTTCCCATATAATAATAGCATTGTAGTACCGTTCCACAGGAGTCCTGTTAATTGAATCCAATGGCAGCACGACGGGGAAGGTATCTCGTTTGATCGCAGTGTACTTTGCCGCTGGTGTCATCCGCACCGGGATCTTCTTGGGAGCTGGCGGGCAGGATAGGGAAGTGTCACCCTGCAACTCGGCAGTTAACCACTCCTCGGCTTGCTCCAGGGAAGACGGAACATCATTGAAATGCTGTTTGACCAGATCGCTCAGATGCATAGTGACACTGCACGGTGGGTACAGGTCGCCTTCGTTGATCTTATGGTAGATGGTAATGTTCATGCTTAGTCCTCCTTAATCTTTATTACTTCCGCTGCCTCACGTTTCTTCTTGTCTATGAGGTCGGCGTAGATTTGGGTTGTACTGACGTTCTTATGGGTAAGCATCTTGCTGACAGTGTAGATGTCGGCTCCACCAGCAATGAGCTGCGTGGCGTAGGTGTGGCGGAAGCAGTGGAAGGTGATGTACTTGGTTATACCGGCCTGTTTGAGCCAAGGCTTCAGGTAAGTGTTGACCATGTTACGGGTAAGACCTTTGAAAACAAGTCCGGATGAAGGTGGGCCGCATAGCGCAAGGGCCTCTTCGCTTATGGGGATTGTCGCTTCCGTATCAGTCTTCTCGGTGCAGATTCGGATACACTTGCCGCCGTCCGGGAAATCTCTTACATCGTTCCAGGTTAGCGCGAGGATGTCACTGATTCTCAGACCGGTCAAGCAACTGAATAGGGATGCTTCCCGCAGGACCGGAAACTCGCAGGGTGTATTGTAGAGCCGCCTCAATTCATCCATCGTAAGGTATTCTCGACGAGTCTCTTTCAGCTCTATCTTATCCAGATTGTCGTTGATGTTTTCTTTCAGGTAGCCTTCCTTGTAGGCTGATGCGAGAAAAGCCCGGAAGGTACTCCAATAGCCTGATGCTGAGTTCTGGGAGATCTGGAGTTTCTTGCTATTAAGCCGCTTGGCGGTAAGCAGGTACTCACGGAACCCGTTGCACAGCTCTACATTCAGATCCTTGAAGGCGCATTTGCCGTGGACGAACTTATTGAAATGGTCATAAGCGCCAAGCCATTTCGGCCCCTTGGTGAGCATCAGGGAGTAGAAGTACTCTACAGCATCCATCTTGGCCTTGCTCTTGTCGATGAAGCCATACTGCTCGTTGATAAGCGACAACTCTCGCTGGGCACGGATAGCCTCGGCTTGTTTCAGCTTGGTGGCGTTGATACGGCGCTCTTGTGCGGTACGCGGGCTCTTCATAATGTAGATGCCCAAGTATTCCCGCCGGCTCTCTTCTCCAGTGCGGGGGTTTTTGATGGCGGGGTAGAAGTCCAGGTAGAGGGATACCTTCCCGCTGGGGTATTCACGTTTGCGAAGTGTTACTTTTGTGCTGCCCATAATAGTCAACTACTTTTTCTGTTTGCGAGTATGTTGTCAACGTCTTCACGGATGAAATATACGAAATTTCCGCGTTTTATCCGAGGAACCTTGTGTTCTTTAAAGACACAGTAGAGGTGATTGCGGGAAAGTCCGTATTTATCAGTGATTTCCGCCATCGTGTAATAGAGGTCTTTCTCCACGTTCAGGCCCCTCGCTTCGTCCCAGTGGGCCTTGGAGATATAGGTGATGTTGTTCTTCTTCATTTTGGGTATCTTATGCTCCCGGATGAAGTCGCTGATGGACTCCGTACGCATTCCGGTAGCGGTACGGACCTCGTCGAAGGTGTACCACTCGGTGATGTGCGTGTAGTCCTGATTGGAGAACAGGCGATGCATCACGTCCCGGTCATAGAAGCCGAGGGTACCAATCATATGGGTCTTGATTCCGCGCTTCTTGAGCACGGAATAGAACCAGCTATAGGTGACATCGTACTTTTCCATTACCTGTTCTCTTGTCATCCATTTGCCCAGATCGTCTCCAGGTCCCTGGATGGGGTTGCTTACGTTGTAATCTTCTGCTCGCTTGGCGGCCACTTTCTCCAGGTCTTCACGGGCAATGCGGACGGTCCGGAGCGAGAAGCGTTTCAGAGGGATGTCGTTCTCCTTGATAATCTTGTACAAGGTGTTCCGCGACATCTGGAGGAGTCGGGCGGCATCTGCAATGGTGAGGAAGTTTTTGTCAAGCAGGGCGAGACGTTCTCGCTCCCGGACATCATCCCCAAGATTCTGAAGCCGTTCATCGCGCAGCTTGTGCTTTTTGCTCAAGTTTGCGCATCTGGGGGAGCAGTAGCGAGTGACTGCGAAGTGGGATTCGAACTGGCATCCGCACTGCTCACAAACTTTGAGGTAGAGTCTCTGCGTGTCCATAGGGGTACTTGCGCAGCATAGTCTACTTTCTGCCGGTTTTCAATGTTCAACGATGTTCAAGGTTGTTCAACGTTGTTCAATCCAACGAAGAGTTGCGCCTGAAGGTCGGTGACCAAGAACCCTTTTGTACCGCAAAGGTACAAATAAGGTACAAATACCGACAAATAAGTTAAGAAATGCATCGAAATTTAACTGTTACACATAAAACCTCTGGACCTGTAACGAGGTGAGTGTCAGTTAGATTCCGATAGTTTCCGTAATTTATTGATAATCAATTACTTTCCGATGCAAAAGCGGCTGAAGATTTCACCAAGCACTTCGTCGGTGGTGATCTCGCCGGTGATGGAGCCGAGGGAGGCGAGGGAGGCGCGGAGGTCTTCGGCCAGTAGGTCGGAGGGGAGGCCGCTGTCGAGGCCGTCGGAGACGGCGGAGAGGGAAGTGGCTGCCTCGCGGAGCGCCGCGGCGTGACGGGCATTCGTTACCAAAGTGCCGCTTGCGGAGGCCATATTGGTGCTCGAAACGAGGGTGGAACGGAGATTTTCAAGGTCTTTCCCCGTTTTGGCGGAGATTTCTAAAATTGAATCGGCATCCAATTTATTATCAGCGGAAGTAACAAAAAAGTTTATTGTTGTAACACTTTTGTTAGACCTCGTTTTATCCGTTTTATTAGCCAAAATGAGCAGTTTTTGCTGCTTGAAATCAATCCGGTCGATGATGGTCCGGAGGTCCTGCCTGACCTGCTCTTCGGAACCGGTGATATCGACTACGCCGAGCACGATTTCGGCCTCGGAAATCTTCCGGAAGGTCCGCTCGATGCCGAGCCGCTCGACCTCGTCGGATGAGGCGCGGATGCCGGCCGTGTCGATGAAGCGGAAGAGGACGCCGCCAATCACACAGGTCTCCTCGACCGTGTCGCGGGTAGTGCCGGGGATGTCGGAGACGATGGCGCGGTCGTCGCGGAGCAGGGCATTGAGCAGGGTGCTCTTGCCGCTGTTCGGCGCGCCGACGATGGCGACGGGCACGCCGCTTCGGATGGCGTTGCCCAGGCGGAATGAGTCGGCGAGCTGGCGGCAGTGCGAACAGGCGGTATCGAGCAGCGAGCGCAGCCGCGAGCGGTCGGCGAACTCGACGTCCTCCTCGCTGAAGTCCAGTTCCAGTTCCAGGAGCGCCGTGAGCTCCAGCAGCTGTTTGCGCAGCTCGCGCAATTCGGCGGAATAGCCGCCGCGAAGCTGGTTCATCGCGACGCGATGCTGTGTTGCAGAAGAAGATGAGATAACGTCCACAACCGCCTCTGCCTGCGCGAGATCCATCTTTCCATTTAAGAATGCGCGGCGCGTGAATTCGCCCGGTTCCGCGAGCCGGCAGCCTGCTTCCGCGAGGCGGTCCAGCAGCGTGCTGACGATGTAGGGCGAAGCATGGCAGGAGATCTCTGCGGCGTCCTCTCCCGTATAGGAATGCGGGGCGCGAAAGAGGCTGACCAGGACCTCGTCCAGCCCCTCGACGGTGCCGAACTTCAGGCTGTAGCCGGGCGCTTGCGCGGCTGTCCCGGAACGGAAACGGACGACGCGATCCACGACGGCCATCGTGTCCGGTCCGCTGAGGCGGACAACGGAGATGGCCCCCATGCCGACGGAGGTCGCCGGGGCGCAGATTGTATGGGTGTAATCCAGCATCAGCCGCGAAGTTACAAAAAAACGCCGGGACTGCGTCCAAGTGGTTTGGAAATTGGCGGTGGAATTGTTAATTTTGCAGGATAAAACACATGTGGATCTAATTTTTATCCAGTTAATATGATTTACACCAAAGAAGTGCAGCAGATGTGCTGCGTTGCAAAAGGCGCCAATCACGCCAATGCCCCGATCCCTGAGGAAGGGAAGTGGGTGCATGCAAAAGAAATCAAGGACATCTCCGGCCTTACCCACGGTATCGGCTGGTGCGCTCCGCAGCAGGGATGCTGCAAACTGACCCTCAATGTCAAGGACGGCATCATCGAGGAGGCCCTCGTCGAGACCCTCGGCTGCTCCGGTATGACCCACTCCGCCGCCATGGCTTCTGAGATCCTCCCGGGCAAGACCCTGCTTGAGGCGCTCAACACCGACCTCGTCTGCGACGCCATCAATACGGCGATGCGCGAGCTCTTCCTCCAGATCGTTTACGGCCGCACCCAGTCCGCCTTCTCCGAGGGTGGTCTGCCCATCGGCGGTTCCCTCGAGGACCTCGGCAAGAACCTCCGCAGCCAGGTGGGTACGATGTACGGTACCAAGCTGAAGGGTTCCCGTTACCTCGAAATGACCGAAGGCTACTGCACCCGCATGGCCCTCGACGCTGACAACGAGGTGATCGGCTACGAGTTTGTCAACCTCGGCAAGCTCATGGACGCTCTGAAGGGCGGCGCCACCGGCCCTGAGGCCATTGAGAAGGCCAAGGGTACCTACGGCCGCTTCAAGGATGCCGTGAAATATATTGACCCCCGTAAAGAGTAAGAGACTATGGCACTTTTCGAAAGCTACGAGCGTCGTATTAATCAGATTAATGCCGCTCTCAACAAATACGGTATCAAGGACATCGACGAGGCCAAGGCCATCTGCGATGCGAAGGGTATCGACCCGTACAAGATCTGCGAGGACACCCAGAAGATCTGCTTCGAGAATGCGAAGTGGGCTTACGTCGTGGGCGCCGCCATCGCCATCAAGAAGGGCGTGAAGACTGCTGCCGAGGCCGCTGAGGCCATCGGTGAGGGCCTGCAGGCCTTCTGTATCCCCGGTTCCGTCGCTGACGACCGTAAGGTCGGTCTCGGCCACGGCAACCTCGCCGCCCGCCTCCTCTCCGAGGAGACCGAGTGCTTTGCCTTCCTCGCCGGCCACGAGTCCTACGCTGCCGCCGAAGGCGCCATCAAGATCGCCGAAATGGCGAACAAGGTGCGCCAGAAGCCGCTCCGCGTTATCCTGAACGGCCTCGGCAAGGATGCTGCCAAGATCATCTCCCGCATCAACGGCTTCACCTATGTCCAGACGGAGTTTGACTACGCCACGGGCGAGCTGAAGATCGTCAGCGAGAAGCGTTACTCCGACGGTGTCCGCGGCGGCGTTCGCTGCTATGGTGCCGACGACGTCCGCGAGGGTGTCGCCATCCTCTGGAAGGAGAACGTTGATATCTCCATCACCGGTAACTCCACGAACCCGACGCGCTTCCAGCACCCCGTTGCCGGCACGTACAAGAAAGAGCGTGTCCTCGCGGGTAAGAAGTACTTCTCCGTGGCTTCCGGCGGTGGTACCGGCCGTACCCTCCACCCGGATAACATGGCCGCCGGTCCTGCCTCCTATGGTATGACCGACACCCTGGGCCGTATGCACTCCGACGCGCAGTTCGCGGGCTCTTCCTCCGTGCCTGCACACGTGGAGATGATGGGCTTCCTGGGCATGGGCAACAACCCGATGGTCGGCGCTTCCGTCGCCGTCGCCGTGGCTGTTGCGCAGGCGATGTAAGATTCGCCGGTCGGTGCCGGCGAATGACGAACGTTCTGCCGGCTTGACTATATTAAAAGAAGCAGCTCCTAGCGGGCTGCTTCTTTCATTTTCTCGGCCACGATCGTGGCGGCGTTGCGGATGATCTCGGGGCAGGGGCGCTTCTTGTAATACTCCGCCGTGCGTTCCGACGGCGCCGGGCCTTCCTGGCCCTTCACGCGCAGGCCAAGCAACTCGCCGCAAATGATGCTGCCGCCGTTGCGGGCGCGGAATTCCGCCGCGAGCTCCTGCACCAGGGCGTAATTGGCCGTGCGGGCTGCCATGTCAGACGGTCCGGCAGGGGAGAGGAAGCCGGCTATCATCGTGCAGGCGCTGAAACTGCCGCACACTTCCCGCAGGCGGGCAAAACCGCCGCCGAAGCCCGAACCGATGGTCTTCAGCAGCTCTTCGGATGCCTGCCCGTTCGCCTCCAACACGTCGGCGAAGGCCAGCAGGACAGCCTGGCAGCAGTTAAATCCCTGCAGGAAATAGTCCCGGGCGCGCGCTCCGCGCTCCGCGGGATCGAAGGAATCAGGTAAAATCATCATTTCTTATGATGCTGCAAAGATAGTAAACCTGCTTCCAAATTACTAATTTCGCAGCGTACAAAATGGATACAAACCAAACAATTAAAAGTTATGCAAATTATATCAGTTACCGGTCGTGAGATCCTCGATTCCAGAGGAAATCCTACCATCGAAGCAGAAGTTACCCTTGATTCCGGTTTTGTCGGCACCGCTGCCGTCCCTTCCGGAGCCTCCACCGGCGAGAACGAAGCCCTCGAGCTTCGCGACGGAGATAAGAAGCGCTATGGCGGCAAGGGCGTTCTGAAGGCCGTTGCCAATATCAACGAGAAGATCGCCCCGGCGATTATCGGCATGGATGCTACCGAGCAGCGCGCCATCGATCAGAAAATGATCGAGCTGGACGGCACCGCCACCAAGAGCAACCTGGGTGCGAACGCCATCCTGGGCGTGTCCCTGGCCGTTGCCAAGGCTGCTGCCGCCGAGCTCCAGGTCCCGCTGTATCGCTACCTGGGCGGTACCAATACGTATGTCCTCCCGGTTCCGATGATGAACATCATCAACGGTGGCGCCCACTCCGACGCCCCGATCGCTTTCCAGGAGTTTATGATCCGCCCGGTCGGTGCAGCCAACGAAGCCGAAGCCGTCCGAATGGGCGCCGAGGTCTTCCACGCCTTGCAGAAAGTCCTCAAAGGCCGCGGTCTGAGCACCGCCGTTGGCGATGAAGGCGGCTTTGCCCCCGCGTTGAAGGGCATCGACGATGCGCTCGACTGCATTATCGAGGCCATCAATAACGCCGGTTTTGAACCGGGCAAGGACGTGACCATTGCGATGGACTGCGCCGCATCCGAGTTCTGCTTCAAGGAGGACGGCAAGTTCTACTATGACTACAAGCAGCTCAAGGATGGCAAGAAGAAGGATCCGCGTGGCCGCAAACTGACGACCGACCAGCAGATTAATTATCTCAAGCAGCTGATAACCAAGTACCCGATCGACTCCATCGAGGACGGCTTGTCCGAGGAGGATTGGGAAGGCTGGGTGAAGCTCACCAAAGCCATCGGCGACCGTTGCCAGCTCGTGGGCGACGACCTCTTCGTTACCAACGTGAAGTACCTGCAGAAGGGTATCGAGATGGGCGCTGGCAACAGCATCCTCATCAAGGTGAACCAGATCGGCTCTCTGTCCGAGACGCTCGACGCGATTGAAATGGCCCACCGTCATGGCTATACGACCGTGACCTCCCACCGCTCCGGCGAGACCGAGGACACGACGATTGCCGACATCGCCGTCGCGACCAACAGCGGCCAGATCAAGACCGGTTCGCTGAGCCGGACCGACCGCATCGCCAAGTACAACCGCTTGATGAAGATCGAGTTGGAATTGGGCGCGACTGCGAAATACGGCTATAAAAAGCTCCGTTAGATTCTTCGCTGTGCTCAGAATGACAGAAGAAGGCGCCTGCAATCGCGGGCGCCTTCTTTGTAGGCTTATTTGTCGATAAAACTGCGGATGAACGACGTTGTCGGGAGATCCTTGTCCGACACGGGGACAAAATAGTGCAGGAAATGCAGCAGGCGGTACGCCTCGCTGTATTCCGGGCAGTTCTTCGGCACTGTGGCGAGAATCCGCTCGGCGTGCGTGCGGAGCACGGCGAATTCGAGCAGGTAGGCCGAGTTGAAGAGTACGTCGGCCGTCTCCTGATAAGGGTAGATCCACTTGACTTCCGCGCGACGCACGTTGGGCCAGTTGGAGATGGTCTCCCGGGCCGAGAAGGCGCCTTTGTTGTAGTCGCGCACGATACGGCGCAGCAGGCGGTTGTCGCTGGTCGGGATGCAGTTGTGGTCGTCGAGCGAGATGCTGGTGATCGTGTTGATGAAGATGCGGAACTTGGCAGCGTCGGGGACCAGGTTGGTCAGGGCCGGATTGAGCGCGTGAATGCCCTCGATCAGCAGGATGGAACTCTCGTCGAGTTTAAGCTTCTTCCCGTTGAATTCCCGCTTGCCAGTCACAAAGTTATACTCAGGCACCTCGACTTCTTCTCCAGCTAAAAGTTGGAGCACGTCTTCCTGAAGGTAGTCGTGATCGACCGTGTCGAAATTGTCGAAATCATAGGTCCCGTCGGGTAGCTTGGGCGTGTCCAGGCGGTTGACGAAATAGTCGTCCGTCGAGAAGGATACCGGATGCAGGCCGCAGGCCTTGAGCTGGACGCTAAGGCGGCGGCAGAAGGTGCTCTTGCCGCTGCTGGTCGGGCCGGTGATCAGCACGATGCGCACGGGGTCCGCCATCGCGTGGCGGCGGTCGATTTCCTCGGCGATCTCAACGATCTTTTTCTCCTGCAGCGCCTCGGCCACCTGGATGAGGTCCGGGGCCTGACCCTGCTGGCAGGCTTCGTTTACGTCACCGACGTTCGACAGGCCCATGATGCGGTTCCAGCGAAGCGTCTCCCGGAAGATCTCAAAAGTCTTGGGCTGCTCGAAGAAGGGCGCCAGCTCTGTGGGCGAGTGCCGGTCGGGCACGCGCAGCAGCATGCCGCCCTGGTAGGCGCTCAGCTCCCAGACCTTCAGCAGGCCGGTGCCGGGCACCAGCGCGTCATAGAAGTAGTCGGCGGTATCCTCAAGCGTATAATAGGTAATATAAACGTCGTCGCAGGTGCGCAGGAGCTTGACCTTGTCTTCCAGGCCGAGTTTTGTGAAAATGCGGATGGCTTCGGCGGTCTGTACCTCGTGCCGCCGGAAGGGGATATCCTGGGAGACGAGTACGCGCATGTGCGCACGGACGGCTTCGACCTCTTCGGGCGAGACGGGCGTGCCGTCCGGCTTGTCCACGGTGCAGAAATAGCCCTTGGAAATGGGCCGGCGCAGGATGACGCGATAGCTTGGATACAGATCGCGCATGGCCTTGCAGAGCAGGAAGCTGAGCGAGCGGCAGTAGATGCTGCGGCCATTGTAGGAACGGTAATCCAGAAACTCGACGTCCCGGTTGTTGAACACCCGGAATTTCAAGCCCTCGGAGACATTGTTCACCTTGGCGGAGAGGATGTCGTAGGGACGCTCGAAGTCAAAGGCGGGCAGCATGTCCAGCAACGTGGTCCCTTCCTGGAATTCCTGGAAGGTGTCCGTGTTCTTGCAGTAGATTTTCAGCATACTCGAAGCGGTTTTCCCTTACAAAATTAACATTTATTTAGTATATTTGTATCCCGATTGGACCAAAAGGAAATTCCATGTCTTATATTCCGCAAGATGCTTCCCTGCAGCTGCTGGGATTGCAGAACAGCACAAGCATCTATCAGCTCCGGTCCGACGGGCTGACCAACCAATATTATGTCGTAAGTGGCGATGGAACCCGCCACTTGATGGCGTCGCCGGAGGTCGTTGGCTACGAGTCTTATCTGGCGATGAAGCCGGCCACGACGGCTGCCCTGCAGTATTTCTCCGAGCATGGCCTGGCCTGCGACGTCGATATCCTGACGATCCTGCGCGGCGGTCTGAATTATCCGTTGGAAGAGTGCTGCTACAAGGCCGGCATCCGCGTCCCCAACATGAACTTCATCTCCTGCGAACGCCACATCGAGAACGGCGTCATCACGGGGCTGGACATCAAATACGAGAAGCTTCATATTGCGAAGGACATCACCCTGATGATCGGCGACATCATCGCGAGCGGCGACACGCTGCGCCTGTGTCTGTCGCAGGTCATCGACCGCTTCCGCCGGCGCGGCGGCAGCCTCAAACGGATCATTTTCTTCACCGTAGGCGGCACGAAGGCCATCCCCCTGATGGAACGCTTTACGGCCGAAATCCGCTCGTATTTTCCCGAATTCGAGGGTTTTTGCTGCGTTTTCTATGAAGGCATCTTCACGGTCTATGAGGACAAAGGCGTGACGGGCGTCAACATCCCGGACATCGACTTCGGCTGGCGGGGCGGCTTCGTGGCGCCGGAGTTCCGCCACTACGTGCTGAGTTTCCTCGAAGACGCGCTCTTCGAGAAATGCATCATCTACGATGGGGGAGCGCGCCGCTATGAGATCCCCGCTCACTATGAAGAGGTGATGGATTATTGGGAATCGCTGCTTGCCGTGGCGCCGCAGGTGGACTTCCAGGCGTTCGTCGCCGAGAAGATCGGCTACAGCCGTCCCATCGGCTACGATGCCTGGCGCGCGCTGAACGGCTATTCAGAACTGGATGTCCGCGAGCTCTATGATTTGGAGCAGCACTACCTCGACATCGTGTCCGGACGGACCCTGCAAGAGATTTGCGAACGCCGTATCCGCGAGATTCGCGCTGATTTGGGAAAATATATACAACAAGCATAAAACGATGAGTACCAAAACCAAAATCGATTACGACTACACGACCAGCAAGGTCGCACAGAACGGTCGCAAGAGCAACCTGAGCATGTTCATGATCATGCTCGGCTTCACTTTCTTCTCTGCCAGCATGTGGGTGGGTCAGCAGATGGCCGCCGGCTTGGATTTCAAGGGATTCATCCTGGCCATCCTGCTTGGCGGCGTCATCCTCGGTGCCTACACCGGCGCCCTGGGTTTCATCGGCGCGGAGAGCGGCCTGACCCTGGACCTGCTGGCCCGTAAGAGCTTTGGTGTCAAGGGCAGCTGGCTGCCCAGTGCCATGATCAGCTTCACGCAGGTGGGCTGGTTCGGCGTGGGTCTTGCCATGTTCGCCATCCCCGTGGCCAAAGAAATCCTCGGCCTGGAAGTGACCCCCGACCACATGCCGATCGTCGGCTATGTCTTGGTCGCCGTGGCCGGTCTCCTGATGACGGCCAGCGCCTATTTCGGCATCAAGAGCCTGACGGTGGTCAGCTACATCGCGGTCCCGCTGGTGGCGGTCCTCGGCACGGTGGCGATGATCATGGCCGTCAAGCGCGGCGACGCCACCCTGGTGGAGCAGTTCTCCCGCGGCGCCAAAGATATGTCCATCATCGCCGGCGCCGGCCTCGTGATCGGCAGCTTCGTGTCCGGCGGCACGGCTACGCCCAACTTCACCCGCTTCGCGAAAAATGCGAAAGTGGGCCTCTGGGTGACGGTCGTCGCCTTCTTCATCGGGAATAGCCTGATGTTCCTGTTCGGTGCCGTGTCCAGCATCTATGCGGGCGGCAACGACATCTTCGAGGTGATGCTCAACCTGAACCTCTTCTACGTGGCTATTCTGGTCCTCGGCCTGAATATCTGGACCACCAACGACAACGCTCTCTACACCGCCGGTCTCGGTCTGTCCAATATCACGGGCATCTCCAAGAAGACCATGGTGCTGATCTCCGGCGTCATCGGCACGGTGGCCGCCGTGTGGCTGTACTGGAACTTCTGCGACTGGCTGAACGTGCTGAACTGCACCCTTCCGCCTGTCGGCATCATTCTGATCCTTAGCTACTTCTGCAATCGCAGGCGCTATCTGGACGACGCCATGCCCACGATCACCGTCAACTGGTGGGCCGTGGCCGGTGTCGCGCTCGGCGCCGTGGTGGCCAACCTGGTGAAGTGGGGTATCCCGTCCATCAACGGCATGGCTGTCGCGGCCGTCTGCTTCCTGATCGGCGAGGCTGTTCGTAAGAAATAAACATTAAAACTGTCAAATATGAGCAAAGTACACGTTATCGACCATCCGATGGTGCAGCACAAGCTGTCCATCATGCGTGACAAGGAGACGGGCCCCAAGGATTTCCGCCAGTTGCTGCAGGAAATCTCCCTGCTGATGGGCTACGAAATCACTCGCGAGATTCCTCTGGAAGAAATCCAGATTGAAACCCCGATCTGCAAAATGACCGCTAAGCGGGTCCTGGGCCGCAAAATGGCTATCATTCCCATCCTGCGTGCGGGCTTGGGTATGGTGGACGGCCTGCTTGACCTCGTGCCGGTTGCCAAGGTTGGCCATATCGGCCTGTACCGCAACGAGAAAACGCACGAGCCGGTCGTCTATTACTGCAAGCTTCCGGAGGATATCAACGACCGTTTCGTGATCGTGACGGATCCGATGCTTGCCACGGGCGGCAGTTCCTGCGACGCCTTGCAGATGCTGAAGGACCGCGGCTGCACCAATGTCAAGCTGATGTGCCTCGTGGCAGCGCCGGAAGGCATCGCTAAGGTGCAGAAGGCGCATCCGGATGTGGATATCTACGTGGCTGCGATCGATGAGCGGCTGAACGAGAATGCCTACATCGTTCCGGGTCTTGGCGACGCCGGTGACCGCATCTTCGGCACGAAGTAACAGCTGCTGACTGCCGAGTACAGACTTACCCCCTGAAACGCATTTTCCCGACAGGGTTCATTTTTTAGCGCTTCAGGGGGTTTCTGTCTGCCTTCGGATGTGCTTCGGAGCGAAGCGACCGGAGGGGTTTGGGGAGTCCGCTCCCCAATGAATAATGTGCTACGATAGCAACGCTAGTAGCTATCGTAGTATTTGGCTTCGCGGGGCGAGACCTTCGACATATTGTCCAGGAGATCCTGGTTGGTCTTGTACTCGTCCATCAGCTGAAGCATGAAATTCATCGCCTCGGTCGGGTTCATGTCCGCCAGGAGCTTGCGCAGGATCCAGATCCGCTGGCTCTGGTCGGCACGGTAGAGCAGGTCGTCGCGACGGGTGCCGGAGAGCACTACGTTGACGGCCGGGAAGATGCGCCGGTTGGCGAGCGTGCGGTCGAGCTGGATTTCGCTGTTGCCGGTGCCCTTGAATTCCTCGAAGATGACCTCGTCCATCTTGGACCCGGTCTCGGTCAGGGCCGTGGCGAGGATGGTCAGGGAACCGCCGCCCTCGATGTTACGCGCGGCACCGAAGAAGCGCTTCGGCTTCTGCAGGGCGTTGGCGTCCACACCGCCGGTCAGCACTTTGCCGGAAGCCGGCTGCACGGTGTTGTAGGCGCGGGCGAGGCGGGTGATGGAGTCGAGCAGGATGACGACGTCGTGGCCGCATTCGACCAGACGGCGGGCCTTCTCGATGACCATATTCGCAACCTTGACATGCTTCTCGGCAGGCTCGTCGAAGGTGGACGCGACCACCTCGGCCTGCACGCTGCGCTGCATGTCCGTAACTTCCTCCGGGCGCTCGTCCACGAGCAGGACGATCTCGTATACTTCCGGATGGTTGTTCGCGATGGCATTGGCAATGCTCTTGAGCAGCAAGGTCTTACCGGCCTTCGGCGGGGAGACGATCAGCATACGCTGGCCCTTGCCGATAGGCGCGAACATATCGACGATGCGGCAGCTGATGTCGCGGCTGCTGGCACCGCCCGTGAGGTTGAACTTCTCGTCCGGGAAGAGGGGAGTCAGGAAGTCGAACGGCACGCGGTCGCGGATGAACTCGATGCTGCGGCCGTTCACGGACAGGATTCGCACCAGCGGGAAATATTTGTCGCCTTCGCGCGGCGGACGGATCTCGCCCGTCACGGTGTCGCCGCTCTTGAGGGCGTTGATCTTGATCTGCTGCTGGGAGACGTAGATGTCGTCCGGGGAATTCAGATAATTGTAGTCCGAAGAGCGGAGGAAACCGTAGCCGTCCGGCATGATTTCCAGCACGCCCGTAGCTTCAACGGTGCCTTCGAATTCCGGCGCGCGCTGGCGCTGCTGCTGGTTATTCTGGAACCGCTGGCGCTGCTGCTGTCCGCCCTGCGGCTGGTTCTGCTGCGGGCGCGGCTGCTGGGCCTGGGGTGCCTCGGGTGCTTCCTGGGGCTTGGCCTCGGCCGGCTGAACAGCCGCGCTCTCCTGGGGAGCTTCGGCGTTCTTGGGCTTGCGGCCGCGCTTTTTGGGAGCGGCCTGCTCCGGCTGCTGGGGCGTCTCGGCGGCGGCCTCCTGCGCCGGCTTCTCCGGGGCGGGGGACTCAGCCTTGGGGGCCTTCTGCTTCCGGTTCGCCTGCTTTTCCGGCTTCTCTAGCTTCGGCTCTGCGGCGGGGGCGGACTCAGCCGGCTTCGCCTCGGCTTCCGCTTTCTTGGCGGGGCGGCCGCGGCGGGCCTTGGGTTTGGCGTTTTCGGGGGTAGGCTTCACCGACTCCTGGCGCGCTTCCGCGTCCAGGATCTGGTATGCCAGGTTTTCATTGTCTAATTTCTTGATGCCTTTGATATTCAGGTCATTGGCAATGGTCTCGAGCTGCTCTCTGTTCATTTTGTCCAGCTCGAACAGTTTGTGCGTCATGTTGGAAAAATAATGTATCCAGCGATTGCCGGATTGTTTGATGCGCAAATATACGCAAAATCTTTAATTATCCCAATAACTGTTACTTCTTTTGAAGCGCAACAGGTCGGCCAGCGCAGCGGCGTTAGCGGCGATGCGGAAGCTGTAAGACTTCCATTTTCCGGTCGGAATCCAGGACACGGCGATGTTGAAGCAGTGCAAGTCGTAGGAGGCGCTGATGCTGGTGGTCGTGAGTTGTTTGGCCACGAAATCGAAGCCCGAGCTGATGTTGATGGACATCTTGGGCGTCAGCTTGATATTGCCCGACGCGCTCAGCGTCGCGGAGATCTGGTCCTTGTGCGCGACCCTGTTCAACTCATTGTTCCAGTTGTAGTTGCGCGTCATGGAGAAATTGGCGCTCAGGTTCACCGACCAGGGCACGTTGGGATTGGCGTAATAGATCCACCCTTCCGGGATATATTCGCCCGTAACCGGGTGGTAATAGATGCGCTGGTAATAATCTGCCGCCGAGCTGCCGCGGCCGTTCTGCCCGGTACCGTCGTAGCCGTTCATCGCGCCCTTGCCGGCGAGGGAATAAGATGCGGACATCGAGAAATTGGTCAGGCGCGCCAGGCCCTGCCCGGCCGCCACGGCGAAGCGGTTGTATCGCATGCCCCTGTCGCTGATGGCATACGGGTCGAAGGCGGCGCTGGCGCTGATGTTGACCGCATTGAACAGGGTCGTGGACATGGTCAGGCGGATGGTGCTCATGCGCAGGGAGTCCGCCAGGAAGTTGTAGCTGGTGCTCAGCGTCAGCTGGTCGATCAGCTTGACCTTCTTGGATCCGGTACCCGTGGTGTCGGCGAAGTCGCGCACCTTGGCTTCCAGGTTGTTGCCGATGCTCAGGGTGGCCATGCCGGACTGGCCCGGCGACGGGGGACTGTTCAGCTGGCCGGAGTAGATGTTGTACTGGTAAACTTTCTCGTCTCCGGCTGCGTTGATGTAGTTCAGGGTTCTGTAGCCGTTGGCGTAGGTTCCTTTTTCCGGGCTCCAGGAGAAGCCCAGCGACGGTGAAATTACGTGCCGGATGGCCTGGATGCGATGGTGCTTGCCGAAGTTGAACGTGCCGTACAGGCGGGTGCTGAAAGACGCGCCGACCGAATAGTTCTGCGTAATGCCGAACGTGTTGAACTGGTGCGTGGGTTGTGCCTCCACCCGGTCCGTATCGGGGTTGTAGGCGTATTCCGTCTTCTGGAAGAACCAGTTTTGCGAATAGCTGACCGACGGGGCGAAGCTGATGTATTTCAGGAGCTGGAAGCTCGGCAGACCGATCTCGAAATCGTGCGACATGCCGGTCTTGAACTTTTCCAGCATGGAGGCGTTGAAAGCAAACTCCGAGGCCTTGAAATTGATTTTGTTCTGCAGCGTGGTGCGGTAGCCGATGGAGAAGCGCTCGTAGAAGCGCTCCTTGCCGACGCGGTTCTTGCGCTTGAACGGATACATCGTGCTCATCGTGAAGGTCACGTTCGGCAGGGTGAAAGTATAGGAGGAATCCCGGGAGTTCTGGCTGTGCAGGGCGTTGACGCTGAGGTTGAACTTGCCGTTCCAGTTGCGGGACCAGGAGATGGACGAGGAGACCTGATTCTGGATGGCTTCATTGACGGAGTGCGAATTGTAACGGCTGTTGGACGGGCTCTGGAAGTTGACGGAAGCACTGAAAGTCGTGCCCGGATGGGCCTTGGAATCCTGCGTGTGAGACCATCGGAGGCCGAAGTTGCGCGTCTGGAAGAAGTCCGGGGAGCCTTTCTCGCCCGTTTGGTCGTTGGAGTAGTTGAGCGCGAACGTACCGTTGAATTTGTAGTTGACCTTGTAGCGCGAGTTGATGTCTATGCCCCAGGAACCCAGGGTGTAGTAGTCGCCGGTCACGGACAGGTCGAAATGGTCGCCGAACACGAAATACATACCCAGGTCGCGCATATAGAATCCGCGTGCTTCCTCCTCGCCGAAGCTCGGAAACAGCAGGCCCGTGGCGCGCTGCGGCCGCTTGGGGATGAAGCCGAAGGGGAGTCCGATGAAGGGGAGATGGACATCTTCGATCACCAGGTGTGCGGGCCCGAAGACGGTGGTCTTGGTCTGGCTGATGACCTTGCCGACGCTCAGGTCTATGTAATAATGGGGATGGTCTTCTTCGCAGACCGTGTATTTGCCGTGGGAGAGGTTGATGGAGTGGTCGTCCATCATCTTGATGTCACGCCCGTGCAGGATGCCCTCTTCGTCGTTCGTGATCATATTCTTGATCCGGGCCTTGCGGGAGTTGAAGTTGTAGCGCACCTCCTCCATGTTGTAGGTCTGTTTGCCCTGGGTCATGACCGGGCGGCCGTTCCATTCGCCGGAGAGACTGTCATAGACGCCGCAGGCAAAGACGGTTCCGGCATTCATGTCGTACTCCATGTAGTTGGCGGTGAGCTGCATGTCCTGGTATTTCACCGTGGTGGCTCCGTAGTAATAGATGAGGCGGTTGCCGTGCGAGAAGTCACTGATCATGGAGTCCGCCGCATTGGAGAAGGCCGGCACTTCGAGCGAGCTCTTTCCCAGCAGGGCCACGGAATCGGCCCGGCGCAGGGAATCGACCTGCCTCAGGGAGTCCCGGCGTGCCAGGGTGGCGGAGTCCGGGAGGACGACCTCTTTCTCGACGCGGGAGCCGTAAACGGTTCCACCGCGGCGGTTGCGTCGCAGCTGCGCATTCGCATCCGGCGCAAGAAACGTCGTCAGCAGCAGCGTAGCGAAACAAAATATGAACGAGGCCTTCTTCAAATGCTGGTTTTTTGCTATATTTGCAATCTACAAAGATACTTTATATTTTTGAAACGCACAATCTGCATTGTCCTTGCCGTATTGCTCTCGACGGCCTCCTGGGCGGATGAACATCTCCGCCTCTCCACAGTTGTCATTGACCCCGGCCATGGCGGGAAGGATCCCGGCGCCGTCAGCCGCGACAAGAAGTCCTACGAGAAGACCTTCACGCTGAGCATTTCCCAGGCCATTGCAGACAAGATCCGTGCCGCCTATCCCGACGTAAAAGTGATCCTGACCCGCTCCGACGACCGTTATGTGACGGTGGGCGGCCGGGCGGATATCGCCAACAAGGAGGAGGCCGACCTCTTTATCTCCGTGCACCACAATGCCGTGGCCAGCGCTTCGCCCAACGGCTTCTCGGTCCATGTCCTCGGTCAGTCTTCCAAGAAGGGGACAGACCTGTATGCCAATAATATGGATATTGTCCGCCGGGAGAATGCCGTCATCCTGCTGGAAGACGATTATTCAACGACCTACGGAGATTTCGACCCGAACGATCCGGAGTCGTATATCTTCATGAACCTGATGCAGAACGCGAACCTGGAACAGAGCGTCCGCTTCGCCCAGCTGGTGGAGAAGAATCTGAAAGGCGGCCCGATCAAGAACGACCGCGGTCTCTCGCAGGATCCTTTCCTGGTTCTCTGGCGCACGGCTATGCCGGCCGTTCTGCTGGAACTGGGCTTTCTGTCTAACGACAATGACCTGAAGGTGCTCAAGAGCGCCGAGGATCGGGACAAGATCGCCGAGCGCGTCTTCCGGGCTTTTAAAGAATATAAGGAGATATACGAGGGGACCGTGATGACCGAAACGTCCGCCGCGACGCAGCCCGAGGAACAGAAGTCTGCCGAAAAACAAGCGGCGCCCAAGCAGGAGACCAAACAGGAGATCAAGCAAGAAAAGAAGCAGGAAGCAAAGCAGGAGACGAAGGCGAAAACGGTCTATGCCGTGCAGATCTTCGCCGTCGGCAAGAAGCTGGATCCGAAGGCCCGCGAATTCATGGGCTACACGCCCAAAATCATCCAGGGAGAGAAGCTTTATAAATACTATATAGGGGTAAGCGATTCGCTCGCCGGTGCGCGTAAAAATCTGCCCGCCATCCGGAAAAAATACCCCGATGCTTTCTTGGTTAAAATCACCGGGTTGGAAGTCTCCCGGATCAATTAAAAATTCGTAGCATTCTCCGGAATATCCGTATGATTTTCAAGCGGAAATCCGATTCCGGATTACTGAATCGATTCTGGGCTAATTTAGATTAAATCTAAATAGTTAAATGCTTGAATTTTAAGACAATTATTGTTTGATGGCTTTTGTAACGTGTTGATTAGTAGATATATAGAAACGGCTTGATATGCACCCCGTTCCTATATAGTTTAGCACAAATAATTTTCAAAAGCAATATCAAAAAAATATTTTTTTCACTTTTTTTTCCTCCATCTTTGCACACGCAGTTCGGCCTAGTTGGTTGGTCGCACTGTTTGCACCACTAAATGGATTCTCAAGAGAGACATATTCAAGTTTGGAACGACTGTCTGCGCATCATTGAGCAGAACGTCGAGCCCCAGCAGTTTAAGGTATGGTTCCGCCCGATCCGTGCCGTCTCGCTGCAGGACTCCAAACTGACCGTCGAGGTCCCGTCTCTTTTCTTCCAGGAGTACGTCGAATCCGCCTTCTTGGACATCCTCCGCAAGACGCTCAAGCGCGTGGTCGGCGAGGACGCCCAGCTGAGCTATATGGTTCGTCCGGTGACCAACCAGCCGGAGATGCGTTTCTCGGGCCAGCGGGCCACTACGCCGGTGAATCCGCAGGTGACGATCAACACGACCCCGAGTGCCCATCCGAGTCCGTTTATCTATCCGGGCCTGCACAAAGTCCAGATCGATCCGCGCCTCAATCCGGTCTATTGCTTCGCCAACCTCATCCAGGGTGAGTGCAACAAGATGGGCGTGACTGCCGGCGAGAACATCGCCGCTGCCCCTGGCAAGACGGTCTTCAATCCGCTCTTCATCTTCGGCGGCCCCGGTTTGGGCAAGACCCATCTTGCGCAGGCCATCGGCATCGCCATCAAGGAGAAGTTCCCTGACCAGGTGGTGCTCTACGTGACGGGCAACGAATTCAAGACGACTTATATGCATGCCGTGTCCGTGATGAACAAGCTGACGGACTTCATGGCGTACTATATGAAATTGGATGTGCTGATCGTGGACGACATCCAGGACCTGCTCGGCCCCGGCTGTCAGAACGCTTTCTTTAACATCTTCAACTACCTGCACCAGAGTGGCAAGCAGCTCATCTTCACGTCCGACCGGGCTCCGGTGGACCTGCAGAATTTCGAAGAGCGCCTGCTTTCCCGCTTTAAGTGGGGCCTCTCCGTCCAGCTGACGCATCCGGACTACAAGACGCGTCTGCAGATGCTCCGTTCGCGCGCCGAGCGCGAGGGAGTCTCCATCCCGGACGAGGTGCTCGACTTCCTGGCCAACCGCGTCAAGACGAATTTCCGGGAGCTGGAAGGCTCGCTGATTTCGCTGATCGCCCACGCATCCGTGGAGCGCGGCCGCACGATGCTCGAGCTGGCGAACGACATCACGGAGAATCTCGTCGGCGACGAGAAGTCCGATCTGGACATCGATAAAGTGCAGAAATCCGTGTGCGAGTACTTCAACATCAGCCGCGAGGATCTGCTGTCGAAGTCGCGCAAGCGCCAGATCGTCCAGGCACGCCAGATTGCGATGTTCCTGAGCCGCAACCTCATCACCAACTGTTCGCTCGCCACGATCGGGCAGGAGATCGGCGGCAAGGACCATGCGACTGTCCTGCACGCCTGCACCACCGTCTCCGACCTGATGGCCACGGACAAGGTATTCAAGAAATATGTGACGGACATCGAGTCGATGCTCGTGCCCGCTTCCCGATAATCCTGTATCACAATATGTTCCAGATTGCCCCTTCCATTCTGGCGGCGGATTTTCTCCATCTGGAGAAGGACATTGAACTTATCAACCGCTGCGGCGACATCATCCACCTCGATGTGATGGACGGCACGCTCGTTCCCAATATTTCATTCGGTTTCTCGGTCATCGACCAGGTGGCCAAAATCGCCAAAGCTCCCATGGACGCGCATTTGATGGTCGTTCACCCGGAGCGCTGGTTTGAGAAGCTGGCAAAAGACGGTGTGCAGATGTGCTCCTTCCACTGGGAGGCCGCCGGGCGTAGCACCTCGCGCTTCATCGAGAAGCTCCATTCGCTGGGACTGAAGGCGGGTGTGGCCATTAATCCGGACGTTCCCGTGAGCCGTCTGTATCCGTACATCGGCAAAGCCGATTATTTCCTGGTGATGTCCGTATTCGCCGGTTTTGGCGGGCAAAAGTTCATCTACGAGACGCTGGACCGTGTGGAAGCCCTGAAGGCGGAAATCCAGCGCAGGGGAGCGCGCGCGCTCATTGAGATCGACGGCGGCGTATATGCAGATAATGTCCGCGCTGTCGAAGAGTGTGGCGTGGATATCGCCGTGGCAGGCAGCGCCGTGTTCGGCGCGCCGGATCCGGCAGCGGCTATTTCGGCCCTTCGGGGAGCCTGAACATAAATTTCCCGAATTCTTCTTGCAGAGAGATTCTGCCGTCGTGCGAGGCCAGGAAGCCGAAGCGGCGGCGGATTTCTTTTTCCAACGCGATCAGCTCCGCCGCGGGGTCGAATGGTTGCCCGGTCAGCTCGCGCAGCGAGACGGGGTTGGGGAGTTCCGCGGGCCAGCCGGTCTCGTTCAGGTTCAGGCCGATGCCGACGATGCTTTCGCGCACCTGACCCTCTGAAATCGTGTTTTCAATGAGGATGCCGCAGATCTTTCGGTCCTCCACCCAGATGTCGTTGGGCCATTTGATGCGCGCCTGGACGCCGTGGGAGAGCAGGTAGTCCCGCAGGGCGAGGGTGGTCACCTGCGTGATCAGCAGGGCGTCGGAAGCGGCCAGCGCGCAGGCTCCCTCGAAGCGGTACAGAATGCTGAAGGTAAGGTTCTGCCCGGGGGTCGCGTACCAGGTGTGCGTGCCCTGTCCGCGGCCGGCTGTCTGCTCGCGCGTGGCAATGATTGACAAATTGTCAAACGCTGAAATCCGCTTCCTGAGCTCGCTGTTGGTCGAATCGACCGTGTCCAGCCAGAGAATATGCGCGCCTTCGTGGGATGGTTCCATTTTTGTTATTATATTTGTAAAAGCAAAAATACGCAAGATGCCTCAAAAACCCAACAATAACGATTCGCGTAAACCGAAAATCATCCGAATCAACTTATCGTGGCTTTATATCATCCTTCTGGTTGCCATCGGCTATATGCTGTTCAACCAGAACGGTCCCGCTCCGCAGAAGATCGAGTGGGCGCAGGTCCGGCAGATGATGCTGGACGGGGATGTCAAAGAAATCCACTTCATCCGCAACGACTTCAAGGGAACGATCACCATCCAGCCTGACAAGCTCGGCAAGTATGCCGGCATGTATGTCAACGGCAAGGTCCCGACCCATTCCCCGCACTTCTTCTTCCTGACTTCGACCAAGTTCGATCCGGAGGCGGAGTTCGCAGCCATCAACCAGACGCTCCCGGCGGAGAGTCAGATCAAGATCTACATGGAGAACGATGCCCGCATCTGGGCGAATGTCCTCGAGTGGGTGATTCCTACGGTCCTGCTCGTTCTGCTGTATGGCTTGCTGTTCCGTGGCATGGCCCGCAATATGAACGGCGGTGGTCCCGGTGGCCCGGGCGGCGGAATGAATCCCTTCAACGTGGGCAAATCCACCGGCAAACTCGCCGACAAGGACAAGGTCCAAGTTACCTTCAAGGACGTCGCCGGCCTGTACGGCGCCAAGGAGGAGGTGATGGAAATCGTTGATTTCCTGAAGAATCCGAAGAAATATACTTCTCTCGGCGGCAAGATCCCCAAGGGCGCTCTGCTCGTGGGCCCTCCGGGCACGGGTAAGACCCTGCTTGCGAAAGCCGTGGCAGGGGAGGCCGACGTGCCGTTCTTCAGCATCAGTGGCTCCGACTTCGTGGAGATGTTCGTGGGCGTGGGTGCAAGCCGCGTGCGCGACCTCTTCGCCCAGGCCAAGGAGAAGGCCCCGTGTATCGTCTTCATCGACGAAATCGACGCCGTGGGCCGTGCCCGTGGCAAGAATGTCGGCTTCTCGTCGAACGACGAGCGCGAGAATACGCTCAACCAGCTTCTCACCGAGATGGACGGTTTTGGCTCCAACAGCGGCGTGATCGTGCTCGCCGCGACCAACCGCGCCGACATCCTCGACAAGGCGCTCATGCGCGCCGGGCGCTTTGACCGCCAGATCCAGGTCACGCTCCCGGACCTGAACGAGCGTAAGGAAATCTTCCAGGTCCACCTCAAGCCGCTCAAACTGGCCCCGGACTTCGACCTGGAGCTCATTGCCAAGAATACGCCGGGCTTCTCCGGTGCAGACATCGCCAATGTCTGCAACGAGGCTGCCCTGACGGCCGCACGCCGCGGCAAATCCGATATCAATAATCAGGACTTCTCCGATGCGGTGGACCGCGTGGTCGGCGGCATCGAGCGCAAGAAGACTATTATGTCCCCGGAGGAGAAGCGCATCACGGCCTTCCACGAGGCGGGACACGCCGTTGCCGGTTGGCTGCTGCCGGGTTGCGACCCCGTGCTGAAGGTCTCCATCATCCCGCGCGGACAGGCCCTGGGCATCACCTGGATGCTTCCGGACGAGAAAGTGACCCTCTCCAAGTCCGATATGATGGACAATATGTGCAGCCTGGTGGCCGGTCGCGTGGCCGAAGAAATGGTCAACAATGGGGTGCCGTGCACCGGTGCGCTGAGCGACTTCGAGCGCATGACCAAGATCGCCTACGCGATGGTGAGCTACTACGGTATGAGCAAGAAGGTCGGCAATATCTCCTTCTACGACCCGCAGGGTGGCTATGAGTTCACCAAGCCCTATAGCGAGAAGACGGCCGAACTGATTGACTCCGAGGTCAAAGCCATCGTGGACGAAGTCACGGCCAAGACCCGCCAGATCCTGACAGACAACTGGGACGGCCTGACCAAGTTGGCCGAGCTGCTGATCGAGAAGGAGGTCATCATGGCCGATGATATCGAAGCGCTCTTCGGTCCCAAGGCCGGTACGCACGGCGAGGATCGTCTCCGCAAGGAGGAGAAAAATAGTCATTCCGGGCTTGATCCGGAATCTCCTGCCGTATGAAAGAGTTCTGGATCCGCACACTGACCGGAATCCTGTTTCTGGTCATCATGGTCTTCGGTATTATCTGGGACCGGGCCATCTTTACTTGCCTGTTCAGTATCATCCTGACCGTGGCGCTGGAGGAATTCTATAAAATGGCGCTCGGAACGCGTTTCCGCTTCCAGCAGCGGCTGGGCGTGGTTACGGGTATAACGGCTTTTTTGCTGGTCGGAGTATACTGCTTCTACGGAAACGTGGATCTTCGCTGGCTGACACTTATCTTAATCCCGCTGCTGCTGATCCCCGTCAGCTGCTTGTTCCTACCGTCCCGCGAGGGCTTGGGCGACCTTGGCTACATCTACGCCGGCCTGCTCTATATTGCCCTTCCGATTAGCCTTTCTCCGCTCCTGATGATGGACGGGGAAGTGTATGACGGCTGGTTCCTGCTCTCGTTGTTTATTATGATCTGGTGCTCCGACGTGGGCGCCTACTGCGTCGGCACGGCCTTCGGGCAGAAACCCAATTCGCGCAAGCTGGCGCCGAGCATTTCTCCGAAGAAGTCCTGGTGGGGCTTCTGGGGCGGGCTCTTCTTCTGCGTCGCTGCGGGTGTCGGGCTGCACTACCTGACCTGGCTGCCGTTCCCGCTCATTCATTGCATCGTGCTGGGCCTCATCGTAGGCGCGGGCGGCGTGTGCGGCGACCTGTTTGAATCCATCTGGAAGCGCCATTTCGGCGTCAAGGATTCCGGCAACTGCATCCCCGGCCACGGCGGCATGCTGGACCGCTTCGACAGCTCTCTGGTGGCCATCCCGATGGCTTGTGTATATCTGTCAATATTTGGCCTTTTATGAAAATAGACCGCAATTCATACGGCACGCTGGCCCTTGTTTACCTGGTCTGCATCGCGATTGCCGTCGCCGTTGTCCTCTTTGTCCCGCAGCACTGGATCCGTGGCGCCGTGATCGCGGCGATGGTCTGGGTCTGCGTGTGGCAGACGGCGTTCTTCCGCGTTCCGAAGCGCAAGCACACGGCCGGGCCGCAGGAAGTGACGTCCGTGGCAGACGGCAAGGTGGTGATCCTGGAGAAGGTTTACGAGCCGGAGTTCCTCAAGTGCGACTGCATCCAGCTCTCGGTGTATATGAATTTCTTCGACGTACACGCCAATTTCTGGCCGGCCAGCGGGGAAGTGAAGTACTACCGCTACTATCCCGGCGAGCATTTCCTGGCGTTCAAGCCGAAGGCGTCCGAGGAGAATGAGCACACTTGCGTGGGGATGCGCCTCGCTGGCGGGCAGAAGATCCTGTTCAAGCAGCTTGCGGGCGGCTTTGCCCGGCGCATTGTCTGTCACGCGCAGGAGGGAACGACGGTGGATGGCGGCACGCAGTGCGGCATCATCAAGTTCGGCTCGCGTATCGACATGTACCTGCCGCTGGACGCGAAGATTCGGGTGAAGGTAGGGGATTTAGTTCGCGCGTGCGAGACGGTCCTAGCTGAGCTATGACCGTCTCATCGCCGGCAAGCCGGCGAGTTAATGACGGGGGGCGTTCCCCCCGAAACCCCCTGCGTCGCTACGCTCCGAACCACGTAGAACCAAATCGAGCTCTGTCCGGAGCTGTTCTGCGTTTTTGAAAAGAATTCCTTTGATGCCGACGGCCTCGGCGCCGGCCACGTTGGCCGGGTTGTCGTCAACGAACACACATTCCTCGGCTTTCAGCCCGTAACGGTCCAGCAGAAGCCGGTACAGGCGTGCATCGGGCTTGAGAATCTTCTCGGCACCGGACACGACGAAGCCGTCCAGCAGGTCGAAAACCGGGTAGTCGTGGCGCACCAGCGGGAAGGTCTCGGCGGACCAGTTGGTGATGCCCCAGACGCCGTAGCCGCGCTCTTTGTATTCACGCACGAGCGCTTCCATGCCCGGAATCGGGCCGCCCATCATATCGACCCAGTGGTCGAAATACATGCGGATCTCCTTCTCCCATTTGGGGTAGAGGGCCACGCGCTCTTCCGTGATCTCGGAGATCGGGCGGCCTGCGTCGCACTGCGCGTTCCACGCGTAGGGACATATTTCCGTCAGGAACCACTCAGCCTTGGCCGGGTCCCCAAAATAAGGATCATAGAGGTAATGCGGATTCCAGTCTACCAGGACGGCGCCAAAGTCGAAAATGATGTTATTCAACATGCTTGGCACCCTTGGTGGTGATCAGGACGACGCCGTTGCCGCCGCGTGCACCGTAAATGGAAGCGGATGCATCCTTGAGGACCTCGACGGACTCAACCTCGTTGGGGTTGACGTGGTTAAGATCGGGGACCTCGATTCCATCCACCATCAGCAACGGCTCTCCGAAGCTGTTCAGCGGGCCCGTCTCGCGGATGCGGATCTTATCGCCGACCACCGTGACGCCCGGGATTCTGCCTTCCAGGTATTCGTACATATTGGCGTACGTTACCGTGGTCTTGTCCGACTTCAGCTGGCCCACGGCAGTGGTCAGGGCATCCTTGGAGGTGCTGCCGTAGCCGACGTTGACCATATCGTCCGTCTTCTCGTAAACGCGTACCTGACGCGTGGAGGAGCAGGAAACTGCGCAAAGCGTGAGCGCGATGAGAATAAATGCGTGTTTCATCTTGGTTCCAGTTTAACGTGTCAAATATAAGGATTATTATTTCGGACAACAAATTATATGCCTTTTTGCACCTCGCACTTGCAAGTACAGGATTTTTGCGTATCTTTGCATTCCCATTGGTGCGTTGGCCGAGTGGCTAGGCGCAGGTCTGCAAAACCTGTCACAGTGGTTCGATTCCGCTACGCACCTCTAAATCAAATTCTTCGATTCGCCGGCTTCTGCCGGCGAATTTTTTTATTAAAAGCCTCCATTTACACTTGCTAAATTAGCCGAAATATACTAATTTCGTACCCCAAATTTAAGTTAGTTAGTAGTTATGGAAGAAACAACAAAGTTGTTGTATGAGACTCCGGCAACGATAGTCGTTGAGTTGTCGACAGATAGTTTTATCCTTCAAGCCAGTGGCGGGGAGTATCCCGGATGGAATGAACAAAATATTTAATCTGGCGGAAGTTATGAAGAAAACCTTATTCTTTCTGTGCTTGTCGGTAACTGTGGGACTTCTGTCCTGCACCAAGGAAATGACGCCGCGGGAGGAGCCTTCCGCCGGTGTCCCAATGAACTTCGAGATCAGCGTTGCCGAGACCAAGGCTGCCAAGACCGCCTGGGAGGAAAACGATGTCATCTATGTGTTCTTCAAGGGTCTGGAGAGTAAATACCTTGTGATGACGCGTTCCAGCAATAGCTGGACCTGCACTTCCGGTGGCGATGCGCTACTGGACACGGATTTCAGCGCCCTGAGTGATAAGACCCTCACGGCAGTGCATTTCCCGGTGGCCGTAGATGTGAACTATGCCGCCGGTAAGTTCAGCTTCACCAAGAACGGGGCCCCGGTTTACAATTATTATCTCTCTCAGTCGGACAAGGCTTACACGGTGAACGGAACGACGGTCTCTGCCGTGTTGTCGATGCAAAAGCCCGCAGACTTCGTTCAGCTCCTTATTCCAATCGCTTCCGTAGAGGATGTGGCTAAATACGTTTTAACCTGTCCTCAAATTAAGCCAGTTGCTTGCAATAGCGTAAATACGGATGGTAGCATCAACGAAGTTAATCTGGAAGCGGGGGCCGGGTTAAACGGTTTCGGATACTCCGCTACTGGTGTCTTCGCCGGCCGGCTTGTCAATCCTTCTGCAGAGTCCTATGCGTTCACACTCACCTACAATGATGAGGCGATTTATTCCCTGACTCGAGCCAATGCGCTCACAGCAGGAAAAGCGTATAACTTCCCGACGTTAACCGATACAAAATGGACCAGCACTTCTCCCGCTCAGACGATGCAAAAACTCCGTGAGGACTTGGTTGAATTTGCACCGGACGTGCCCAGTAACAGTTACGGAGAAGTGAAATCATACCAGTATCTTTCAAATACCGCGGGACGCGAAAAAAAAGTGAGAGTATTGTTGCCTCCCAATTACGACACCAACAAGAAGTATCCGGTATTATTCGTTCTGCATGGTATTTTTGGCGACGAGAATTCTATGCTTGATGACGGATATGGTGTGAAGAAAATGATCGCCAATGCCATTTCTGAAGGTAAGACCAAAGACATGATTGTCATCTTCCCTCAGATGTACACCAGTCCGGCTGGAGATCAACCCGGAGGTTTTTCCTTCGATCAGCAGACCATGAGATATTATGACAAGTTTGAGGACGATCTTCTTAAAGACTTGCTGCCCTGGGCAAAACAACAGTTCTCGATTGCCGAAGGACGCAGGAATACGGCTATCACAGGCTTCTCATTGGGAGGACGTGAGGCCTTGTATATCGGGACTCAACATACGGATGTGTTTGGATTCGTTGGGGCGGCTTGCCCGGCTCCTGGTATTTTACCAACCACGGATCAATTCATGACTCACGAAGGTACGATTAAGAACGCTGCGGATTTTCGCTTGAAAGAAGGAAACCCTAAGCCATATATTCTTCTTATCTCCGGTGGGACCAATGACGGAACAGTCGGTGTTTATCCTAAGGGGTATCATACAACCCTGGAATTAAACAATGTGGATCATGTATGGCACTCCGTCTCAGGTACGGGTCACGACGGTAGTACCGTTCAACCTCACCTCTACAACTTCATGCGTCACATTTTCAATGTAGAAGGCTGAGCTGCTCGAACAGATAGGGGATGTGCGCATAAGTGTCATCTCTGAGGCCCAGCCGGACCATGATCAGATGTTTGTACGGGTTCACGTAAAGGACCTGCCCCCGGATTCCCAGTGCATAATAGCCTGGGAATCCGGGGGCTTTCTCTCTACGAATAAAGAAAAATGGTTCCGGCCACATCATCTGAAGCCGGGGCCACTCATTTGAGAGAGCAGCGTCTATCCCGCCATATCCTCGCTGGTTATCATCTCGCCGGTCGCGGTGTTCACGTAGTGCCTGGCTATTTCTTGGCTACTTTTTTTGTTTTTATTCCGCTGATTCTTACATTTGTGACAAAACTAGTAGTCATGAAAGGTTCAATTTGGGCGGCAGCGGCCTTATGCTGTATTGCAGCGGCGAGTTTGCTGCTTACTTCCTGCGAAAAGTATGGCATTTTAACCTACGGCAACGCCGTCGTCAGCATCAACACTGCGTCCCTCTACGAAGATTTGGGCGTTGTCGACGCGGTGGCCGAGAAGCTGGATCAGGGTGGTTATGTGGTGACCGACTCCGTGCTGTTTTATGACCAGCAAGGTCAGCTCGTGGCCAGGCGGGGGATTGAAGCCACTAGCCTGCACGACGTAAATATCATTCTCAGGGACCTCCCGAAAGGCACATATACCGTGGTGGCCTGGCAGACGACCAGCAGGGGAATTGAACCCTGGTGGTCGTTGATCGATGCCGACCAGCTTTCCACAGCCCGCATCGTACAAACCTATCCGTCGACAAGCGGTTTCATGGATGCTGTCGGTCTGTACACCTCGTCCGTCACCATTGGAAGCGAGGCTGCCGTCATTCAGGCAGAAATGGAGGCGATGGGCAGTGTCGTCGATATCAGCGTGGACGGCCTTACGCCGGAGTGCGAGTATGAAGGTGCGAGTTTGGTGATTTGGAGTGAGGCATTCCGCGTGGATGGTTTTTATCTCAATCCCGCCCGCAGCGGGGAAGACCGGTGGGTTCTCTCCGACAAAAAAATTGAAAGCGACCTTTCCTTTGGAATGATTTCATCCTCCATGCCCAGCAGAACGGACTTCACCCTCAGTCACGGTGAGAAAAAACGCGTTAGTTTATACGGTTACGATAAGACTACCTATGAGCGCAAGTTAATTATCAGTGCCGACATCGCCTTGAGTCCGGGCACCCATCCCGCCTTCTATTTCGATCTCAGGAGAATCAGCTACCAGCCTCCCTATACCGGCCCGGCGGCGGGATTCGCCGAATGGAAGGCAAATCGTGACGCCGGTTATCTTGTTTCCGACCCTTGCGTCGACTGGGGAACAGACCATCAGACGATTCGAAACCGTGTTGAAAGCATGATGTGGTGGAGGCGCTGCAACAAAGATCTGGAACAGGATGAGTATGGCTGGCTTCGGTACTATAGCGTCGCAAATAAACTCTATGAGGTGTATTATTTCGCCGAAGAGAGCGGAAAAGACCTGTTCCGTGTTTTTGTGTTCACCTCCGACGAAACAGTGCCGCTTGAGGTGGCCGTGACGCACGTGGCCTTGCAGGGCTATGAATTCAAAGGTTTGTTGCCCCATCCTGGGGAGCAGCAGCTGGGCAAGTGTTATGTCTTCCTTTCTGTTGATGAAAAAACGGAAGTCCAGATTCTCGAACGCGGCGCAGGGGGCTGGCAGATTATTTATATGCCTACTGAGCCCGAGGACTTGCCCAATATCATTCCCGCCGTTGGTTAGGGTAGCTGATAGGAATTGGTATAATAATTGCTATCTTTGCACCCCGGAGCGTACAAAATCCAATTTTTTTGTATGAAAAAAATTATTCTTTTGGCAGTTGCCGGCATGATGGCCGGTGCAATGTTTGCTTCTGCGCAGTTCCCCCCGATGGGTGGTATGCAGATGCCGGAGGGCATGGAGATGCCCAAGATCCTCACCCCCGAGGAGAAGACGGCCGACATGGCGCAGAAGTATGATCTTACCGAGGAGCAGCAGACCGCTCTGCTCGCTCTGAATCAGAAGTATGACGGCAAGCTTGAGTTCCGTATGAACCAGGAAGAAGGCGAGCGCCCGGACATCCGCAAGATGTCCGACGAGGAGCGTCAGGCCTACTTCAACAAGATGATGGAGCAGATGGGCGATATGCAGCAGAAACAGGCTGAGATCGAGAAGAACCAGAAGGCATACGAAGAGGAACTCAAGAACATCTTTGACAAGAAGCAGCTTCGCAAGTACCGCACCGATCTGCGTCGTGCCGAGGCTGAGCGCCAGGCTGCCATGCAGCGCGGGATGGGCGGCATGGGATTCCCTGGTGGCGGTTTCCCTGGCGGCGGTTTCCCGGGTGGTGGTTTCCCCGGCGGATTCTGATAAAACTGAAAACGGAGCCTGTGCGGCTCCGTTTTATTATTCCCACCAGGCTGGGCGGTCGTACGTGAATGCTTCTCGTTCGGCCGCCCAGGCTGCGTCTGTGAAGACGCTGTCGGCGCGGTCGGTGTAGAGCGTTCCGTCCAGGTGGTCGCATTCGTGCTGGAAAATGATGGCGGTGAAACCATCAATCCATTCGGCGACGTGCGTCCCCTCCGGGGTGCGGTACGTAACGTGGACGCGGGTGTGGCGGGGGACCATGCCGCTCTGTCCCGGCAGGGACAGGCAGCCTTCCTGGCCGACGGTGATCTCCCCGGCGAGACTGTCAATCTGGATATTGATATAAGGCTCGAACGGCTCTCCGGCCAGGTCCAGGCGCTGCAGGCAGACGATGCGTCGGTTGATGCCGACCTGCGGGGCGGCGATCCCTACGCCTCCCTGGGACGGGTCGTTGACCGTGGCGAGCATCTTGGCGATGAGCGTCTGCAGCTCCGGGGTGCCGAAGGCGCGCTCGGGGATGTCGCGCGAACTCGCGCGCAGGAAGACGCTGTCCTCGGGCATGACCGTGACATACATTACGGAGTCGGACTGGGTGATGACTTTCCGTTCCCAGGCGGTCCAGGGATCGCGCTGGCAGGACAGGGCGCACAGCAGCAGGGCCACACTGCAAATAATAAGACAGGTTCTTTTCATATTGCAAAAATAAATAAAACTGTCGTCATTCGCCGACTTGATCGGCGAATCTTGGAAATTCACGGACAAATCCGTAGCTTTGTGAAAAACCAATTTGCCACATTTCATGAAAGATTTTAACTACTACGCTCCGACACAGGTGGTGTTCGGTGAGCATTCCGAAGAAAAGGTTGCCGACCTGGTCAAGAAATACGGTGGACATAAGGTGCTGGTCCACTACGGCGGCAAAAGTGCCGCAAAGTCCGGCTTGCTGGATAAAATCGTCACGTTGCTGAAAGAGGGTGGACTGGAAGTCTTCCAGCTGGGCGGTGTCGTGCCCAACCCGCGCCTGTCCAAGGTACACGAGGGCATCGCCCTGTGTCGCCGGGAAGGCATCGACTTTCTGTTGGCTGTGGGCGGTGGTAGCGTCATCGATTCCGCGAAAGCGATTGCTTATGGCGTGCCGTACGACGGGGAAGTGTGGGACTTTTACGCCGGACGGGCAGAAGCCACGGAGTGCCTTCCCGTCGCGAGTGTGCTGACCATCCCGGCCGCCGGCAGTGAGATGAGCGAAGCGAGCGTCATTACCAACGAGGACGGCGACATCAAGGTGGGTTATTCCAACGATATCTCCCGTCCGAAATTCGCCATCATGAACCCGCGCCGTACCTTTACCCTGCCGCCGTACCAGACGGCTGCCGGCGTCACGGACATGATGATGCACACGATGGAGCGCTATTTCACGCACGATACCGACATGACCTTCACGGATGCCCTGGCGGAAGCTGTGCTGCGCACGATGAAGGAGTGCGTTTTCGCGGTCCTGAAGGATCCGGAGGACTATCGTAACCGCGCCCAGATCATGTGGGGCGGCAGCATCGCGCACAACGGCCTGACCGGCTGCGGTGTGCAGGACGACTGGGCCACGCACGACCTGGAGCATGAGCTGAGTGCGATGTTCGACGTCACGCACGGCGCCGGCCTGGCGGCTGTCTGGCCGAGTTGGGCGCGCTACGTCATGCATGAGGATATCCAGCGCTTCGTGCAGTTTGCCGTGAATGTCTGGGATGTCCCCAACGACTACAATGACCCCGAAAGGACGGCGCTCAAGGGCATCGAGGCCGTGGAACGCTTCTATCATGCCATCGGCATGCCCACGCGGATCCGCGAACTGCTCGGTCGCGACATCACGGACGCGGAAATCAAGGAAATGGCCCGCAAATGCAGCCATGACGGCACGCACACGGTCGGCGCATTCAAGAAGCTCGCCCGCGAGGACATGGAAGCCATCTATAACCTGGCCCGTGCATGAAAAAGAAGGCCTTATTCATCGGCGGCACCGGCACGATCAGTACCGGAATCACCCGGCTGCTTGCCCAGAATGACGCGTGGGAACTCATCCTGCTGAACCGCGGCACGCGTGGCGAAGCAGTGCCCGACGGCGTGAAGCTTATTCAGGCGGATATCACGGATGAGCAGGCCGTGGCGGCGAAACTCTCCGGCACGCAGTGGGACTGCATTTGCGACTTTATCGGCTTCGTGCCGGCACAGGTGGAACGCGACTGGAGACTATTCCGCGACAAGACGAAGCAGTATATGTACATCAGCTCGGCTTCCGCCTACCAGAAGCCGGCCGTCAATCCTTTCATCACGGAAAGTACGCCGCTTGCCAATCCGCATTGGCAGTACTCTCGCGACAAGATCGCAAGCGAGGAGTTCCTGCTGGAGAAATTCCGCACGGAAGGCTATCCGATTACGATTATCCGGCCCAGCCATACCTACGACGAGCGGCGCGTACCGCTGGCCGTACATGGGAAAATGGGCTCCTGGCAGGTCCTGAAGCGGATGCTTGATGGCAAACCGGTCATCTTGCACGGCGACGGCACCTCGCAGTGGACGCTTACGCACAATTCCGACTTCGCCAAGGGCTTCATCGGCCTGATGGGCAATCCGCATGCCATCGGCAATGCTTTCCAGATCACCTCGGACGAGACGCTGACCTGGCGGCAGATCTATGAGATCATCGCCGATGTGCTGGGCGTGAAGGCGAAGATGTATTTCGTGCCGTCAGATTTCCTGGATGCCGTCGGCAAGCCGACCTACGACTTCGAGGGAGAGTTGCTGGGGGACAAGGCCTGGTGCGTGCTCTTCGACAACCAGAAAGTAAAGCGTGCCGTGCCGGACTTCCACTGTACGACCCGCTTCGACCAGGGCGTCCGGAATACGATTGAGAACATCCTCAGACATCCAGAACTCCAAGTCCCCGACCCTGAGTTCGATGCTTGGTGCGACCGTGTCATTGCCGCGATGGAAACCGCAAAGAAATCCCTGCTTGAATAGTTGTCATCCTGATCCGCATGCCGGGCTTGACCCGGAATCTCATTTTATTGACTTTTCGGTTTTTGTTTGTTAAATTTGTGTCTTAAACAAGACATCAAAAAATGCGAAAATATACTTCTGCCGCTAGAATGCCTTTTTGGAAATGGTTCCTCTGCCTGCTGGGCGGAATGATTATCTTTCTGATTCTGTATTCTTTTGCTTCGATTGGCGTGAACGCCATACCCATTGCATGGGTGCAGCTGCCGGCGGCATTCGCAGCCGGTTTGCTGGGCTTGTTCTTTTATGCGATTTGGACGAATCTGACGGAACGCCGGCCCATCTCGGAACTCTCCCTGGACCGTATGGGCAAAGACCTGCTGAAGGGCCTTCTGGTGGGAGTCGGTTATTTTGGCGTTGTTGTCGGCGTGATGGCCTTGAAGGACTGTTATTCCATTACTGGGGCGCAGTTCAACTGGTTCCCGCAGTTGGCTTCCTTCCTGTTCTTCTTCCTGGTTGCCGTTTTCGAGGAAATTATCTTCCGGGGCGTGCTCTTCCGCATGATTGACGATCGCTGGAATACGGCTGTCGCGCTGATCATCTCCTCTTTGGTCTTTGGCGCGATGCATCTGTTCAACCCGGGCGCTACGCTCTGGAGCGCCGTGGCGATTGCCATTGAGGCTGGCCTGGTGATGGGCGCAGCTTACAAATGCTCCGGTACACTTTGGATGCCGATCGGCATTCACTGGGCCTGGAACTACGTGCAGGGCAATGTCCTGGGCTTTGCCGTGTCCGGCACTCCCGTTCACGATAAAGTCTTTACGGCGATCATTTCCGGTCCGGACTGGATGACCGGCGGCATTTTCGGTGCCGAGGCCTCCGTTCCGGCCGTCGGAGTCGGTTTCTTGTTGGCCATCATTTTGCTGGCCAGCTGTAAGCGTGCACGCCGATGAGCGAGAAATCAGAGAAATATGCCCTGCTGTACAAGCAAATTGCCAGCCTGACGGAAGGGGAGTCCAATCGGACCGCCAACTTGGCCAATACGGCTGCCGCCATCCACGAAGCTTTCGGCTTCTGGTGGACGGGATTCTACCTTGTTGATGATAAACAGCTGGTCCTTGGCCCTTTCCAGGGCCCCGTCGCCTGCACGCGCATTCCTTTCGGGCGCGGCGTCTGCGGCACGGCCTGGCAGCGCAGGGAGACGGTCATCGTGCCGGATGTGGAAGAATTTCCGGGCCACATTGCCTGCAGCAGCGCGTCGCGCAGCGAAATTGTCGTGCCGCTGTTCCGGGATGAAGAAGTGATCGGCGTTCTGGATATTGACAGCCGGGAACTGGCAACTTTCGATGCGGAAGATGCCGCCGGGCTGGAAGCGATTGCCGCGCTGCTGGCGAAGTCCTGATGGTAACGGAGTCACCGCTTATTTGAGACGCAGACCGCGCTCGGCCAGCGTGACGGCCTCTACGAGCGTGTCATCATCCTTGGCGAGCACCACCAGAATCACAAGAACGCCCTTCTTGAGCTCGATGCACATCATCCGCATCGGGGAGTCGTCCTCTGCGATGGCCTCGAAACCATAGGCTTTCTTGCCGTTGAACGGCCATTCGACGATGGGATCGAAATCCTGATCTTCTTCGTCGAAGCCCACGGTGTCGGCATAGTTGGCCAGTGCCTGGTCAGCCGCGGTGGTGTCTTCCGGCATCGGGCCCACGTAAGCGTCGATCAGCGCTTCGTCGGTCTGCTGCTTGTCGTTGGGAAGGTGGCAGGAGAGGTGGGTGATTTCGACGCCGGATTCGTCGATGTAGCTGTCCAAGTCGGAGACCCAGCCCTGCGGGAGTTTGATAGAAATGTCGTATGCCATGGCGCGTTGGTTTTTTGCAAAGATACGAAATTATGCTTTCTTTTTACGGACGACGCCTACATAAATCAGCAGGACGATATTCATCATCAGGGAGTAGAGGATGGCCGGAATGGCCATCTGCTCGTTGGCGAAGATGAAGGGGCTGGAGGCCACGGCGATGGCCTGCGCGGCATTCTGCATACCTACTTCGATGACGATGGTGCGGCGCTGCTGGCCTCCTAGGTGGAAGAGACGAGACATACCGGCGGCGGCGCCTGCGGAGAGCAGGATCAGCAGCGTGACGCAGAGCCCGAGCGTGGCCATGTTGGCGAAAATCGTCTTGTAGTGCTGGAGGAAGAAAACGGTGATCAGCACCATCAGGGCAGGGAAGGCGGCCTTGGACAAGACGCGGTCGATGGCCGCCGCGGTCTTCGGCCACCATGCTTTGACGCCGATGCCGACGAGTACGGGCAGCAGCATCAGCAAGAGGTTCTGCTTGAGCAGATTCGCCACCGGCAGCGTGATGCCGACGGCCTCGCCGACCGTCTGGGTGCTCCAGGCCATGATCATCGGCACGGTAATGAGCGTGATCAGGCTGCTGCAGGCCGTCAGGGTGACGGAAAGGGCTACATCGCCGCCGGCGAGCTTGGAGAAGACGTTGGATGAACTGCCGCCCGGACAACAGGCAATCAGGATGAGCCCCAGGAAGAAAACAGGGGCCAGCTGGAAGAGGGAACCAATGCCCCAGGCAATCAGCGGCAGCAGTACAATCTGCCCGAACAGGGCCAGCAGCACCGCCTTGGGGGCCTTGATCACGCGGGCGAAATCCCGGAGCTGCAGGCAAAGGCCCAGGTCGAACATCAGTACCGTCAGAATCGGCAGGACAATCCAGATCGTATTCATTGTTTATTTTTATTGATTGCGTCTTGATACATTTTTATGAGGGCGGCTGCGGACTTGGCGATGTCGTACTTCGCCATCGAGGCAGCGTATTTTTTGCCCATTTCCCAGCGCTCTTTGGGGTGGGCGAGCCACCAGTCCATGCGGCCGGCCAGCATCTGGGCGTCTCCTTCCGGGAAAACGCTGCGCGCATCCAGGGCAAACTGGGACGTGCCCGTATGCCAACCCGCTGCGATGATCGGAACGGCACCCTGCTGGATGGCTTCCATGATGGAAAGGCCTTCTACTTCCACGGTGGCGCAATGGATGCACAGGTCCGCTTCCGCGGCAAGGGTACGCAACTCGTCGCGGGTGTGGAAGGAAAACTCCGGCTTATAGCGCACCACACGGTCTTCGTACAGTTTCTTCGCCATACGCTTATACTCTTTTTCCATCGGCCCCTGGCCCGCGAAATGAAGCTGGATGCGGTGGGAAAAAGAGGAGTGGCGGATGGCCTCGAGCAGTGTCGGCTGGTCTTTCTCGACGGAGAGACGGCCGATGTAAACGACTTTCAGCGGCCGGAGCGGGTCGAGGTAGTCTGCCGGCGGATCGACCGGCCGGATGCAGGCCTCCGGAACCAGTCCATTGGAAATGATCCGCAGCTCTGATTTGAAATGATGGCGTTCCAGGCGCTCTTGGACATTCTGCGTGGGACACTGCAGATGTGAGCAATGGTCGAAGACGTAATCCCGTTCGCGGCGAAGCAGCCAGCGGTTGATTTCTTTCTTGTCTCCCATGCCCAGCGAACAGAAGATGTTCTCCGGATGGAGGTGATATGTGCCCACGATGGGCTTGCCGAGTCGCTTGGCTATCTTTATCGTCTTGTACTCAAGGACAAATGGCTCTTCCAGATGGATGACGTCTGCCCAGCGGACGGCTTCTTCGATGATGCACTTGTCGCTGGATGCGAACTGGTAGCCGTGGGCTTCGATGAGGCCCTGAAAGAAGGGGAAATAGAACTTTTTCAGCAGAAATTCAGGTTGCGGGCCGGAGCCTGTTGGATTCGGTCCGGAAAGGACCCGGACATCTTCGCCGGCGTCTTTAAGTGCCTGAACCGTACGCCGGGCGGAAGCAGAAAGCCCGTTACCCGTTGCGTAGTAATTATTTAAAACAAAAAGTATCTTCATGGTCGTTTAAATTGGCCGCAAAGATACTAAAAATAACGGATTGAAAGCAATGGAGCCGGCGATTAACTGAGTTTATTTTTGCCGGGTTTGTAGCTGTGCAAAAAGTCCTCGAGGCGTAGCTCGCTGGGGCGTGAGCCGCGGGCCACGGGGTCCATCGGCGTGCCGACGGGCTCGCCGGTCAGCTCGTCCTCGGGCGGGCCAAGAATCTCGTCGATGAGGCCGAAGGCCTCTTCCAGCAAGTCCAGGGCATGTTCGGCCTGGGCGCGCTGCTCACCGTCCTTGATTTCGTGAAGATTCTCCCGCAAGGGAATGCGGGCGTCGATCTCGCTCACGCCGCGCTCCACCTCCAGGGCCACGTCCTCCACGGCGTAGAGGACCTCCTTGATCTGGTTCAGACGCTTGATGCTTTCCTGAAGCTTCTTGATATCGTCGGTATATCCTTTTTTCATAATTGAGATTCCGGGTCAAGCCCGGAACGACTACAATGGGTTATTCCATCAATTTTTTGTATTTGAAGCGCTTGGGCTCCGTCTCGCCGAGTCGGGCCTTGCGGTTCTCCTCGTATTCGGAGTAGCTTCCTTCGAAGAAATACACCACGCCGTCGCCCTCGAAGGCGAGGATGTGCGTGGCGATACGGTCCAGGAACCAGCGGTCGTGGCTGACCACCACGGCGCAGCCCGCGAAGCCGTCGAGACCTTCCTCGAGGGCGCGGATCGTGTTGACATCCACGTCGTTGGTCGGTTCATCGAGCAGGAGGACATTGCCTTCGTCCTTGAGCGTCAGCGCCAGATGCAGGCGGTTGCGCTCGCCGCCGGAGAGCACGCCGCAGAGCTTCTCCTGGTCAGCGCCGGAGAAGTTGAAGCGCGACACCCAGGAGCGCGCGTTGATGTCTTTGCCGCCCAGACGCACCCATTCGGAGTTGCCGGCGATGGTCTCATAGACCGTCTTGTCCGGGTCGATGCTCTTGTGCTGCTGGTCCACGTAGGCAATTTTGGCCGTCTCGCCGATCTCGATGGAGCCGCTGTCGGGCTGCTCGATGCCCATGATCAGGCGGAAGAGGGTGGTCTTGCCGGCGCCGTTCGGGCCGATCACACCCACGATGCCTGCGGGCGGGAGAACGAACGACAGATGCTCGAAGAGCAGCTTGTCGCCGTAAGCCTTGCTGACGTCGTGGAATTCGATGACCTTGTTGCCCAGATGCGGGCCGTTGGGGATATAGATTTCGAGGCGTGCCTCTTTCTCTTTCGCGTCGGCGGAAGCCAGCTTCTCGTATGCGCCCAGACGGGCTTTCTGCTTGGCCTGACGGGCTTTGGGGGCCATCCGGACCCACTCGAGTTCCCGCTCAAGAGTCTTGCGTCGCTTGCTTTCCTGCTTTTCCTCCTGCGCGAGCCGGAGGCTCTTCTGCTCCAGCCAGGAGGAATAGTTCCCCTTCCAGGGAATGCCCTCGCCGCGGTCCAGCTCGAGGATCCAGCCGGCCACGTTGTCGAGGAAGTAACGGTCGTGCGTGACGGCGATGACCGTGCCCTTGTATTGCTGCAGATGGGCTTCCAGCCACTGGATGGACTCCGTGTCGAGGTGGTTGGTCGGCTCGTCGAGCAGCAGCACGTCCGGGGCCTGCAGCAGCAGGCGGCAGAGGGCCACGCGGCGGCGTTCACCGCCGGACAGTGTGGCGATCTTCGCGTCGGACGGCGGGCACTGCAGGGCGTCCATCGCCCGTTCCAGCTTGGAATCGATCTCCCAGCCGTCGTGGTGCTCGATGAGCTCCGTCAGTTCGCCCTGGCGCTCGATCAGCTTGTTCATCTGATCGTCGTCCATCGGCTCGCAGAACTTCATGCCGATTTCGTTGTACTCGGCGAGCAGGTCCATGACCTCTTGGACACCCTCCTGGACTACTTCCAGCACGGTCTTGTCCGGATCCATCTGTGGCTCCTGCTCCAGGTAGCCGACGCTGTAGCCGGGGGCCCAGACCACCTCGCCCTTGTAGGATTTCTCCACACCGGCGATGATCTTGAGCAGGGTCGATTTACCGGAACCGTTCAGACCGATGATGCCGATCTTGGCGCCGTAGAAGAAGGACAGGTAGATATCCTTGAGGATGACCTTATTATTGTGGGGGAGGACCTTGCCGACCCCGTTCATGGAGAAAATAATCTTTTCGTCTGCCATAAGTCGTTATTTGCGGGCTTTGGTGAATTTCCAGCGGTAGAAGAGCACGAGGCTGAGTGCGATCGTGACGGCGCCGATCCAGCGGTGCCAACCCATCGGGAGGTTGAAGCCGATTTGGGCAATGCTGATATAGGTGACGCTGACGGCTGTCATCAGGCAGGCCGGCAGCAGGGTCATCAAGTAGTATGCGCCCTTGCGCTCGCGCACAAGGAACACGGTGATCGCCCAGAGGGTGAAGACGGCGAGCGTCTGGTTGGCCCAGCCGAAATAGCGCCAGATGACGTTGAATCCGTCCTCGTTGGCGATGTTGAACCAGAGCATCAGCGCTGCCACGGCGAAGAGCGGGACGCTGATGGCGAGGCGCTTGGCGATGGGTTTCTGGTCGAATTTCAGGAAATCGGCAATGATGAGGCGCGCGCTGCGCAGGGCCGTGTCGCCGCTCGTAATCGGCGCAGCGACCACGCCGCACAAGGCGAGGATGCTGCCGGCGATGCCCAGCCAGCTGCGGGAGACCTTGGTCACCACGGTCGGGGCTGCATCCGCGAAAGTGCCGCCCACTTCAGCGGCACCGCCGCCGAAGAAGAAATAGGAAGAGATAGCGGCCCAGATCAGGGCCACGAGACCTTCCGTGATCATGGAGCCGTAGAACACCGGACGTCCCAGCTTCTCATTCTTCAGGCAGCGCGCCATCAGTGGACTCTGCGTTGCGTGGAAGCCGCTGATGGCCCCGCAGGCGATGGTCACGAACATATACGGCCAGATGGGCTGGCCCTTGCCGCCCCAGGTCTGGGTGCGGTTCTGCAGGCCGTTCCAGAGCTCCGGGATCTGCGGCATCTTGACAATCAGGCCGACCATCAGGGCAATGGCCATAAAGATCAGCGCAACCGCGAAAATGGGGTAGATCTTGCCAATGATCTTGTCGATCGGGAGCATCGTGGCGATGATGTAATAGACGAAGATTACGCCCGCCCAGATCATAAACGCAGCATTGGTGCCGTTGCCGGCCAGGTCCTTCAGGATGACGGCCGGGCTGTACACGAACACGGCGCCCACCAGCACCAGCAGCAGGATCGAGAAGCAGAGCATCACGGTTTTCGCGCGTTTGCCCAGGTAGTTTCCGATCAGATCGGGAAGACCAACGCCGCCATGGCGCAGCGACAACATGCCGCTGAAGTAGTCGTGGACGGCTCCGCCGAAGATGCATCCGAAGACAATCCAGAGATAGGCCGCCGGGCCGAATTTCGCACCCATGATGGCGCCGAAGATCGGTCCCGTGCCGGCAATATTCAGGAACTGGATCATGAAGACCTTCCAGGAGGGGAGAGCGATGTAATCGATGCCGTCCGCCTTGGTGATGGCAGGCGTCGGACGCTTCGGATCCGGGCCGAATACCCGCTCGACGAACTTGCCGTACAGCAGGAATCCGAGGATCAGAGCGATGACGCTGATGAAGAATGAAATCATGATACAAATATATTAAAATTATTTAACAACGAGGCGAAATATTGCGTACATTTGCACCAGGAAAAACTATTTAACTCATTTGTAGTCATGAAAAAAATCAATGCAATTGCCATGATCGCCATCTGTGCGATGCTGGTTTTCTCTTGCAAGAATGAAGGCAAGGGAAACAAGGAAATCAATGACGCTGCCGAAGACGCTATCGAGGCTGTCGAGGGTGTGGCCGAGGAGGCCGTAGAGGGTGCCGAGGCTGCAGCCGCCGCCCTGGGCGAAGAAGCCGAGAATGCGCTTGACCGCACGCAAGACGCGCTTGAGAAGCTGGAAGGCATTGTGCCTTACGCTTCTGTCGAGGCGAAGCCGACCTTCAACGGCGGCGACGCTGACGCTTTCGTCAAGTATGTCCAGAAGAACATCAAGTACCCGGAGAATGCGCTGGCTAATGGTGTCGAGGGCAAGGTGACCGTCAACTTCGTGGTCGACGCCAACGGCAAGATCCGCAACGCCAAGGTGGTCAACGGTGTGGACGAAGATCTGAATGCCGAGGCCCTGCGCGTCGTCGAGAGCGCTCCGGCCTGGACGCCGGCCAAGCAGAACGGCAAGAACGTGCCTGTGACCTGCTCGATTCCCGTGACGTTCAAGATCGTCAAATAAGATTTCTGAAGATACCGTACAGGGCCTCCCCGGTGGATGCGTTCAGCGCAAGATCCTCCGGGGAGGCTCCTTTTTCGGGCGTGTTGCCGCCACACAGATCCACGCCCAGAATACGCCGGGAGGCGATCAGCGCGCGCAGCGCCGTCACCATCTCTTCCAATGTCATCGCACCCTGATCCCAGTCGGTGCGGGCGAAGTGCTTGGACAGGACGTCTAGATCGAGGGAGAGATAGACCGGCAGGTCGGGCAGTGCGGCCAGGGCGGGGAAGTCCGCCGCGTCGCGGATCCAGGCGTCTGCCTGCAGCGTCGGGAGCTGCCGGGCGCGGGCAACCCAGCCGCCGCAGCTGAGCAGATCTTCGCCGAAGGCGCCTTCCTGGTCATCCGGATGATGGTCGAAAAGGACCAGGGAGAAGGGCTCTTCGACGCGCTCCAGCCAGAAGAGCGTCTGGTAGTGGTAGTCGCCCATTCCTATATAATGAAAGGCATGTAGCGGCAGAGCGGCGAGCTCGCGCCGAATCCGGTCCGCGCTCTCTGTCGAACAATAACAATTTGTACCCTCAAATGAGGAAAAATCGGTAAATATTCGCTGCATGACGGTGTAAAAATAGGAAAAATCAAAATAAAACCCTACATTTGTTGATGCGTTTTTAGAGATGGCACAGGAAGAAGTTCAATACCCGCTCGACCCCGAGAAAGTCTATTTCTCGATGGATGAGTTGACGCTGGACACCGATGAGGGGCCCAAGACGCTCCGTATGGGTGCCTGGCTGAACTACGACCCCGTCCGCATCCACCGGATGATCATCCGCGAGAAGGTCCTGCAGGTGGATACGATGGAAGTGCTCAATCCTCTGGTCAGCAAGCTTCGCCGCGCCGATCCCGACTACTACAAAAAATTCATGGGCCTGCGCCTGGTGATCGACTACCCGGGCTACAGCTCGGGAATCCTGGCCAAGATCCCTTTCGAGAACGATCCGGTCGGATTCTACAAATGGTGGCGAAAGGGCAAGCACGAAGACAAAGTGTACCTCTCGCTCGGGAATCAGGTTATCCTCTTCCAGAAAGTCAAGATGATGGATCCCAAGATGATCCTCAAGAAAGACCTCGAAATCCTTAAATAACACGACTATAACCAACATGGAAAATCTCCTGAAAAAGACTTGTCTGCATGATCTCCACGTGGAGTTGGGTGCCAAGATGAGCCCTTTTGGCGGGTTCGACATGCCTATCCAGTACAGCGGCATCATCGACGAGCACAACGCCGTCCGTCACGCCGCCGGCGTGTTCGATGTCTCGCACATGGGCGAAATCTTCATCAGCGGCCCTGATGCAGAAACGTATGTGAATCATATTTTTACCAACGACGTCCGAACGCTCGAGCCGGGTGGTATCGTGTACGGTATGATGCTCTACCCTGACGGCGGTACGGTGGACGACCTGCTTGTCTATCGCGAAAGCGAGCCGCAGCATTATCTGCTTGTGGTCAACGCTTCCAACATCGAGAAGGACTATACCTGGATGCTGGAGCAGGCCGAGGGCTTTGACGTGAAGATCGACAATCAGTCGGAAGCCTGGGGGCAGATCGCCGTCCAGGGTCCGGAGGCAGAGAAATTCGTCTGCGGCACGCTGGGCTTCCCGGAAGCTGCGCCGCTGACCTTTTACACCTTCCGGGACGTTGTCCGGGATGGCCAGCGCATCATCGTCAGCCGCACGGGCTACACCGGCGAGGATGGCTTCGAGATCTACGCCGCCCCGACGCTGATCCGCAACTACTGGAACAAGCTCCTTACCGCGGGCGTGAAGCCCTGCGGCCTGGGCTGCCGCGATACACTCCGCTTCGAGGCGGGTATGCCGCTCTACGGTGACGAACTGACCGCCGAGATTTCCCCGATCATGGCCGGCCTGGGCATGTTCTGCAAGCTGGACAAGCCGGAATTCATCGGCAAGGACGCGCTCGCGGAGCAGAAAGCTGGCGGCGTCGCGCGCAAGCTGGTGGGCATCGAGCTGACCGACAAGGCCGTGCCGCGCCACGGCTATCCCGTGGAGCTGGAGGACGGCACCGAAGTCGGCGTCGTCACGACCGGCTATCACTCCATCAGCCTCGAGAAGAGCATCTGCTTCGCCCTCGTGGACAGTGCTTATGCCGCCCTCGGCACGCCGCTTTGGGTCCGCATCCGCAAGAATGCCTTCCCGGGCATCGTCGTCAAGAAACGTTTCTATCAGACTAACTATAAAAAATAAAACCACACTAATATGAGCAAGATTGCAGAGGGACTCCTCTACAGCGAGTCCCACGAATGGGTCAAAGTCGATGGCCATGTCGCCATCATCGGCGTTTCCGATTTCGCGCAGAGCGAGATGGGAGACATTACCTACGTCGAAATGCCTGACGTCGATGACGAGGTCGAGGCCGGCAGCGATTTCGGTGCCCTGGAGAGCGTGAAGACCTCCAGCGAGCTGATCGCCCCGGTGTCCGGCAAGGTCGTTGCCCGCAACGACGAGCTGGAGGACAAGCCCGAGCTCATCAATGAGGACGCCTACGAGGCCTGGATCATCAAGGTCGAGATGTCCGATGAGAGCGAACTCGACGCCCTGCTGAACGCTGCCGCCTACGCTGAAATCGCCAAGTAATCCTGCCATGGGAGCATTCAGCTATTTTCCTCATACGGAGGAAGATATCCGCATCATGCTCGAAAGAATCGGCGTCGGCTCGCTTGACGACCTGTATGCCGATGTCCCCGCGGATTTCATCTACAAGGGGGAGTACGACCTGCCGTCCGCAATGAGCGAACAGCAGGTTCGTGACTTTTTCGAGGGCCTCGCGGCCAAAAACACCCGCCTCAAGGTATTCGTCGGACAAGGCGCCTATGACCACTACGTCCCGTCCGTGATTCCGTACATCACCTCGCGCAGCGAGTTCCTGACGGCCTACACGCCATATCAGTGCGAGATCTCGCAGGGCACGCTCCGCTACATCTTCGAGTGGCAGACGATGATCTGCCGCCTGACCGGACTGGACTGCGCCAACGCCTCCATGTACGACGGCCCGACGGCTGCCGCCGAGGCCGTACGTATGTGCGTCGCCAGCACCAAGAAGCGCAATTCCGTGATCGTCTCTGCCCGGCTGCTGCCGCACGTGATCGAGACCATCCGGACCTATGCCAAATATGCCGGCATCAACGTCGTCGTCACTGATAAGGTGGCGGAGGAAGTGGCTGAATGCGTGCTTGATCTGGCCGGCGTTATCGTCCCTTCGATCAATCGCTTCGGCATTATTGAAAGTCATCTTGGCCTTGCAGATCTTGTCCACGAGAAGGGCGCGCTGCTGGTCGAGTACTGCGACCCGTCCGCGCTGGCCGTCGTGAAGACGCCGGCCGAGTGGGGGGCCGATATCGCCGTGGGCGACGGTCAGAGCCTGGGCATTCCGCTCTGCTTCGGCGGCCCGTACGTGGGCTTCATGGCCTGCAAGGAGGCGCTGATGCGCAAGCTCCCCGGTCGCATCGTCGGCCAGACCACGGACGCCTCCGGCAAGCGTTGCTACGTCCTGACGCTCCAGGCGCGCGAGCAGCACATTCGCCGCGAGAAGGCCACCTCGAACATCTGTTCCAACGAGTCGCTGATGGCGCTCTGGTGCACGGTGTACCTGTCCCTGATGGGCCCGGAGGGCATGCGCAAGCTGAACGCGCTCTGCTATGAAGGCGCTCACTATCTGCACGATGCGCTGCTTGCAACAGGCAAGTTCGAGCGCGCGTTCGACGGCGAATTCCTCAAGGAGTTCTGCCTCAAGCCGAAGTGCGACGTGCAGAAGATGCAGCAGGCGCTGCTCGACGCGGGCTTCTTCGCCGGCCTCCAGACGGAGGACGGATACGTGACTTTCTGCGTCACGGAGAAGCACACCCGCGAGGAGCTGGACCAGATCGTTGAAATCGTCAAATCAGTTAAATAGGGGAGGATCGGATATGAAATACTACGACAAACTTATCTTCGAACTCTCCAAGCCCGGACGCATCGGGTATTCGCTGCCGTCAGCAGTCTGCCCTTCTGAAACGTCCGGCTGCGCCGGACCCCTCCCATCTGGCGATGGGCCCCTCCCTCTTACGATGCCGAGGGTGGCACGGTTTCCGAAGGGCAGCTGCTGCCCGGCAACGAACCCGGACGATGCTTCCTGTGCGAGAATAATCTGGAGAGAAAGTAAACTGGATCTGCCTGAGGTCAGCGAGGTGGATGTGGTAAGACATTATACGAATCTGAGTCAGATGAATTTCGGTGTCGATACCGGATTCTATCCGCTCGGATCCTGCACGATGAAATACAACCCCAAGATCAACGAGGAAATAGCCAATATGCCTGCTTTCACCGGCCTGCACCCGCTGCAGCCCGAGAGCACGACCAAGGGCGCCCTCGAGATCTACGTCGGCATGGACAAGGCCCTGGCGGCCATCACGGGCATGAAGCACTTCACCTTCCTGCCTTGCGCCGGCGCTCACGGCGAACTCACCGGCCTGATGCTCATGCGCGAATACCACATGAGCCGGGGCGACCTCGCACGCACCAAGGTCATCGTCCCGGACAGCGCCCACGGCACGAACCCGGCCTCCGCGGCGGTCTGCGGCCTCGATATCGTGGTCGTGAAATCCAAAGAGAACGGCCTCGTGGATGTCGAAGCGCTCAAGCCGCTGCTCGGTCCGGACATCGCCGGCATCATGATGACCAACCCCAACACGCTCGGCCTTTTCGAGCGCGACATCAAAGAGATCGCTCAGCTCGTGCACGACTGCGGCGGCCTGCTTTACTACGACGGTGCCAACATGAATCCGCTCCTCGGCATGGTCCGCCCGGGCGACATGGGCTTCGATATCATGCACCTGAACCTGCATAAGACCTTCTCCACGCCGCACGGCGGTGGCGGTCCGGGCGCAGGTCCCGTCGGCGTGTCCGACAAGGTGCTCCCGTTCCTGCACATTCCCCGCGTGAGCGGCTTCCACGGCAATTTTGGCATCATCCTGCGCGCCTACGCGTATATTCTGATGCTGGGTCGTGAGCACATCAAGCTGGCCGGCAAACTGGCCACGCTCGGCGCGAACTATATCAAGGAATCGCTCAAGGACTGCTACAAACTGCCCATCCCGACGGTCTGCAAGCACGAATTCGTGTTCGACGGCCTGCTGGAGGACAACGGCGTGAGCACGCTCGACGTTGCCAAGCGCCTGCTGGACTATGGCTTCCACGCGCCGACCATCTATTTCCCGCTGCTCTTCCACCAGGCAATCATGATTGAGCCTACGGAGACGGAGTCGCTGGAGACGCTGGATGCGTTCATCGCCGTGATGCGCAAGATCGCCGAGGAGGCCAAGGCCGACCCGGAGATGCTGCACGGAGCGCCGCACAACACGCCGATTGGCCGTCCTGACGAGACGACCGCCGCCCGGCAACCTATATTGAAATATGACTAAGAAACAAAAAGCACTGATCATCCTCCTGACGCCGTTTCTGCTGGGATTTCTGTTAGGAATCCTGGTGGGAAAGGGTTGCAGCAGGGAGAAGGAGCCGGCACTGGTGACGGAAGACGTTGTTGAACAAGCCCGGGAACTGCCTGAAGAGACGGAGAAAGTGGTAGAAGGCGTGGAAGAAGAAGACGATGTCGACGGGACGGGGGAGTCTACCGCCCGGGAGATCATCTACAACGCCCGGCGGATGGCTTACGCCACCATTTTCAACGACGTCAATGACCTGCACCTGGAGAAGGCCAAGGAGGTCGGTCTGAAGACCATTCCGGAGAAGCGGGACGTCATTGATGTGAAAAAACTTGTCAAGGTCGAAGAATCAGACTACCTGACCATCGACGAGCTGCGCTATTCCGTGCCGTATCTTACCGCCGGTGCCGCCAGTGAGCTGAATCGGATTGCCAAGGCGTTCAACGACTCGCTGGTGCGCAAGCAGCTCCCGGTCTATAAAATCGTCTGTTCGTCGATCCTTCGGACCGAGGAGGATGTCACGCGCCTGCGTAAGAGCGGAAATCCCAATGCTTCGGATAACTCCGCACACTGCTATGGAACCACGTTCGACATCACCTACACCAAATACGACCGGGAAGAGGAGACGGACGAATTCATGCAGCCCTTCGAACTCACCAAAGTGCTTGGTGAAGTGCTGCGCGACGAGAGAAATGCCGGACGCATCCTGGTCAAATACGAGAAGAAGGAGCACTGCTTCCACATCACGTCCTGCCAATAAAGAGAAACCAATTATATGCACAAGATCAATCCCAAGTTCCTGCGTCCACTGCTTAAGAAGCGTGAAGCAGTCAGCCACAAAGGCGATTATGGCCACCTGTTGCTGATTGGCGGTTGCCAGTCCATGCCCGGTGCTGCCGTGCTGGCCACGGGTGCTGCCCTCAAGTCCGGTTGCGGACTCGTCACCCTGCATTCCACGGCCCGTGCCGTCCAGGCAGCTGTAACAGCCTTCCCGTCCGCGATGCTTTCAGAAGACGGCGGCGATTGCTTCAGCCGCATCCCGGACGGCCTGCTGCGTTTCACGGCCATTGCCGTGGGACCGGGTCTGGGCCGGACGCCACATACCGAAGAGACCTTCATGAACCTGCTGACCCGCGTCAAAGAGCAGGAAGACACCATTCCCATGGTGCTGGACGCCGATGCGCTCTTCATCCTGGCCGCCCATCCCGAGCTCTTGAAGCTTATCCCGGCCGGTTCCGTGATGACTCCGCACGAAGTTGAGCTGCGGCGCCTGATCAACTGGAGCACGCCGGAAGAGAAGGAGCTGGAGTTGAAGACCCTCTGCAAGGAAACGGGGTGCGTCATTGTGGCCAAGAGCCACCTGACGGAGATCTATACGCCGGAAGGGGAGAAATACGTCAACACGACCGGAAATGCCGGTCTGGCGAAGGGCGGCAGCGGTGACGTGCTGACCGGCCTGGTTGGTGGCTTACTGGCTCGCGGCTATTCGGCCCTGGAGGCCGCTGCGCTGGGCGTCTGGATCCACGGTCGCGCTGCGGATGCGCTCACGGCGAAATATACGGCTGAGGCGTACAGCAGCCGCGATCTGATCGAGGGGCTTTACACCGGGTTCAAGGCGCTGGAGTAGGGATTATTCTACAGCGACGACAGTGAGGATGCCGTCGGACACTTTGAAACGAATGTTACGGTCTCCATAGCGGAGGCCGTAAATTCGTTCCGGGTCATCCTGGTACTGCGGGCGGGGATCCTGCGCCAGGATTTCCGCCAGGCCGTCAATGCTGTCCGGATCCAGCTTGTGGAATGTTTCCCGAGGCAGGACGACCTCCAGGCGCTTCCAGGTGTGTGCGTCCACGAAGCCGCTGCGAACTCCGGGGTGGCTGTCGGCGTATTCCACGTAGGGCTTGATGTCGTAGATTGGCGTCCCGTCGGCCAGGTCTGCACCCAGGACATGGATTTCGCCCGCGGCAGCATCGATACGCTCGATGCGTACGGAACTGAGCCCCAGCGGGTTGGGACGATAGGGGGAGCGGGAAGCGAAGACCCCGACGCGCTCATTGCCGCCCAGGCGGGGCGGGCGAACGGTGAGACCTTCAGAGGCTGTTTCCCGGTTCAGATGAAAGCCCCAGATCAACCACAAATAGTCGAAACCCTCCAGCCCGCGCAGAGCCTCCGGGGAGCGGAATGCCGGTTCCAGCACGACAGTACCTTGCAGGGATTCCGCCAGTCCGGCTTGCCGGGGCAAACCGAACTTCTCAGGCAGTGGCGCCCGGAAGGTGGCGACGCTCTTGAGATCCATTATTTGTCAGAAGATTCCGGATCAGTCACCTCGTCACTCGCCGGCTCCGACCGGCGAATCTCCGCCATATACTTGTCATACAGGGTGTTGAAGGCAGGCAGGAACTTCTTGTTCAACGGCTCGGAAGCCGGAGAATTGAGCGACAGCGGATTGATGGCCTTGCCGTTCAGGAAAACGCGGAAGTCGAGGTGCGGGCCCGTGGCCGTGCCCGTCATACCCACGTAACCGATCAGCTGGCCCTGCGAAACGCGCGAGCCGACTTTCAGGCCGGGAGCATACTTGGAGAGGTGCATGTAGCTGGTCTCGTAACCCCGGGCGTGCTTGAGGCGGATGCGGTTGCCGCCGCCACCGCCGTCCCAGCCCAGCTTCGTCACCACGCCGTCGCCCAGCGCATAGACCGGCGTCCCGGTCGGCGCGGCGTAATCGACGGCCGTGTGGGCCTTGACCTTGCCTGTAACGGGATGCACGCGGGCATAGGAGAAGCCGCTGCTGATGCGGTTATACTTGAGCGGAGCTTTGAGGAACATGCGCTTCAAGCTTTCGCCGCCCTTGTCCCAATAGGTGCCGAGCGTGGCGTCTCCGGTGTCGAAGCGCACAGCAGCGACCTCCTTGCCGCCACTGGCGGCGTTGTACAGGGCGAAATGGACCGTGTCAATGCCGATCACTTCACCTTCGCTGACGAGCTCGTTGTAGATCATCTGGAAGCGGTCTCCCTTCTGGAGCGCAAAGAAGTTCACGCTCCACTGGTAGATGTCCGCCAGGGTCATGATCAGGTTGGGGGAGCCGCCGGCGGCAATCATATCGTTCCAGAGGGAGCTGTTGATCGTTACGTCCGTGATGCGACGCACGTGCTCGACGGGCTTCTCGACCCGCCAGACGGCAAGGGAATCGACACACTGGAAGACGGTCGAGCGAAGGCGGTCTTCGACATAGACGACGTAGCACAGCTGTTTGCCGCCTTCAGGGGTCGTTTCATAATAGGCCTGCACCTGCTTGCCGGCGATCACCTTACGCGTGTCGAAAGTGCCCTCGCAGCGCTGGGTGAGCAAGTAAGCCTGGGAGGCACCCAGACCCAGCCGGTTCATCATGCCGGTAAAGGAATCACCGACGCGCACTTCGGTAGTGTCAGCATCGTAAACTTCAGGGTAAAAACCTACTAGCGGTTTGGGAAGGATTTCCACGGGGCCCACTTTAATCTTGCCGCGGGGACCGCAGGCAGTCAGGGCCAGGACAATTAAAAGGATAAGAGTATTACGTAAATTCTTCATGCTTATACGGGATTCGCCGATTGGGTCGGCGAATGACGAGTGAATGGTCGTCTAACGACGACTTATTTGATTAAACTACCCAGGATGCTGCGGGTCAGGGTGCGGAGGGCGCTGGATGTGGCGCTGCCAATGGCCTTCTCGGCCACGCCTTTGCTGCTCTTGCTCTTCTTGCCCGTCACCGCATTGGCAACGGCCGTGCCCGCGCTGCGGGACACGCTGGAGATGGCTGCCGTGGCAGCGGCAGCTGCGACGGTGCCGACGATGGTCTTCTTGGCCTTGGCCGTCTTCTTGCTCGCAGGGGCGGCCTCGCGCGCCTTGGCGGCTTCCGCCTTCTGGCGCTCGACCTCCTCCTGCTGCTTCGCCTGCTCTTCAGCGGCCTTCTGCGCGTCGGCGAGCAGGATTTCAAACGCGGACTCGCGGTCGATCACGTGGTCGTATTTGCCGCCCAGCGGCGAAGCGTTCTGGATGTCGAGGCGCTGCCCGGCGGTAATGGCGCCGATCTGGCTCAGCGGGAAGAGGATCTTGGCACGCTCCACGACGCTCGGGGCACCCTTGGGATCGAGGAAACTGACCAGCGCTTCGCCGGTCTCCAGCGCCATGATGGCGTCTTCGGTCTTGAAAGCAGGATTGGCGCGGAAGGTCTCCGCAGCGGCGCGGACAGCCTTCTGGTCCTTCGGCGTATAAGCGCGCAGGGCGTGCTGGACGCGGTTGCCCAGCTGGCCCAGGACACTGTCGGGAATATCGGAAGGGTTCTGCGTGATGAAGTACACGCCGATGCCCTTGCTTCGGATCAGGCGGACCACTTGCTCGATCTTGCTGACCAGCGCAGGGGAGGTGTCCGTGAAGAGGGTATGCGCCTCGTCGAAGAAGAACACGAGCTTCGGGAGCTCCGGATCGCCGACTTCCGGCATATTCGCGTAGATGTCGGACAGCAGCCAGAGCAGGAAGGTCGAATAGAGTTTCGGATTGAGCATGAGCTTGTCCGCGGCCAGCACACTCATCACGCCGCGGCCGTTCTCGACCGCGAAAAGGTCCTGGATGTCGAAGGAAGGCTCCGCGAAGAACTTCTCCGCACCCTGGTTCTCCAACGAGAGCAGCGCACGCTGGATGGCGCCTACGCTGGCCGTGGAGACGTTTCCGTACGTGCGGGAGTACTCCTCCGCATGCTCGGCCACATAGCCCAGCAGGGCACGCAGGTCCTTCATGTCGATGAGCAGCAGGCCCTTGTCGTCCGCGACGCGGAAAATGATGTCCATCACGCCGGACTGTACCTCATTGAGGCCCAGCAGGCGGCTGAGCAGCTGCGGACCCATGTTGGAGATGGTGGTGCGCATCGGATGACCCTGTTCGCCGAACACGTCGTAGAAACGAGTCGGGCAGCCTGCGAACTGCGGGGTCTCCAAGCCGAACTCCGGCAGACGCTTCTCGATGAATCCGCTCAGGCGGCCAGCCTGGCTGATGCCGGACAGGTCGCCCTTCATGTCCGCCATGAAGCAGGGAACGCCTGCCTGGCTGAAGGATTCGGCCAGTACCTGAAGGGTAACGGTTTTACCGGTACCGGTGGCACCGGCGATGAGTCCGTGGCGGTTCGCCATCTTGCCGACAATGGAAATCGGTCCGTTCGGACCATGGGCGACATAGAGTCCGTGCGTTGCGTCGTACATAGCGGGATGTAATTTTGATTTCTATCGTGTAAAGATAACAATTCTTCAGCTTTTTTACTAACTTAGCCTCAAATTAAACAACACCATGAAATCAGTAGCCAAGCTATTCACTGCCTTCGCCGCCCTCGCTATGTTGTTCAGCTGCGGCGTGTTCAATCAGACGAGCTCTACCGGTTCTACATCCGGCCGCGTCTTCCGCGGAGGCGTCAAGACTTTTACTTACTATAATCTTCCTGAGAATGTCCAGGACCTGCAGGATTTGCCCGAGGCCAACCGCAAGGATGCGTACGGCGTCGCGGCGATGACCGTTGCCGCCCTGTGCCGCTATGAGACCAATCCCGAGGAGTGCTTCAAGATGCTCAACTGGCTGAAAGGCGAAGAGCCGCTGACCTCCTTCGAGAAGGAGTTCCTGCGCGACCGTCTGCAGGGCAAAGGCTACAAGCCCCGTTCCTATTTCGAGGGCGCCACGCCCGGGAACGGCTACACGCCTACGATGCCTTACAGACTCACGCCCGTCACCAACCCGTACACCTTCAAAGAGGATGGCTGGGCTACCGTCAGCCTGCGCCCCAACGGCGACGAGAAACTGCGCGCGATCAAGCTCCGCCAGAAGAAGAGCACCGGCGAATGGTTCCTCAATGACATCCAGTGCGTGGATGACGAGATTCTGAAGCCGTTCGTCAAGAAGCAGTAGAGAGCATGGCGCTTCAGCGTGCCTATATATTTCGCGACCGGGAGATCCTGGTCGAAGGGGGAGGTGACGCCGCGCAAGCGGAGAGGGTCGCCTCCTTTGTTTCATCCGACATTCGGGCGCGCTTCGACGACCGCGTCAGCGGCGGTGTCGGCATCCTTCTCCAGGGCGGAACTCCTGCGCCGGAGGGCTGTAGCTTCGAGCCGCTGCCGAGTTATTTCTTCGCGCACGATGAAGCGGAAATCGCCCTGGCTTCGCGCCTGCGGGCGCTGGCCGGCTGGATGGACAGCACCCGTTTCTGCCCGTTCTGCGGACATCCCCTGCAGCTGCACGCTGTAGAGACGGCGCTGGAATGCCCTGCCTGCGGGCGGCTCCTCTTTCCGCGCATCGAGCCCTGCATCATCACCCTCATTACCCGGGGCGACGAGCTGCTCCTGCTGCGCAACATCAAGGACACGCGTGGCGTCTATGCCTGCCTGGCGGGCTTCGTAGAGGCAGGGGAGACGCTCGAGCAGGCCCTGCGCCGCGAGGTACGTGAGGAGACCTCCCTGGAGGTGGAGAATATCCGCTACGCCGGCAGCCAGGCCTGGCCTTTCCCGGACCAGCTGATGATGGCCTTCTATGCCGAGTATAAAAGCGGTGAGATCAAGATCCAGGAGTCGGAGATCCGCGACGCGCGCTGGTTCAGCCCGGACGCGCTGCCGACGTTGCCCCGGCCCGGGTCCATCGCCCGGCGCCTGATCGAGCGGCGCATCCGTGAGTTGAAGGGAGAATAATCTTTACAGTTCGACGACCAACTGGCCGGGGGCCGGCTCTGTGAGTGAGCTGCAGAAGCCGCGGACCAGCTGGATCGGCAGGTGGTCTTCCGGGAGCTTGTCCAGGATGCTTTCTGTCGTGCCCTCCTGGATGAAAGTCAGGACCAGCTTGTAGCTCTTCTCGCTGTAATCCACGCTCAGGTGGACGGGGCCGCTGAAGGGGATGATTCCCGTCAGCGTCTCCTCGACGACGTGCTGCAGGCGCAGGAAGAGCTTGTCTCCCAGGCCGTACTTGTTGCAGAAGGTCTCGATGCGGCCGAACATGCCGTAGAGGTCGAAGCCCTGGTCCGCCAGCTTGAATTCCAGCGTTCTGATCTTGTTGATGAAAGCCACCGTCGCGGGGCGCTGCGGATGCTCGAAGATCTGCTCGGGCGTCCCTTCTTCATAAATGACGCCGTCGTACATGAAGAAAACGCGCGTGCTGACGCTGCGTACGAACTCCATTTCGTGGCTCACGATGGCCATCGTCATGCCCTGGCCCGCCAGGTGGCGGATGACGGCGAGCACCTCGCTGACCATCGTCGGGTCCAGCGCGGAGGTGGGCTCGTCGAAGAGGATGATCTCGGGGTTCATGGCCAGGCAGCGGGCGATGGCCGCGCGCTGTTTCTGGCCACCGGACAGCTCGCCGGGCAGGCTCCCGGCCTTCTCGCGCAGGCCGACCAGCTGCAGCAGCTCCAATGCCCGGGCTTCCGCCGCCTCGCGGCTCTGGCCCAGGAGCGTCTGCGGACAGAGGGTGATGTTGTCCAGGATGGTCAGGTGCTCGAAGAGGTTGAAATTCTGGAACACCATGCCCATCTTGCGGCGCAGCCGGTTCACGTCGGCGTTGCGGTCCAGGATGTCCACGCCGTCGATCTCGATCTGTCCGCCCGACGGCTCCTCCAGCCGGTTCAGGCAGCGCAGGAAGGTGCTCTTGCCCGTGCCGGAAGGGCCGATCACGGAGATCACTTCGCCTTTGGAGATCTCACAGTTCACGTCGCGCAGCACGGTGAGTTCCTTGCCGGCATTGTTGTAGACTTTGCTGAGGTGTTCGACGCTTATCATGGCGGATTACTTCTTCGAATTGACTTTTCTCTCCAGGGCGTTCAGGGCGTGGGCGGAGAGACGGGACAGGAGGATATAGATGACGGAAACCAGGATCAGCGGGAAGAACGCGTCGAAGGTGCGGGCGCGGATCACGTTGCTCGCGCAGGTGAGGTCCATCACGGCCACGTAGCCCACGATGGAGGTACTCTTGATCAGCGCGACGATCTCCCCTTTGAACACGGGAATGATGCGCCGGAACGCCTGCGGGAGGGCGACCAGGCGGAAGGTCTGGAACTTGCTCAGGCCGAGCGCGGCGCCCGCCTCCCACTGGCCCCGGCCCACGCCGAGCATTCCGGAGCGGAACAGCTCGCAGAAGCGCGCGCCGTAGAAGAGCGCGAAGCTGAAGATGGCCACCAGCGTGCCGGAGATGTGCGATTTCGCGAAGATGACGTAGCACATGATCATCAGCACGACCAGCACGGGAATGCCCTGCACGGTCTCCGCAAAGAGCTTGACCGTGCGGCTGAGCGCCGGGGAGCGGCGCATCCGCAGGAAGCAGAAGCCCGCACCCAGCAGGATGGACAGGAGAATGGAGATCAGGGAGATCTCGAGCGTGACGAGCAGGCCCTGCAGCAGCAGTTTCCAGTGCTGCTCCATGATCAGGTTGGCGTAGACGCTGTCCCGTACGGCCTGGACCAGGCCCTTCCGAGGACTTGCCGCCGCCTCCGGGTCCCGGCCGAAGCAGCAGATGCTGCCTTCAAAGTAAGGTTCGGAGAAGAGCACCTGTTTCGCCCGCTCGGGCGTGACCTGGATGTGGGAAACCAGGGCGTCCACCTTGCCGGTGTTGAGCGCCGGAATCAGGGCGGGGAAGTCCACGATGCGGTAGTCCGCCCGATAGCCGCCCCAGCGGCAGAAGCGCTCCATCAGATCGATCTCCAGGCCGGCCAGCTGCTCGTCCTTCATAAAGATGAAGGGATAGGTCAGCGTGATGCCGTTGACGATCGTCTCGCCCTCCGTGCTGGCGGGGATGCGGCTGCGCGCCACCGCCATCGAATCCGGATTGTTCGACCAGTCGTGGATCCACTGGTCGCGTTCGCCGGAGGCGATAAATCCGCGCAGAAACGCGTTGAAACGCGCGCAGAGCAGGGTGTCTTCCTGCCGGACCGCCACGGCGGCGTTGCCCTTCATGAAGCCCGTGAAGCACTTCCGGAGCCCCATGTCCCGCAGGTGGTTGGCGTCGAACTGGATCTCCTGCATCATGGCGAATTCGGCCCGGCCGCTGCGCACGGCCACGGCCAGCTCGCCGATGCCGATGCGCAGCAGTTCGATGTCCTCGTTCTTGGAAAGGGCCAGGTCGATCGAACTGTTGGCGGCCACGGCCACGGAGTGCCCGGCGAGGTCTTCCGGCCCATGCGGGACAAAGTCCGTCCGGGCGCCGGTGCACGACGCCGCCAGCACGGAAAGGGTCAGGAACAGGGCGGGGAAGACTCTCATCATACGCTGCGGTGTTTGGGAGCCAGTTTCCGCTCGACCAGGTCGAGGCCCGTCCCGAACAGCCAGGACAGGATCAGGTAGATGAGCGCCACGAGCAGCAGCGGGAAAAAGGCGTCGAAGGTCCGCGCGCGGACATAATCGCCGGCCTTGGTGAGGTCCATGACAGAGACGTACCCGACGATCGAAGTGCTCTTGATGAGCGCGACTGCCTGGGTTTTATAGAGCGGCAGGCAGCGAAGCAGCGCCTGCGGCAGGACGATGCGGCCGAAGATCTGGCGCCGGCTCATGCCGAGGGCGGCGCCCGCTTCGCGCTGGCCCTTGTCCACGCCCTCGATGCCCGTGCGGAACACCTCGCTGAAGTAGGCGCCGAAGTAAAGGGAGAAGCACACAACGGCGATTTGCACCTTGGAGAGGGGCGACGCGGCGAAGATGACGTAGAAGGAAACCAGCAGCAGGATCAGCAGCGGCAGGCTGCGCATCAGCTCGATGTAGATGCCGGCCGGCCGGTTCAGGGCGCGGCTGCGGGACATGCGCATCGCGCAGAGGGCGGCGCCCCACAGCGTGGCGAACAGGAGCGCGAGCAGCGACACTTCCAGTGTCATGCCCAGGCCGTCCAGCAGCACCCGCCAGCGGTCCTCCCGGAGGAGATTCGCCTCGATGCTTGCGCGGATCTGATCGCCGAATAGATACATGCGGAGAATAATTACTGTTGTTCGTATGCAAATCTAATTATTATTTGTGCAAATCAGAAGGATTAATTGCTATATTTGTGACACGTATATCGCATTATAATAACTAGTTTATTACCTTATGAAAAAAGTATTGTTGTTGGCCAGCCTGCTGGCTTTCTCCGTGCTGGGCCTTTCCGCCCAGAGCTTCCCGGTTCAATTCCAGGGCGAAAAGCCCACCATCAGCGACCTCGCGTGGGCGTACGTGAACTATGAATCCACGCCGGCGGAAGGCGAGGAGGAAGAAGAGGAATGCGCCGACGAGTCGGCCCGCGCTGTGAAGAGCGCGATGACCCGGCAGCGCGCCAACAAGGCGCAGGAGCCGGGCGTGACCCTCTCCATCGACCAGCGCAACGGTTTCGTCCTCTATGAATGGAAGGATCCCGACAGCGGCACCCGTCTGCGCATCGAGATGTGCTACTGGAACGAGTCGGACGGCAAACATAAGCTCTTTGCCTGCGGCACCTATTATTTCGACGGCGACCAATATAGCGCCGGCCAGTTTGACGGTCTGACGTTCTACCGCTACGACAACGCCGCCAAGACGCTGACCTGGACCGATGACATCGGTTTCGAAGTGGAATACGGCACCGATGACGATGCGTGGGTTACTTACGACCTGCCGCGTTCCGGCAAGAACATCACGGTCAACTACTGGTACGGCAACGGCACCCACAAGCAGAAAACCCTGCAGTTCGACGGCCGCCGCTTCAGTTTCTAAAATAATAAATCCTTTTTTGCCAACCTTTCGCTGCGTTGGTCCGTCTAACAGTTGAAACCACCTCAGAAAAAAGTGGAAATACAACTGTTAAACAATAGAATTATACTCAACCATGTTAACTGAAATCCTTGTCCCGATCTTCGTTTGCGTCATCCTTCCCGTCGCGATCGTTTTCATCATCGGCCGCACCAGGCAGAACGAGATCAACCGCAAGTCCGAGATCATGATCAAAGCCATCGAGAATGGCCAGCAGATCGACCCGGAGCTGTTCAAGTCGCCCGAACCCAGGCCGAAGACTCCCAAAACCATCAAGCAGAAACTGTTGGACAAACTGACCGGCGGCTGCATCTGCACCTTGATTGGTGCCGCGTTCATTGCGCTGGGCGTCGTTCGCGCCTCGGTCCCCGGATTCGGTTGGAGAACGGTGCTGAACAGGTGGTGGCTCCCCGCTGGCGGCGTGATGCTGGCGGTCGGCATCGGCCTGCTGATTTCTTACTTTGCCGGCAAGAAGATTCTTGCCAACGAGATCAAAGCCGAAGAAGAAGCCCTGCAGAAGTAAGTCCATGACCCAGGAGCGGTTCATCGACCTCATCAGAGCAGAGCAGGAGCCCCTACGACGGTTCCTGCTTGGGCTGTGTTGCGGCGACGACGCCCTCGCAGACGACATCGCGCAGGATGCGCTGGTCCGCGCCTACGTGGCCTCCGGCAAATTCCTCGGGCTGAGTAAATTCAGCACCTGGCTCTTCCGCATCGCCTACAACTGCTACATCGACCACTGCCGCAAGCCCGGGCGCGCGCACGCCGCGCTGGAGAGCCGCGAAGCGCTCGCCGTCCCGTCTGGCGACGTCTCTGACGGACGCTTCCGCTATCAGCAGCTCTACCAGGCATTGGAGAAGATCCCGGAGAAGGAGAGAGTGGCCATTGTGCTGTTCTACTTCGAAGACAAGAGTATCAAAGAGATATCGGCCATTCTGGACATGCCGGCCGGTACCGTCAAGTATCATTTATCATCAGGTAGGGGACATCTCAAACAGTATATTCAATTATGAGCGAGCTCGAACAATACCTCAAAGACCATAAACCCGTTGTGAAGGACGATCCGACCTTCCTGTTGGAGGCGCAGCGTCGCATGGAGGCCGTCTCGGGTATCAAGGACGAAGTGGACCGTCAGCGCCGCCACGGCCGCTGGGCGCTCGTCATCGCGCTTTGCGCGGGTCTTATCCTCGGCGTGGCCGTGAGCGCGGTCGCCTTCTTCTTCCCGGTCAACCCCGAATCCATGGGGCAGGGGATCCTGGACAGCCTCCGACTCTTCCTGCAGGACTACCGGGAGTATCTGCTGCTGCCCACCGCCTTGCTCGCCATCGCCCTGGCCCTCGTCCTTTTCAGAAATAAAAAAGGCTCCGCGTGGGGAGCCTTGTAGAAGTTAATCATAGAAATGCATATATGTGAGGTTGCCGCTGAGGCTGATGGGCTGTCGGACGGATCCGTTCGTGGGATTGTAGGCGAAGACACCGGCCTTATCCACGCCAAAGGAAGAGAAACGGCATCATCTTTGCCCTAAGCCCGTGCCAAAAGATTCTATATGCGAGTAAAACTTCTTCTGGCATTGTTGCTGCTCCCTGCCGGGCTTTTTGCCCAGGAGCGCGTGACCGTCAAGGGACGGATCGTCAACGAAAAGGGCGAAGCCGTAGAATACGTCCAGCTGGGCGTGCCCAGGCACCAGATCGGCACCATCTCTTCCGTCGACGGCCGCTTCGAAATTTCGGTCCCGCGCGACACGCTGGTATTCTTCCACGTCTCCTACCAGGAGGCCGCGTATCCGGTAGCGGGACCGGCCGACGACGTGCTGATTGTCCTGCGGGAGCAGGAGCTGCCGCCGGCCGTTGCCATCGGCGGGAAAACGAAAGAGAAGAACCTCTTCAACCCGGGGATGAAGGTCAATGAGAAAATCGGCGGTGCCGATTTCTACCGCACCGGCGGTAGTGGCAAGGGGCCGGAACTGGGCTGTATCGCCAAGGCGAAAAAACCGTTCCTGATCCGGGACATCAGCTTCACCATTCTGGACAATCATATCCCTGGCTGCGTCGCCTCCATTAACGTGTACCGCATCGAGGGCGAGCCGGAGACCTTCGTCAACATCCTGCACAAGCCCATCTATGTCAATATCGTCGAATCCGACACGCGCCGCGACTACAACATCCAGCCGGAAGAGACCATCCTGCTGGAGCCCGGCCGGTACTTTATCGCGCTGCAGATCGTGGCCACCGACGATGAGGCCGTCCGAAAGATAATGGAAACGCCTGAATCAGAGCGGAATCGCCGTGCTATGCACATGTCCGCGCCGCTCTATTTCAAGAGCAGTTACGAGCGATATTCCGCTCTTGGGGAAATGGTGAAGATCCCCGTCAACATCGGCGTCAGCGTCCGGGGCCTGGAGTACCAATAATCACTTCGCCTCGGCGACGAAAGACGTGATGAGGCGGAAGACCGGCTCATAGCTCTCGAAGCGGATGGTCTTCATGTTGTCTGCCGGGGTGTGGTAGTAGGGGAAGGCGGATCCGTCCTCGTTCTCCAGGAAGATGCAGGGTACGCCACGGACGGCGAAAGGGTAGTGGTCGCTGTTCGCGGCAAGCTCCCCACGGTTGAGCCGCTCGAAGAGCTGCTGCTCCGCATTAATCCGCTCGAATTGGGCGAACTGCTCCAGGCCGGCGTCGCTGACTTCGCAGTACTGGACAGGATTGTCGTCACCGATCATATCGATATTGAAGAGATACTTGATCTGCCCGAGCGGAACAATCGGATTTTCTGCGAAATAAGTAGAGCCGCGCAGGTTGGCATCTTCGCCCGAGAAGGCTACGAAATACATATCGTACTCGGGCTGGTGCTGCGCATAATACGCGGCCAGCGTGACGATGGCGGCCGTGCCGGATGCGTTGTCGTTGGCGCCAGGGTAGAAGACCCGGCGGCCGAGGTTGCCCAGGTGGTCGTAGTGCGCCGTGAAGACGTAGCAGCTGTCGTGCCTGCGGCCGGCCAGCTTGGCGATGACGTTGAACAGGCCGTAGTCCTTCAGGAACGCATTATCCACGTTCAATTTGACCCGTTTCACGCCCTCGATGGCCTCGGGCGTCACCCAGACGATGGGCTTGTCCACGACCTTCTCGCCGTAGGCCTTGTAGAACTTGATCGGCGCCGGCCAGGTGAAGAGCAGGCCGGCGTTGGGGAGTTCGCCCGCCTTCTGGAGGCGCGAGAAGACCTCGCGGTGCTTGTAGGTGAACCAGAAGTCGCAGCACACCAGGCAGCCGGCGTTTTCCGGCTTGGCCAGGTCCGCATAGATCCGTTCGGCGTTGAAATTCAGCGTGTCCACGAAATAGACGGGGAACTCTCCCTTGACGCCGGGGGAGTACTCGCGCATGGAAAAGTCCACGCCTGCGCGGAGCTTCTTCCCGTCTGCCCACATGTCCATCGCGCCGCTGAAGGTGTTGATGTCGATGGAGAAGGGCTGGAGCGTGACTTCGTCGGCGCCGGCCTTCTGGAACTCGCGCTGGAGGTATTTCCCGGCCTTGTTGGCACCGCCGCGGGCATAGCCGCGACCCTGGTATTTCGCGGAGCTGAGCTCCTTAACGATCCGCTTGAACTGCGGCAGATCCTGCGCCGGCAGTTGCTGGCTCATCAGCGCAAGGACCACGAAGAACAGATATCTTGCTTTCATGACCCTAAAGATACGTTTTTTTGTGCATATCTCTGCACGGTTTTTGATACAAGGCGCCCTGGCATATGCGTCCGCAGAAGCGAGCGGAGGCGAAATCACGCTGCAGTAGTCGTTTGTGCTGAAACAAAAATCTGAGGCAGTTTTTGTATATTTGAGCGTTAAGTAAGAAAAAGACGATCATGAAGATACTGAAATCATTATTTTGCGCGGCGCTGCTGGTGGCTGGGCTGTGCGCTTGTGAGAAGGTCAATGTGAACAAGTTGAAAGGAACCTGGTCCGAGCGATATGACCCTGAGGTCTTCGCGATGGACGGCAGCGTTATGTACACCTTTGACGGGAACAATGGCTATCAAGTTTACGCCTATGATTTTCTAAGTAACGAACCGCGCGAGTATAGTGGTCATTATGCCATCGATCTGATCAATAAGGGCACCATTACCATCAATCCGGAGATGTCCGACTACAGCAATGTCACTTATAAAATTGTGAAGCTGACGTCCACGGAGATGGAATGGCAGAAGGAGGGTACGACTTATTCTGTCGGCACCTGGGGCTCTGATTACCGGCACTTCGTGCGGGTGAAGTAGAGCAGAATGACCCTCCGGGACCGCATATCACTCACCTGGCGCTATGGGAAAGGCATATTCCTGATTGGTGTAGTGTATAACCTGGTGTGCGCAGGTTTCCAGTCCGACGGGTTTTCCTACACCTTCTTAGTGGATTCCTTCATTATAAAAGCAGTGGTAACTGCCATCACCGTGTACTTGGTGAAGCAGTTCCGCGACAGGGATGCCATCTTCTTCTACATCAACCTGGGCCTTTCGCGAAGAAAGTTGCTTACCACCATCATTCTGATTGACTTTCTGGCGCTTGCCGTTCTCATGACCATCATGTTTTTCATCTATGAATAACCACAAACTCATAGTGGATAGCGTGGTGGTGCGCTTTGGCCAGAAGACAGTGCTGAGCGGAGGGTATATCACCTCCGAAACCGGAATTGTCACCGGTCTTCTGGGCCGGAACGGTGCCGGAAAGTCCTGTATGTTCCGCGCTCTTATGGGCGGTCTCCGGGTGGAGAACGTGATGGTGAGCATAGACGAAAAGCCTATCGAAAAGCAGACCATCGGCCGCTATATCAAGTATTTGCCACAAGGACGCCTAATCCCGGAAGGGATGCGACTGCACAGGGCGTTTGAACTGTATGGCGTGAACTACTGGACCTTTGTCAATCGTTTCCCGAAATTCTCCCGGCATTATGATTCGCCCATCTACGAACTCTCCGGTGGCGAGGCAAGGCTGGCCGAACTGTATCTGATCCTGCACAGCGACGCCCCCTTCTACATTCTCGACGAGCCATTCACCCAGGTTGATCCGGTGAACATCGATGAGGTTAAATCGCTTATCCGGGAGCGTAGCAAAGACCACGGCATCATCGTTACCGACCATAACTACGACGCCATATCCTCTGTTGCGGATAACCTTTTCGTGATAGCCGACGGCTACACCAGTCCTGTACGGTGCCGGGATGATTTGGTCCGGCACGGATACCTGAGGGCAGAGGATTAGAACTCACCGAGATAAGTGGCGACGGCAGTACAGGAGATCCTGAATGGAGAATATACATCGGAAAAGAATTCCACTATTTGTCGGTTTTTATTTCCGATAATTTCCGGAAAAATTAATCCACAATCAATTTATAACCGGTGCCGCGGACGTTGATGATGCGGATGCGGGGGTCTTGGGAGAGATGGCGACGGAGGCGGGTGATGAAGACCTGGAAGCTGCGGGCGTTGAAGAAGTCATCGTCGCCCCAGAGGTCCAGGAGGAGGTTCTGCATGGGCACGACTTCTCCGTGGGCGCGGCAGAGGCGTCGGAGGATTTCGGTCTCGCGATGGGAAAGGTTCACTGTTTCGCTTTTCGGCAGGTATTCAAGCGTTTGGGACGCAGGGATGAAACGGTAATCTCCAAGGGTGTATTCGTTCTGTTCTGGTTCCTGCCGATCCGTCATATAGGCTTTGCCCATCAGGGCTTTGATGCGGACAATGAGTTCCTGGATGGCGAAAGGTTTCTTGAGGTAGTCGTTGGCTCCCAGTTCGAAGCCGGTGACGACATCGTCCGGGGTGGATTTGGCTGTGAGGAAGAGGACTGGGGTGTGGTCATCGGTCTTCCGGATGCGGCGGACCATCTCGAAGCCGTCCAGGTGGGGCATCATCACATCGGCAATAAGAATATCCGGGTGGACTTCAAAGAAACGCTTGAGGCCTTCTGCTCCGTCGTAGGCGGTCTCGACGGTGTAACCTTTGCTGCGAAGGGTTTCACTGACGATCTGGACAAGGGTCTTTTCGTCTTCGACGAGAAGTATCTTGGTTGTCGGCATAGCTTCAGAGTGACAGGATGAATTCGCTTCCCTTGCCGGGAGTACTGGTGACGGTGATGGTGCCGCCGTGCTTTTCGACCATGGTCTTGGCATAGTACAGGCCGAGGCCGTAGCCCTTCACATCATGGACATTGCCAGTAGGGACACGGTAGAACTTTTCGAAAATATGCTTCTGCTTATCGGGGGCAATGCCGATGCCATTGTCCCGAATACGGATTTCGGTGCCTTCATTCGCCCGCCTGGCCGTGATGTCGATGCGGACGGAGTCGCCTGAGTATTTGATGGCGTTGTCGATGAGGTTGCCGATGATATTTGACAGATGGAAGCGGTCTGCAAGGATGATCATTTCCTCCTCTACGTCAATATTGATTTCGCAGGGCTTCTCGGCTGATAGCTTGTGCTGCTGCGCCAGACTCTGCAAAAGGGGTTCGAGGGCGATGTCTTCTTTCTTGAGTTCGAAGGTCTTCCGGCTTTCCATGCTCATTGAGAGGATCTGCTCAATCATTCCTTCCAACTTTTCCAGCTGGCCCTGGCTGATCTCCAGGTACTCGCGGCGTTTTTCCGGATCATTGCCCGCATCGAAGTTAAGGAGGGCGTCGTTGGCGGCGTAGGCGACAGCCACCGGGGTTTTGAGTTCGTGGGTGATGTTGTTGGTAAAGTCGCTCTTCATCTCTTCCAGGCTCTTCTGCTTGAGCATCGTATGAATTAGGAACCAGAAGGAGAAGGCAAGGATGAGGAAAAGAATCAACGAGGCGATGATGACTCCGGTCATTTTCCGTAGAATGACAAAGGTGAGCGGCTCCATAGTGAGCCGGTATATCTTGCCTTCACCCTCTTTTCCATAGGAAAGGTCAAAGTCTTTTGCACGGGAAGATGGTGCATATCCCTGCGTGGATATGACCGCCAAGGTGTCTGCCCCGGAGAGCATCAACAAACGGTGTGGCGCATTGACATCGTAAGAGACAAGCCGTTCTATAAGAATGCTGTCCAGCACGGCGGGATTGGGCTCGGAGAGGTTGTCTATTCCTTGGTGAAGTCCTATTTGGTAGGCAGAGGACATCTCGTCGATGCTGTTGACCGCATAGGAGGATGCCGAGGCGCTGAGGGAGCCTTCGGATTTATCTGTTTTGACGGTGGTTACTTTGATGGTGCTGGCTCCGTCCTTATCTACTACAACAGAGTCTGTTCTCACATGGGTCTGTTTCTCGGCTTTCGACCAGCCTGTGGATACGGATACGCTACCATGGAGATCGCCTTCTGAACGGAGTGCATTCACTCTCTCCATGATTTCCGCGAAATCCGCCATCTGCAAGGAGACATTTATGAGTGATTCGTCGGACTGGTAACGGGATTTGTATAGGCCCGACAGCCAGTATATCTGATAGCCAAAGAGGGCTGTCAGCGATACGATCAGCAATATGATGATGCGTCTGGACGGAAGTTTCATGGTGCAAAGTTAGCCGATTTTCCTCATTTACAGGGCGTTTTAACACTATTTAACACTTCTTAACATTGCTTTAACATAGTTTCTCGCAGATTCAGGGCAATTTTGCAGCGTGAAATAATGGCCGAAAAGGACGGCC
>JAEEGJ010003178.1_pt1 | contig 66186 bp, 59 predicted proteins | sample 8958761 | NCBI WGS metagenome assembly JAEEGJ01 (sample SAMN16246546, study PRJNA631951) | gut metagenome | biome: gut microbiome; feature: rumen; material: RS-attached | host: Bos | place: Iran: Karaj | collected 2018-10 | reverse complement strand
TATGGAGATGAATGATAAGATAACTGCTCAGGCTAATCAGCTTTCAGATAAGAATGAGATATTGGCTAAGGAACAGGCAAGGAATCTTGCAAATGAAGCAGAGGAGTTATATGACGAAGGTAAACGTTTAGATGCTATTGTGTTGGCTGTTTCTTCGTTAACAGATTATGAAGGCGTGCAGATGTCATATACTGCTCATGCCTATAATATCCTGGCTAAAACTACAAGAGTATATTCAGGGATAAGTGAACGTGCTCCTATAGTAAATGTTGATATGCCGGGACAGATTGAATATTATGATGTTTCATCAGATGGTACTTATGTACTGGCAATAGATGATTTGGGTAATATAAAAGTATGGGTTAGACCGACTTACAAGGAAGTATTTTCTAGTTCGGATGTATACAGTTTATATTCTACTAGTGATGCAGGTTTTGTTAGTGAAAAGGAAGTTGCATATCTTAATAAGTCCGGAGACGTTGTAATACATAATTTAGAGGATGATAAGGATGATGTGCTTTGTAGTGGTATGACAAAATGTAGTACCAATGGAAAGTACGTTGTTACAACCGATTCTTCATATGAATATATATATGATTCTTCTACAAAAGACTGCATATGGCAGGATGATAATAACGGCTTTTCTTATTCTTACGAGTTTATAGAAATCAATGATAGTTCGTATACTGTCTTAAAATATGACAATGTTCTGGATAATGAAGAAAAAACCTATATGTGTATCGTTGATAATAGTACTGGCGAACTTTTGGATAAGGTTGAATTAAAGGGTGATTCTGTAGATTATGCAGGGTATAAAGATGGCGTGATTTATATTGGGGGATGTGTTTTTGGAAAATCCTTGAATGATTATCATAGCTATTTGTTGGCATATGATACCACAAACCAAGCTATAAAATGGGAACAAGAAGTTGATGATGTTCTTTTTACCAATTATTGTCTTACAGATAATTATCTAGGAGTATCATCCTATTCATTTTTGTGCAGATTTAGACTTGAGGATGGTGGTATGGCTAGTAAGGATCATCTGGGTGAATCATTTATATATATGTCAGCTTCAGGTGATGATTTGTGGGGAATAGTATCATCAGGTGAAAGATATTATTATGACTATGCCAATGATATGAATGTTGGAATGCCGTATCTTATAGCGTCAAATTTAAAATCATTAAAAGGTGTTAATTCTAATTTTATAGGCGTAAACAATTTAAACAGTTCATTGGTTGAGTATGGAACAACATACGATGATAACTATACTGAGTATACAGGGGATATTCCAGAGGAGGAAGAAGTTGCAATATATAATGGAAATGACGCTGTAGTAAAAGCAGAAGAATTAGGCATTGAATATTCGGGAACTGTACAGGAATTATTGATATATCCGGATACAGACTATGCAGTAGTAGGTTATAAAAACTATAAAATTTCAACGTTTGACCTAAACAGTGGAGAAAAACTGGATACAGTACAGGCAGGCGGAATAAGTAAAAGTTATGGTAAAGATTCAAGTGGTAATTTGTATATCAGTGATTTATCAACAACGTATGCAATAGACCCAGAGGGAATGTTTTTATTTGAGGTGTACTCGATGGTAGGTTTAACTGATGATAAAAATCAGCTGATTCTTTCATATAGGGTACGTGATGATAATAATAATATAGTAGATAAATACGTTACTGTACCAATATTTTCAACTGATGATTTGATTGCTAAAGGTAAACAGATTGTCAAGTATTATAGAAAATAAAACAATATGGACTTAACGATAAATTTGTAAATGATTCATCTAATGCTTGCTATAAATGCGGCGAGCCAGTTGAACGTAGAATTGTTACTTTAGTTAATGAAATAAAAGAATCAATAAATGAGTATATCAAAAAACACAAACTATAGGGAAAATTAATTTATAAAGGATGATTATTATAAGTAAGAACTAATATGAAAATATCTGAAATGAGAAAGGAAATAGATAATTTAGGAATTTCAAAAGAATTGTATTCAATATTGCAAGGTGGTACACCAAATGAAAAATTATGCATAGTTTAAGAAAATGAATGGAAAATCATATAAAATAATAAGTGATTCGCAGGCGAAAGTTCTTTGGACCACCGCTGGCGGGAAGAAATTTACATCACCACATACATCCCATACAAAGCGGCTAAGAATACAATATTATAGATAGTAAACTTTAGCAGATAATGGTCTTTAAGGTCATTATCTGTTTTATATTTACCATAGAATCTGTATGTGATGAGGCTGGCCATAGAGGCGATGATGGTGCCTAGTCCGCCAAGGTTGGTGCCGATGATAAGGGCTTGGCCGTTATCTGTAAATGTTGATAGAAGCATGGCAGCAGGTACGTTACTGATTATCTGTGATGCACCAACTGCTGTAAGAACTGGCTTGGCATCTAAGATATGGCACATAGCATCAGTTACTTCTTTGATTCTTCCAAGATTTCCTGTAAGGACAAAGAAGAATACGAATGTAACAAGAAGGGAGTAATCAACTCCTTTGTATGCCTTGAAATCCAGTATTAAAACTATAACTGCAGTAATAACGAATGTAATCTTGTAATCTATAACATGTCCAACTGTAAGAAGAGATACAGTAAATAAGGAAATATAAATTAAAAACTTAATCATCTTCCAAGGACCAAAATGTTCACGATGTGAACTATTAACTTCACCACCAGCTGATTCGGGTGAAACATCTTTATTATTATCTGAAACTATATCAGAGCACTCGCTTAAACTGATATCAGTAGCTTTCTTTCCTCTACAAAAAACAAATACACATACAATAAGTAAGAACAGTGACAAGCCAGAATATGGCAGCATTAATAAAATAAAGTCCATAAGTGAATATTCATACTTAGAATAAAGGTAAAGATTCTGTGGATTTCCAAGAGGTGTAAGCATACTACCCAGGTTTGCTGATATTGTCATAAGCACCATAGTAGTAGCAGTAACTCTCTTATTATCAAAGTTAACAAGCACCATAAGAGCAAATGGCACCATAGTAACTAAAGTAACATCATTAGTAAGGAACATACTCATAAAGAATGAGATTATAGTAAACAGAAGGGATATATTAGTTAACGAGTGGAACCTTGCCAGTAAGAATCTTGTAAGCATATCAAATACACCAAGTCTAACAAGGCAAGATACTATAAGCATCAGGCAAAATAGTATAGAAAGTACCTTGAGATTAATATAACCAGGATATTTGCTGTCTGGTAAAACAAAGAAGCATGAAATAACAGCGAGAATCCCAGCTATAACAAGTACAGTATTATGTTTTATAAATCTTATATTTTTGCTCATAAGGAAGATAGTATACTTGGAAATTAAAAAAATCAACAGTGGATTTAACTAATTGCAATACTTGTATGCAATATACTTTTGGGGTATTATTTAATAGGCGTATAATATGTCGATGAAAAAGTATAAGAGATTATTATGGAAGAGAAACAGACAAAAAAGAAAAAGTATAGAATAGGTCTGGTAATTGGAAGTGTAGATGAAGAGTTTTCTAACCAGATCTGTAAAGGGGCTATGCGTGCCAGCGAACTTCTTGGGGATGACTTATTCATTATTCCTATGAAATACCTGAATATAAAGTATTATGATCCAAATCAGGATATTCAGTGGGAATATCAATATAACTATCTGGCTGCTTACGCTCAGCAGGCAGACCTTGATTTGGTTATTATGTCATTTGCTACAGTAGCATGTCTTGGTACACCACATCAGAATGCATACCTTATTAATAACTTTGGTGATACACCTATTTTCATGGTTGCGTCTGAGGATGAGAATTACTCATCAGTTAGTTATGACAATAAGAGCGGTTTTATCGAGGGTATTGAATATCTTATAAAGGAAAGAAATCGCAAACATCTTTGCCTTTTATCAGGACCAAAATCCAATAGCGATGCTATCGAGAGATATAACGTCTTTATGGATGTTATGAAGAAGCATAATATGACAGCAGATGACTCTGTAGTAGCATATGGCTATTTTAATGAAGACTGCGAGGATGAGGTTGAAGATCTTCTTATTAGAAATCCTCAGGCAGATGCTATAGTATGTGCCAATGACCTTATGGCAAGAACTGTATACAAGGTTCTTAAGAAGTACAACTTTGTCATAGGCGAAGATATATGTGTTATGGGTTTTGATAATATGGAGGATTCGGATATCCAGGAACCACCACTTGCTTCAGTAAGTGCTCAGGCTTCTTCACTTGGATATCGAGCATTTATCGAGGCTCACAGACTTCTTAAGGAATACGGACGAGAAAACTATCCAGTAGTTCACTATATGGAGAAAACTTCCTTTATTAACAGACAGTCTGCCAGTGGCAGATATGAGCCAGTTAAGCAGCTTCATGATGACGATAAGAAGTATTTCAGACATAAGATAGTTAATATGGAATCTCTTGACCACAAGATGAATATCTTAGCCAGAGATATGCTTATGCTTGAAAGTTCTTCTGACCAGACTTATGGAAGCTTCCTTAAAGCCCTGGTTCCAGTAGAAGAGATAGAAGACTGTTATCTCTTTACATTTAACAAGCCAATTATCTACCATGCTAATGAAGACTGGTCTACACTTCCAGACTCTATCTATCTTAGAGCATATAAGCATGGAAAGAATGTTATAGAAGTTCCAAGTAACAAGCAGATAGTTAAGATTAAAGATATATTCTCAGGAAGATACCTTCGTGAAGAGCCTAAGAACTATGTTCTTGTAGATATATTCTGTAGAGAGTATCAGTATGGTGTTATGCTTTGTACAGTACCATATGAGCTCTTCCACTATGTAGAGAATCTTGGTTATCAGCTTAGTATCGGACTTAAGATTAAGGAACTCTTCGGTTCTAAGGAGAAACTTCTTGAAGAGCGTGATGATATGTTATACATCCTTGAGAAGGAGAATAACTATCTTGGAAGCTTATCATTCTATGACGAGCTTACCGGTATCTTCAACAGAAGAGGTCTTAACAACCAGATGATGAAGTATCTTGATGATGGCGATTGTATCGGCAAGAAGATGGTACTTATTATGGCTGACCTTAACTTCCTTAAGGAGATTAACGATAAGTTTGGTCATGATGAAGGTGATTATGCTCTTAAGAATGCAGCAGAAGCTGTATCTAGCTCAGTGTCTGAGAATGGTGTTGCCTGCCGAATAGGTGGAGATGAATTTGTTGGTTTATCATTCCTAGATGATGAGGAACACCTTACCGAGATAAAGAGAAGAATTAAGAAGTACCTTAGAGACTTTAATAAGACTTCTACAAAACCTTATGAAGTAAAACTGTCAGTAGGATGTGCAGAGTTTATCTTAGACAGAGATGTAGATATAAGTGAGATTATGACAAAAGCAGACCAGAAGCTTTATGAAGATAAGAGACGCAAGGGAGCGTTTGTCATTAGAGATATATAAAGGAGATGATAAATTCTCCCCTCACCCAGAGGGGTTCGGATTTTGCTCCGCAAAATTAAAGGAGAATTGATATGTCACAGAATCCAATAGTTACTATTACCATGGAAGACGGAGGAGTTGTTAAGGCAGAGCTTTATCCAGAGATAGCTCCTAACACAGTAAACAACTTTATTAGTCTTATTAACCATAACTTCTATGATGGACTTATATTCCACAGAGTTATCAAGGGCTTTATGATTCAGGGTGGAGATCCTGAAGGAACAGGTATGGGCGGCCCAGGTTATTCTATAGATGGTGAGTTTTCAAACAACGGTTTTAAGAATGACCTTAAGCATGAGCCAGGTGTACTTTCCATGGCAAGATCATTTATGCCTAACTCAGCAGGAAGCCAGTTCTTCATCATGCATAAGAAGTATCCTTCACTTGATGGTGAGTACGCAGCATTTGGCCAGGTTACAGAAGGTATGGAAGTAATCGATGCTATCGCTGAGACAGATACAGATCGTAACGACAGACCTCTCAAGGACCAGAAGATTAAGACTATGACAGTAGAGACATTTGGTGTGGATTATCCAGAACCAAAGAAGCACTAAGAGAGGACTAGGATGGAATACTGGGATATATATGATGCCGATAAGAAGGTTACCGGCAGAACTATGAAGAAGAATGACTGGATACTTCAGGATGGTGAGTACCACCTTACTGTACTTGGAGTAGTTCAGGATATGCAGGGAAGATATCTTATTACAAAGCGTGTTATGACTAAGGCATGGGCACCAGGTTGGTGGGAAGTGTCTGGTGGCGCTTGTCAGGCTGGAGAGTCTTCTATAGAAGCTGCAAGAAGAGAAGTTATGGAAGAAACTGGACTGGATACAGCAGGTAAGGGAGAATATCTCTTTACTTATAAGCGTGAGAATCCAGGAAAGGGCGACAACTACTTTGTTGACGTCTACAGATTCCAGATGGACTTTAAAGAAAGCGATATCAAGATTCAGGAAGAGGAAGCAGGAGGTTACAAGCTTGTAACTCTTAAGGAACTTCAGGATATTGCTGCTGAAGGAACATTCTTACACTACGATAGTATTAAGGAAGCGTTTATCTAAGATGATGATACCAGGCAGGAAGAAAGCAGCTACAGATGACGGCAGACTGCTACTTCCGGATATTCTTAAAGGATTTGCTATAGTACTTGTTATTGTAGGCCATTGCATTCAGGAAACGAATGGAATGGCTTATTCTTCTGCTACCCTATTTTTTCAAAATAAGGTTTATCAGTTTATTTACAGTTTTCATATGCCACTATTTATGCTTATCTGTGGTTACTTCTCTTATGTAGGAGTAAGTAAGGCTAAGACTGTAAAAGGAAAAGTGCTTTGCATCTGGAGAAAGGTATATACCTGTCTGATTCCGGTTTATTTCTGGACTGCTATGGAGGTGGCGAGAGCCTGTTATTACAACAGCAAACAGGATGGATGGCAGTTTAGGTTTGGACCTGTATTTAAGGCTTATCTTAAGTTGTGCCCAAAGAACTTCTGGTTTTTATGGGCTGTGCTTATATGCTTCTTAGTTACCTTTATTATTCATTTTGTATTTAAAGATAGCTTTATAGTTTATGGAATCTTGTATATTGTTATGTTCTTCTTACCAGACAGCAACAATATGAACGTATATGAGTTTATGCTTCCTTTCTTTGTTGCTGGTTTTCTTTATAAGAAGTATGAAGAAGGCGATAGAGTTAAGAAGTGTAAGGATTTCTATTTTAAGCACAGACTGGCAGTTTTACTAGGAGCTGCCCTGGCATTTGCCTTATTATTCCTTGTTTATAATGACAAGATTCTCATATACGTAAGCGGTTATAACATCCACAATGCCAATCCTGTTAAGATGGTTGGTGCAGATGTGTATCGTATGGTTATAGGCTTTGTAGGGAGTTTGTCCTTTATCCTTTTATTCGATTGTATAAAGAACAGATTTGGAAACTTCCACTTCCCGGTACTTACAGCTATGGGCAAGGTTAGTATGGGTATGTATATTATTCAGACATATATCATATTACTTGTAATCAAGCCGTATACCCTTGATAATACTTATTCTTTGGCTAGGTCAGTGGAGTTCGGACTAGTAGCATCGGCAGGAAGTCTTATTCTTGCGTATTTACTGTCTATCATTCCTGTGATAAAGTATAGCGTTGGTAAGAGATAATCACAAAAGGTGGTTAATGTTCCCTGTAAAGGGATGAATATATTGGCGGATAGCCAGAAGGAGATAATTATGTATATAACTTGTTTAGACTTAGAAGGCGTACTTGTACCTGAGATTTGGATAGCATTTGCAGAGGCATCTGGTATTCCAGAACTTAAGAGAACTACAAGAGACGAGCCAGACTACGATAAGCTTATGAAATGGAGACTTGGTATCCTTAAGGAGCACGGTCTTGGACTTAAGGAGATTCAGGATACTATCGCTAAGATTGATCCACTTCCAGGTGCAAAGAAGTTCCTTGATGAGCTTAGAAGCTTTACACAGGTTATTATTATTAGTGATACATTCTCACAGTTTGCAACTCCTCTTATGGAGAAGCTTGGATGGCCAACAATCTTCTGTAACTCTCTTGAAGTTGCAGATAATGGCGAGATTACAGGTTTCAAGATGAGATGCGAGAAGTCTAAGCTCACAACAGTTAAGGCACTTCAGTCTATCGGTTATGAGACAATCGCCAGTGGTGACAGCTACAATGACCTTGGTATGATCCTTAACAGCAAGGCTGGTTTCTTATTCAGAAGTACAGATGCTATTAAGAAGGATTATCCAGACCTTAAGGCATACGAAGAGTATGATGAACTCCTTGCAGCTATTAAGGAAGCTATGAACTAAGATATGAAGTATAAGATTATACACGAAGACAAAGATATAATTGTTGTATATAAAGAGGCCGGACTTGCTCTGGCCTCTGCTCGTATTGGGCAGGAAGATTTGGTGAGCCTGCTTACCAAGTATATTGCCAGGCAGGGGGCTGGAGCACGTTCGGTAGGTGCGAATGCCTGCGGGAAACCTGCAACTAATAATGTTCCATACCTTGGCGTTGTTCATAGATTAGATCAGCCAGTTAGTGGTCTTGTTGTATTTGCTAAGAATAAAGATGCGGCAGCCTTTTTATCGAAACAGGCAGCAGGCACTGATATGGAGAAGATATATGAAGCTACAGTATATGGCCATCTTCCAGACAAAGAGGGAGTATTAGAAAACTATCTTATTAAAGATGGTAAAACCAACATGTCTCTAGTTTATGACCAGGAAGTACCAGAAGGTAAGTATTCTAAGCTTGCCTACAAGGTTATATCTTCTGATGAAGTTACTGATACTGTTAGGATAAAACTGTACACAGGCCGGCATCATCAGATTCGTGCCCAGTTAGCCCATGCAGGATATCCCCTTCTTGGAGATGTAAAATATGCAGGCGAAGAAGTCTGCAAATACTCAAAGACTTTAGGTATAAGATTTGTTAAACTTGAAGCAGTAGAACTTTCATTTATTCATCCAACCAGTAAGGAAAGAGTGAGGTTTAGTAGTAAGTGAATAAGAGATTAGAACGATTAATTTCATATTTTATGATTATTGTTGGAGCCCTTGTTGCCAGCTTCTCAGTTGTATGCATCCTGATACCTAATGATGCTATAGACTACGGAACAGCTGGTATAGCTATTATTATTAGCAAGCTCTCTGGTTTTAATCTTTCTCTTTGCGTAACTATTATATTTTTACCTTTCTGGATTATGGGTACCAAGATTCTTGGTAAGAGATTTGGTCTAAGAGCGCTTATTGGTATGCTTAGTTACTCTCTCGGACTTTTTATGTTTGAGAATATTCCATTTGAACTTAATACTGAGCATTTTCTTGCGGTAGCATTTGGCGGGGCAAGTCTTGGAGCAGGATTAGCACTTATACTTAAGTTTGGTGGTTGTATAGATGGTTCTGAAATCTTTGCAAATATCATCATCTCCAAGCTGACAAAGAAAACAGGGAAGAACTACAGTATGACTGCAATCCTTCTTATATTTAATGCCTGCGTTTACTTAGCTGTTTTCTTACTTATTAATGCTAACGCCGCACTTATGAGCCTTCTGGTATACGTGGTTGCAACTACAGTTATAGATAAAGCTACTGATCACTTTGAAGCTATCAAGCAGGTTACAATCATAACAAAGAATCCAGACAAAATTATCGAAGAAATCAGAAGCAGTCTTAACAAAACCTGCACAGTTATGGATTCTTATGGCGTGATAGCAGGTGAGAATAAGACCTTGATTTGCTACATTAACTATTTTGAACTACAGAAGATGAAGGAAATCATTTCTAAGAATAAGGGTGCCTTTAGTACAGTATCTACAATTGATGAGATACTTCGGTAAAAGAGTTAGACTTAAGGTTAACATAAGTTGGATAATGAGTAGCATTTTAAATTTTTGTGAAGAAACTTGATTTATATTGAATAGAAAATTATACTAAATGTCATGAAGATAGAGAAAGTTAATGACAATCAAATAAGGTGTACGCTTACTAAAGATGAGTTGGCGCAAAGACAGCTAAAGATTAGTGAGATAGCTTATGGAAGCGAGAAGGCTAAGATGCTGTTTAAGGATGTTATGCAGCAGGCAAGCTATGAATACGGCTTTGAAGCTGAAGATATCCCACTTATGATTGAAGCTATTCCTATGAGTACGGGCTGTATCGTATTCATCATAACTAAGGTTGAGGATCCGGAGGAACTAGATACAAGATTCTCTAAGTTTGCTCCATCTGTTCATGAAGATGATGAAGAAGATTATGAGGATAACCCATACGAAGATAAGGATAGCGGCAATGTACTAAATGCTCTTCCGGGAGCTGTTTCAGATGTATTTGACCTCTTTAAGAAGATTACTGATAGTGCAGCTAAGCAGATGGGTACTGGTGCACCAGTAGCTAATCAGGGTAAAGCAGCTAAGCCAGGCGAAGCAGCTGCCCAGGTATCAATCCGCTTCTATTCATTCAACTCACTTGATTCGGTAATTAGCGCATGTAAGGTGCTTAATAACTTCTACAAGGGTGAAAGCTCACTATACAAAGATGAAGCATCTGGCAAGTATTATCTTCTTCTTACAAGAGGACGCTTTGATCAGAAAGAATTCATCAAGGTTTGCAACATACTTCTTGAGTACGGCACCGCTGAGAAGACAACATCTGCATCGGTAGCATATCTTGAAGAACACTATGATCTTCTTGCTGCTAACAATGCTGTATTTGTTATGGCTCAGATTTAAGATAAACTATTACGTCCCTGACAGAGAAAAACTGTCAGGGATTTTTTAATTTATATGAAAGTTTGAATAACTTTCATATAAATTAAAACGCTCCGCGAGGATGCGAATCGCGCGGATATGAAGATTGTCGCCTATGGCGACACCGCGCTCACGCCAGCATATCGCAAAGCGATATGCTTTTCAAAAAAACGGCCTGGATTTCTCCAAGCCGCCTTCTTTCATAAGCTATATTCTATACAAGCTCTACTGTCTGCTTTGCAATTGCAAGCTCTTCGTTAGTAGGAACAATCATAACTGTTACCTTGCTGTCAGGAGTAGAAACTATTAAGTCCTCACCGCGAATCTTAAGCTTCTCATCATCAACTGTAACTCCAAGATATCCAAGATAATCACAGATACCTCTTCTTGCGCGGTAGTTGTTCTCGCCAACGCCTGCTGTAAGAGCGATGATATCTACACCCTGCATAGCTGCTACATAAGAACCGATGTATTTTGCTACGCGGTAGCAATATGTATCAAGAGCAAGTTTAGCATATTTGTTACCTGACTCCTCAAGCTCTGAAAGATCTCTAAAGTCGCTTGAAGCATAGTTTGAAAGACCATAAACACCAGACTTCTTATTGAGAACTGTGTTCATCTCAGCCGCTGTGATACCTTCCTTCTGGCAGATGAAATCAACAATAGCAGGATCCATATCTCCTGATCTGGTACCCATGATAAGTCCTTCAAGCGGAGTAAGTCCCATACTTGTATCAACACACTGTCCGTTCTGTACTGCAGAAACTGAAGCGCCATTACCAAGGTGGCAAACTATAATCTTGAGGTCTTTTCTATCTTTATCTATAAGCTCAGCTGCATGCTTAGATACGAAGTCGTGGCTTGTACCGTGGAAGCCGTAGCGACGAACCTTATATTTCTCATAGTATTCATAAGGAAGACCATACATATAAGCTTTCTCTGGCATAGTCTGGTGAAATGCTGTATCAAATACTGCTACATTAGGTGTACCTGGCATATTTGTCTGGCAAGAGCGGATACCAATAAGGTTAGCTGGGTTATGAAGTGGAGCCAGGCTTGAAAGCTCTTCAATATCCTTCATAACTTCATCTGTAACAAGAACAGCCTTGTTGAACTTCTCACCACCGTGAACTACTCTGTGACCTACAGCATCGATTTCTGAAAGTGACTTTATTACACCGTGACTTCCATCTACTAATGCATCGATAACAAGCTTAACAGCCTTGTTGTGATCAGGAATATCTTCCTTTATAACAACCTTATCTTTGCCGGCTGGTGTATGTGTAAGCTGGCTGCCATCGATACCGATTCTTTCTACAAGACCTTTTGCAAGAACTTCTTCAGAATCAGAATTGATAAGCTGATACTTAAGTGATGAACTACCACAGTTGATTACTAGAATATTCATATTCTTTCTCCTTTATATTTATGCATGTCCTCTGCATTTATTTACTGAATAGTATTATAGCATTAACTTACGAATAGATATATAATAGGTTCTGGAGAAATATTTATCGAGCATTTACTCAAAATAATGGGGAGGATAGTATGAAAGCCATACGTTCTATAATTACTGTTGCACTTTTCTTTATTACATCTATTTGCTTTATAAGCGCTGGCGTACTTACAGGAGTTAGATTCGGAGCTCTTAAAGGTCATAATGTCAATGATGTTATGGATAACAGCGGTGCATATCTGATGGTTAATGAGGCCACAAAGCAGGTACTTATTATGACAGTTGATGATGAATTCCAGCAGGGAATTATCATGTGTATTCCAGAAAGCATGATTACAGACCTTTCTAAAGAAGCTGTAAGAAGTCTTTCGACTGGAGAAGAAGTTGACCTTTCTTCATCAATTCAGTCTTCTAATGAATTAGTTAAAAATGTAACTGATTATGTAATCGACGAGTCATACAACCGATTATCTGACGAAGATACAATCTGTGCTCAGGATGTTTATACCAATGACTATATTAACCTTGCTTCAGAGAACCTCGGTGTTGATGTAGGTGGTGTTATTGTTCAGAGACTTGAACTTACAGATACCCCTGTTAAGACAAAAGATGCTATTACAGCAGATGTAATTGCTGACACAAAGGTAATCGTCAAAGGACCTATTGCTAATGCTACACCTCATGTTTTAGAGAAATACATCGATCAGATAAATGATGAATTCAATAAATATCTTCAGAAGCGTGATGAAGTAAAGAAATTATATGCGCTTTTTGAACGTATCAATGATGCTTTAAAGATGTCAAGAACAGCAACATATGCACTTTTTGGAGCTGGCGCAGCTTTTGCATTTGTAATGTTCTTCCTATATCTTGATGACAAGAGAAGAGGTCTTGGCAAGGTATCAGGCACATTAATCTTTAGTGGTATTATTCTTATAGTTGTATGTGCAGGAATCAAGGTAGCTCAGTACTCAGGCAACGTTTTAGTAAAGGATACCTTCCAGATTAAATTTCCTGAAACTATAGCATTTGTTAACGGGCTTCTTGATAAGATTATGTTCCCAACAGCTATCTGTGCCGGAGCTTATATCGTACTTGCCATCTTAATCAACATAATAAGAAAAGCTATGGCAAGTAAGGAAGCGTAATATTCTAAAAGATTCAAATACGAAAGCGGCTTGGAGAAATCCAGGCCGTTTTTTAAATTTCCCTCTTGCAATCCTATATCCTATGTGATACTCTGTCCCTAGCAGGGTACCTGACAATCTTATACCGGATTGGAGGGTTGCAGTAATACACATATCGGATAGTTCTTATCCGATTCTATACTTCTATTGAATATTCGAATCTACTGCTAGTCATAGGCAGTAAGTCTTACAATCATTACCAGACATTTCAAGATTCTAATTCCACTAAAGTATAAATTTCAAAATAATACTACTAAAAACTGCTTTTATAGGGTTATGTTGTGTAGCATATTCCTATTACAGGTAGGCCGGGTACTCTGATAAGATCATTTTTCCTAATAACAGGATTTGAAAATATTTCACAGATACTTTCTTCTGGCTCAAATGCCAGCGGTTTGACGCTCCTTATGTTATCCAAACTGTGTAGAAAGATTTCAGGATACCTGACAGGCATTTGGGGATTAATCTCAGACTTTATAATCTAATCAAAAGTAACTAACTGGTATTCTGCAGTCAGCATCTATGTGGTTTAGGCGCCGTAAACTGTCAAATCAAAATGATGACATGGAAAATATGGTCTGTTATAATATAGGGCAATTGGAGGAGTTGTAAATGAAACGCAGACGTAAGAAAGAGCTACGAACAAAGCTTATATCTATCCTCGTGGCAATTGCCCTTATTTTAATTGTGGGAATAATAGCATTTGGGGCAAAGATTAAGAAAGCAATAGATGAAGGAGAGGAGATTAACGGAAGATGGTTCCTTTCTCTAATCTATCCAGATAAATACGCATATTCAACAGAGATAGCAGATTACAACGATTATTACCAGCTTATGGCTGATGATGACGTGGCTATTATCTTACAGGACGAGATTCTTGAAGATAAGGCTAAGTTAATTAATGGACAGCCTTACTTCTCATACGATACAGTATCCAAGATATTTACAAACAGATTCTATCACAACTCAGACGAGAAAGTTCTTCTCTATACTACTAGCACTGACATAATTAAGGTAGACATGGCAGAGGGTACAAGTGGTTATTATGTATCCGGAGTATTTACTGAGACTCCAGCTGTATGCGCAACATATATAGGTGATACCTTATACATATCAGCTGATTTTGTTAAGAACTATGCTAACTTTTCTTATGCATATTACAGCCAGCCTAACCGTGTTCAGGTATATACTAAGTTTGGTACTGAAAGAGCTGCAAAAGTTAAGAAGAAAACCAAGGTCAGAGTTAAGGGCGGTATAAAGAGTGATATACTTGCCAGCCTTGAGAAAGACCAGCAGGTTACAGTTCTTGAGGTTATGGAAAAATGGACTAGAATAAAGACAGAAGATGGCTTCATCGGATATGTTGAAAAGAATAAACTTTCTGATGAATTTGAATATACAAGACCAGCAGTTACAGACGCATATAATCCATATAATGATTACTCTATGGGCACAGAAGGCGAAAGTCTTGTAGTTGCTTGGCACCAGATATTCTATGCAGACAATGGTTCTAACCTTAATACACTTACAGTTAGTTCCAATGGTATAGATGTTGTTTCACCTACATGGTATTACCTTGATAGTGAGAACGGAACATTTACTGATTATTCATCAACTGCTTATGTGACCAATGCTCACGAAAAGGGCTACAAGGTATGGGCGCTTGTTGAGGATATGACTAATTCAGATTCCTTCAGCGAATACAACCTTTTCTCATCATCAGCTAATAGAAAGGCTCTTATTGATAACCTTATTAGTTCAGTTAAGGCTGCTGGGGCTGATGGTATTAACATCGACTTTGAAAAGATTGGTAAGGAAACAGGACCACACTATGTTCAGTTCCTTAGAGAACTTTCTATTGAAGCTCATAAGAATGGTCTTGTATTATCGGTAGATGACTACCAGCAGAATGAAGGAAACTTATATTACAACCTTAAAGAACAGGGACTTGTAGCTGATTATGTTATTATCATGGGCTACGATGAGCACTGGGCAGGTTGCCAGGAAGCAGGAAGCGTTGCTTCCCTTGATTTCGTAGAAAACGGTATTACTAAGGCTCTTGATGCAGGCGTACCTGCAGCTAAGCTTATTAATGGTGTTCCTTTCTATACAAGACTTTGGAAGACAGAAGGTGTGAATGTATCATCATCAGCTCTTGATATGACAACAGCTGCTAACTGGTATCAGTCACACAACATCATTCCAAGCTGGGATGAAACAACTTCTCAGTTCTATGCAAGCAGAACAGATGGTACAGCAACTTACGAGATGTGGGTTGAGAATGCGGATTCTATTAGTGCAAAACTTGCTGTTATGAAGAATCACAACCTTGCAGGTGTTGCCTGCTGGAAGCTTGGATTTGAAACACCAGATATATGGGATGTAATCGTTTCATATTATTAAATAAAGAAGGCAGTTATGAAAACTATAGTAGTTAAGTCAACTGGCAAGGACATTAATGAAGATGACATGCTTCTTGCAGGTAAGATTATTAAGGAAGGCGGCCTGGTAGCATTTCCAACAGAGACTGTTTATGGTCTTGGCGGCGACGCATTAAACAGCCAGTCTTCTAAGAAGATATATGCCGCAAAGGGTAGACCAAGCGACAATCCTCTTATTGTTCATATTAGTAAATGGGAAAGTATGGACCTTATATCAAGGGATATTCCTAAGGAGGCCAAGATACTTGCAGATGCATTCTGGCCAGGCCCACTTACTATGATAGTTAAAAAGTCAGATGCAGTTCCTACTGAAACAACAGGGGGACTTGATACAGTAGCAATCAGGATGCCAGATCACCCTGTAGCACTTAAATTTATTGAAGCTGCTGGTGGCTATATAGCAGCACCTTCAGCTAACACATCAGGAAAACCATCTCCTACACTTGCAAGTCATGTTATAGATGATATGGATGGTATCATCGATATGATTATCGATGGTGGCGAAGTAGGAATAGGTGTTGAATCTACTATTGTGGATCTTACAGAGGGCAGACCTACTATTCTTAGACCCGGATACATCACAGAAGAGATGCTTGAGAGAGTACTTGGCCCAGTTGATACAGACAAGACTATCTTAGATAACAACAGCGGAGCTAAGCCTAAGGCTCCAGGTATGAAATATCGTCACTACGCACCTAAGGGTGATATGATGATTATAGAAGGCTCACAGGAAGAAGTAGTTAAGGCTATTAATGATAACGTTAAAGCTTCTAAAGAAAAAGGTGCCAAGACTGGAGTTTTATGTACAGATGAAACCTTTGATTTAATCGAAGCTGATGTTAAAAAGAGCGTTGGAAAGCGCCAAGATGAGCATGAGATAGCCAGAAGATTATATAGAATTCTCAGAGAGTTCGATGATGAGAATGTTACAGCTATCTACTCAGAAAGCTTCTCAAGTGAAGGCTTTGGACAGGCTGTTATGAACAGACTTATGAAGGCAGCCGGATTTAATATCAGGAAACTGTAGCCTGATGTTTAGAAATGTTTACAATGTGAACTATATTATACATAAATAAATTGTGTGGAGGAATAAGATGAAAGTATCTATGGCATGCGACCACGGCGCATATGATTTAAAGGAAACACTTAAGGCCTACCTTACAGGTAAGGGTTATGAGATAGTAGACGAGGGATGCTACAGCAAGGAGTCTTGCGACTATCCTGATTTTGCTAAGAAGGCAGCAGAGGATGTTGCATCAGGTAAAACAGATAGAGGTATAGTTCTTTGTACAACAGGTATCGGTGTTAGTATCGTTGCTAACAAGGTTAAGGGTGTAAGATGTGCTCTTTGCCACAATGAGAATACAGCTACTATGACAAGACTTCACAACAACTCTAACGTACTTGCTATGGGTGCAGGCGAAGTAAGTGAAGACCTTGCTAAGAAGATGGCTGATATCTTCCTTGAGACAGAGTTCTCTAATGAAGACAGACATATTCGTAGAGTAAACAAGATTGAAGGTTAATCTTAAAGTATATTAGATAGACTTTGATTACAGGGGTGGAGTATGAAGAGAAAAGATTATATTTCTTGGGATGAATATTTTATGGGTATAGCTAAGCTTTCTGGTATGAGATCTAAGGATCCTAATACTCAGGTAGGAGCTTGTATTGTTAGCGATGACCATAAGATTATGTCTATGGGATACAACGGATTCCCTGCTGGTTGTAGCGATGATGACTTCCCATGGGACAGAGAAGGAGACTTTCTCGATACAAAATACGCCTATGTAACTCACAGTGAGCTCAATGCTATACTTAATTTTAGAGGTGGTACTCTTGAAGGAACAACCCTTTATGTATCACTCTTTCCTTGCAATGAATGTGCTAAGGCAATCATTCAGGCAGGGATAAAGACTGTTGTATATTCAGATGATAAATATGATGGAACACCGGGTAACACAGCTGCAAAGAGACTCTTTGCCAGCGCAGGTGTAAAATATTATAAGTACGAAGATACAGGAAGAAAGATTGAACTTGATTTGTAAGATTCTTGGAAAAAGAAAAAACAAACTAGCAACGCTTATGGCAGTTATAACTGTTATAAGCTTTTTTCCTATGTCAGGATCATCGTCAAGAGCCAGTGAGCTTGAAGGAGTAGATGGTTACCAGCCACAGGTTCTCAGTGATACAAAAGATGAGCTTGAAAAAGCTAAGAAAGAAAAAGAGCAGAAAGAACAGGAACTTGCAGCAGCTCAAAATCAGGTTAACCAGACCAATGCCAGCTTAAGCAGCCTTAAGAGTCAGCAGAATTCTTATGAAGGCCAAATGAATACCCTTAATACAGAGCTTCAGCTTGTTGCTGATAATCTTACTGTCCTAGAAATCGAAAAACAGCTTAAGGAGATGGAGATAGAAGAAACCCAGGCAACTCTTAGTGCCAATATAGCTCTTCAGAATCAGCAATATGAGAATATGAAGAGTAGAATAAAGTTTCTTTATGAAAAGGGAGACAACCTATATTTAGAGGTTCTATTCTCATCTAAGGATTTTGGTCAGTTCCTTAACTATGCTGATTATGTTGAGAAACTTAATCAATATGACAGGCAGCAACTTGATGAATACATAGCTACTGGACAGGCTATATCAGAGAATATGGCCCAGCTTGAGAGTGAACTTGCCGAGGTTGAAGAGTTAGAACGGCAGGCAAAAGAAGAACAAGGCAAGGTTACAGGGCTTATATCCCAGACAGCTGAGAATATAGCTAACACAGCTGATTCTATTAACGATGTACAAAAGCAGGCAGACCAGTATGAAGCTCAGCTTGTTCAGAAGGCAGCAGAAGCTGATGCAGCTACTAAAGAATATGAAGCTATAAAGAAGCAATACGATGAAGAGATGAGGCTTGCCGAGCTTGCCAGAGCATCTGCCTGGAGAGATATATCTGAGGTTACATTTGAAGAAGGAGACAGATACCTTCTTGCTAACCTTATCTACTGCGAAGCAGGTAACCAGCCTTATGAAGGTAAAGTTGCTGTTGGTGCAGTTGTTATTAACAGACTACTTAGTTCAAGATATCCGGATACGGTTACAGGAGTTATATATCAGTATAAACAGTTTGCCCCAGTGCTTGATGGCCATCTTGCATTAGCTCTTGCCAATGACAGGGCAACAGAAAGCTGCTATCAGGCAGCAGACGCCGCTATGAGCGGAACAACTACTGTAGGAAACTGTTTATATTTCAGAACACCTATACCTGGACTTGAAGGATTGCCAATCGGAGACCATATCTTTTATTAATAGCATGTGATGTAATTATCTGGCTTGTAATCAGTGCACCAGATTAATAATAGTTTTGTTGTTTTAATATCATATAGGAGGGGGATTATGAGCGATTATCCAGTTCTTTACAGAAAAAGACTTATTCCGAAGGAGTGTGTCAAATTAAAGGACGACATCATCATTGAGATGAATGATGAAGTAATTGTTACAAAATGGAATGCACTTAAGCCAAAGAAAGATCTTCATCACGGCTATTCATGTTATTTTCTAAACAGAGGATTTAAGGTAAGCAAATTCTATGCTGCTGATAATTCTCTTCTCTATTATTACTGCGATATTGTGAATTATGAATTCAACAAGGAAGAGAACAGTCTTCTTGTTACAGACCTTCTTGCGGATGTCATCGTTTACCCAGATGGCTTTGTTAAAGTGGTTGATATAGATGAGATGGTTCAGTGCCTTGATAGCGGCGACATAGATCTGGACCTTCTTAAAGTGTCATTAACAGCATTGGATAGCTTACTTAAAATAATCTATGCTGGAGATTTTGATAAACTTACTGATTATATAGCAGTTCACGAGAAGTAATAAGAAAAAATGCCGTTGATGTTATAGACATATTGCTAAAAAAACCTTATAATTAAACGGTGTAATTTTGTATAATTTGTGGATTATACAATAAAGTAGAGGGGCGGGTTACACTAATATGAATTTAGGTCGTAAGGCTTATAAAAGGCGTATATTACATGAACATAAGAGATAGGAAGAAGCAGCAGCAAACTAGGGACAGACAGAAGATTATGAAAACACTTACTCTGATTACCCAGTTTGGCATTAATATGCTTGTTCCCATTTTTTTATGCTTTTTTGCAGGTGTGTGGCTTGATAAGAAGTTCGGCACAAAGTTCATTATGATAATCGGCTTTCTGATAGGCGTTACAGCGGGCTTTAGAAATGTCTATGTGCTTGTCAGACGTTCGCTAAAGGACGATGCAAAGGATGAATGAAGCACTGGAAATAAAGAATAAGGATAAGAAGAAGCTCGGCGAGAATAGTACACTAATTGAACTAATTACCGGAATTATCTTATTTGGGATTATATCTCAGATAGGGGCAACAGTAATTATCATTATGAAGCACAGTAGATTCTTATATTATTCATTAGGAATCTGGGCAGGTGTAGCTATGGCTATAGGCTGCGCGCTACATATGAACTACAGCATATCTAAAGCGTTAGACTTTGGAGAAGCTGATGCAATAAAACTTAATAAGAAGTATTCACTTATTAGATACTTTTCATTATGTCTTATATTTGCAGTGATTATGATATTCGACTTTATTAGTCCGCTTACAGCATTTTTGGGAATAATGGGACTAAAGATAGGAGCTTATCTTAATCTATTTATACATAAAGCATTTATCAGACTTGGGTTAGAGGAACCTGATCCAGAACCTAAGTCTTTGGAAGAACTGGAAAAAGAGGCTGCCCAGCAGGCAGAGAATCTTGAAAAGTCCGGTTCATAAGCATGTTTTTATTTAAGGGTTAGCGAGTTTTGATCCTTATTAAATAAAAAAATAATTAAGGAGGTGAGAATATGGGAGCTGGTTTACTGTTATCCGATGCAGAATCTGAAGGCGCAGCTGTGGACTTCATGATAAAAGGTATCTTCAGTTTTAAACTTGGCGGTATCACTGTTTGGATAACAACTACTCATGTATGTTTGCTGATAGTAGTGTTAACATTAACAATCTTTGCACTAATTGCAAATCATAAGATGAAGAAAGCTAGCGAAGTTCCATCAGGTCTTCAGAATTTCATAGAGATGATTGTTGATCTTCTCGACGGGATCGTCAAAGGCGGTATGGGCAAGAATGCAAAAGGATTCCTTAACTATATAGGAACAATATTTATCTTCATACTCTTCAGTAACATATCAGGTCTGTTAGGCCTAAGACCACCAACAGCAGATTATGGTGTCACTCTTCCACTTGGTCTTTTAACATTTACACTGATATTCGTAAACAAACTCAGATATCAGAAGGTAAGCGGATTTATCAAAGGATTATGTGATCCATGGCCATTCTGGGCGCCAATTAACATCATCGGTGATGTGGCAGTACCTATTTCATTATCACTGCGTCTCTTCGCCAATGTATTATCTGGTACAGTTATGATGGCTCTTGTATACGGTTTGCTTAAGTGGGTGGCTGTTTTCTGGCCAGCAGCACTTCACGTATACTTTGACTTGTTCTCAGGAGCAATTCAGACTTACGTATTCTGTATGTTGACGATGACATACATAAACGATGCTATGACAACCGAATAAGCGGCTGTAAATTTACTCGCCGCAAAGGCGGCTTCGCAAACAGCCGCTAATTCGCTACCACTTTTGCCGAAGGCAAAAGCGGAACCTAAATGGCTATTTCGCAAACAGCCGCTAAATCACTGCCACTTTTGCCGAAGGCAAAAGCGGAACCTAAGTGGCGGTTTTGCAAACAAATTGTACTTTATAAAATTTTATATATCTAAGGAGGATATAAACTATGTTTAATCAGGAGTTTATTTTAGGATGTTCAGCAATAGGTGCTGGTCTTGCAGTTATAGCTGGTATCGGACCTGGTGTAGGTCAGGGTATCGCAGCAGGACACGCTGCATCAGCAGTTGGTAGAAACCCAGGTGCAAAGGGTGATATTACTTCAACCATGTTACTTGGTCAGGCCGTTGCCGAGACAACAGGTCTTTATGGTCTTCTTATTGCTATGTTATTACTTTTCGTAAAACCATTAGTATAAAAAGTCTCTATCAAAATACTTAAGAAAGGAGGCTTTGAAGCTTGAATACGGGAATATATATGCTCCTTGCAAATGAGAGCGAAATGACCCCTAGAATGTTCGGCCTGGATTTTCAGTTATTATTTGATTCCGGCTTAACATTATTAGCAGTATTTACACTGTTCTTTGTACTTGGACATTTTCTATTCAATCCAGCGAGAAAGGTTCTTGAAGATAGAAAGAATCGTATCGCTACAGATATTGAAACAGCAGAAAATGATAAGAAAGAAGCACTTGAATTAAAGAAAGAGTACGAAGAAAAATTAAGGGAAGCTGATAAGGAAGTAGCTAAGATTCTTAGTGATGCAAGACAGAAAGCTGTGGCTAATGAGACAAAGATTCTTTCAGAGGCCAGAGAAGAAGCTCAGAGCATAATTAAGAGAGCTAACGAAGAAGCTGAACTTGAGAAGAAGCGTGTTATGGACGAGGTTAAGCAGGAGATGGTTAATATCGCTTCGCTTATGGCAGGCAAGGTTGTATCTGCAAACATCGATACAACTATCCAGGATAGCTTAATCGACGAAACATTAAAGGAAATAGGTGATGCAACATGGCAAAGCTAGTTACAGGAACCTATGGAGAAGCGTTGTTCGAACTTGCTATTGAAGAGAAGAAAGAGAAAGAGATGCTCGAAGAAGTAACTCTTCTTTCAAAAATTCTTAAAGAGAACCAGGATTTCTCTGATATGATGAATCATCCAAAGATTCTTAAGGAAGAGAAAATCGAAGCACTTGAGAATGTATTCAAGGGACGTTTCAGTGATGAACTTACAGGTTTTCTTGTACTGATCTTACAGAAAGACAGATATAAGGATATTGATGGTATCCTTGCAGATTTCGTCTCAAAGATGAAAGAGTATCTTAAGATTGGTATTGCATATGTAACAACAGCAGTATCCTTAAAGGATTCTCAAAAGAAAGAAATAGAAAAGAAGCTTCTTGATACAACTTCTTACGAGACTATGGAGATGCACTATGCAGAAGATAGTTCACTTATAGGCGGTATGCTTATAAGAATTGGTGACAGAGTTGTAGACAGTAGTATTCGTACTAAATTGGAGCATCTTACTAAAGAGTTAAGTAATCTCCAAATATCATAAAAGAAAGGTGCGTTTAGATCCATGAATTTAAGACCTGAAGAAATCAGTTCAGTTATTAAGGATCAGATCAAGAGATATTCAGACAAACTTGAGATATCAGACGTAGGTACTGTTATCCAGGTTGCTGATGGTATTGCTCGTGTGCACGGACTTCAGAATGCTATGCAGGGCGAACTTCTTGAGTTCCCTGGCGAAGTATACGGCATGGTATTAAACCTTGAGGAAGACAACGTAGGTGCAGTTTTACTTGGTAGCCATAAGAATATTAATGAAGGCGATACAGTAAAGACTACAGGACGAGTTGTTGAGGTTCCAGTAGGTGATGCCCTTACAGGACGAGTTGTTAATGCACTTGGTCAGCCTATTGATGGCAAAGGTCCTATCGAAACAAACAAATTTAGAAAAATCGAACGTGTCGCTTCCGGCGTTATCACAAGACAGTCAGTTGATACTCCACTTCAGACAGGTATCAAGGCTATCGACTCAATGGTTCCTATCGGAAGAGGACAGCGTGAGCTTATTATCGGTGATAGACAGACAGGTAAGACTGCTATCGCAATCGATACAATCATTAACCAAAAGGGACAGAATGTTAAATGTATCTATGTAGCAATCGGCCAGAAGGCTTCTACAGTTGCTACTATAGTTAAGACTCTTGAGGAGTTTGGTGCTATGGCATATACAACAGTTGTAGCATCTACAGCTTCTGAGCTTGCTCCACTCCAGTACATCGCTCCTTATGCAGGATGTGCTATCGGTGAAGAGTGGATGGAGAATGGTGAAGATGTACTTGTTGTATACGATGACTTAAGTAAGCACGCAACAGCTTACCGTACACTTTCATTACTCCTTCGTCGTCCACCAGGACGTGAGGCTTATCCTGGAGATGTATTCTATCTTCACTCAAGACTCTTAGAGAGAGCTGCTCGTATGAGTAAAGAATATGGCGGTGGATCTCTTACAGCTCTTCCAATCATTGAGACACAGGCAGGCGATGTATCAGCATATATCCCTACAAACGTTATCTCAATTACTGATGGACAGATTTATCTTGAGACAGAGATGTTCAACTCCGGATTCCGTCCAGCTATCAATGCCGGTCTTTCAGTATCACGAGTTGGTGGTGCTGCTCAGATTAAGGCTATGAAGAAGATAGCAGGTACTATTCGTCTTGAGCTTGCTCAGTATAGAGAACTTGCTTCATTTGCTCAGTTTGGTTCAGATCTTGATGCAGATACTAAAGAGCGTCTTGCACAGGGTGAAAGAATCAGAGAGATGCTTAAGCAGGGCCAGTACAAGCCTATGCCTGTTGAATATCAGGTAATCATTATCTACGCTGCTACAAGAAAATACCTTCTTGATGTTGCAGTTGAAGATGTAATCAGATTCGAGGGAGAATTATTCGACTTTATTAAGACTAAGTATCCTGAGATTCCAGAGAGCATCAAGAAAGATAAAGAGATGTCAGCTGATATCGAAGAGAAGCTTGTTAAGGCTATCACAGAATTTAAGGAACAGTTCAAGTAATAGCAAGAGATAGGAGAAACAATTATGGCTTCAATGAGAGACATAAAAAGGCGTAAGCAAAGCGTTGAAAGTACGCAGCAGATTACGAAAGCCATGAAGCTTGTTTCTACAGTTAAGTTGCAAAGAGCTAAGCAAAGAGCGGAGCAGTCACAGTCATATTTCAAATGTATCTATGAAACTGTGAACTCCATCCTTGCAAGATCTGGAAATATAAAGCATAGATATCTTGACGCTAATGAGTCTGATAAGAAGGCAGTCATCATGATTACCGGTAATAGAGGACTTGCAGGCGGATACAATGCTAACATTGTAAAGCTCATCACTAAGGATGACAGATTTACTACTGATAACACAGCAATCTATGCTGTTGGTAAGAAGGGTAGAGACCTTATGAACAGATATGGTTATGAGGTTAAAGCTGATTATTCTGACGTGGTAGAAGAGCCAATCTACAATGATGCTATGGATATTGCCAGAGATCTTCTCAAAGCATATGAAGCTGGAGAAATAGGTGAGATATATCTTGCATACACATTCTTTAAGAATACTGTAAGTCATCAGCCTACATTACTTAAGCTGTTACCTGTAGATATAGAATCAACCAAGGTTCAGGCAGAAGATGAACAGGCTGATAAGAAAGAAGAAAAGATTATACCTATGAACTTCGAAGTTGAAGATACAGAGGCACTGGACATGATTATTCCAAAGTATGTTACAAGCCTTATCTTCGGAGGATTGGTAGAATCAGTTGCCAGTGAGAATGGTGCACGTATGCAGGCTATGGATTCTGCAACAAACAACGCAACAGAGATGATTGACCATTTATCACTCCTGTATAACAGAGCTCGTCAGGGTTCAATTACTCAGGAGTTAACAGAGATCATCGCCGGTGCGGACGCCATATCGTAACAACGCGTAAAGGCTCATCGCAATGGCGACTTCGCCAACGCGTTATAACCGATATACGCATTTGCAAAACCAGCAAATGCTCGGTGTATTGATTAGATACAAATTGATTTAATAAATTGAAAGGATAAGACAAATGGCAGATATGAAAAAGGGTAAATTAACCCAGATTATCGGTGCTGTTCTTGATATCAAGTTCACAGATGGACTTCCTGAGATCAACGAAGCAATTAACATCCAGACTAATGATGGTGGAAAGTTAGTTGTTGAAGTTGCTCAGCATCTTGGTGACGATACAGTAAGATGTATCGCCATGGGTCCAACAGATGGACTTGTAAGAGGAATGGAAGCTGAGGCAACAGGCTCTCCAATTAAGGTTCCTGTAGGTGAGAATACACTTGGAAGAATCTTTAATGTACTTGGAGATGCTATTGATAACAAGCCAGCTCCAGAAGGCGTTGAATATTCACCTATTCATCGTCCTGCTCCAGAATTCAAAGAGCAGTCAACTAAGACAGAGATTCTTGAAACAGGTATCAAAGTCGTTGACCTTCTTTGCCCATATCAGAAAGGTGGTAAAATCGGACTTTTCGGTGGTGCAGGTGTTGGTAAGACAGTACTTATTCAGGAACTTATTCGTAACATCGCTACAGAGCACGGTGGATACTCAGTATTCGCAGGTGTAGGCGAGCGTACAAGAGAAGGTAATGACCTTTACCATGAAATGAGTGATTCAGGCGTTATTAATAAAACAGCCATGGTATTTGGTCAGATGAACGAGCCACCAGGAGCCAGAATGAGAGTTGGTCTTACAGGACTTACTATGGCTGAGTACTTCAGAGATAAGGGTGGAAAGGACGTGCTTCTTTTCATCGATAACATCTTCAGATTTACACAGGCTGGTTCAGAGGTTTCGGCTCTTCTTGGTCGTATGCCTTCAGCCGTTGGTTACCAGCCAACACTTCAGACAGAGATGGGTGCTCTTCAGGAAAGAATCACATCTACAAAAGATGGTTCTATCACATCGGTTCAGGCTGTATACGTTCCTGCCGATGACCTTACTGACCCAGCTCCAGCAACAACATTCGCTCACCTTGATGCAACAACAGTTCTTTCACGTTCTATCGCAGAGCTTGGTATCTATCCTGCTGTTGATCCACTTGAATCAACATCAAGAATTCTTGATCCAAGAGTTGTAGGTGAAGAGCACTATAAGGTTGCCAGAGGTGTTCAGGAAATCTTACAGAAGTATAAAGAACTTCAGGATATTATCGCTATCCTTGGTATGGATGAACTTTCAGAAGACGATAAGCTTGTAGTTAACAGAGCAAGAAAGATTCAAAGATTCTTATCTCAGCCATTCTTCGTTGCTACACAGTTCACAGGTCTTGAAGGTAAGTACGTTCCAGTATCTGAGACAATCAGAGGCTTTAAGGAGATTCTTGAAGGTAAGCATGATGATATTCCTGAGAGTTATTTCCTCAGCTCAGGAACAATCGATGAGGTTGTAGCTAAATATCAGAACCACTAAGAAGGAGCTTTGATATGGCAGATAACACATTTGAATTAAAAATCATAACACCTGAGCGTAAGTTTTATGACGAACAGGTAACTATGGTTGAATTTAATACTTCTGAGGGTGAGATAGGTATCTACAAGAATCATGTACCAACAACCGTTATCATTAAGCCTGGTATATTGAGAATCACTAATGGCGACGAGCAGAAGGTTGCCGCTCTCCATGCGGGATTCGTCGAGATACTTGGCGATAAGGTTACAGTACTGGCAGAAGTTATTGAATGGCCTGAAGAGATTGATCTTGACCGTGCTGAAAGTTCTAAAGAAAGAGCTAAGGCTCGTATAGATGGCAAAGAAGAAGGAATCGATATGGCAAGAGCTGAAGTATCTCTTCTTCGTGCAGTTACTCGTATACAGGCTGCAAAGTTAAAATAATTAAGTTCACATAGTGAACTAGTATTAAAAGGGGTTGCACACTAGGTAATAGCCAGCTGGCTATTACCCAGACGTGCGACTTTTAAATTTATACACTAAGGAAATATTAATTTTGAAAAATAAACAGCTGGCTGACAGCCTTGTTTTAATTATATATTGCGTAGTAGTATTCGTCGTTTCTCTTTTTGTAATTAGTAAGATAATGAACCAGGGTAACGTGGATATGACTACTAAGATGAGCGATGCGTCATTTCCAACTCTTTCATTTATCTGTGATGATAAGGAGTATAACCTTCTTCACGGATATAGCAATACTATGGATGTAACTCATATGAGAGATTCCATAACTACAGTTGGAACAGATAGAAAGCTTAAGTTTAAGATTAAGGACTATGACTCAACCATATCTGGAATATCTTTTGAACTTCGAGGCAGTAACGGAGAGAGACTTATCGAAGAGTCTGAGGTTCATGATTATGTCAGAGAAAGTGATGGAGTATCAGGAACCATATCAATTAAGGACCTTATCTTAGAACATACTGAATACTCTCTTTGTGTCAATGTTGAAACAACACGTGGACAGGTAATTCACTACTATACTAAGCTAATCGAGGCAGATGATTATAACTTGTCTGAAAAGCTTGATTTTGCGTATATGTTCTCTGAGTCTACATTTGATAAAGAAGTAGCTGCAGAGCAGATTACAACATATGTTGAATCCAATGAAAAAGGTGATAATACAACATTTAACCATGTAGATATTCATAGTAGCTTAGATCAGATTACCTGGGGCGACCTTGATGTAAAGAAGGAGACAGAACCTGTAGCTACTGTGTCTCAGATTGACCAAAGCACAACTATTATTAACCTGACATATTTTGTATCAACATCAACTCCTTCTAAAGAGAACTACAGAGTTACAGAGATGTTTAGACTCAGACTTGGTGATGAGAGAATGTATCTTCTTGATTACCAAAGAACTATGAGTCAGGTGTTCAAGGCAAAAACAAGTAATATCGTCAATAATAAGATTGAACTTGGTATTAACAGCCAGGATGTCAATATGATGGAAAGCAGCGATGGAAAGAAGATTGCCTTTGTCAATGAAGGAAGACTTTTTAGCTATAACGTTGCTGAGAATAAGCTTGCCTATGTATTCGGTTTTTTTGAAGATGTTAAGGATGACAGGGCAACCTATAATCTGTCGGATATTAAGATATTTAATATAGATGAAAAGGGCAATATCTATTTCATGGTATACGGTTATATGAACAGAGGTAACCATGAAGGAGAGATGGGGTGTCTGGTTTCTTATTATGATAGTGGTAAGAATTCAGTCGAAGAGTTAACATTTATCCCTAGTAAGGAGTCATATGACATAATAAAGGACGATGTTAAAGACCTGTCATATATTGATAGCAATGAAGTGCTATATATCCTTATTGGTTCAAGTATCTATGAAATCAAACTCGAAGACAATCAGCTTACAGAGATAGCTCAGTTTCAGGATGAAAAGTCATATGTAGTTTCTTCAAAGAGTAATATGGCTGCCTGGGTTAACAATGGTTATAGTAAGTCGGTGTCTATGAACTGGATTAACAATGAAAATGGTGAAGTTGTCAGTATCGCCGCTCCTGAGGGAGACTATATTAGACCGGTTGGCTTTTTTGATAACGACCTAATTTACGGCCTTTGTCATAAAAAGGACATAGCTTATGACATATCAGGGAGAGAAATCTTCCCTATGTACCAGCTTAACATAGTAGACAATGAACTTAATGTTATTAAGTCTTATGACCCTGGCGATACTTTTGTTACTGACTTTACATCTGAGGGTAACTATATGATTAATCTTACCCGTATGAAGAAAGATGTATCAGGTAACATATGTGACAAGGCGGTTCCAGATCAGCTTATTGATAATATCTCAGCCTCTGCTATGAAAAATGAAGTAACAGTTGTTGCTATAGATAAATATGAGAAGGTTGTAGAGATAGCATTTAACAAAGAGGTTGATAATAATAAGACTCAGATATTATCCCCGAGGCAGGTCCTTTTTGAAGGTGACAGAGAGATTAACATAGAGCGTACTTCCCTTAAAGGTATGTATTATGTTTACGTAAAAGGGGCTTTTCTGGATAGTTATGATAATCTGGCAGATGCAGCTTCATATGCTTATAACAATGGCGGAGCTGTATATGGCGATGATGGAAGACTTCTATATCAAAAGACAACTCTTCTTCAGAAGAACCAGATTATGGCTATTACGGGTAATAGCATAAATGATGGTGAGAACGAAACTATGCAGACTGCAGTATGTATCAACACCATACTTGAGTATGAAGGTATAACAGGTGATGTCAGAGGACTTATGAGCAGGGGGACTGGAGCAATTCAAACTCTTGCACAAAAGATGGAGGATGCTACTGTACTTGACTTTAGTGGCTGTCAGCTTGATATTATGCTCTATTATGTAGAGAAAGATATACCTGTTCTTGCTCTTATGAAGGATGGTTCGGCTTACCTTATTATTGGCTACAATGAATTTAATGTAGTTCTTATGGACCCGGTTACAGGTACTGTTTATAAGAAGGGTATGAATGATTCTAAGCTATTATTTGAAGCAAATGGTAATAGATTTGTTACCTATATTAGGGATGAGGATTAATTTCAAACAGCCAGTCTGGCTATTTGATATAGAGGTGTAGTAGCTTGGCAGGTTTGACACTCTACTATATGAGTGCTACTATAATTAAGAATTAAATATCTTCAGGGCGAGGTGTGATTCCTCACCGGCGGTATAGCCCGCGAGCATATGATGCATGATCTGGTGTGATTCCAGAGCCGACAGTATAGTCTGGATGGAAGAAGAATGTGTGTATAGCATATAAGCTCTGGTTTTATTCCAGAGCTTTTTTATACAAATCATAGCCCTGTTTTTGTAGGGCTTTTATTATTGTGATGCTGATGGCAAGGTAAGCCTTCAGAACATAACGAGAAATATTTGTAGAGCAATATGGCAGATAATATGATGACAGATAAAGATTATATGGAAAGAGCAATTAAGCTCGCGACTATGGGAATAGGCTGGACCAATCCTAATCCTATGGTTGGTGCGGTTATTGTAAAAGACGGCCGTATCATAGGAGAAGGCTATCATCATAAGTGTGGCCTGCTTCATGCTGAGCGGGACGCATTTGAGGGTTGTAAGGAAGATGCAAAAGGAGCCACAATCTATGTAACATTGGAACCATGTTGTCATCATGGTAAGCAGCCACCTTGTACAGAAGCTATTGTGGAACATGGAATCGCCAGAGTTGTTATAGGTTCAAGAGACCCTAACCCACTTGTTAGTGGCAAGGGAGTAGAATTTCTTAGACAGCATGGTATAGAAGTTGTAACAGACTTTATGAGACAGGAATGTGACAAACTTAATCCTGTATTCTTTCATTATATAACCACAAAGAAACCATACGTAGTTATGAAATATGCTATGACACTTGATGGCAAGATTGCTACCAGAACTGGTGCATCAAAATGGATAACATCACAGGTAGCAAGAGACCACGTTCATATGCTTCGTAAAAAATACAGTGCCATACTTGCAGGGATAGGAACAGTTTTAAGCGACGATCCAATGCTTAACTGCAGGAATGATAAGATAGAAGACCCTGATGGTAAGCTGTTAACAGTAGAACCGCACCAACCACTAAGGGTAGTGGTTGATTCGAAGCTACGTATACCTGAAGACTCGGCTATAGTAAAGACTTCTAAGGAGTACAAGACGGTTGTAGCCTGCGCTTATGAAGTAGACCAGGTAACAGATGAAGTTAAGGATAAGATAATCCGACTACATGATGCCGGCATAGAAGTTCTCTTTATGAACCATGATGGTAAGGTTGATCTTGTAAAACTTATAGAATGGCTTGGAGAACATGGCTATGACAGCCTCTTAATAGAAGGCGGTGGAAGTATAGGCGAAGCTGCGCTTAAGGCTGGAATAGTTAACCATCTTATGGCTTACGTAGCTCCTAAGATATTTGGCGGAAGTCAGTCTAAGTCTCCTGTTGAAGGGGGAGGCGTCGAACTAGTAGATCAGGCAGCAGAGTTTAAACTGGTTGATAAGAAAATCCTTGGAGAAGATATTCTCCTTGAGTACGACCTTGTGAAAGGAATGAATGATGTTTACTGGAATAGTTGAGGAAACAGGAACATTAAAAAATATAATTAGCGGAGGCCATGCAGGGGAAATCAGCATCAAGGCTTCAAAGGTTTTAGAAGGAACCAAAGTGGGAGACTCTATTGCTGTTAATGGGGTTTGTCTTACAGTTACCAAACTATTAGCTGATGGCTTTACAGCAGATGTTATGCCGCAGACTATTAGAAACTCAAGTCTTGGACAGATTTCATACGGCGGGGTGGTTAATCTAGAAAGAGCTATGGCAGCAGATGGAAGATTCGGCGGTCATATTGTTTCTGGTCATATAGACGGAGTAGGAACTGTAGCTGAGATAAAAAAAGAGGAGAATGCCGTATGGTTCAAAATAAAACCTTCAAAAGAGATTCTTGCTGGAATCGTTGAGAAGGGGTCAATAACCATAGACGGAATAAGCCTTACAGTTGCAGAGCTTGGAAACGACTACTTCAAGGTATCTGTTATTCCTCACACTGCAGAGGTAACAAACCTTATGACTAAGAATCTTGGAGATAAGGTTAATCTTGAGAATGATATTGTTGGAAAGTATGTTAAGAGATTCTTACTTGCAGGAAATCTTGATAACTCTGTAGATAAGCATGACTCTTCTGATAGTCCATATTTATCATTGGAATATTTACAAAACAACGGATTTTAAGTTCATACAGTGAACTAATTATATATATTTGGAAAGGAAATAGAAAAATGGAATTTACATACAATACGATTCCAGAGGCATTAGAAGCATTAAAGCAGGGTAAAGTTATCATGGTAACTGATGACCCTGACAGAGAGAATGAAGGAGACCTTATCTGTGCAGCACAGCACGCTACAACAGAGAATGTTAACTTTATGGCTATGTACGGAAGAGGTCTTATATGTACACCTATGTCAAAGGAACTTGCAGACCATCTTAACTTACCACAGATGGTTTCAGAAAATACTGATAACCACTGCACAGCATTTACAGTTTCAATAGACCATGTTGATACAACAACAGGTATCTCTGCAGAGGAACGTGGTTACACATGCAGAAAACTTTGCGAAGAGGATACTAAGCCAGCAGACCTTCGTAGACCTGGTCATGTATTTCCACTTACTGCAAGACACGGCGGAGTTCTTGTTAGAAATGGTCACACAGAAGCTACTGTTGATTTATGCAGACTTGCAGGTTTAAAAGAGTGTGGTCTTTGCTGCGAGATTATGCGTGAAGACGGTACGATGATGCGTACTGAAGAACTTCAGCAGATGGCTAAGAAGCATGATTTAGTATTTATTACTATTAAGGACCTTCAGGATTATCTCAGACGTTATGAGAACCATATGATTCTTGAGGCTGATGCCAAGCTTCCAACTAAGTATGGCGAGTTCCAGATTAAGGGATACGTCAATGACATAAGTGGTGAGCACCATCTTGCTCTTATCTGCGGTGATATAGGAGATGGGGAAGACGTACTTTGCAGAGTTCACTCAGAGTGCCTTACTGGTGACGTCTTTGGTTCTTATAGATGTGACTGTGGTCCTCAGCTTCACAAGGCTATGGAGATGGTTCAAAAGGAAGGAAGAGGAATTATCCTTTATATGCGCCAGGAAGGAAGAGGTATAGGTCTTATTAATAAGCTTAAAGCCTATGAGCTTCAGGAGAATGGCTATGATACAGTTGATGCCAACATCAAGCTTGGATTTGCAGCAGACTTAAGAGAGTACTGGAACGGAGCTCAGATTCTTCAAAATCTTGGAGTTAAGTCACTTAGACTTTTAACTAATAACCCTGAGAAGATATACGGCCTTGAAGGCTTCGACTTTACTATTAAAGAAAGAGTACCTATTGAGATAGAGCCAGAACAGTATGATGAGTTCTACCTTAAGACTAAGCAGGAACGTATGGGACATATCTTCCAGCATATAAAACTGTAGGATATTTTAGGTGATAAACAGTAACTAGTAAACCTAAGTCGGCAGGGCCGGCAGCAATATATATAATAGGAGAAAAAACTATGAGTATTAACTTAATTGAAGGAAAAGTAGTAGCAAAAGAGGGGATGCGCGTTGGTATCGTAGCATCAAGATTTAACAGCTTCATCGTTCAGAAGCTTCTTGACGGTGCAGTAGATGGACTTGTTCGTCACGGAGTAGAAGAAAACAACATCACTGCAGTATGGGTACCTGGAGCATTTGAGATTCCAGTTGTAGCAAGAAAGATGGCAGAGTCTGATAAGTACGATGCAGTTATTGCTGTAGGTGCAGTTATCAGAGGTTCAACATCTCACTACGATTATGTATGTTCTGAAGTATCTAAGGGTATTGCTCAGGTAGGTATTCAGACAGGTAAGCCAGTTATGTTTGGCGTTATCACAACAGAGAATATTGAGCAGGCTATTGAAAGAGCTGGTTCTAAGGCTGGAAACAAGGGTTATGACTGCGCATTATCTGCAATCGAGATGATTAATGCCCTTGAGCAGATTTAAGTCAATGTATAAAACAATTATTTTTGACTGGGATGGAACTCTGCATAATACCAAGAAATTATATGGTAAGGCATTTCGCGTGGCATATGATTATCTGGTTAAAGAGGGATATGCTCCTGAAAAATACTACTCAGATGAGGAGACCTCTGTCTATCTTGGTATGACACCGCCAGATATGTGGCAGGCATTTATGCCGGATTTACCAGAGGATGTTAAGAAAACAGCTGCAGCTATGATTGGCCAGAATATGGATAAGATAGTTGCAGATGGGGGAGCCATACTTTTCCCAGGGGCTATAGAGACTCTGGAGTATCTTAAAGATAAGGGCTATACTTTAATTATTCTTTCTAATTGCAGAAATGCTTATATGGACAACCACAGAGCTTACTTTAAATTAGACAGATTCTTTTCCGAGTATTATACAGCTGAGGCCTATAACTATATTCCTAAGGAAGAGATTGTTGTTAGTATAATGAAGAAATACCCTGGGGAATATATGATAGTTGGGGACAGAAGTAAGGATATTAACGCAGGATTAGCACATAATATCTATACAGTAGCCTGTGACTTTGGCTTTGGTAGCCAGGAGGAATTGTCTGGGGCATCTACCCATATTAAAGAATTATTAGAACTAAAAAATATACTTTAATAAAATACTTTAAAAAGTATAAAATTGGTTACAATAGCATTAACGAAAGTTAATGAGCAAGCCTTTAGGGGCTTGCTTTTACGTTAAAAGACATAACATTTGGTAATGTCCACGTTAGCTACAAAGTTCCAAAAACGTGTAGCCGAAAACAAAAATCTATGCTACACTAACTTACGTGCTTCGGGGTAACCTCATAGCGAGGAAATAAAAGTATACGAAGTATGAATTAATAGGAGGAAAGTTATGAAAAAAAGAGTATTAGCATTATGTTTATCTCTCTGTCTCGTAGCTGGTGTATTCGCAGGCTGCGGTAAGAACGATGAAGGCGGAAGAAGCAGCAAAGGATCTAAGAAGGACGTAACAGTTCAGGAAGTTCTTGAAGGAATGGGTAACTACGATCTTCAGTCTGCACACGCTGATGTTAAGTTTGACTTCGCTGCAGATGCTACTGCAATGGGTCAGAAGATGGATGTTTCTATGAACGCAGATTTCGGTATGGACGTTGAAGCTGAAGGCGACACAAAGGCTGGAATTAAGCTTGATGGTAACTTTGATATGAACGCTATGGGTCAGAAAGAAAGCTTACCAATGGAAATGTACATGACAGTTGATGGTGAAGATTTCAAGATTTACCTTAAGAGTGATGAGCTTGGTTCAGATTGGTATGACCTTTCAAGCGCTATGGATCAGGATCAGATTAAAGAAGCTTTAGCACAGGCAGCTGGTCAGGATACAAAGGTTGAATTCTCAAAGGATGATCCAATCGTTAAGAATTCTAAGCTTACAGAAGAGAACTACAACGGTGTAGATTGCTACAAGATCACATATTCTGATAACTTAGCATCATACACAGATGTAATTGATGAAGCACTTAAGCAGGAAAACATGAGCCTTGATGATATTAAGAGCTATGGTATCGAAATTGAGAAGGCACTTGCTGAAATCAAGTTTGATGTTGTTATCTATGCTGCAACAGATGATTTTGCTCCAGTAGCAGTTATCTTCGATATGGGTTCTACAAATATCGAAAGCGTACTTGAAGCTTCAGGTTACAGCCTCCAGACAATCGGTGCTTTAGCTGGTGTTGATATCTCAGAAGTTAACCTTACAGCTTGCAAGTTCGAGCTTACATACTCAGAACTTGGTAAAGTAAAGGTTGAGATTCCAGATGATGTAATCGAGAACGCTGTTGAGTACGATTCATACGGATTCTAATTAAAGCTTTATGACTATTAGGGAACTTGATAATGGGAAAAATCTTAACATACAGTTTACAAGATTTATTGCAGCCTGGCTTGTTATATTTTCCCATGCATATTCCCTGTCTATAGCAGATGATTCTGTAGAACCTGGAAAGATGTTTTCAGGTGGACAGATTTATGTCGGAAGCATCTCAGTTATAATATTCTTCCTTATAGGTGGGTATTATATATCTAAGAGTGCTGAAAGACTTAAAGAGGCTAAGAGCTTCTTTATTGCAAGATTTAAGAAACTATGGCCACCGCTTTTTGCGGTGACCCTGGTTTCTATTTTTATGTGTGGATTTATTTCTACATATTCTTTATCTGGATACTATACGGATGTCCAGACATACAAATATCTTCTCAATGCATGTTTTGTTCCTGTCCACAACCTGCCAGGAGTATTTGAGAATAATATATATGAAAGCGCAGTTAATGGCGCGCTTTGGACTATGCTTGTAGAGGCAGTATGCTACATAGTATGTTTCATATTCTATAAGCTCGGTTTACTTAGTAAGAAGTGGTTTAAGATTACTGTTATTCCTGCTGTGTTACTAGCAGGAGCTATGTTTATTTTTGAAGAAAGATTTGCTCCATACCATGTGGCTCTTAGAGCCTGCCTGTCATTCTACATAGGTATGGGGATTTATGTATATAGAGATAAGATAAAGATTAATAAGCTGGCAGGTTTTATATGTCTTGGCTTATTTATACTCATGGTTGGAATACACCAATCAGATATTGGGATCTACATCTTCCTCCCATATGGACTATTAGTTCTTTGGTATGGTATGAAGCAGGTAGGCAAAACATTAGGATATCTGGGAAATCTGTCATATGGTATGTACCTGGTGGCATTTCCGGTTCAGCAGTCTATAACATACTTCTTTGGAGGAAGTATGAATCCATACATTAACCTTGGCCTTGCAAGTATTATATCTATACTACTGGGTTATGCAATTTATAACTTAATCGAAAAAAGAGTATAGATGCCTTCTGGCACTGTTTTGAGAAAAAGAATCATAAGTGCTAAAATAATGTAATTGTAGATATTAATTTATCAGTGGGAGAACGAATATGAAAATTATCATTGTTGGATGTGGTAAAGTTGGTAGAACTCTTATTGATCAGCTTTCACATGAGTCACATGATATTACAGTTATCGATCATGACACAAGTCAGATTAACGAGATAACATCTACATATGATGTTATGGGTGTTGTAGGTAATGGCGCCAGTTACAAAGTTTTAGACGACGCAGGAATCCGCAATGCTGACCTTCTTATTGCAGTTACTGAGTCTGACGAGATTAATCTTCTTAGCTGCTTATTCGCTAGAAAGGCAGGTATCAAGAATACTATTGCCAGAGTTAGAAATCCTCAGTACGAAGAGGAAGTTAATTATATTAAAGACGAGCTTGGCCTTTCTCTTATTATTAATCCAGAGCACGCTGCCGCATCTGAGATTGCAAGAATCTTAAGATTTCCATCTGCTACTAAGATTGAAACTTTTGATAAGGGAAGAGTTGAGCTTATAACATTTACAGTTGAGTCGGGTTCAAAGATTAATGGTATGAACCTTATTGATATAGCAAACCTTACTAAGGCTAAAGTTCTTATCTGCGCTGTTATGCGTGGAGACGAAGTTCTTATTCCTAATGGTCGTTTTGTTATTGAAGAGAACGACAAAGTTTCTATTATTACTACCAGCCAGGATGCCAAGGGTTTCTTTAAGAAGATAGGTTATGATACTCATCAGGTGAAAAATGCCATGATAGCAGGTGGTGGTAAGATTGCCTACTATCTTGCAAAGGAACTTGATTCATCAGGCATAGACGTTAAGATTCTTGATTGGGACGAGGAAAGATGTGAAACACTTAGCGAGCTTCTTCCTAAGGCAACTATTATCAACGGAGATGTTTCTAATCAGGACGTTCTTATTGAAGAGGGTATCGATCGTACAGATTCTTTCGTAGCCTTAACTGGTATTGATGAGACCAATGTCTTCCTTACATTATTTGCAAAGCAAAGATCTAGTGCAAAGGTTATAACAAAGATAAATCGTATCAACTTCAATGATGTTGTTACATCTTTCAACCTAGGTTCTGTAATCAGCCCTAAAGAAATTACAGCAGATACTATTGTTAGCTATGTTAGAGCTAAACAGAATGTTATTGGTTCTAACGTTGAGACATTATATAACATCGTTCAGGGCAAGGTTGAGGCCCTTGAATTCAAGATTACAGCTAACAGTGAAGTTCTTAATAAGCCACTTATGGAACTTGATATTAAGAAGAACATTCTTATCGGTTGTATCAATAGAAATGGAAAGCCTATTATCCCTAACGGTCAGAGCCAGATTCTTAAGGGTGACAAGGTTATAGTTGTTACAACAGAAACAGGACTTAATAACTTTAGCGATATATTTGTTAAGCAATAAATAGGTAGAGAAGATGAATTTCGGTATTATATTTAACATACTTGGATGGATTATTTCTATAGAAGGGGCCTTTATGATATTACCTGGCCTCTGCGGTATTATATATGGTGAAGGCAGCTGGTTATACTTTATAGCAACTGCTGTCGTTACACTTATACTTGGTATCATTCTTATTAAGAGAAAGCCAAAGAGCCAGCAGTTCTTTACAAAAGAGGGATTTGCTATCGTAGGTCTCGGATGGGTTCTTATGTCTGCCATAGGAGCTATTCCTCTTTATCTAAGCGGACAGATTCCATTTTATATAGATGCATTATTTGAAGTAGTATCCGGTTTTACGACAACAGGTGCAAGTATATGTCCAGATGTAGAAGCACTTGACCATGCAGTGAATCTTTGGAGATGTTTTACTCACTGGATTGGCGGTATGGGTGTACTGGTATTTCTTCTTACTATACTTCCTATGGCCGGTGGCAATACTATGAACCTTATGAAAGCAGAGTCACCTGGACCATCTGTTGGAAAGCTTGTTCCTAAGATTAGAGATTCTGCCAAGATTCTTTATTTTATATATTTTGGCATGACCATACTTCAGTTTATTCTACTAGTATGTGCGGGTATGCCGGTTTTTGATTCTATCTGTACATCCTTTGGTACAGCAGGAACCGGTGGATATGGTATCAAATGTTCCAGCATCGGTGGCTATAGTCCGACGATTCAATGGATAGTTACCATATTTATGATTCTTTACGGAGTTAACTTTAACTTTTATTTTTTCCTCCTGCTTGGTAAGAATAAGAAAGAAGCATTTAAGATAGAAGAAGTTAGGTGGTATATCGGAATTATCCTGGTTTCCATAGGAATTATCGTTTGGAATATACATGGTATGTACTCAAGCTTAAGCCATGCGGTCAGAGATGCATCTTTTACTGTTGGATCGGTTATCACAACAACAGGATTTGCTACTGCTGATTTTGGTACCTGGCCGGTTCTTTCGCAAACCTTGCTTGTTATAATTATGTTTTGCGGTGCTTGTGCCGGCTCTACAGGTGGTGGTATCAAGGTATCGCGAATTATGATTATACTACGTGCTGTTAAGTATGAGATAGATTCATTTGTCCATCCAAGAAGTGTCAAGGTTATGCGTATGGATGGTAAACCGGTGGAGAAGGATACTATAAGAGCTGCTATTATGTTTATGTCTGTATATGTAATGGTATTTACCATATCCGTATTTGTAGTAGCTTTTGACGGATTTGACCTGGTTACTAATTTTACATCGGTAACTGCAACATTCAACAATATAGGGCCGGGACTATCTTTGGTAGGGCCTACAGGTAACTATGCTTCATTCTCCATCTTGTCTAAAATTGTCTTTATATTTGACATGCTGGCAGGCAGACTTGAGCTCTTCCCAATTCTTATTCTCTGCTCTCCTGCACTTTGGAAAAAGAGATAATTACCGGGAAATATATTCAAATTTATAATAATATCCCTATAAATCATGTGGATTACTGATTATTTTTAGAGGATTTTTAGTGTCCAAACTAGATTAGATGTGATATTATAGGCACGATGTACACTTTTTGTGTGCTTGATTATTAATACGTATGATTAAGGAAGGAAAAGAAATGTTTAAGATTTTAAGGGCAGAAGAACTTACTGAGAATATATTTCTTATGGAAGTTGAAGCTAAGAGAGTAGCAGCACATTGCTTACCTGGACAGTTCGTTATTGTCAGAGGTAGCGAGGATGGAGAGCGTATTCCTCTTACTATCTGTGATTATGATAGAGAGAAGGGAACAATCACTATAGTATTCCAGATTGTTGGACAGGGAACATTATTCTTGTCAAACCTCAAGGCTGGAGATAGCTTTACTGATTTTGTTGGACCTCTTGGATGCCCTTCAGAATTCTGTAATGAAGATATAGAGTCACTTAAGAAGAAGTCAATCCTCTTCGTAGCAGGTGGTGTTGGTACAGCTCCAGTATATCCACAGGTTAAGTGGCTTAAAGAACATGGTGTTAATGCTGACGTTGTGGTTGGTGCTAAGACTAAGAGTATCCTTATTCTTGAGAAGGAGATGGAAGCGGTTGCTGGTAATCTCTATGTAACAACAGATGATGGTTCATATGGCAGAAGCGGTATGGTAACTAAGACTGTAGAAGACCTTGTAGCAGAAGGTAAGAAATATGATGTCTGCGTAACTATAGGTCCTATGATTATGATGAAGTTCGTATGTAAGCTTACAGAGAAGCTTGGTATTCCAACAGTTGTATCTCTTAACCCTATTATGGTTGATGGTACAGGTATGTGTGGTGCTTGCCGAGTTACAGTTGGTGATGAAGTTAAGTTTGCATGTGTTGATGGTCCAGAATTCGATGGCCACAAAGTAAACTTTGATGAAGCTATGCGTCGTCAGACACTTTACAAGACAGAAGAAGGAAGAGCATTCCTCGCTGCTAAAGAAGGCGACACACATCACGGTGGCTGCGGTAACTGCAACTAATAGTGGACTAGAATATAAGGAGATATAGTAATGGAAGTAGATGTTATGAAGAAAGTTCCTGTTAAAGAACAGGATCCAAAAGTAAGAGCAACTAATTTTGAAGAAGTTTGTCTTGGATATACAGCTGAAGAAGCAAAGTGCGAAGCATCAAGATGTATTAACTGTAAGAATGCACAGTGTATGAAGGGATGTCCTGTATCTATCAACATTCCAGGTTTCGTAGAGCAGGTTAAGAATGGTGATTTCGAAGCAGCTTATAAGATTATAAGCGAGTCTTCTGCACTTCCAGCAGTATGTGGTCGTGTATGTCCACAGGAAAGCCAGTGCGAAGGTAAATGCATCCGTGGTATCAAGGGAGAAGCAATATCTATTGGTAAGCTTGAAAGATTCGTAGCTGACTGGGCTAGAGAGAATGGTATCAAGCCAGAAAAGACAGCTGCACCTAATGGTAAGAAGGTAGCTGTTATCGGTTCAGGTCCTGCAGGTCTTACATGTGCAGGTGACCTTGCTAAGCTTGGTTATGATGTAACAATCTTCGAAGCACTTCACAAAGCAGGTGGTGTTCTTGTTTACGGTATTCCAGAATTCCGTCTTCCTAAGGATGCAGTAGTTGCTAAGGAAATCGAGAACGTTAAGGCACTTGGCGTTAAGATAGAAACAGACGTAGTTATCGGTAAGTCTACAACAGTAGATCAGCTTATGGAAGATGAAGGATTTGATGCTGTATTCATCGGCTCAGGTGCTGGACTTCCTAAGTTCATGGGTATCCCAGGAGAGAACTCTAACGGTGTATTCTCTGCTAACGAGTACCTTACAAGATCTAACCTTATGAAGGCATTTAACGAAGATTCTTATACACCTATTATGAGAGGTAAGAAGGTAGCAGTAGTTGGTGGCGGTAACGTTGCCATGGATGCTGCCAGAACAGCTCTTAGACTTGGTGCTGAAGTACATATCGTTTATCGTAGATCAGAAGCTGAGCTTCCAGCCAGAGTTGAAGAAGTACATCACGCTAAAGAAGAAGGAGTTATCTTTGATCTTCTTACTAACCCAACACAGATTCTTGCAGATGAGAATGGCTGGGTTAAGGGTATCGAATGTATCCGTATGGAACTCGGAGAGCCAGATGCATCTGGTAGACGTCGTCCAGTAGAAGTTGCTGGTTCAGAGTTTGTTATCGATGTTGATACAGTAATCATGTCACTTGGTACATCTCCTAACCCACTTATCTCTTCTACAACAAAGGGACTTGAGATTAACGGTAGAAAGTGTATCGTTGCATCAGAAGACCTTGGTAAGACATCAAAAGATGGTGTATATGCCGGTGGTGATGCAGTTACAGGTGCTGCTACAGTTATCCTTGCTATGGGTGCTGGTAAGGCAGGTGCTAAGGGTATTCACGAATATCTTTCAAACAAGTAATTAACTAACTTAAAGATAAGAGCGGAGATATGAATCTCCGCTCTTTTGTGTTATAATACTTACGGGTTTAAGCGATATTGGGGCCTTAGGGTACCTAAAACTATTACTCAAACAATATGAAATGAGGGTTATGCTATGAGCAAAGAAGTTAAAGACGAGATTAAGGACGAAGTAAAAGAAGAAACTAAAGAAGAAATCTCTGAAGAGGTTAAGGATAATAAAGTGGAAGACAAGAAAAAGTCAGTAGAGGATAATGTAGCTGACAATAAGAAAAATATCGATGAGAATAAGAAAAGCATCGATGCTAACCGCGAGTTAATTAATACAAATAACGAGCTTATTAAAACTAATAGAAAGCTTATCTATGTTATGTATGGAATCATGATAGCAATCTGGATTGGTTCTGTAATAACAACAATCTACTTTATGACAAAGTACAACCATATTAACAAGGTTGTTAACGATAGAGGTAAGGGAACTATTGAAAGCAACATTATCGTAGGTGAGGATGCAGGTGGCAATGCAGGACTTGCTTATGCTAGTACAGAAGAGTCTCTTCCAATAGACCCAGAAGGTAGTAAGGCAGATGCTATCGCTGGTAAAGATCAGTCAAGTGCTGATGCTAACAAGTATATGATTCACTTTACTGTAGGTGGTTACAGATTCTATGTTCCTAACGAGTACGAGTGTATGGCAGTTGAGAATGTAGGTGTTATTATTTACAAGGCTGATTCATTCCAGATGAAGATTGTTGTTAAGGGTAGACCTTACGACGAAGTTGTTAATGATGAAGCAAGTATGAAGAAAGCTGCTGAAGCTGCTGGTGCAGAACTTACTTCTGAAATAACAGATGCAACAGTTAATAACAATAAATACACATTCTTTAGATGTAACATCAATGGCGACGAGCATTTTGTAATTTATGGTTCAACTCCTGATGGCAAGTCACATACAGGTGGTCAGATAGAGATATTTGATAAGAAGCTTTCTGATGAAGACTTACTTAACATATTCAACAGCGTAGCTGAGAATGCTGAAGTCGATGAGTCAGTTGTGGCAGCAAAGGATGATAAGGATCCAGCAAGACTTGATACAAGTTCAATTGAGTTTGGTGATACAACAGTTAAGTACAACGTTCCAGCAGGATTATACTACAGTGATACAATCACACATGATAACAATGTAGTTGAGACATTCTGGGATGAGACAACATTTGTAGAAGTTAACTTAACTGATAAGACAGACTACGAAGGACCTAAGTCATACGTTGAAGCAGATGGTGCTTCTACTATGGGAGATGATGAAGAAGTTCTTACAGAGAAGGTAGGAGACAACAAGGTTTACTACTATATCAATTCCAGCAAGGGCTCAAGTGGTGGTAATAACCAGCATATATATGCAGCATGCAGCATAGGAGATAACATTTTCCATGTGGCATATACTGTATATGAAAGCGATGAAGAGCTTACATTCGATGATGTAAAAGAGTTCTTCGAATTTACAAACTAGGATAATGACAGGAAATATTAATGTATAAATTAGGCGAGATTCAAAATCTTAAAATATGTAAGAAGGTAGACTTTGGTGTATACCTGACAGACGAGGAAAGCGAGGACCGTGTCCTTCTTCCTAAGAAGCAGGTGCCAGAGGGGGCTGCTATAGGAGATACTATCGAAGTATTTCTCTATAAAGATTCTGAAGACAGGATGATAGCTACTACTGCTAAGCCACTTCTTACTATGGGTAAGCTTGCCAGACTTAAAGTTGCTCAGGTAGGTAAGATAGGAGCATTTCTTGACTGGGGACTTGAGAAGGATTTATTTCTTCCTTTCAAGCAGCAGACTAAGAAGGTTAAAGAGGGAGATGAAGTATTAGTATCTCTTTATATAGATAAGAGCTCAAGACTCTGCGGGACTATGAATGTTTATAAGAGTCTATCTAAAAAGTCTCCATATAAAACTGGAGATGAGGTTAAGGGTACTATCTATGAAAGCAGCGATAACTTTGGTTTATTCGTTGCAGTTGATGATCTCTATCAGGCTATTATTCCTAAGAAGGAGATGTACGGCGACTTAGAAATAGGCAAGGTGATAAGTGCTAGAGTTACTAGTCTTACAGATGATGGTAAGCTTAATCTTAGTGTTAGAGAGAAAGCCTACGTTCAGATGTACCCAGATATGGATAAGATTATGAACCTTCTTGATTCATATAACGGAGTTCTTCCATTTACTGAGAAGGCTTCTAAGGAAGTTATCTACAGAGAAACAGGTATGAGTAAGAACGAGTTTAAGAGAGCAGTAGGTCATCTTTATAAAGAAAGAAAGATTACTATTACTGACGGTAAGATTCGTAAAGCTTGATGATTTCGTTTAAGGCAAATAAAAAAGCATAATCTGTTAATTCAGATTATGCTTCTTATTTTTTGTTAGTTATTCGAATTTATACGGACACATCAAAGTTGCCGCCAATATGAGGGTTAACAGAATTTTCCATACTTGCAGCATCCATCATCTTGAGTATGCCTGCACCTTCTATTTTCTGCTCGTCCATACTTTTACTAAGAACAGCAGTACCAACACTTGTAAGATTCTTTGACATTGCCAAATTCATTGAAATCTGTGCTATATCCATGTTAAACCTCCTTGCATCAATTTAGTATAATAATTTTATTACATACATCATAATATATCAATCTTAAAGATTACTAAACCAAAGGGAAATTTTTTATGCGAGAATACAGTATTATGGGTCTGCCTTTTAAGGAGTATCCACTTAAAGAAGCATCTGAATATTATAGAAGCCTTATGAGAAGCCCAGGGATGCACCTTACATCCTTTATTTCTTACAATGAGATACTAGAGATAGTAGATAGCAAAACCTATCAAAAGTGGTTTGGAGCATTTGAATATATTATATCGCCTGATATGTACAGCGATAAGGAATCTGTAGATGATGTGAAGGCGTCGGACTTTTTAGATAACCTTCTTCGTGAGCTTATGGCTTCCAAGGCAGGAATATATCTTCTTTGTGATACTAAAGCCCACCTAGACAGTCTTAAGCAGGTTTTAGAAAGATACAGTACCATAGCTGAGAATACATTTAATATAGTTGGTGAAAATCTATATGACGAAGTAAACAAGGAAGCTATCTTTAATAGAATCAATGTTGAGTGTCCTGTAATGGTTATATCAACTATGACATTTGACATGCAGGGCCACGTTATGATGGAGGGAAGAAAACTACTGTCAGCTTCTGTATGGCTTGGTCTTATTCCGTCTGTTGTAGAAAATATCAAAAAAGGTAGACATATTTGGGATATTTGTTTTAAGACCAAATTCGAGTTTAGATGGCGCTTAGAGCGCTATCACAGGGAACACAAGAACCAATTAGTAAAAGTTAACGAAAAAAGAAAAAAGAGTTAATCGGTAAAAATGTATAATAAAATAGGATTAAAACCTAGATTTTTTTGTGTATTTATATTAGAATGATGAATGGGTTTATAAAAACTATATCAATTACAAAATTAGGTATTGGCTATTTTGACTAATCAGGTAAAAAGAAGCCTTGAAAAATGCTAGTCATTTTTCTGAAAACACAGGAGGTATTATTTATGATTTCGAATCAGATATTGCAAAATACATTGGACGGAATGTTCAGTATTGCGCACGTTGAGATGATGGTTACTGACACTGACGGTAAAAGTGTTGTAACTACTATGTCTGAAAAGAAGAACTTTGAAAGTGCTGTAGTTGATTTTGTAAAGTCACCAGCAGATTCTCAAGAAATTCAGAATTGTCAGTTCTTCAAGATTTTTGATGAGCAGCAGCTTGAGTACATTCTTATTGCTGGGGGTGCAAGTGAGAATGCATATGTTGTTGGCAAGATGGCAGCTTTCCAGCTTCAGAATCTTTTAGTTGCTTATAAGGAAAGATACGATAAGGACAACTTTATTAAGAATCTTCTTCTTGATAACCTTCTCCTTGTTGATATATACGGTAGAGCTAAGAAGCTTCATCTTCAGCTTGCTCTTAACCGTGTAGTTATGATTGTTGAAACATCTATGGGCAAAGATAACAATGCTATCGAGATGGTTAAAGATTGCCTTGGTCTTTCAGGAACAAAGGAAATCGTTACAGCTGTTGATGAGAGCAACGTTATTATTGTAAAGGAACTTCCAGATGAGCCTAAGGGTAACGAAATCGAGAAGTCAGCTAGAAATGTTGTTACATACCTTAACAAAGAAGGTGCAACTGATGTACGTATAGCTTACGGTACTATTGTTGGCGACATCAAGGACGTAAGCCGTTCATACAAGGAAGCTAAGATGGCACTTGATATAGGTAAGATATTCCAGCCAGAGAAGGATATTATTCCTTACAGCGAGCTTGGTATCGGTCGTCTTATTTATCAGCTTCCTATTCCACTTTGTCAGATGTTTATTCAGGAAATCTTCCAGGGTAAGAATCCTGAAGACTTCGATGAAGAGACAATTACTACAATTTATAAATTCTTTGAGAACAGTCTTAATGTTTCAGAAACATCAAGACAGCTCTTTATTCACAGAAATACACTTGTATACAGACTTGATAAACTTCAGAAGAGTACAGGTCTTGACCTTAGAGTATTTGAGGATGCTATTACATTCAAGATTGCTCTTATGGTAGTTAAGTATATGAAATATATGGAAACGATTGAGTTTTAGGAAGAGGTTTTAGTTTGAGTAAGAAAGAACTTATCGAAGACAGCCAGGAAGTCAGAGAGGCTATGGCAGAGCTTAAGGCTAAGGCTGAAAGCGAAGCTGCAGAGGAAACAGCTGATACTACTTCAACAGAAGAAGATAGTTATAATGACTATGCTGAGGACGAGTCTTCGTATGCTGAAGATTATACTGAAGAATCACAGACAGAAGAGTCTGCTCCTTCTGAAATAGAGGAAGAGGAGACATCAGCAGAAAAAAGTGATGCAGGAGCTATAGCTCGTACAAGAGAAGAGACTAGAAGACTTCGTAAGGCGCAGTTTAGCGAGAATCGTCAGGCTGCTTCTAGAGATAAAGAAGACGGTGTACGCGAAAAACGTCCAGCCAGAAGAAGAGCTAAGTCTAAGAAAACTGCAGACAGCATCATCTCACTTGAGAATGTATCTATGGAATATGTTAAGGGTAGACCTGCTCTTAAGAATGTAAACATAGAAATCAAGAAGGGTGAGTTTGTTTTCATCGTTGGTGGTAGTGGTTCAGGTAAGTCTACACTTATTAAGCTCTTACTTAGAGAACTTGTTCCAACAACAGGTTCTATCAATGTTAATGGATATACACTTGAGAAACTTAAACATAGAAAGATACCTATGTTTAGAAGAAACATCGGTGTAGTATTCCAGGACTTCAGACTTCTTAAGGATAAGAACGTATATGAGAACGTAGCATTTGCGCAGCGTATTGTTCAGACTCCTGCAAGAGAGATTAAGAAGAACGTTCCTGAGATGCTTTCACTTGTTGGTCTTGCTAAGAAGTATAAGGCAACTCCTAATCATCTTTCAGGTGGTGAGCAGCAGCGTGTTGCTCTTGCAAGAGCTATTGTTAATAAGCCACCAATCCTGCTTGCTGACGAGCCTACAGGTAACCTTGATCCAAGTATGACAGTTGAGATCATGGATCTTCTTGAAAAGATTAACCAGAATGGAACAACAGTTATTGTTGTTACACATGATGATAAGATTGTTAATCAGATGCACAAGCGAGTTATTACCATCAAGAAGGGTATCGTTTTAAGCGACGAAGAAGAAGGAAGTTATACAGATGAGGATTAGTACATTTTTCTATACTATAGGTCAGGGCATAAAGAGCACTTTTAAGAACAAATGGTTCACACTGGCATCTATTGCAACTATTAGTGCCTGCTTGTTCTTATTTGGCGTATGCTTTTCTATAGTTATGAACTTTAGAAATATGATAAAGAATGCTGAGAATGGAGTATCAGTTACAGTTCTTTTTGACGAAGGAATAAGCGATGAGAGAATTGCTCAGATAGGCGATATTATCAACAGCCACTCAGCAGTTTCAAAGGCAGTTTTCGTATCTGCTGATGAAGCATGGGAATCATTCAAGGTTGAATATCTTGGTGAGTATGCTGATGGTTTTACAGAAAACCCACTTGCTGAATCTGAGAACTATCAGATTTATCTTAATGATGTATCAAGACAGGCTGAGTTTGTTTCTTACATGGAAACTATTGATGGTGTAAGACAGGTTAACAGATCTGAGATTACAGCAGATACATTTGTAGGTCTTGAGAAAGCAGTTGCATATGTATCAATTGCTATTATAGTTATTCTTCTTTGCGTATCTATATTCCTTATCTCTAATACAGTTACTATAGGTATTGCAGTAAGAAAAGAAGAAATCAGTATTATGAAATATATTGGTGCTACCGATTACTTTGTAAGAGCACCATTCGTTATTGAGGGTATTATTATTGGTGCTATTGGTTCACTTGTTCCATTAGCAATCATATATTTCTCATACAATGAGATTATAAAATATGTATCTACAGAATTTTCTGTACTTAAGAAGTTTATGGTATTTTTACCAGTTACAGATATCTTCCACTATCTTTTACCAATATCTGTTGCCCTGGGCGTAGGTATAGGTTTCTTCGGAAGTTTATTCACAGTAAGAAGGCATCTACATGTATAATTTATCTGCAGAAAAAGCAAAGAAAAGAATTAAGAAGCTGATGCTTGTAATTGGCCTCTTTTTCTGTGTGCTTTTCCTTAGTGCAAGTACCGCTATGGCAGATAATGATGACGACGATGACGACAATTCTAAAGAAATTCAGGAACTTCAGGAAAGTATCTCCGAAAAACAAAAACAGATAGATTCTTTGGAAAAGCAAAAGAAAGAACTTCAGGCTGGAAAGACCAATATTCAGAATGTTGTTAACTCTCTTAAGGCATCCAAGAATCAGCTTAATAATGCTATAACTGAACTTGACCAGCAGGTCTCTGAGCTTCAGGCTAATATTGATTCATACAATACTCTTATCGAAGAGAAAGAAGCTGAGATAGAGATAGCAGCTAAGGAACTTGAAGAAGCAGAAAGAATCGCAGCTGAACAGTACGAGGCTATGAAGCTTCGTATTAAATATATGTATGAAAAAGGGGAGAATGGATATCTTGAGATTCTCCTTGCATCTAAGACATTTGGCGATTTTCTAAATAAAGCTGAATATATAGAAAAATTATCGGAGTACGATAGAAACAAGCTTCAGGAGTATGCGCTTGATGTTGAATATGTAACTATGTGCGGCCAGCAGCTTGAGGAAGAGAAGGCTGTACTTGAGGAAGCTAAGCAGGCTTCAGAGGAAGAACAGGATAATCTTGATGTCCTTATATCAGAAAAAGAAAAACAGATAACTGCTTATGACGCAGATATTAATACCAAGCAACAAGCTATTGCAGAATATGATGCTGAGATTCAGGAACAGACTGCAATCATAGAAACTGTAGAGGCACAGGTTGCAGCACAGAAAGCTCAGCTTGATGAAGCAACAAGAAGACACTATGATGGTGGTATCTTCTGTTGTCCAGCTCCTTCTTATACAAGAATATCGGATGAATTTGGTTGGAGACTTCATCCAACACTTGGGGTTCAGAAATTCCACAATGGTATCGATATGGCTGCTCCTGGTGGTAGTCCTATACTTGCCGCTTACGATGGAGAGGTTGTTACATCTGCCTATTCATCATCATGTGGTAACTATATTATGATTGATCATGGCGATGGATTATACACAATATATATGCATGCCAGCGCATTATATGTTTCTAAGGGTGACACAGTAACTAAGGGCCAGAAGATTGCTGCTGTAGGTTCTACAGGAAGAAGTACAGGTAACCACCTGCATTTTGGCGTTAGAAAAGATGGTCAGTATGTTAACCCAAGAAATTACTTATAAGAGGTAATAGAGATGAAGAAAGGTTTTTGGCAAGGTTTATTAACAGGACTTATTATTGCAGTCTTTGGCGTAGCGCTTTACTTTGGACTTAAAGTTTTAATTGATGGTAACAAAGATCCTAAGGATAAGGCTAAGGCTCAAATCGAAGCAGAGGCCAATGCTAGAAGGGAAAATAAAACAGGCGGTTCAGTTTCTGAAGATGCTTCATCGGTTAGCGATGGTAGTTACGTATTAGAAGACGAAGATGTAATAAAGAAAACTATGGATCTTCAGGATGTAATCAATGAACTTTACATCGAAGATGTTTCTAATGAAGATATAGCGAATGGTATATATGACGGCATTATGAAATCTCTCGATGATCCATATGCTGCTTACTATACACCAGAAGAATTTCAGGAGATGCAGCAGGATACCGAAGGCATATATTTTGGTATTGGTTGCTATCTTATGAAAGACCAGACATATCTTTATCCTAAAATAACAGGTATTATGGATAACTCACCTGCTTCTGAAAGTGAAATTAAAGTTGATGACTTTATTACAGAAGTTAATGGAGAGGATGTATATGACCAGGAACTTTCTGATGTTGTTAAGAAAATCAAAGGACCTGAAGGAACAACAGTTAACCTTACCTTAGTTAGAAAAGATACTGGCGAAGAGATTAATATCGATATCGAGAGACGTAAGGTTGAAACACCAACTGTTAAGTACGAGATAATTGATGATGAGATAGGTTATATTAAAATCAATGAATTCGATGATATAACTGTTGATCAGTTTACAGATGCTCTTGCAACTGTTAAGGGCTCAGATGTTAAAGGACTTATAATCGACCTTAGAGGTAACCCAGGTGGAAGCCTTGCTGCAGTAGTTAATATTGCAGGTCAGATTCTTCCTAAGGGCGTTGTAGTTTATACAGAAGATAAGTATGGTAATAGAACAGATTACAACTCAGAAGGTAAGACTCCGCTTGAGATTCCACTTGTAGTTCTTGTTAATGGTAACTCGGCTTCAGCTTCAGAAATCTTAGCAGGTGCTGTTAAAGATTACGAGATAGGAACTATTATGGGAACAACTACTTACGGTAAGGGTATTGTTCAGAGAGTACTTTCTCTTCAGGATGGCTCAGCAGTTAAGCTTACAGTTAGCCACTACTACACACCTAATGGTAATGATATCCATAAGGTTGGTATCGAGCCAGATGTAGTTGTTGAACTTGATGTAGACGCTTACCTTGAGGATGAGAATAATGATAACCAGAAGGAAGAGGCTATTAAATACATCAAGGATCAGATAGACTAGTTCAGAACAAATGTTCTAAAAATAATAGACTAAAGAATAAGAAAATGGTATACTTCATGGTATACCATTTTTTATTATCGTTATTGGCACCACCGAGCCGACGCCAGTATATGGCAAGGTGGTACGCCGTTCCAAAATATCCGAAAGGAATAACTATGGATTTTAAATTACATTCAGAATATAAGCCTACTGGTGACCAGCCACAGGCAATTAAAGAGATAGTAGAAGGATTTAAGAAGGGTAACCAGTTTGAAACCCTCCTTGGTGTAACAGGTTCTGGTAAGACATTTACCATGGCAAATGTTATAGAGCAGCTTAAGAAGCCAACTCTTATAATCTCCCACAACAAAACTCTAGCAGGTCAGCTCTATAGTGAGATGAAAGAATTCTTCCCGGAAAATGCTGTAGAGTACTTTGTTTCTTACTATGACTATTACCAGCCAGAGGCCTACATACCCCAGTCTGATACCTATATAGAGAAAGATTCATCGGTTAATGATGAGATAGATAAGCTTAGACTATCTGCAACAGCATCTCTTTCAGAAAGAAGAGATGTAGTAGTTGTTGCTTCAGTTTCCTGCATATACGGACTTGGTTCCCCTGACGATTATATGAACCTTATTGTGTCTCTAAGACCTGGCCAGCAAAAAGACAGGGATGATGTTATTAGAGAACTTATAGGAATTCAGTATGACCGTAATGACCTTGACCTTAACAGAGGCTGCTTTAGAGTTAAGGGAGATGTTCTTGAAGTTAACCCAGCAGAGAATTCCGAAAGTATATACAGAATAGAATTCTTTGGAGATGAGATAGACAGAATACTTCAGCTTGACCCAGTAACATATAAGCCAGTATGTCAGCTTAATCATCTTTCAGTATTCCCTGCTTCTCATTATGTAGTTCCACCAGAAAAGATGGAAAGAGCCTGCCAGGCCATAGAAGAAGAAGAAAAAGAAAGAGTGGCTTACTTTAAGTCTAACGATAAGCTTATTGAAGCTCAGCGTATTCATGAAAGAACAACATTTGACGTGGAGATGCTTAGAGAAACAGGTATCTGCTCTGGTATAGAGAACTATTCAAGACACCTTACTGGTATGCCAGCAGGGGCACCGCCTCACTGTCTTATGGACTTCTTTACAGATGACTATCTGATTATAGTTGATGAGTCTCATATGACCATACCTCAGATTAGGGCTATGTATCACGGCGACCGCTCAAGAAAAACAAACCTTGTAGAATATGGATTTAGACTTCCATCAGCTCTTGATAACAGGCCACTTAACTTTGAAGAATTCGAATCTAAGATAGACCAGATGCTATTTGTATCTGCTACTCCAGCAGATTATGAAAAGGAGCATGAGCTTCTTCGTGCCCAGCAGGTTATAAGACCAACAGGACTTCTTGATCCTGAAGTTAGTGTACGTCCAACAGAGGGACAGATTGATGACCTGTTAAAAGAAATAAAGATAGAGACTGGTAAGAAGAATAAGGTTATGATTACTACTCTTACCAAGCGTATGGCTGAGGAACTTACTAATTACTTATCCAATGTTGGTATTAGGGTGAAATATCTCCACTCAGATATAGACACTATGGAAAGAGCAGAGATAATAAGAGACCTTAGATTAGATGTATTTGATGTTCTTGTAGGTATTAACCTTCTTAGAGAAGGTCTTGATATTCCAGAGGTTACCCTTGTTGCCATACTTGATGCTGACAAGGAAGGTTTCCTTAGAAGTGAGACCTCTCTTGTACAGACTATAGGCCGTGCTGCCCGTAACAGTGAAGGCAGGGTTATTATGTATGCTGACAATATGACTGAGTCTATGGAGAAGGCAATCTCTGAGACAGAAAGAAGACGTAGCATACAGGATGCATATAATAAAGAGCATGGTATAACTCCAACTACTATTAAGAAGGCTGTAAGAGAACTTATAAGTATATCTAAGGAAGTAGCTAAGGTTCAAGATACTCTTGAGAAAGATCCTGAGTCTATGGATCAGAAAGAACTTAAGAAAGTTATTGAGAAAACTGAGAAACAGATGCGTAAAGCCGCAGCAGAACTTAACTTTGAAGATGCTGCTATGCTTAGAGATAAGCTTATAGAACTTAGAAAATATTTAGAGGACTAGTCTTTATTTATCTAATAATCTACTAATGATATAATGTTCTATATAGAAACAGGGTATGAAACTATACTGGGGATGACTAAAGGGGTTAGGAGGACAAGATGTACGATTACTTAATAGTGGGAGCTGGATTATACGGAGCTACCATGGCTAGAAGGCTTACTGATGCTGGTAAGAAGGTACTTGTTATAGATAAGAGAGATACTATAGCTGGCAACGTATACACAAAGAAGATAGAGGGTATCAATGTTCACATATATGGTGCCCATATATTCCATACAAACAATAAAAGAGTATGGGACTATGTTAATAAATTTGCTGTATTTAACAGATTTACCAATTCACCAGTTGCTAACTATAAGGGAGAGCTATATTCCCTTCCATTTAACATGTACACATTTAATAAGATGTGGGGAGTTGTTACACCTGATGAGGCTAAGGAGCGTATAGAGGCTCAGAAAAAAGAAGCAGGTATAACAGAACCTAAGAACCTTGAAGAGCAGGCAATAAGTTTAGTAGGTAAGGATATATATGAGAAACTTATTAAGGGCTACACTGAGAAACAGTGGGGTCGTAAGTGCTGCGAGCTTCCAAGTTTCATAATTAAGAGACTGCCTGTTAGACTTACATTTGATAACAATTATTTCAATGCCTTATATCAGGGTATTCCAATCGGCGGCTACACAAAGATGGTTGAGAATATGCTTGAAGGTGTAGAAGTTAAACTTGGTTTAGACTTTCTTAAGGATAGAGAAGGACTTGAAGCTAAGGCTAACAAGGTTATATACACAGGCCCTATCGATGAGTTCTATGATTATAAGCTTGGTACACTTGAGTATCGTTCAGTAAGATTTGAAAACGAGATATTAGATATACCAAACTTCCAGGGCAATGCCGCAGTTAACTATACAGACAGCGAGACGCCTTTTACCAGAATCATAGAGCATAAGTGGTTTGAGTTTGGTAAGGATGAAGAAGGCAATGACCTTCCAAAGACTGTTATAAGCCGTGAATACAGCTCAGAGTGGAAGAAGGGCGACGAGCCATATTATCCAGTTAATGATGAGAAGAATTCTAAGCTTAGCGAAGAGTACAAGGCTCTAGCTACAAAAGAAGATAAGGTTATCTTTGGTGGTAGATTGGGAGAATACAAGTACTACGATATGGATGCTGTTATTCTTAGTGCTCTAACAAAGGCGGACAGTATAGTAGGAGAAGATTAGACGGTAAAAATAGTGAGCAAAACAACGTCGATATGGATATGTAAGCGGAGGGATATATGGAGAGAATAATTCATATAGTAAACTATGTTGAAGATTTTAATACGGTTTCGATTGTTCTTAGACTGGTTTTAGCCACTATCTTTGGTGGAATAATAGGTATAGAAAGAGAAGCAAGAAGACATTCGGCAGGCTTTCGTACATTTACCCTTGTTTGTATAGGTTCTGCCCTTTGTACTATTGTGAACATCTATCTATTTAATATTACTGGCAATACAGATGTGGCGAGACTTCCTGCTGGTGTAGTTAACGGTATCGGTTTCCTTGGAGCAGGTTCTATAGTTGTTACAGGTATTAAGAATGTCAGAGGTCTCACAACGGCAGCAGGATTATGGGCTACAGCAGCAATTGGTATTGCACTTGGATCCGGTATGATACTTGTTAGTTCTTTGTCATTTATCCTGATAATGGGTACTATAAGTATTATGAGAAGACTTAGCGATTATGTTGTTTCTAAGTCCAGTGTATTTTCTGTATATATTGAGTTTCTTGCAGAGGATGATTTTGACAGATTTCTTCAGTTTATTAAAGATAACAATATTCGAATCGTTACTATCGAAAGAAGAAAAGAACTTATCAGTAAAAAATGTGATGTAGGAATTACAGCAGAACTTGATCTTAGAAAAAGAAGAAGTCATGCGGAGATTCTCAGAGAACTGGCAAATATTGAGGGCTTACACTACTGCGAAGAAGTTGGAAGATAGGAACATAAGATTGAAAGAAAGCTATAAAGCATAACTTGAAATGGTGTTTTATAGCTTTTTTTAATTTTGATTAAGCTGATGCTACACACAAGATATTGTGAAAAGAGATAAAGATAATCGCAACATCTTGACGATATACCTTATGTAAACTATAATATAAATATATCCAAGAGGGATATGTTTTACGTTATTTTAGGTTGATTTTATGTTAATCTACAAGCGCGGCGAAGTCACAAGATCAAGACAATAGTTTCAGCTGTGGGTCTTTTGTTTGAATAAAATAGGAGGCTTATAGTGTTAAAGACTTGAGGCAGATCAAATGACCTAGCAAGAGACAGGGAGGTTGGAGACAGCAGTATATGGAGTTTATGAGTATTTATGGATTATGCCCGTAACATCAGTTTTCACAGGTGAAAGTTATGGCGGAAACGGCCCAGACTGGAATCTGAAAAAGAGACAGGAAGGTGACGGACAACAATTTGAGAAGGAGTTTCTCGAAGCATGTGCACATCAGAACTAATGTAGCAGGAGTCGGTATACCGGCTCCTGTTATTTTGCGCAGGGGCACCTTTGGAAATATCCCAGCTAAAGCTGGGCGTGCCCCGCGCAGCGCTTTAGTTACTCTCCCGGCCCTAGGCCGGGAGAACATCACAAAGCGATTAGAAAGGGACTTTACCGCCTGCTGGATTATTCATCTGCCTAACGCTTGTTTCTTTAACAATATTTATGGTATTATTTAGTCGTGTGTGAATATGATGATATATTTTCCGCACAGGGAATAAATTAAACAATGAAAAAGATTTTTTTGGAGGATCAATATGTTTTGTAACAAATGCGGTGCCCAGATTCCTGATGGCACAAAGTTTTGTAACAAGTGCGGAGCTCCTGTAGGCGGCGCTAATCCAGCACCAGCTAACGGACCAGCTGCTAACCCAGCACCAGCTAATAATGCTGCACCAGCAAACGGCGCAGTTCCACCAGTACCACCTATGCAGCAGCCAGTAAATGGTATGCCTATGCAGCAGCCAATGAATGGTATGCCTATGAACGGTATGCCAATGAATGGTATGATGCCACCTAAGAAACCAGTTAACAAGAAGTTAATAATTGGTATCTGCTCAGCAGTAGCTGTTATCGCTATCGCTGTTGTAGCTATAATTCTTATTCTTAACATCAAGCCAAAGGTTAACCTTAACTCATACGTTGATGCTGAGTTCTCAGGATATGACACAGTTGGTACAGCTGATGTAGAAGTTGATACAGATGCTATCGTTAAAAAATACGGCAAGAAGATTAAGGGAACAGATGCCCTTAAGAAGTATAAGAAAGAGAACTATTTCTTTGGCGGAGATGATATGACAGATGCAGAAATCTTTGCTGAGATGGTTGAAGATGCTTGCTATGTAGATAGAACAAGTTACCTTTCAAATGGTGATAAGATCGAAATCTCATGGGATAAGGATGATATCAAGGAGATTAAGAAGTGCTTCAAGGTAGAACTTCAGTTTAAGGATTTCGAAGTTGAAGTTAAGGACCTTGATGAAGCAGAGGAATTTGATCCATTCAAAGATCTTGAAGTAACATTCAAGGGAACAAGTGGTGATGGTTATGCTGAACTTTCATACAATGGTGACCTTGACATTGATTTCTATGCATCACCTAACTATGACCTTGAAGAAGGTGACACAATAACAGTTTATACATATGCTTCAAAGGATCAGTTCCTTAGAGAAGGTAAACTTCTTACAGAGACAGAGAAAGATTACACAGTAGAAGGTCTTTCAAAATTTGCCACAAAGCTTTCAGATATTTCAAATGATGAAGAACAAAGAATGATTACAACTGCGAAAAATGTAATAGAAAGCGATTATGATGGTAATAGCTACTTTGAACTTGAATATACAGATTATATAGGTACATGTTTCCTTAATAGTAAAGGATATGATTCATGGTGCCATAATAAAATAATCATGGTATTTAAGCTAAACCTTACGTCGAAAGAAAATGATAAATATGAAGTTGAGTGTTATTATGCAGTGTGCTTTGAAGATGGTATGATAAGTCCAGATGGTGAATTTTCAATAGATGTTAGTGATTATTCTACACCATGGGCTAGTTTCTCAGCATATTATGATAAGGGTAGTTGGGATTATACATATGTTGATGGCTTTGAGTCTATAGCATCAATTCAAGATGATTATATCGCTGAGTATGATGATGAATATACGATAGAATATGATGATTATATTGTTGCGGAAGAAGATGCAGATGTAGAGGAAGAAGAAGAGGAGAACTAATTCATCTTCTATGTTTATTAGATAATACTAATATCAAACATATTATGGGGCGCAGATTTATCTGCGCCCTTTCTAATTATAGTCACATTTTGTTCGATTGCAGGCAGAAGTGACAGAAGATATAATTATGCCTAAAAGCAGAAAACTACCTAAGGAGTATATACATGGCAGTAAGTAAGATGCTTCCTAAACATGAAGTAATAAGAATAAAGGGAGCAAGAGAACATAATCTTAAGAACATTGATTTGGAGATACCAAGAAACCAGTTTGTAGTAATAACAGGTTTATCCGGTTCAGGTAAGTCTTCCCTGGCATTTGACACTATATATGCAGAAGGTCAGAGAAGATATATGGAATCTCTTTCATCATATGCTAGACAGTTCCTTGGTCAGATGGAAAAACCTGAGGTTGACAAGATAGAAGGCCTTAGCCCTGCTATTAGTATTGATCAGAAGTCTACCAATAAGAACCCAAGGTCTACTGTAGGTACTGTTACTGAGATATATGACTACTTCAGACTTCTTTATGCAAGAGCAGGTATACCTCACTGCCCATCCTGTGGCAAGCCTATTAGTAAACAGACAGTTGACCAGATGGTTGATCAGATTATGGAACTTGAAGAAGGGACTAAGATACAACTTCTTGCTCCGGTTGTAAGAGGTAAGAAGGGACGCCACGAGAAGGTTTTAGAAAGAGCTTCAAGAAGTGGTTATGTAAGAGTTCGTATTGATGGTAATATGTACGAACTTTCTGAAGATATTGAACTTGATAAGAATATCAAGCATTTTATCGAGATTATAGTAGACAGACTTGTAGTTAAGCCAGGAATCGAAAAGAGGCTTACAGACTCAGTTGAAAGTGTATTAGATGCTGCAGATGGTCTTATGATTGTTGATATTATAGGAGGAGAACCTCTTAACTTCAGCCAGAGTTTTTCTTGCCCTGACTGCGGTATCAGCATAGATGAAATTGAGCCTAGAAGCTTTTCGTTTAACAATCCATTCGGTGCCTGCCCAGCATGTGCAGGTCTTGGATACAAGATGGAATTTACAGAGGACCGTATCATACCTGATAAGAGGCTTTCTATCAATGAAGGTGCTATACAGGTTATAGGATGGCAGTCTTGCACTAAGGAAGGCAGCTTTACAAGAGCACTTCTTGATGCCCTTGCAAAGAAATTCAAGTTTAATCTTGATACTCCTTGGGAAGATTATCCAGATAAGATTAAGAACCTGTTAGTTAACGGAACAGATAAAAGTGTGGATGTATATTACGAAGGCCAAAGAGGCAAAGGTGTATATCCAACAGTATTTGAAGGTTTAATTAAGAATACAGAAAGAAGATACAGAGAAACATATTCAGAAAATCAGAAGGCTGAATATGAGAAATATATGGATATATCACCATGTCAGGAATGTGGTGGTATGAGACTTAAGAGAGATAGTCTTGCAGTAACTATCTGCGATAAGAATATCTTTGAAATAACTTCTTTATCTATAAAAGACTTATATGAATTTATTAACAATATGAAGCTTACTGCCCACCAGCAGCGTATTGCAGCAGGTATCCTTAAAGAGATTCATGCAAGAGTTGGCTTCCTTATGGAAGTAGGTCTTGATTACCTGTCTCTTGCAAGAGGAACAGCTACTCTTTCAGGCGGTGAAGCTCAGCGTATTAGACTTGCTACCCAGATAGGTTCAGGTCTTGTTGGAGTTTGCTATATCTTAGATGAGCCAAGTATAGGTCTTCACCAGAGGGACAATGACAGACTCCTGGGTGCCCTAAAAGGACTTAGAGATTTAGGCAACTCCCTTATTGTAGTTGAGCACGACGAAGATACTATGCGTCAGGCAGATTATATAGTTGATATTGGTCCAGGTGCAGGTGAGCACGGCGGCGAAGTTATAGCTACAGGTACTGCCCAGGATATTATGAAGAATAAGAACTCTGTAACAGGTGCTTATCTTAGCGGTAGACTTAAGATAGAAGTTCCAAAGAAGAGAAGAACTTCTAAGGAATATATAACCATTAAGGGAGCTACTGAGCATAACCTTAAGAATATAGATGTTAAGATTCCACTTGGAGTATTTACCTGTGTAACAGGTGTATCAGGTTCAGGTAAGTCATCACTAATCAATGAGATACTTTACAAGACATTAGCTAGAGACCTTAACAGAGCCTACACTCATCCAGGTAAATCTAATGGAGTTCTTGGAGAAGAGAAACTTGATAAGGTTATTAATATAGACCAGTCACCAATAGGTAGAACTCCACGTTCTAACCCTGCAACTTATACAGGTGTCTTTGACCAGATCAGAGACCTTTTTGCTGCAACAACAGATGCCAAGGCTAGAGGCTACCAGAAGGGTAGATTTAGTTTCAATGTTAAGGGCGGAAGATGTGAGGCCTGTCAGGGCGATGGTATCATCAAGATTGAGATGCATTTCCTTCCTGATGTATATGTACCTTGCGAAGTTTGCGGCGGTAAGAGATATAATAGAGAAACTCTTGATGTTCTTTATAAGGGAAAGAACATCTATGATGTTCTTAATATGACTGTAGAAGAGGCTTCAGATTTCTTCTCAGCAGTACCTTCAATAAAGAATAAGATTTCTACACTTAATGATGTAGGTCTTTCCTATATCAGACTTGGTCAGCCTTCAACCCAGCTTTCAGGTGGTGAGGCTCAGCGTATCAAGCTTGCTACAGAACTTTCAAAGAAGAGTACAGGTAAGACAATCTATATCCTAGATGAGCCTACAACAGGCCTGCATTTTGAAGATGTTCATAAGCTTATTAACATCCTTCAGAAGCTTACAGACCAGGGCAACACTGTAGTAGTTATTGAGCACAACTTAGATGTAATTAAAACTGCGGATTATATTATCGATATGGGACCAGAAGGTGGCGACGGCGGCGGAACTGTTATTGCCAAGGGAACTCCTGAGCAGGTGGCTAAGTGTAAAGAGTCCTATACAGGGGCATTTCTTAAGAAAATGCTTGATTAAGTTTATTTGCCACCACCGCCCCCTAATAGGGTGTAAAAAAATCAGCGGAAAGCCTAAAGATTATCTAAATATTAACCGATAAAATACTTAAGTGAAAAAGAATCTCTTTCAAAACTATTCCCTTTCGGTTATAATGTAATGGCTTATAATTCTTAAACCAATAGAAAGGGGTTTGAAATTAATGAATTACGCAGATATAGGAATCGATCTTGGAACAGCGAGTATCCTAGTATATATAAGAGGTAGAGGCGTCGTACTTAAGGAGCCTTCAGTAGTAGCATTTGATAAAGATAACAACAAGATTAAGGCTATCGGTGAAGATGCCCGTCTTATGATTGGACGTACACCTGGTAACATCGTAGCAGTAAGACCACTTAGACAGGGTGTTATCTCAGACTATAACGTTACAGAGAAGATGATGAAGTATTTCATCACTAAAGCTCTTGGCCGTAAATACTTCAGAAAGCCACGTATTGCAGTTTGCGTACCTAGTGGTGTAACAGAAGTAGAGAAGAAAGCAGTTGAAGATGCTACATATCAGGCTGGTGCAAGAGAAGTAGCTATTATCGAGGAACCTATCGCAGCAGCAATCGGTGCAGGTATCGATATTGCTAAGCCACAGGGTAACATGATTGTAGATATCGGTGGTGGTACTACAGACGTAGCTGTTATCTCACTTGGTGGTACAGTTGAAAGTGATTCTATCAAGGTAGCAGGCGATGACTTTGACAATGCTATCGTTCGTTATATGAGACTTAAGTACAACATGCTTGTTGGTGACCGTACAGCAGAAGATATTAAGATTAATATCGGTACAGCATTCAAGCGTGAAGAGATAGATTACATGGATGTTAGAGGAAGAAACCTTGTAACAGGTCTTCCAGAAACAGTAAGAGTATCTTCAGAGGAAACTCAGGAAGCTCTTAAGGAAACAACAACACAGATTCTTGATACAATTTGTAGCGTTCTTGAAAGAACTCCACCTGAACTTGCAGGTGATATTGTTGATAGAGGTATCGTTCTTACAGGTGGCGGTGCTATGCTTCGTGGACTTGAAGAACTTATCGAGGAACGTACACATATCAACACTATGACAGCAGATGAACCTATGACATGTGTTGCTATAGGTACAGGTAAATATATCGAGTTCCTTGCAGGACACAATCAGATATAATCACAGCATTATAGGAGGTCGGCCATGGTAAAAGGTTTATACACAGCATATACAGGTATGATCCATGAACAGAACAGAATGGATGTGCTTACTAATAACCTGGCTAATGCCGACACTATAGGTTTTAAGAAAGAAGGAGCAACAGCTCAGTCATTTGACGCTTGTCTTGTAGATAAGATTAATGACGATTCAGAGCCGTTTTATAGAACTGCCAGAAGAATAGGTAAGGCTAATCCAGGTGTTAAGATTGGTGAAGGTTATACAGACTATTCGCAGGGAGCATTCCAGGTTACTAACAATAAGATGGACTTCGCTCTTGGCGGTCAGGGCTTCTTTACAGTAGAGTTCTCCAAGAAAGATGGAGAAACAACTACTATGTATACAAGAGATGGTAACTTCAGTCTTACTCAGGATGGTTATCTTATAACTACTGATGGAGACTATGTTCTTGGTAGCAACAATCAGCATATCAAGCTTGATCCTACTGCTGAGGTAGTAGTTGATCAGCATGGATACATCTATCAGAATGATAAGCAGGTTGCCAGCTTAAAACTTACAGATTTCGAAGATTATAATTATCTCGAGCATTACGGCGAGAATTATTATATTCCTGTGGAAGGTGCCACAGCTATAAATGCAACGGATTGCACAGTAAACCAGGGTTATCTTGAGACTTCCAATGTCAGCATAGTTAAAGAGATGGTTGAGATGATATCTGTTTCAAGACAGTATGAAGCTAACCAGAAACTTATACAGACTATGGATTCATCTCTTGATATTGCAGCTAATCAGATTGGTAAAGTCTGATAAATATGAAAGGTAGGGTGCATTTATGGTAAGATCTCTTTGGTCAGCAGCTACAGGTATGATTGCTCAGCAGACTGCTGTAGATACAATTTCAAATAACATTTCTAATATTAATACTAACGGTTATAAAACCAGTCAGAACGAATTCAAGTCTCTGCTTTATCAGGAACTTCAGACAAAGACAACTTCAGCTAATGGAGCTACTAAGCCTATTGATTCACAGGTAGGTCTTGGTGTTAGATCTTCATCTATCACAACTATCTTTACTCAGGGTAGCTTTTATGAGTCAACAAGTGATACAGCATTTGCTATTAGCGGTGATGGTTTCTTTGGTATACAGGGCTCAGACGGTAAGACATATTACACAAGAAATGGTAACTTCCAGCTTGCTGTAGATACTAATGGTCTTACACTTGCTACAACAGACGGTGAGCCAGTACTTGATACTAATGGTAAGAAGATTACCTTCCCTAAGAATATTATGGCTAGTAACCTTACTATCTCACAGGATGGTGAGTTTATGTACCCAGATGAAAAGAACAATCCTAAGTCTCTTGGTATTAGGATTGGTTTATATCAGTTCAACAATCCTAGCGGACTTGAGAAGCAGGCTGGCAGCTTATATAAGGCAACAGATGCCAGTGGCGCTGCTATAAATGAAGCAACAAATAACAATATCAAGAAGAGCTCAATCGCTCAGGGATATTTGGAAGGCTCAAACGTTCAGCTTGCAGATGAGATGGTTAACCTTATCGTTGCTCAGCGTGCATACGAAGCTAACTCTAAGGCTATCACAACATCAGACGAGATGATGGGCCAGGCAAACCAGCTTAAACGCTAATGAGGTAATATATTATGGACATGCTTAATATCAATAGTCTAAATTCATATGCAGCAGACATAGCAAAGAACGATGCTACAAAAGCTATGACTAATAAAGCTCAGAGGGCAGAAACCGATGAAGAGCTTATGGAAGCATGCAAAGAATTCGAGAACTATCTTTGGGAGCAGGTCCTTAAGTCTATGAAGAGCACAGTAGATGTCTTCAAGGAAGAGGAAGGCAGCAGCGCAAAGCAGACTGTAGACTATTTCATGGACACAGCCATATCAGATGTATCTAAGTCCCTTACAGATCAAAACATGGGACCAGGTTCTCTCGCACAGCAGATGTACGAACAGATGAAACGTACAAACACTGTGAACGTCGAAGACTTATTCAAGGAAAACAAAACCGAAGAATAAATGGAAACAGAAAAAGGCTACATAGGACATTTCACTTTTAAGAATGAAGACGAAAGTTTTACCGTATTCGATCTGGTAACAGATGGGGGTACGGTTGTTTGCGTTGGCCCTGCAAGAGGCTACGGCGAAGGCGAGATGGTGGAGGTATCCGGTGAATATGTGGTTCACCCACTTTATAAGAGACAGCTTAAGATAAGCTCTATCAAAGAAGTTGAACCGGAAGATACAGTCCAGGTAGAAAGGTACCTTGGAAGTGGCGCTATCAAAGGTATCGGCGAAGCTCTTGCCAAGCGTATCGTTAAGATGTTTGGCGATGATACATTTAGAATCGCTCAGGAAGAGCCAGAGAGACTGGCTGAAGTAAAAGGTATAAGCCTTAAAAAGGCATATGATATAGGCGAACAGATAGCAAGAAAACGCGATATGCGTGAAGCTATGATGTTTATGCAGGAGTATGGCATAAGCCAGAATCTTGGCAATAAGATATACCAAAGATACGGAGCTCAGGTTTATAAGATTCTTAAGGAGAATCCATATAGACTTGCTGAAGATATCGATGGCGTAGGCTTTAAGATTGCTGACGAGATAGCTTCCAAAGTTGGTATAGATATATCTTCAGAATTCAGAATCAGATGTGGCCTAATATATACACTTAATACCATGTCTTACGACGGCAACTGTTACTATCCTAAGGACGAACTCTTCGCCAAGACAGCTGCCCTTCTTGATATAGATACTCTTGTAATGGATACCCAGCTTCAAAACCTGGCTATGGACCATAAGGTTGTAGTAAAAGTTGTGGACGATGTGGAAAGAGTTTACCTTCCACTTTTTTACAGAGAAGAGACCAAGTGCGCAGATAAGCTTCTTGAACTTAGAGATTCTTACGATAGCGACTTCTCTAAGAAATCTGCCAATGACCTTATGATGCAGATTGAAGAAGCGGAAAAGTCTATGAATATTGAACTTGATATGCTTCAAAAACAGGCTACAGTAAAGTGCCTTAAAAACGGTGTCTTCATCTTGTCAGGTGGCCCAGGTACAGGTAAAACTACAACTATCAACATGATTATCAGGATGTTTGAGGAGTACCATCTTGATTTTATGCTTGCTGCACCAACAGGTAGAGCTGCTAAGCGTATGACTGAAAGTACAGGCTATGAGGCAAGAACCATCCACAGACTTCTTGAGGTGGGCGGCGACACTTCAGATGGCAGCAAACCTTACTTTGATAGAAACGAAGATAATCCATTAGAGGTGGATGCAATTATAGTTGATGAGATGAGTATGGTAGATATTCATCTTATGGTAGCCTTGTTAAATGCTATAGAACCAGGAACCAAGCTGGTTCTTGTTGGCGACGTAGATCAGCTTCCATCAGTAGGTCCAGGTCAGATCCTAAGAGATATATTGCTTTCAGAATGTTTCGAATCAGAGAAACTTGAAAAGATATTTAGACAGGATAATGAAAGCCATATTGTTTCTTACGCCTATAGTATAAACAAGGGCCAGCAAATTGACTTTAGCAAGAAGTATCCAGACTTCTTCCTCTTAGAGAAGAATGAACCAGGGGTTATCTATGACTATATAGAGGTACTTATAAAGGACAAACTTCCTAAGCAGTTTAATATAAACCCTCTTGATACTCAGATACTTACCCCTATGCGTAAGGGGGCTATAGGAGTAGAGGTACTTAATCCAATACTTCAGGCAAGACTTAATCCACCAGATTCCAGCAAGAAGGAATACCTTCATGGAGATATTATCTTTAGAGAAGGCGATAAGGTTATGCAGATTAAGAATGACTATAACCTTGAATGGGAAGTGGTTGGTAAATATAACATCCCTATCGAATCAGGAACAGGGGTATTTAATGGCGATGTAGGTAGGATTGC
>JAEEGJ010003173.1_pt1 | contig 66320 bp, 46 predicted proteins | sample 8958761 | NCBI WGS metagenome assembly JAEEGJ01 (sample SAMN16246546, study PRJNA631951) | gut metagenome | biome: gut microbiome; feature: rumen; material: RS-attached | host: Bos | place: Iran: Karaj | collected 2018-10 | reverse complement strand
CGGGGTTGGGTGGATGTTAGTATAATATGCGTAACCCCCCAATACATTATATAGTTTTTTGCTATACCCCATAAGAAAGAAATACCTTCTCTAAAAAAGACAGCTTCCCCGCTGTCTTTTTTGCATTAATGCAGAAATTCCAATTAAGGATAAACATATGAACACTAAACTACTGTTCCACGACATGACCTTGGACTACCTAAGGCCTGCCGAACCGGATAAAAACAGAACAACTGACATCAGATTCAGATGCGCCAAGGATGATGTAGAAGAGATCACACTTGTTCTTAGAAAAGAGAGATATAAGATGGCTCTTTCCGAGACCAAGGATGACTTTGAGTACTACGATGCGTCTATCAGCGCGGGAACTGAACCTATCAGCTATTACTTTGAGATAAGAGGAAAAGACGGAAGCTTTTATCGTTACGATAAGAGAGGCGTCGTTAATGATATACAGGACAGCATGCTCTTTAGGGTTTACCCGGGATTTATGACCCCCAAGTGGGCCAAGGGTGCTGTAATGTATCAGATCTTCGTTGAGAGATTTTATAACGGTGATAAGAACAACGATGTGCTTACCAACGAGTATACATATAATGGAATGAAGGTTGCTCATGTGGACAAGTGGGAGGCATACCCCGATGCGGAGCACGACTATGCTAAGTTTTACGGAGGAGATCTTCAGGGAGTAATAGATAAGCTTGATTATCTCAAGGATCTTGGAATAGAAGCTATATATTTTAATCCGCTTTTTGTTTCTCCTTCCAGCCATAAGTATGACACCCAGGATTACGATCACATCGATCCTCACTTTGGCGTTATTTTGGAAGATAGCGGAGAACTCCTTGGAAAGGGCGATCAGGACAACACAGGCGCCACCAGGTATATAAACCGCGTTACAAGTAAGAAGAATCTGGAAGCCAGTGACGAACTATTTGCAAAGCTGGTAAAGGAAGCTCACAGCAGACATATCAAGGTTATCCTTGACGGCGTCTTTAATCACTGCGGCTCTTTTAATAAGTGGCTTGATAAAGAACGCATATATGAGAACAAGAAAGGCTACGAGAAGGGGGCGTATCTGGATGCATCCAGTCCATATCGTGACTATTTCTCATTTAGAAGCGACAACTGGCCGTGTAACGGCGATTATGACGGCTGGTGGGGATATGATACCCTTCCCAAGCTTAACTATGAGGGCTCAAGGGAGCTGGAAGAATATATTCTGAGTATTGGAAGAAAATGGGTATCCGCGCCATATAACGCAGATGGCTGGAGACTTGATGTGGCGGCAGATCTTGGACACTCACCGGAATACAACCATCATTTCTGGAAGAGATTCAGAGAAGAAGTCAAAAAAGCTAATCCAAATGCCATTATTATTGCGGAGCAGTACGGTCCGTCCAGAGATTGGATGATGGGTGATGAGTGGGATACAGTCATGAACTATGACGCTTTTATGGAGCCTGTGACCTGGTTTCTTACCGGAATGGACAAGCACAGCGACAGCTTTAAGCCCATAAGAGTCGGAAACGCCAGAGAGTTTTTTGATACCATGCTATATGTAGGGGGCGAGAATTTCAGTATGCCTTCTTTATATACAGCTATGAATCAGCTATCTAACCACGACCATTCCAGATTCCTTACAAGGACAAGTCAGAAGGTTGGTAGGAGTAGTACTCTTATGGCTTCTTCAGCGGATACCGGTGTCAGCAAGCCTGTCATGAGAGAGGCTGTCATGATCCAGATGACGTGGCCCGGAGCACCAACTATCTACTACGGAGATGAAGTGGGGCTTTGCGGCTTTACCGATCCCGATAACAGAAGGACATATCCTTGGGGAAAAGAGGATATGGAGATGCTTGAGTTCCACAAGCAGATGATAAAGATTCGCAAAAACTGTCCCGAGCTAAAGCTTGGTTCCATTAAAGAGCTTTATGCGGACAACAATTTCATAGCCTATGGAAGATTCAACAGAGCAGCAGTATCAATAGTTATCATTAACAACAACGATTTTGAGGTGACTAAGGAAATAGACGTAACTCCAACCGGTATGCCGGGGGACGCAGCGCTTACCAATATGATCCAGACCGACAGTCTTGGATTTATTGTGGGCACCGGTCAGGATAGGGCTAAAAACGGCATATTGACGGTTACATTATCCAGAAAATCAGGCGTAGTGCTAAGATATGACAGCAGTGCACCTGTAACATCAGAGGAATTCTGGGCGGACAACTTCATTGATTTTGACTGATTGTGAAAATATTAACTTTATTTTTAGAGGCAAGCAGTATATAATAGTGTTAGTCGTTTATTAGGGCACAGGACGAGTGAATGTGTCCACAAAAAATAAATAAAGTAAGGAGAAAAACAATGTTAGTATCCGCAAAAGACATGCTTGTAAAAGCAAAAGAAGGTCACTACGCAGTAGGACAGTTCAACATCAACAACCTTGAGTGGACAAAGTCAGTTCTTTTAACTGCACAGGAGCTTAACTCTCCCGTTATCCTCGGTGTTTCTGAGGGCGCAGGTAAGTATATGACTGGATTCAGCACAGTAGCAGCAATGGTAAGGGAGATGGACAAGAACCTTGGTATCACAGTTCCTGTAGCTCTTCACTTAGACCATGGTACATACGACGGATGTTATAAGTGCATCCAGGCTGGATTCACATCAATCATGTTTGATGGATCACACTACAACATCGACGAGAACGTTGCTAAGACATCTGAGCTTGTTAACGTTTCTCATCAGCTTGGTCTTTCTATCGAGGCTGAGGTTGGTTCAATCGGCGGCGAGGAAGACGGCGTTGTAGGAATGGGTGAGTGTGCTGATCCCGATGAGTGTAAGAGAATCGCTGATCTCGGCGTAGATATGCTTGCAGCAGGTATCGGTAACATCCATGGTAAGTATCCTGAGGGATGGCCCGGACTTAGATTCGACGTTCTTGACGCTATCCAGCAGAAGACAGGTGTTATGCCTCTCGTTCTTCATGGCGGCACAGGAATCCCTGCAGACATGATCAAGAAGGCAATCACACTTGGTGTTTCCAAGATCAACGTTAATACAGAGTGCCAGCTTTCATTCGCTGACGCAACACGTAAGTATGTTGAGGCAGGTAAGGATCTTGAAGGTAAGGGATTTGACCCTCGTAAGCTTCTTGCTCCCGGTGCTGAGGCTATCAAGGCAACAGTTAAGGAGAAGATGGAGCTCTTCGGATCAGTTGGAAAGGCTTGATCGGACTAAAGATATTTACAGCAGGCGAAGCCCGAGGCTTCGCCTGTTTTTCCATTTAAGGGGGAAATTAACGTGAACAACGAACTTACAAGAAAAGATATTGAAGATATGGAAAGAGAGATCGAACACCGAAAGGTTGTTGTGAGAAAAGAGCTTCTTGAACATGTCAAAGAGGCCAGAGCTCAGGGCGATCTGTCTGAGAATTTTGAATACTACGCTGCCAAGAAGGCAAAGAATCAGAATGAAAGCAGGATCAGATTCCTAGAGAGAATGATCAAGACTGCTAAAGTGATAGATGATAACAGCAAGGAGGACCAGGTGGGAATGAATAAATCCGTTACTATAGTCCTTGATGAAGATAAATCGGAAGAGACCTACAAGATAGTCACAACTATGAGACAGAATTCTTTGAAAGGCCTCATCAGCATTGAGTCTCCTTTGGGCAAACAATTGCTTGGACATAGGGTAGGAGACCATGTTACTATTAAAGTAAGCGATGATTTTAGTTACGGTGTAACGATAAAAAATATCGAAAATACTGGACTGACAGACGACGATAAGATAAGGGATTTTTGAGCAGTATTTCCGGATAGGAGGTATTTATGCATGTATTCCAGCCGGTTAAACCGGAAGATATCGAAAACGGCGCTTACAGTTTCGTGGGAGAGAAGATAATTATATCTTCTGTCAAAGGAGACAAGGTCAATGTCGCTGCCGCAGAGTGGGGCGGTGTTGGTTATGTGTGGAATAAGAGAGTAACCTTTATTTTTGTCAGAAAGAGCAGATACACCAAAGATTGTATTGACGAATCTGGAGTTTATTCAATAAGCTTCATGGATCAGGAGAAATATCGTGGTGCGCTCAAATACCTTGGACTGGTATCGGGTCGCGACGAGGATAAGATTGCGGGAGCAAGACTTACCGTTAATTACGACGAGGGTATTCCCTATATAGATGAGGCCAGAGAAGTTATAACTTGTAGAGTAGTGTATAGACAGGAATTCGAAAAGGAATGTTTTATCGATAAAGATATAATAGAACAATTGTATAAAGACGGTGAATACCACATTCTTTATGTGGGAGAAGTCAAAAAGATAATGTTGAGATAATGCTTTGAGTCTATTTTATGAGGGTAGAATGAATAGCAGGAAGTTTAATGGTATCTTAATATGTATCTTGATGCTATTGCTTGTTTTTTCGGGGGGATTGTGCCGCTGTGGTTCAGCTGACAATCAGAATGGATCCGGTACCGACGGAGCGAGCAAAACTGCTTCGCCTAAGGACAAGAAAGACGATGCTGCAGATAAACAAGAAGGACGTACGCTTACGAACAGAGACGCAAGCGTTATTAGGATTGCTTGTTGGCAGAAGGAACCTTATCTGATCAATCTTAAGGCATATCTTGCCGAAACATTTCCGGAATATACCATCAAAGTTGAATATATCCAAAGAGATAACTATGAATCGGTGATAGATTCTCAGCTTTCTTATAACGGTGCTGCTGATATTATCTTTGTAACACAGCGAATGACCAACAGATATGCAAGAGCCGGATATCTGGCACCGCTTACGGATGTGTGCAGACCATTTACCGAGGAATCACAGAAGGCGTTTAAATATCTTAATAACGTATACGCGGTTCCAAGTGTAAGCAGCTACGAATGCTTTTATTACAACAAGTATCTCTTTGAAAAATACGGTCTTATAATGCCAAAGACTTACGATCAGTTTCTGAATAACTGTGTGTATGTCGATAAGTTTAGGCCGGGAAGGGCAGTATCTGCGGGATTAAAGGATGGGAACATCTTATCCAACAGTGCACTGTCTCTTTTGCAGGGAGAGTATTTGACCACAAGTAAAGGAAAAGCAATCGGTGCGAGGATCAAATACGGCAGGGCATCCTTTCATGATGAGCTGTATCCTCATCTTACCGAGTGGGAGAAGATGATAGATTACGGTGTTCTGTCACCGGACATGTATCTTATGGATAAAGAGGCGGCAATACGGGAATTTACAAGCGAAAAAAGTGTCTTTCTTATTGCAGGGCCGGAGGATTACAATCATATAAAAGAACTTGCACCGGACATGGATATAGGAACTCTTCCATACGGCAGCAGTGGAGATAGCGTACCTGTGTTAATAGGCGGCTGTGAATGCGGAATAGCAGTTAACAGGTATGGTGGTCATGAAGAAGCCGCCAAGAAGATTGTCAGAAGCCTTGCCAGCTATGAAGGGCAATATATATTGTGGAAGGATAGCAAAGGAAGTAAGACTTATTTAAAAGATACAGATTTTGGAATTCCGCCGGAATTCGAAGGGATCAGCGAGATGCTAAGCAACAATATGTATCTTTCTTCTAAGTGCTGGGGCGAGTATGACAGAGAGGTGTCAGCAATTCTTGGAGAGGAATTGCAGCAGGTACTTCTCAAAAAAGAAACATTGGAAGAAGCGCTTTATAAGATAGATAAAAGAATGAAAGCAACAGTTGGCGAAAAACAATAATCGGGTTGAAAATATGGCAAACAGAGAAGCGATAAAGCGGATATATAGCATAAAAACTCAGATGAGAATCATATTTGCGATTCTCATTGTGATACCTATTGCCATTTTGGGTATATACGCATACATAGTTTCCAGCAATAATCTCAAGGCCCAGACACAGGCTGCCATGCAGGGTAGTATAGATGTTATCTCAAATGGAATTGAGAATAACGGAAACAGAGAGACCGATGTTATCAAGTTTTTTTCATATGAAGAAGCTTTCAGAAGGGCACTTGAATATGCCGAGGCAGATCCATACACATTAACCAATCAGCTTAACGGCAATATTGAGCCTCTTATCTGGTATTACAGAAGTAGCGATAACTGTATAGATGACATCACTATATTTGCAGAGAATCTTCCAAAAGAGTCTATAGGAGATTTTCTGAAAAAGCCTACAACCAGTAATGAGCTCGACTGGTATCAGCGCTGCAAAAAAGAAAACGGAGCCCAGTGGGTTGCTGACAGAGAAGGAAACGTATTCATAATCAATTCTCTTTTAGATGTGGGAACAACCTCTAAAATGATAGGAATGGTAGTTCTTAAGATCAATAAAGAGAATTTCTTTTCCGTTGCTAATCAGAGCGCATATCTGGACAACGGAATCATGATCGTGGGAGAGAACAAAGAGATTATCTTTCACAAGAAACTCAAAGATGAAGCTCTGGACAAAAAAGTCAGACAGGATATTTTCCGCGGAAAATATGACAATTCCGATGGATTCATGAGTGGACACAACTACTATCTCATGAAAGACGAGAACTTAATAGAAAGATGGAATCTGTATTACTATGTAGACAGAAACGAGCTTGTAGCGGACGTTTTTGTCTTGTTGGAGAGCGATTTTATCATTGCTGTAGTTCTTTTCATACTGGGATATCTGGGAGCATCAGTATTCTCCAATTGGCTTTGTTCAAGAATTGAGAACCTCAATATAATCGCTGATGACATTAAGCGCGGCGATTTTGAGATTGGAATAGAAGATACCGGTAAGGACGAGATCAGGCAGCTTTATGATTCCATGAGCAACATGGCGAGCCAGCTTAAGCACATGATGAGCGAGATCAACACCCGTAATGAACGAGATCTTTTGAAAAAAGAGAATGATATTCATTACAGAGAGTGGCTTTTCGACTACGTAGTTGAAAAGAACAATGATATTCTTGCGATCATTACCGAGAAGACTTTTTCTGCAGAATTCATTACTGCCAATGCCGAGGCAATCCTTGGTATTCCGCTAAAAGAGCTTAAGGAGGACATAAGAGTCCTTACAAAAGCCCAGCGTGAAGGAGAAGAGGAAAGACTTGGAGCAATTCTGGAGAGGTGCTTTAAGACTACAAGGGCAGAACTGATTGACGAGATCAGATTTGAAAATCTTCATACAGGAGAACTCCTATATTACAGAGGCGCTGTTGTATGTACAATAGACGACAAGGGACGAAGACTTGCCGTTGCGCTTTATGACAGAACGCAGGAAATAAAGCGTAATCATCAGCTTCAGGAAGCACTTAGTGCAGCAGAGACCGCTAATAAGGCAAAGACCAGCTTCCTTGCCAATATGTCACATGACTTTAGAACTCCTATGAATGCGATCATTGGATTTAATCTCCTTATTGATAAGCATTCGGATGAGCCGGATAAGGTTCGCGAGTATACTCATAAGATAACTCTGGCATCTCAGAACCTTCTTACTCTTCTTAACGATGTTCTTGATATGAGTAAGATTGAGAGCGGAAGAACCACTCTTTATAACAAGGAGATGGCACTTGGTCTTCTTCTTGAGGAGATCAATTCCGTTATCATGTTCCAGGCTAAGGCCAAGAATCAGGAATATGTCGTAAAAGTAACGGATATGGAGCACGACATATTCATAGGTGATAAGCAAAAGATAAATGAGATACTTACCAACGTTCTTGGAAATGCGATCAAATATACTCCTGAAGGCGGAAGGATAGAATTTACCATAGAAGGATCGCCTTCAACATCAGAGGGCTTTGAGAACATCAGATTTACTATTAAAGACAACGGAATAGGAATGAAGCCCGAGTATAAAGACAAAATATTTGAGGCCTTTTCAAGAGAAGATAATGATACAATAAGAGGAATCCAGGGAACAGGTCTGGGACTGGCCATTACCAAGAACCTGATAGAACTTATGGGCGGAACCATCAGAGTTGAGAGCGAGGAAGGAAAGGGAAGCACCTTTATAATCAACTTAAGACTTCAGGTTGTAAATGCGGTGGACATAGATTTCTGGAAGAGACACGGCATTGAGAGAGTAATGTTTATTGATTCCAATCATAATGAGTGTGAGCAGCTTTCAAGTATACTAAACAATGATGGAATCGATGTTATCGAATCTCCAACAGGATTTGGGGCAATCCATCTTCTTGATGTATATCAGACAGAGAATAAACCTGTTGATATGATAATCGTTGATCAGAAGGTACAGATAATGACAGCGCCTGAGATCGTTAAGAACATCAGGATGAAGGATAAGAGAAATAACAATATTCTTATAATCGTAATGGCAGATGACTTTAGTGCAATGGAAGATGAGGCCAGGGCAGCAGGAGCAAATGAGCTTGTTCAGAAACCGCTGTTTATTTCAAGCCTCAAGCAGACCATAGATGATCTGTCGAAACGCTCCAAGGAAGGCATAAAAGAAGAAGGAGCAAAGCCGCTTGACGGTATTAAGATCCTGGCAGCAGAGGATAATGATATAAATGCTGACATTCTTTCAGAGCTTATGAATATGGAAGGCGCTACTGTAACCAGAGCAGTAGATGGAAAAGAAGCAGTGGATATATTCAGGGAATCCAAGGAGGGAGATTTTGATCTGATCCTTATGGATATCCAGATGCCGGTTATGAACGGTTATGAGGCAGCCATCGCTATAAGGAACCTTGGTACTGAACATGCCAAGAGCATTCCGATCATCGCGATGACAGCCAACGCTTATGCTGATGATGTGCAGAAATCCCTTGATTCCGGAATGAATGCACACATAGCAAAGCCTATAGATGTCAATATAGTCGAAAAGACAATACTTGAATTCCATAACAAAAACACTACCAAGGAGGACTAAAATGATAGGAATTAAAAAGGTTACTGAGGATATCACCTGGATAGGAGGAAGCGATAGAAGACTTGCCCGATTTGAGAATATCTTCCCCATTCCGGAGGGTGTGTCTTATAACAGCTATTTTATAGATGACGAAAGGACCATTGTTTTTGACACAGCGGATGTCTCTGTGGCAGATCAGTACATTGAGAATCTTCAGGAAGCACTCAATGGCAAAAAGCTTGATTATCTGGTTGTTTTACATATGGAACCGGATCACTGCGCACTTATCAGCAGAGTAGTAAGCCTATATCCTGAAGTTACCGTTGTCGGTGCCAACAGAACTTTTGCATTTATGGAACAGTTTTTCCCCGAGTCCACAGGATATAACAAACTTGAGATAAAAGAGAATGATACTCTTTCTACAGGAAAGCACAGTTTCACATTTGTTGCGGCGCCTATGGTTCACTGGCCTGAAGTTATGATGGCTTATGACGCTACCTCAAAAGCTCTTTTCTCTGCTGATGCATTCGGAACCTTCGGAGCTCTTGACGGTGGATTGTTTGCTGATGAGTACGATTTTGAAGAGCAGTTCCTTGATTCCGCAAGAAGATATTATGCAAATATAGTTGGTAAGTATGGAGCACAGGTTCAGGCGGTTCTTAAGAAGGCAGCAGGCCTTGATATCCAGATGATCCTTGCTCTTCATGGACCCGTGTGGAGAAAAGACATTGCCTGGTTCCTAGATAAGTACCAGAAATGGAGCACAGACACAGCGGAAACAGATGATATCCTTGTGGTTTACGGAAGTTTGTACGGACATACTGCAAGTGCAGCAGAGGCTGTTGCTTCTTCAATCAGAGCAAAGAGTGGCAAAAAAGTAAGAGTATATGATGCTTCGGGAACAGATGTATCTTATCTTATAGGAGAAGTGTGGAGATGTGCCAAGGTAGTTATCCTGTGTCCTACATACAACGGCGGTATCTATCCGCCTGTTGAAGCATTTATAAACGATATGCTTGCTCTTGGTGTTCAGAACCGCACATTTGCACTTGGCCAGAACGGAACATGGGCGCCTGTTACAGCAAAGCTTATGGGAGATAAGCTTTCCACATTAAAGAACGTTACGGTTCTTGAGAAGATACTCACGATTAAGAGTGCTCTTCATGCAAGTGATATGGCTGAAGTGGATGCATTTGCTGAGGCTGTTGCAAATTGAGCACATAAAGTATACACTCAATAAAGTACTACAATTTATAAGGAATATAACGATTCGGAGGAAAGTTGTGAGTAAGAATTCTATTTTGAAAAAAGTGCTTGGAATTGCCATGACAGCAGTAACACTTTTGGGTGCAGTTGCAAGCTATGAAACTTTTAATGGGGAAAGTACAGTGGTCTATGCGGCAGGAAGAGTTGTCAGCATTGATTCTTGTACCATTTCAGGAAATCAGGTTGTTGTAAATGTATCTACAGCATCTGCTCCTTCATCAGACGACGGTAAGTATTATCTGTATGCTGATGAAGTATATCAGGACGGCACAACAGGTAAGATTGTGGCTTCCACAGAAAAGGGCTCCAAAGCCACATTTTCTTTTGACCTTGGACTTGGAACCGAGAACTCAAACCTCAGCAAGAAGTTCCTTGTTGCAGTAAAGAGTGGCGGATCTATGATTCAGGTAAGTGATGAGCATTACATCACTAATCCCGAGGCTGTAGCTACACAGACTGTAGGACGTAACGATCATGGTATGAAGGGTATCCTTCCAAATGATGCCGATGCTGCTACCTTCAAGGATCTTGGAGTGGCACAGATGGTTTACAACCTCTATATGGGAGATATTGTAGGACCTTCATCAGATGCCGCATATCCCACTACAGAGTTTGCGTATGAAGGAAAAACATACCAGTTTAATACAGCTGCACTTCAGCAGTACGATGGATTTGTAAGATGGTGTGCGATCAATAATTTTCAGCTTACTCTTACAATTTTGAATAATAAAACATCCGCAGGCGCAGACCTTATTCATCCTCTTTCAAGAGATTCACATGTTTGCCCCGGATATGCAATGAATACCAAAGAAGATGCTGGAACACAGCACCTTAAGGCTATTGCGGCATTCCTTGCGCAGAGATACTCAGGTGGTCCTTTCGGAACAGTTGATAACTGGGTAATCGGCAATGAGGTCAATGCAAGAACAGAATGGTATTACATGAACTCAACCAATCTTGAGCTCAATGTAAGTGAGTACGTTAAGGCTTTCAGAATTTTCTACAACGGAATCAAGAGTGTTAACGCAAATGCCAGAGTTTACAACTCTATCGACCAGGAATGGAACAGAAAGTCCAATCCCGGATGCTTTATGTCAAAAGAGTACCTCGATAGATTCAACTATTACATGAGACGTGAAGGAAACGTTGACTGGTCACTTTCAGTACATCCATACAACGCTCCTTTGTTTGACCCTTATGCTTGGAAGCAGCAGGCTGAATATGTTAATACATCACTTGCGACACCTTACATCACAATTGAGAACATCTACCTTCTGACAGATTATATGGCAAAGGCTGAATTCCTCAATCCTGCAGGACATGTAAGACAGATCGCTCTTTCTGAGATCGGATACACATCAAGCTTTGGCGAGGATGCGCAGCTTGCTTCTATCGTATATGCATATACGATGGCAAAGAACAATCCTTACATCACAAGCTTTATCCTCTTTAGAGAGACTGATGATGCTCATGAGATGGAGAGCCATATCGCGCAGGGACTTAAGAACCTCGACGGAAGCAAGAAGATGTCCTATGATGCTTATAAATACATGGATACCAAGCAGGCCGGTGAGTATAAGGCTAAAGCTTCCCAGATAATCGGACAGGACGTAGATGCACTTGTAACTAACAGAACATTCCTTAGCCGAAACGGCTGGTTCCTTAATGACTGATAATGAAAAATTCCAGAGAAAAAGAATTAGAGACATTAAATAAAATAACGAGTATGCAGAAAGACCTTCTTGGAAGCCTGTACGGAGATTTCTTTACACCTTCCAAGGAGCCTGCAACTCCTTCTGCTAAGCCCACATCAGGTACTTCTGTAGGCGCAGGAGCAAAGGCGGATTCTGTCGCAGCAAAAGATCCGATAGATAACGCCAATGAAGCCTTGGCTGAGGCTAAGGCTCTTTTTGCGCAGGGAGGAAATGTATCCAAGAAAGAGGAAGAGAAGAAGAGTGATGAGCCGGAAGAGGATCCTATGGAGACACTTGATAAGCTCATTGGTCTTAGCACTATCAAATCCGATGTAAAAGAGCTTACGGCTTTTGTTAAGGTACAGAAGGCGAGAAAAGAACAGGGACTTAAGTCTGTTCCGGTATCTCTTCACCTGGTATTTACCGGTAATCCCGGAACAGGTAAGACTACTGTTGCCAGGATCATAGCCAAGATCTACAAGCAGATAGGGGTGCTTTCCAAAGGGCAGCTTGTAGAAGTTGACCGCTCGGGACTTGTTGCAGGCTATGTCGGACAGACTGCCATCAAGACTCAGGAGCAGATTAAGAAGGCTATGGGAGGAGTTCTCTTTATAGACGAGGCTTACTCACTTGCCCAGAAGGATGACGCTTTTGGACAGGAAGCTATAGATACGATTCTTAAGGCTATGGAAGATAACAGAGATGATCTTGTAGTGATCGTTGCAGGCTATACCGGTCCCATGAAGAAGTTTATCAATTCCAATCCGGGCCTTAAATCCAGGTTCAATAAGTATATTGAATTTCCCGATTACAGCGTGGACGAGCTTGAGCAGATCTTTAACATGAACTGTGAAAAGTACGACTACAAGGTGGAAGATGATGTTAAGCATCAGATCAGAGCGCTTATTACTTCCAAGAAGATGGGAAGCATTGAGAATTTCGCCAATGCAAGAGAAGTAAGGAATCTGTTTGAGGAGATCATCACTAATCAGGCGAGAAGAGTTTCGACACTTGAGAATCCTACCAATGATGACATGATGACAATATGTCTTGAGGATCTGAAAGACTTGATCAAGGATACAGATGAGACAAATACGGAAGCCGTAGAAACAGAAGCCTGAATAATCATAATTCTTTACATGGTATTGAAAAAACATGATTTCGCTGATATAATCAGATTTGCTGTCGGGATTAACCGGGCAGCACTACGGAATGTGGCTCAGTTTGGTAGAGCGCTGCGTTCGGGACGCAGAGGCCGCAGGTTCGAATCCTGTCATTCCGATTTTTTTAATTAATTACTCTTACAAAACCGTAAGAAAACTATGAGGAAATGTAAGCCAATTCAAAGGCAATGCATTTCCTTTTTTGTTATCCTTTTTTCATCAAGTAAAACATGTATTTGAAAAAAGCTTTGGAGAGGAAAAAGGAAAAATGAAGGTACTTAAGAAAATCGGAAAAGTAATGGCAAAAATCGGAAAGGTGTTATTGATCATTATCCTGGCGATCACCTTGATAGCGGTTGTCGGATTAAACTATAAGACAGTTGCTGCAAGCCACAAGAATAAAGATGTTCTTGCAGCGGCGAAGTCAATGAAGGATATTTCTGTTCCGGACAATGTGAAGATATTAGGACTTGGAGAGGGAAGTCATGGAGCTGTGCAGTTTCAGGAGTCCAAGAAAGAGGTGTTTGATATTCTTGTAGAAAGACATGGCTATAAAGCTATTGTACTGGAAGCGGATTTTGCTGATTGCCTTGAAGCAAACGCATATGTTCAGGGCGGTGAGGGAGACGCGAGAGAAATAGTGAACAAGATGTCTTTTGTTATCTATCACACACAGCAGATGGCAGAGCTTCTTGACTGGATGAGAGAATACAACGCTGCAGTTCCGGAAACAGAGCGCCTTAGAATATACGGCTTTGATATGCAGAACCCGGAAAAAGGATTTGAGTTCCTTACAGATTATATGAATAAAAACAATATCAGCGGAATCGATGTTTCTGCAATCGAATTTCTTGTAGATGAAAACAGACAGGAGAGATTAACTGATGAAGATGCCCAAAAGGTAAAGAACGAGCTGGCCGAGATCAGAAAAGCTATTGAAGGTAAGGCAGGAGAAGATTTTGACTTTGATACAACCTGTGCGATAAAGGTAACACAGAATATGGAAGTATGCATGGATTATATTATGATGGATACTATCAATGCTGAAAAGTCAGCATATAGAGATAGAGCTATGGCAGACAATGTAAGCTGGATCCTGGACCTTGAAAAAGAGATTGGGGCAGGTAAGATCATGCTCGCTGCTCACAACGGGCATATCGGTAAAAAGGGACAAAACATTACTTTAATTACTACAATGGGAAAAGAGCTTAAGGACAAATACGGCGATGAGTATTATAGCCTCGGTACAGACTTCTTTAAGGGAACGATAAATTCAAGCGTGATGAGAACATCGCCTGACGATGAGTATCAGCGCAAGGATTATTATTTAACTACAGCGGATCCTATCGCATATCAGGCAAAATATATGGATGATAAGAGATTGTACCTTGATTTTGAGAGTCTCTCACCAGAAAATGACAAGGCGGTGTTTGATCTTGTTAATTCGAATATGACAACAGGTAGTATTGGGGAAGGTTTCTATGGGCTATGTTACCTGATACATGCATCATATCGCTTGGAAGAGAAGCCCACAGATCTTTACGATGGAATGCTCTTTTACTATGAAGTAAATCCTATAGCACCCACTTATTAAATAAGCACGCAAAAAACCCGAGGCATTAAGCCTCGGGTTTTGCCATATACATATTAAGTGTGAGCGATTCTTTTTTTGGATATAAACTGCATGATCAGTGCAACAGCGATAACCCCAAGTCCAGCAGCATCTGTAAGACCTCCAGGGGAGATAAGCATGATTCCGCCGACAATCAAAATGATCCTTTCCCAAATCTTCATGTCGGTAAACAGATACCCTTCCAGTGCGGCAGCAACAGCCATGATACCAACAAGAGCGGTTGCGTAGATTATTATGACACTTGATACGGTGGTATCTATAAGAAGCATCTCTGGACTAAAGCAGAAGATATAAGGTATCAGGAAAGCTGCTACAGCCATCTTGGTTGCGGCAATGGCAGTATGCATTGGATTGGACTTAGCAATAGCACTTCCTGCATATGCAGCCAGAGCTACAGGAGGAGTGATATCCGCCACGATACCAAAATAAAATACAAAGAAGTGAGCAGCGATTATCGGAACACCCATTCTTGTAAGGATCGGCGCACAGGTTGCAGCCATGATACAGTAGGTAGCTGTTGTAGGAACGCCCATACCAAGGACGATACAGCACAGCATTGTGAGGAAGAGAGCAATAAAGAGCTTGTTTCCGGCCACAGCAACAATAGCGTTGATCATTTCATTGGCAAGGCCTGTCATGGTGATTGTTCCTGAAATGATACCTGCAACTCCGCAGGCAGCACCTACAGTTATGGTTCCTCTTCCGCCGGCTTCCAGTGACTCAAGGAACTTCTTTAAGGTGAATCGATTTCCGCTGACAAAGCCTTCGATTATACCTACGAGGATGGCAACAACAATGGAATAAGCAGCAGCTCTTTGCATTGTCATCATGTTCTTGGAAACCCATACAACAAGAAGTACAAGAGGTGCCAGAAGATAGATCTTTTTTAAAAGCCGTGAGAACTTAGGCAGTTTTTCTACAGGAACACCTGTAAGACCGTGCTTTTTGGCTTCAAGATGAACAGCGACAAAAATACCTGTAAAATAAAGTACCGCAGGGAAAATAGCTCGTGAAAGAATATCGGAGTAGGGAACACCTATAATATCTGCCATAAGGAAGGCAGCAGCACCCATTATAGGAGGCATGATCTGTCCTCCGGTTGATGCGGCTGCTTCTACGGCGCCGGCAAAGGCTGATTTATATCCTGTTTCTTTCATCATAGGGATTGTAACGGAACCGGTGGTAACCGTATTTCCTACAGATGAACCGCTTACCATACCACAAAGCGCTGATGAGATAACGGCAACCTTAGCGGGGCCTCCGGCGAAACGACCGGCAATGCAGTTGGCAAGATTTATGAAAAGCTCTGAAATTCCGGTGCGCTCAAGAAACGCTCCGAAGATGATAAACACAACAATATATTTGGAACAAACATTGATAGGAGTCGATAGAATACCCGTCTTTGCATAAAACAGATTTCGAACGAGATAATTAAGTCTACCGATAGCTGATGGATTGGTAAGTCCATAGACAAGAGCGTACACGATAAAGAACATCGCTACTATCAGGATGGGCCATCCAACACTTCGTCTCGTCACTTCAAGAAGTGCCACGATACCGATCACGGCGATCACGATCTGGAAGGGCCTAAATCTTGTTCCCTGCTGAATAATCTGTTCAGCATTGAAGGTATAATACAAAAATGCGCCGGTTCCCAGAATCATACCAAGTATGTCGTACCAGGGCATGTGGTTTTCTTTGTTGTTATTTTTATTTGCAGGATAATATAAAAATCCAAGGAGCACGATGAGCCCCATGAACGATGTAAGCCTTATCTCCTCAAGAAATGTGGCAAACAAAGTTACCCATATGCAGAACAAGGAAAATCCTATCAATAAAGCTTTGACTGCTATAGCGGGTTTTCCTGTCCAGATGCGGATATTGGATTCTCTGTCATATTTTTTCATAACCTCATCAAGGTTTTCCTGCGAAGGTGCGTTTATATTTAAGTCTTTAACTTGATTGCTCATTAAATCTCCTTCTTTGGTCATATTTTTCTTCACTGTGTGGGTACTGAAACACCATGCTCCTCGTAGTAACGGGCAGCACCTTTATGGAATGGTACGTTAATTCCGGATGTGGCATTTTCTACTGAAAGCTCCTCGCCTTTAGCATTTTCTTTTGCAATGGCTTCTGTATGATCAAAAACAGCAGCGGTGAGATTATATACACATTCATCATCAAGATCCGCATCTACGATCAAAGTAGCCTTGATCGTAATTGTCTCTATCGGTTTGTCCTGTCCCGGATAGGTCCCTTCAGGTATCTGCATGGGGGTATAATACGGACAGATGCTCATGATGTTGTCTCTTAGCTCTCCATCTATGGGTATAAGATTCACACCGTTTGTTGTGGCGAGCTCTGTGATGGCGGAAGTAGGAGCGCCGGCTACGATAAAGGCCGCGTCTATCTGACCATCCTTAAGAGCTTCTTTACTGTCATCAAAGCTCTGATACTGTGGCTTTATATCATCCACTGAAAGTCCTGCGCCTTCAAGTACGTCCATGGCATTGAAATACACTCCGGAACCAGGTGCTCCGATAGAGACGCTTCTTCCTTTCAGATCACTTACGGATTTAATGTCGTCCTTCATGGTTATAAGCTGGACAGTCTCGGCGTAAAGGGCACCAAGGACACGGAAGTCATTGGAAGGTCCGTCTTCTTCAAAGGATCTGCTTCCTTCCCAGGCGTAGCTCATTACGTCTGACTGAGTAAAGCCGATCTGATAATCTCCATCGCCGATGCTCTGTATATTGGCTTTGGATGCAGCTGTTGATACTGCTGTTACGCTGTAATCCGTATATTCTTTCATGTACTGGGCAAGTACTCCGCCGAAGGCATAATAAGTTCCGGATGTACCTCCGGTTCCCATCATCATCCTCTGACCACCACAACCTGAAAGTAGAAGAAGGGATGTGGTAACTAGAAGGCAGATAAGCTTCTGCCTTATGCTGGTTTTCATAATGGTTTCCTCCTGTAAATGCAATGATTTTAGTGTCTATTCAACGTGGCAAGTATTATTTCTGCACACTGAGGAATGTCTATTTTTCCGACGTCAAAGCAAAATGTGTAATTTGACGCATCAAACAATTCTTTTCCTGTATAGTTTTTGAAAAATGTCCGACGCTTACGGTCATGTTCTTTCACGGACTTTTCAGTAACAGGCTTTCCGTCTGGTGAGATCTCATCCAGACGTTTCATCTTATCTTCCATGGGGCCGTGGAGATATACATCCAACGAATCGATGCCGGCTTCCGCCAAGATCATGTTTGCACAGCGACCCACAATAATGCAGGGATTTTCCGCCAGTTTCAAAATGACCTTTTTTTCTGCATTAAAGATAGCATCATGGGAACTGGTATAGGAAACAGTGCCGTTAAAAAGATCATCCAGCACTTTAGAAGAACGACTTAATTCCTCACCTTCGCGTTCAACGTCTTCCTCGTCGAAACCGCTTTCTTCCATGGTCTTTGATACAAAGTCCTTGTCATAATAAGGAATTTCAAGTTTTTCTGATAGAATTGCAGCCAGGCTCCTTCCACCTGCACCGAATTCTCTGTTAATTGTAATTACCGGTAGTCTTTGTTCGCTCATTTTTTCTCCTTTATGCGCGCAAATATCAGTGGTATGACTTGGTCTTTCTTATTATACAATAAATTGAACTATGAAAAAGGGGATAGAATCAGGTAATTACCGGCATATAAGACAAAAACCCCGGAAAATCCGGGGTTTTAAGTAATAAAAAAAGCGATAGACTACAGAACACTACAGTTCGAGAGAACCTCGCTAAGTGTTCTGCATGCCTCGCACGTAAGATGCCGCTTCGCGCCATCTAAGTGCTCATAGCGAGGGCCTCTTCACCCGCTCGCGGGTTATCGCACCCGTCTTATCGCATGAAAAAAGGACATCCGATTGGATGTCCTTTTTTAAGCGATAGACGGGGCTCGAACCCGCGGTCTCCACCTTGGCAAGGTGGCGCTTTACCAACTAAGCTACTATCGCGTTTATCTCGCTGTCGTGTTTACCGCGACAACAAAATTGATTTTAGAGTATAACAGCTTAGTTGTCAACAACTTTTTTCATAGAATAATAATATTTTTTAAAACGCCTTATAGAGCTATTTATTTCTCATCGCAGACCTGGAAGATCACGAATTTGAGGTAGTAGGATGCAGCGCCTCCCCACAGGATGGGATGATCGGCAGCCTGCTGCCTGAATTCAATCTGTCTAAGGCGCTTGTGCGCATCTCTTGCAGCTTCTTTTATAGTTTTAAGGAACAATTCTTCATCCATAAAATGTGAACAAGAACAGGTGGCAAGATATCCGCCGTCCTTAACAAGCTTCATTCCGCGAAGATTGATCTCTTTGTAGCCGGTAACGGCTTTCTTTATAGAAGCTCTCGATTTAGTAAATGCAGGCGGGTCAAGAATAACCACGTCAAAGGATTGCCCCTCGGATTCAAGCCTTGGAAGAAGATCAAATACATCCGCACATTCAAAGGAAACAACATCGGAGAGATTATTAAGTGCCGCATTCTCTCTTGCCTGTTCGCAGCCAAGATCGGAAGCATCTACGCCGATTACTCTTGCTGCGCCGCCGGCTGCGGCATTAAGGGCAAAAGAGCCTGTATGGGTAAAACAGTCGAGAACAGACTTTCCTTTGCAAAGACCGCGAATTGACTGTCTGTTAAATTTCTGATCAAGGAAGAATCCGGTCTTCTGACCGTTTTCTACATCTACGTAGTACTTTACACCGTTTTCTTCTATAAGAACCTTTGTGTCAAATTCATCTCCGATAAAGCCCTTAATGCGCTCAAGTCCTTCAAGCTCACGAACCTTGGCATCACTTCTTTCATAGATTCCTCTTATATTAACTCCGTCCTCTGCAAGAACTTTTTTGCATATATCAAGGATAAGAGTTTTCATCTTATCTGTGCCAAGAGCCAGTGATTCGATTACGAGGACATCAGCGAATTTATCGATCGTGATACCGGGAAGGAAATCCGCCTCGCCAAAAACAAGTCTGCAAGAGAGCATGGTGAGCGCCATCGGTTTATCATACTGATACAGATAAGTATCAATATATGAAGCCATGACATTCTTTCTATATTCCCAGGCGTTTCTTATACGCATTTCTATAAGAGTTTCGTTTACAGGATGCTCTTTTTTTCTTGACATAATGCGGACACGGAGCTTGGAAGCTGTATTAATAAAGCCATAACCAAGGAAATATCCGTCGAAATCGTTAAGCTCAATGATGTCACCGTTTTCAAAAGAGCCTTCTATACGGGCAATCTCGTTATCATAGATCCAAGCGCCTCCGGCCTTGAATTCACGACCCTCACCCTTTTTTAAGATTACTTTTGCATCTGAATAATTAATGCAGTTATCGTTGTTCATTTTTACCCCTATTTAGTTGATTTTTTGTAATTGATTACATTACCATTTTTATATATCATAGTTTTTGACGCAGTACAAATTTAAGTAAAAAATGCGTTGAAAGAAGGTTATATTATGACAGATTACAAGCTTCTAGGAGAGCAGATCAAGGCACTTGCAGCGGACGAGCCCGGGTTCATACCCGTTTTATCCAATGCTTCTGCGCTACTTTTTGACAACATAGAGAATCTCAACTGGGCCGGTTTTTATCTTATGAATAAGGGATCTCTTTTGCTTGGACCTTTTCAGGGAAAGGTTGCCTGCATAAGGATACCTCTGGGTAAAGGAGTATGCGGAACCGCAGCAGGAGAGGACAAGACCCAGCTTGTGGATAACGTGCATGAGTTTGCGGGACACATTGCCTGTGATGGAGCTTCCAATTCAGAGATTGTGGTACCTATTCACAGAGACGGCGAAGTGATAGGAGTCCTTGATATAGACAGTCCCTTACTTGCAAGGTTCACCAAAGAAGATAAAGAAGGACTCGAGGCTTTTGTAAAAGTCCTTGAAGAAAATACTGATTTTAGTAAAGTTGAGGTTTAATAAAAGATGGATAACAGAATTTCTTTTTCAAGTGATTACACTAAGGGAGCGCATCCCAGGATCTTGGAGCGCATCAGCGAGACCAATTATGAGCAGATAGACGGATACGGTACCGACGATTATTGCAAGAGCGCAGCAGATAAGATCAAAAAAGCATGCGGAACTCCCGATGCAGATGTATTCTTCCTTGTTGGAGGAACCCAGACTAATCAGACAATTATCGATATGCTCCTTCAGCCCTATGAGGGAATAGTTGCAGCTACCACGGGACATGTAGCAGCACATGAGGCAGGAGCTATAGAGCACGCAGGCCATAAGGTAATAACACTTCCATGCCACGGCGAGGAGAAAGACACTGAGAAATACGGATCGGATATTGGTAAGATTGCAGCGGAGGATCTGAGAAAACTTCTCAAAGACTTTTATGATGATGATAATCACGAGCATATGGTATTTCCGGGAGCTGTGTATATCTCACATCCAACAGAATACGGAACACTCTACACCAAGAACGAACTTACCAAGATATCAGAAGTGTGCAAGGAGTATAAGATACCTCTTTTCCTGGACGGAGCAAGGCTGGGATACGGACTTATGAGCAAAAGAACTGATGTAAGCCTTAAAGATATAGCAAGCCTTGTAGACGTTTTCTATATCGGTGGAACCAAGGTGGGAGCACTATTTGGAGAGGCTGTTGTATTTACAAAAGGCGTTACTACCAAGCACCCCATCCCGGTGATCAAGCAGCACGGCGCACTACTTGCAAAGGGATGGCTCCTTGGCATCCAGTTTGAGACATTATTTACCGATGATCTTTACTTTAAGCTTGGACAGAACGCTATTGAAATGGCGGAATTATTAAAGAAAGGCTTGAAGGAGAAGGGCTATAAGATTTTCCTGGATTCGCCCACAAATCAGCAGTTTGTGGTAGTCTCTAACGACAAGTTAAAAGAGCTTGATAAGAACGTCAGATACGGATTCTGGGAAAAGTATGATGAAGATCACACTGTTATTCGTTTTGCAACGGATTGGGCGACTGAAAAGGCAGATGTGGGGCGGCTTCTTGAGTACCTGTAACAATTTAGCGCGACAACGCGATTTTGATTGACAGTACTAAAGAAAGCGCATATATTAAATATACATATAATTGTATACATGTATTTTGAAACAAGAAACCAGAGGAGGAAAAGTATGAAGAAGAAAATATTATCTATCGTACTTGCATCTGTAATGACACTGAGCCTTATCGGTTGCGGAAGCTCAGCTGTCAGTGGAGTATCACAGGATCAGTCAGGTGATGCTCAGCAGAATTCGGCAGACGCTTCTGCCAGCAACAATGGAGAAGGATCAGGAGAGGAACTCAACGTTATGCTTGAGACTCCTGTAGAGTCACTTGATCCCCAGCTCGCAACTGACGGAACATCATTTGAGGTTATTGCAGACTACACAGACGGTCTTATGCAGATGGACGCAGACGGACAGGCGGTTAATGCGCTTGCAGAGAGCGTTGATGTTGCAGAGGATGGTCTTACATACACATTCCACATTCGTGAGGATGCAAACTGGAGCAACGGAGAGCCTGTAACTGCTGCAGATTTCGTATTTGCATGGCAGAGAGCAGTTGATCCCGAAGTTGCTTCTGAGTATTCATTTATGTTCAGTGATATCGGACAGATCGTAAACGCTCAGGATATCATCGATGGCAATAAGGACAAGAGCGAACTTGGAGTTACAGCTGTAGACGACAAGACACTTGAAGTTAAGCTTAACTGCCCTGTCAGCTATTTCCTTAGCCTTATGTATTTCCCTACATTCTATCCTGTTAATGAGGCTTTCTTTGATAAGTGTTCAGGCACATTTGCTACAAGTCCTGAGACAACACTTTCAAATGGTGCATTCATTCTTGATGAATACCAGCCTGCAGCAACAACAATTCATCTTACAAAGAATGATAGTTACTATGATGCTGCAGTTGTAAAGCTTCCCGGACTTAACTATCAGGTTATCCAGGATTCACAGCAGGCTCTTATGAGCTATCAGAACGGTGACCTTGATACAACACTTGTTAATGGTGAGCAGGTTGATCAGGTTAAGGACGATCCCGCATTTACAGCAATCGGTGCAGGATACCTTTGGTACATTTCACCTAACATGAAAGATGTTAAGGAACTTCAGAACCTCAACATTCGTCTTGCACTTACAATGGCTCTTAACAGAGAAGCTATTACAACAGACGTACTTAAGGATGGTTCAGCTCCTACATACACAGGTGTTCCTATGGACTTCGCAACAGGCCCTGACGGAAGCGACTTCTCAGCTGATCAGAAGAAGTTTGAGGATGTCTGCAGATATGATGCAGATCAGGCTGTAGAGTATTGGAACAAGGGTCTTGAAGAGCTTGGAACAAAAGAGATCACTCTTACAATGATCCATGATGCAGATGATGCTCCTATCAAGGTTGCTCAGGTAGTTAAGGAGCAGCTTGAGACAACTCTTCGCGGACTTACTGTTGAACTTCAGCAGATGCCCAAGAAAGAGAGAGTTGAGCGTATGCAGGAAGCAGAGTTCGAGCTTGGACTTACACGTTGGGGACCCGACTATGCAGATCCTATGACATATCTTGGAATGTGGGTTACTAACAACCCTAACAACTATGGCTTCTGGAGCAATGCTGAGTTCGACAAGATCATTGCTGATTGCACAACAGGTGAGACAGCTATGGATCCCGAGGCTCGTTGGGCAGCTCTTTACGATGCTGAGAAGATTGCTATGGACGATGCAGTTATTTTCCCTCTTTACACTCAGTGCAATGCTGAGCTTATCTCTACTAACGTAACAGGTATTGAGTTCCATCCTGTAGCGCTTAACAGAGTATATAAGAGAGCAGTTAAGAACTAAAGTCATATCTGATGATTACTGCGCAAGGGTGGGTAGTGATAATCTATGTCACCCTTGCGCTTTATCTTTTTTCCGGAGTCAATATGAGAAAATATATATTGAAGAGAGTAGTGACAGCGTTATTCACACTACTTGCAATTACACTTATTCTTTTTATACTGATGCAGTTAATGCCCGGTTCACCCTTTAACGATGAGAAGTTAAACGAGGCCCAGAGAGCATCGCTGTATGCTAAGTATGGTCTTGATCAGCCCATAATCGTACAGTTCTTTAAATATGTTGGCAATATGTTCAGAGGTGATCTTGGCGTTAGCTATAAGATATCCAAGAACACACCTATCACACAGCTTATCTCCACAAGACTTCCTATATCAATCGGAGTTGGATTTGCTGCAGTGCTTATAGGCGCTCTTGTAGGTCTTTTGCTCGGACTTCTCGCAGCCTTTAAGCGTGATACCGTATGGGATACCCTTGCAACGGTTATTTCAGTAATCGGTGTGTCTGTGCCTTCTTATGTGTTTGCCCTTGCGCTTTCATATCAGTTTGGATTCAAACTCAAATGGTTCCCCATGCTGTTCTCGGCTAAGGATATTTTGGGGTCCACGGTACTACCTTCAATTTCACTTTCTATGTTTACAATGGCATCTATTGCCAGGTTTACAAGATCTGAGATGATAGAGGTTCTGGGCTCGGATTACATGCTTCTTGCAGAGTCCAAGGGACTTTCGGGCAAAAAGCTTGTGTTTAGTCACGCCCTTAGAAATGCGCTTATTCCAATCATCACAGTTCTTGCACCACTTGTAGTAGACCTGATGACAGGATCTCTCGTTGTTGAAAAGATCTTTTCAATTCCGGGAGTAGGCTCTCTTTTGGTCAATGCTATTCAGTCCAATGACTACAATGTTGTTATTGCACTGAGCTTTATTTATTCTGCAATGTACATTGGAATTATGCTCGTTGTGGATATTATGTACGGAATCATCGATCCGAGAATCCGTGTAGCAAAGGAGGGAGACTGATATGTCAAATGAATCAGCGGTTATTAACCAAAATGAATATATCCCTACCGATGCGGATTTTGTTTTAAAGAAGAACAATGCGGACATCGAGGTTGACTCTAACTTTGCTTCCCAGAGTTTCTGGAAGGAAGTTATCGCCCGCTTTATCAGAAAAAGAAGTGCAGTGTTCGGACTTGCTTTTGTCCTTATCATCACTTTCTTTGCATTTGTAGGTCCCGGAATGAATGCCTATACCTATTCCGGACAGAATCTGGAGCAAAAAAATCTTGCACCCAGAATACCTGTTATCGAATACACCGGTCTCTTTGACGGACATGAGAATATCTCAACAACTTCCGGCACAAAGACCGTTAACTATTATTTTGAAAAACAGCTTCCCGATACTTTTTATTGGTTTGGAAGCGATAATTTTGGAAGAGACATTTGGACAAGAACCTGGTCCGGAGCGCAGGTTTCTCTTATTATCGCAGTTGCTGCAGCTATCATTGATATGATCATTGGTATGAGCTATGGTCTGATCTCAGGATACTTTGGCGGCAAGGTTGATATGGTCATGCAGAGAATCCTTGAGGTTGCAAACGGTATTCCAAGACTTGTCATCGTGACTCTTTTGCTTTTGGTGTTTAAGCCCGGTATGATCACTATCATCATTGCCCTAATGCTCACTGAGTGGGTGGGAATGAGTAGGATTGCCAGAGCTGAGATGCTTAAGCTCAAGGAACAGGAATTTGTTCTTGCTTCCAGAACTCTCGGCGCAGGAAGTATGCATATTATATTCAGCGAGATCCTGCCTAACATTATCGGACCTATAATTACTCAGGTTATGTTTTCTATACCCACGGCTATCTTCACCGAGGCGTTCCTTTCCTTTGTCGGACTTGGAATTCCGGTACCGAGATGCTCACTTGGTTCACTTATTTCAGAGGGATTTAACAGCTTTACCACACATCCTTATCAGATAATTCCTCCGATCGTAGTGATGGCTCTTTTGATGTTAAGTTTTAACCTCGTGGCCGATGGACTTAGGGAAGCACTTGATCCCAAGCTTAAGGAGATGTAAAAGCTATGAGTACAGAGAAGAAAAAAGAAAAAATTCTGGATATCAAAAATCTTGATATCACTTTTGATACAACAGCAGGTAAAGTGCACGCAATAAGAGGCATCAACATCGACCTCTATCAGGGCGAGACAGTTGCAATTGTCGGTGAGTCAGGCTCTGGTAAGTCCGTTACAATGCGTGCAGCTATGGGTATTCTTGCCAAGAACGCTACTATCAACAGCGGTGAGATCATATACAGATATCGTGACAATAAAGGCGGAATAGACTATGACCCCGATCTGGATGAGGGTGCAGAGTGGAAAGAAGCCGATATTCTCAAAATGGATAAGGCATGGATAAGAAAGCACATCAACGGAAGACGTATGGCTATGGTTTTTCAGGATCCCATGACTTCACTTGATCCCACAATGAGCATCGGTAAGCAGATCATGGAAGGAATGATCTGGCACTACAAGATTGATAAAAAGGACGCCTGGGAGCGCTCTGTTAAGCTTCTTGAAGAGGTTGGAATAGAAGATGCCGAGAAGAGAATGAAGCAGTATCCTCATCAGCTTTCCGGCGGAATGAGACAGAGAATAGTTATCGCTATAGCTCTTTCGTGTAATCCCGATCTTCTTATCTGTGATGAGCCAACTACAGCTCTTGACGTTAATATTCAGGCCAAGATCCTTGAGCTTATCAAGAAGATTCAGAAGGAAAGAAACATTGCGGTTATTTATATCACACATGACCTCGGTGTTGTTGCAAAGGTTGCGGATTACGTTAACGTAATGTATGCGGGTAAGATCGTCGAAGTCGGAAACATCAATGAGATCTTCTATGATCCCAGACATCCTTATACTTGGGGACTTCTTTCCGCAATGCCCGATCTTGATACCGATGAGCCGAGACTTTATACAATCCCGGGCTCTCCTCCGAATCTTTTGCATGAAAAAGAGGGAGATGCATTTGCGCCCAGAAACGCATATGCGCTTGAAATCGATGACAAGAAGGAACCGCCTATGTTTGAGATAACAGAAACTCATAAGGCGGCAACATGGCTTCTTGACCCCAGAGCGCCCAAGGTAGAGATGCCCGCGGAGCTCAAGGCAAGAATTGATAGAATGAAGAAGGAGGCGGAGAATAATGGCAGCAAATTATAATGAAAAACCGCTTCTTGAAGTAGAAGGACTTAAGCAGTACTTCCCCGTGAGCAAGACATTCACGGTAAAGGCTGTAAACGATGTAAGCTTTAAGGTTTATCCCGGAGAGACCTACGGTCTCGTAGGTGAGTCCGGTTCAGGTAAATCGACGATCGGAAGAAGTATCATAAGACTTTATGATCCGACTTCCGGTAAGGTTACGTTTGATGGAATGGAGATCAGCGGCAAGCTTTCAAAGAGCACAAAAGACAAGCTCAGAGTGCAGATGCAGATGATCTTCCAGGATCCCATGGCGTCTCTTAATCCCAGAAAGAAGATTAAGGACATCATCGGTGAGGGCCTTGATATTCATCATTCTTACAAGAATAAGCAGGAGAGAGAGGAAAAGATAGAAGCTATTCTTGCCAAGGTTGGACTTGCCAAGGAGCATGCCGACAGATATCCTCATCAGTTCTCGGGCGGACAGAGACAGCGTGTGGGAATAGCAAGAGCACTTATTCAGAATCCCAAGCTTGTTATTGCAGACGAGTGTATCTCGGCGCTTGATGTTTCGATTCAGGCGCAGGTAGTTAACCTTATGAAAGACATTCAGGAAGAGACGGGAACAGCTTATCTGTTCATCGCGCACGACCTTTCGATGGTCAAGTATATTTCAGACAGGATCGGTGTGCTTCACTTGGGTCACCTTCTTGAGACGGGTACAACGGAAGAGATATTCAGTAATCCCATCCATCCGTATACGAAGAGTCTTTTGTCTGCGATTCCAGTGCCGAACCCTGAGTTCGAGAAGAACAGGGTGTCAGTTAACTATGACTACAAGACATCGGGCATCGACTATGAACAGGGAACCGAACATCTCGTTGACGGTACTCATTACGTTAAGTGTACCGACGAGGAATTTAAGGCCTGGACATAAAACAGACTTGCACGATTAAAAGTTTAGTAGTATTATATGTCATTATTAAGAATAAAAAGGCTGTGACGAAGACAGTAGGCAGTATTTGAAAGCTTTCAGAGAACCGATGGTTGGTGCGAATCGGTGCGAGTAAGATCTTCCGAAAATCACTTCTGAGCTGCGGGACTGAAATGACAGTAGGTTCTGACGTACATCCCGACGTTACCGGGAAGCGTATTCAACCATATGCTTAGGCTATGGCGCGTATGTGTAAACAGGTGGTATAACGAGTGAACATAATTTAGCCTCGTCCTTTTTACAAAGGACGGGGCTTCATTTTTTTGAAAGGAGTTTTGGAATGTATAACAAAGTCGAAACTGACATGAACTTTGTCGGCAGAGAGAAAAAGATTGAACAATTCTGGAAAGATGAGGACGTTTTCAAGAAGAGCGTGGATACTCGCAGTAAGGGTGAGATGTACATGTTCTATGACGGACCTCCGACAGCTAACGGTAAGCCTCATATCGGACACGTTCTTACAAGAGCGATCAAGGATATGATTCCCAGATATCGTACAATGAAAGGTTATACAGTTCCTCGTAAGGCAGGATGGGACACACACGGACTTCCTGTTGAGCTTGAGGTTGAGAAGCTCCTTGGTCTTGACGGAAAAGAGCAGATCGAAGAGTACGGAATGGAGCCTTTCATCCAGAAATGTAAGGAATCTGTTTGGAAATATAAGGGAATGTGGGAGGATTTCTCCGGCACAGTAGGTTTCTGGGCTGACATGGAGCATCCTTATATCACATATGATGACAATTTCATCGAATCCGAGTGGTGGGCTCTTAACGAGATCTGGAAAAAAGGTCTTCTTTACAAGGGCTTCAAGGTAGTTCCTTATTGCCCTCGCTGTGGTACACCTCTTTCATCACACGAGGTTGCTCAGGGCTATAAGCTCTTAAAAGAGCGCACAGCCGTAGTTCGCTTCAAGGTTAAGGACGAGGATGCATATTTCCTTGCATGGACAACAACACCTTGGACACTTCCTTCAAATATCGGTCTTTGCGTTAACCCCGATGAGAAATATATCAAGGTTAAGGCTGTAGACGGCAACGTATATTACCTTGCAGAAGCGCTTGCAGACAAGGTTCTCGGATCTCTTGTTCAGGAAGAGGGACAGAAGGCATACGAAGTTCTTGAATCATATGTCGGAACAGACCTTGAGTACAAGGAATATGAGCCTTTGTATCAGTGTGCAGCAGATGAGGCTGAGAAGCAGCACAAGAAGGCATTCTTTATCTATTGCGATACATACGTAACTATGTCAGACGGTACAGGTATCGTACACATCGCTCCCGCTTTCGGTGAAGACGATGCGCGTGTAGGACGTAAGTACGATGCGCCTCTTGTACAGATGGTAGATTCAGAGGGTAAGCTTAAGCCCGAGACTCCTTTCGGCGGTATGAGATGTAAGCCTACTCAGAAGGAAATGGAAGAGGGCGCGATCAGTGCGGATCCCGAGGTATTAAAAGACCTTGATAAGAGAGGTCTTCTCTATTCAGCACCTAAGATGGAGCATGATTATCCTCACTGCTGGAGATGCGGAACACCCCTTCTTTACTATGCTCGTTCATCATGGTTTATTAAGGTTACGGAAGTTAAGGACGATCTTATCCGCAACAACAAGGAGATCAACTGGATCCCTGAGTCAATCGGTAAGGGACGTTTCGGTGACTGGCTTGAGAATATTCAGGACTGGGGTATCTCACGTGACAGATATTGGGGAACACCTCTTAATATCTGGGAGTGTGATGACTGCGGACACCAGCTTTCCGTTGGTTCAAGAAAAGAGCTTGCTGAGCTCTCCGGAGATCCTTCTGCTGAGACTTGCGAGCTTCACAGACCATATATTGATAAATTTGAGATCACATGTCCTAAGTGCGGCAAGAAGATGCACCGCGTAAAAGAGGTTATCGACTGCTGGTTTGATTCAGGAGCAATGCCTTTTGCTCAGCTTCACTATCCATTTGAGAACAAGGAACTCTTCGAGAAGCAGTTCCCCGCTCAGTTCATTTCAGAAGCTGTAGACCAGACAAGAGGTTGGTTCTATTCACTTCATGCTGAGGCAACACTTCTTTTCAACAAGCCTGCATTTAAGAACGTTATCGTTCTTGGTCTTGTTCAGGATGAGAACGGACAGAAGATGAGTAAGTCTAAGGGTAATGCGGTTGATCCTTTCGATGCACTTGCCAAGTACGGCGCAGATGCGATCAGATGGTACTTCTATGTAAACAGTGCACCTTGGCTTCCCAGCCGTTTCTCAGGTGATGCCGTTCAGGAAGGACAGCGTAAGTTCCTCGGAACACTTTGGAATACATATGCATTCTTCGTACTTTATGCAAATATTGACGGATTTGATGCAGCTAATTACAAGCTTGAGCTCGATAAGCTCACGGTTATGGACAAATGGCTTCTCAGTAAGCTCAACAGCTGCGTAAAAGCAGTAGATGAGAACCTTGAGAATTACAGAATTCCTGAAGCAGGAAAGGCTCTTGATAACTTTGTTGACGAGATGTCCAACTGGTACGTTCGCCGCAGCAGAGAAAGATTCTGGGCAAAGGGAATGGAGCAGGATAAGATTTCTGCATACATGACTCTTTACACTGCACTTGTTACTATTTCAAAGGCAGCAGCGCCCATGGTTCCTTTCATGACTGAGGAAATTTACCAGAATCTTGTTCGTACAAGCTTCCCGGATGCTCCTATCAGTATCCACCTCTGCGATTTCCCTGCAGTAGATCAGTCAATGATCGATGAGAAGCTTGAGAAGGATATGGAAGAAGTTCTTGATATCGTAGTACTCGGCCGTGCTGCAAGAAACGCAGCAAACATCAAGAACCGTCAGCCTATCGGACAGATGTATGTCAAGGCAGAGCAGACTGTTGGTGAGTTCTATACAGATATCATCAGAGAAGAGCTCAACGTCAAGAACGTTGCATTTACAGATGACGTTCGCGACTTTACAAGCTACAGCTTCAAGCCTCAGCTTAAGACACTCGGACCTAGATATGGTAAGAACATCGGAGCTATCAAGGCATATCTTGAAGGTCTTGACGGTAACGCTACAATGGATGAGCTTAATACTAACGGCAGCATCAAGTTTAACGTAAACGACGTTGATGTTGAGCTTGTTAAGGAAGATCTCCTTATCGAGATCGCTCAGAAGGAAGGCTTCATTTCTCAGGAGAACTGGGGAATCACAGTTGTGCTTGATACAAATCTTTCGGAAGAGCTTATCAAGGAAGGCTTTGTTCTCGAAGTTATCAGTAAGATCCAGACAATGCGTAAGGATTCAGACTTCGAAGTTATGGATCACATCAAGGTTTCACTTAACGGTAACGACAAGCTTGCCGAGATCGTTAAGGCCAACAACGACAGTATCGCAACCAAGGTACTTGCCAATGAGATCGTATTCGGCACAGACGTTGCCAATGCAAAAGAATGGGATATCAACGGCGAGAAGGTTACTATCGGCGTAGAAAAGGTTTGATAAATATAGCCTTAAGTACTATACTTTTATCAAGTGAATCAAAGAGGATTCCGCTTCCTAAGCGGAGTCCTCTTTTTGGTATCACGAAAAAGTTTGATTATTAACTGTTTTGCGGTAAAATATTGATAGGTATACGTTTGCAACAGCTAAGGAGGGCGCATCGCATGAAGAAGAAACAGTTATCTTTTGACAAAGAATTGTTTACGCGCAGTGTGCTATACAACGTAAAGACTCTGTACAGAAAGACTATGGAAGAGGCAACGCCTCAGGAAATATACCAGGCGGCTGCCTACGCTATCAAGGATGCCATTGTCGACCATTGGATGACTACGCAGAAGGCGGCATCTGAGCAGGACGTTAAGATTGTCTACTATATGTCTATGGAATTCCTTATGGGAAGGGCATTTGGCAACAATCTTATCAATCTTCAGGCTTATAAGCCGGTAAAAGAGGCTCTTGATGAGCTCGGAATAGATGTAAACCTGATCGAAGATCAGGAACCCGATCCTGCGCTTGGAAACGGAGGTCTTGGAAGACTTGCGGCTTGCTTCCTTGACTCATTATCCACGCTTGGCTACATGGCCTATGGTTGCGGAATCAGGTATAAATACGGCATGTTCAAGCAAAAGATTGTTGACGGCTATCAGGTTGAAGCTCCGGATAGCTGGCTTGAAAACGGCAATCCCTTTGAGCTTAGGAGAAGTGAATATGCAAAGGAAGTAAAATTTGGCGGATATGTGACCATGTACACCGATGAAAGCGGCAGGACCATGTTCAAGCATGAGGGATATCAGGTCGTTAAGGCTATTCCCTATGATCTTCCTATTGTGGGCTACGGGAACGGCATTGTTAATACCTTAAGAATCTGGGATGCTGAGCCTGTTCAGTGCTTCCAATTGGATTCTTTTGATAAGGGAGACTACCAGAAGGCTGTTGAACAGGAAAACCTTGCAAGTCAGCTTTGTGAGGTGCTTTATCCTAACGACAATCATATTGCCGGAAAAGAGCTGAGATTAAAACAGCAGTATTTCTTTATATCAGCATCAGTTCAGACTGCTTTAAAGAGATATTTGAGAAATCATAAGGATATAAGAAAATTCTATGAAAAGGCAGTGTTCCAGCTTAATGATACGCATCCTACCGTTGCAGTTGCGGAGCTTATGCGTCTTTTGATGGATGAATATTTGCTTTCATGGGATGAGGCTTGGGATGTTACCACAAAGACCTGTTGCTACACAAACCACACTATAATGTCGGAAGCCTTGGAGAAATGGCCGGTAGATCTTTTCCAAAGGCTGCTTCCCAGAGTTTATCAGATTGTGGATGAGATCAACAGAAGATTTGTGGATCAGATCATGCGTCAGTACACAAATCAGGCAGGTATAGACGTTCAGGCCAAGATAAGAAGCATGGCAATTCTGTATGATAATCAGGTTAAGATGGCGCATCTTGCCATCGTTGGTGGACATTCCGTAAACGGTGTTGCTCAGCTTCATACGGAGATCCTTAAAAAGAGAGAACTTAAAGACTTCTACGAGATGATGCCTGAGAAATTCAATAATAAGACCAACGGTATCACTCAGAGAAGATTCCTTATGCATGCCAATCCGCTTTTGGCAGATTGGATCACGGCGAAGATAGGAGATGATTGGATCACCAATCTTTCCGAGATGTCTAAGCTTAAGAAATTTGCAGATGATAAAAAGGCTCAGGCCGAGTTCATGGATATCAAATTCAAGAACAAAGAAAGACTGGCTGCATATATTCTTGAACACAATGGTGTCAAGGTAGATCCTAAGTCTATATTTGATGTTCAGGTCAAAAGACTTCATGAGTATAAGAGGCAGCTTCTTAATATTCTTCAGGTTATATACAAATATCAGGATATTAAGGCTCACCCCGGACAGGACTTCTATCCCAAGACCTATATTTTCGGTGCAAAAGCAGCAGCCGGATATCTGACAGCCAAACTTACCATTAAGCTTATAAACGCGGTTGCAGATGTGGTTAACAACGATAAGAGCATCGGAGGAAAGATAAAGGTTGTATTTATAGAAGACTACAAGGTTTCCAACGCAGAGCTTATATTTGCGGCAGCTGATGTCTCAGAGCAGATATCAACAGCAAGTAAGGAGGCTTCCGGTACGGGCAACATGAAGATGATGCTAAACGGAGCGGTAACACTTGGAACACTTGATGGCGCCAATGTAGAGATTGTCAATGAAGTAGGGGAAGAGAACGCCTTTATTTTTGGACTTACTTCTCAGGAAGTAATGGACTACGAAAAGAATGGCAACTACAATCCGATGGATATCTACAACAGCAATCCCAATGTGAAAAGAGTCCTTGATATGCTTGTTGACGGAACGTTCTCCAAGGATAAAGAGCTTTTCAGACCGCTGTATAATTGTCTTTTAAATACGATTAATTCAAGTAAAGCCGATCAGTATTTTATCTTAAAAGATTTTGAATCATATTTGGAAGCACAGAAGAGAATCTCGGATGCTTATACCGACAAGAAGCGCTGGGCTAAAATGGCGCTTCTAAACACTGCAAGCTGCGGTAAATTCTCATCCGACAGAACAATCCAGGAGTATGTTGATGAGGTATGGCATCTTGATAAGATCAAAGTAGATATAAAGTAATCATAAAAAGACACAAAACGCCTTGACAATCCCTGTCAGGGCGTTGTTTTTTGCAGATTTATACTGTAAAATATTAGATACGTTTTATTACCGCAATAAAGTATATGTGCGGTTGGAGGAAATTAGAAGTTTATGGCAAAAAAAATACAAGACGAACTTGTAGATGTCGGCAAGGATATACTAAAAAGCGTTTCTACAGCGATTGACAGAAACGATTACAGTAAACTTGCTTCAGATATTACCAGGAGCGTCAATTCAATTACTATACCCAAACATACGACCTATTCCAGCGGTGGACAGGGCAGAGTATACAGGCAGCAGTTCAATGAGGCGCGGATTCAGAGGACGATCCCTTTTTTGCAAAAGAGAGTCAACAAGTATGAAGGTCTTGGTTCTCTTGTGATCGGATCGGCATTTGGGGCGATATTCGGCCTTATAGGATTAGAGCTTTTGTTCTATGGAGCATTTTCTGCGGCAGCTGCATTTGGAATAGTTCTTGGAGTTATGGGATTCATAGCCGTAAGAGGCGCGGGTAAGCTCAAGCTTTCCAAGAAATATTATGATTACGGACGCATCTTGGGGCAGGTAGAGTACTTTGATATCAAAACATTGGCGCAGAGATGTCTCAAAAGAGATGAAACTGTTCTGAAAGATATTAAGAAGCTTATTAAAAAGGGATATCTTCCCAGAGCAAGACTGGATGCTACAGAGAGTACATGTATGATAACAGATAATGCATACCAGATGTACCTTGGAGCAGAAAAAGACAGAGTAGAGAGAGAGAGAAAAGAGCTTGAGGATGCGGCCAAGAAGGCAAGGCAGGAGGCAGGGCTTCCCGGTACAGCCAAAGATATCCTCAACGATGGTGCAGATTATATCAAGTTTGTCAGAACAGTTAATGATAAGATCCCGGATTCAGAGGCCATGTCCGATAAGCTTTATCGACTTGAGGAGATCATGAACAAGATCTTTTCACAGGTTCGTAAGAACCCGGAGGCGGCGGAGGATCTTCATAAACTTATGGACTATTATCTTCCCACTACCAAAAAGCTACTTTCGGCTTATGTTGAACTCGAGAAGCAGCCAGAGGGAGATAATGTGGTCAAGACCAAATCCGAGATAAGTGATGCCATGGATACTATTAACGAAGCTTTTGAAAATCTCTTGGACAGCATGTTCCAGGACATGGCGTGGGATATTTCTTCGGATATTTCTGTAATGAAGACAATGATGGCTCAGGACGGACTTACTGCAGAAGGCCAGGGCGTGGCTATGCAGATGAAGAGCGAATAATTTTTAGGAGGATAGTATGGGAGAGGATTTTAATTTCGATGCAGCTCCTGCTGCACCTACACTCACATTTGGAGCAGAAGAGGCTACTGCTACAGCGGCGCAGGAAGCACCTAAGGAAGAAGCTGGTAATAACGGAAATGTTGCCATGGAAGCGCAGCTTTCTCCCGAAGAACTTAAGCAGGTTGAGGAATTCAGCAAGCAGATTGATATTGCCAATTCATCAGGAATTATGAATTATGGTGTTGGAACACAGAAAAAGCTTGCAGACTTTTCAGAAAAGGCACTTGATAATGTAAGGACCAAAGATATGGGCGAAGTTGGTAACATGATCACAGATCTTGTTACGCAGCTCAAGGACTTTGAGATTGCCGAGGATGAGAAGGGCTTATTTGCATTCTTTAAAAAGGGAGCCAATAAGTTTGAGGCCATGAAGGCTAAGTACAGCAAAGTCGAGACCAACGTACAGACTATCAGCAAAGAGCTTGAGAGACATCAGATCACTCTTATGAAGGATGTAGAGATCCTTGATAAGATGTATGATCTTAACCTTAATTATTATAAAGAACTCTCAATGTACATCCTTGCGGGCAAGAAGAAACTTGAGGAAGAGAGAAACACAACTCTTGTTGAACTTCAGAAAAAGGCTGAGGAATCAGGACTTCCGGAGGATGCAGAGAAGGCAAAGGATTTTGCCAATAAGTGCGACAGATTTGAGAAGAAGATTTATGACCTTGAGCTTACAAGAACAATTGCAATGCAGACAGGTCCTCAGATTCGTATGGTACAGAGCTCTGATACCGTTATGGCTGAGAAGATACAGTCAACAATCGTAAATACAATTCCTCTATGGAAAAATCAGATGGTTATCGCCATCGGAATTGAGCATTCAACACAGGCCGCGCAGGCAGAGCGTGAAGTTAACGACATGACCAATAAGCTTCTTAAGAAGAACGCTGATGCGCTTAAGGTGGCAACAATAGAGAGCGCCAAGGAAGCAGAGAGAGGAATTGTCGATATCGAGACTCTTAAACACACAAACGAGACTCTTATCACTACTCTCGATGAAGTTCTTAAGATTCAGACTGATGGTAAGGCAAGACGTCGCGAGGCAGAGCTTGAACTTGCTCAGATTGAGAATCAGCTCAAGGATAAGCTCATTGAGGCTGCAAAGAACTGATATAAATCTAACATTTTGACATGAAAAAACAAAAAAAGTGATATGGAAAAACATCCTATCCGTATGTATGATTAATGCATTGGAAGGGTGTTTTTTCTGCAAATATCGCTTATATTGGGGCTGAAAGAGCAATACGCGTATATTGGAGGTTACAATGACAGATCAGAACATGAAAAAAGAGGTACTGGATGCTTTTAATTCAGTATTTCCCGGGGCAGGAGAGATAAAGACTTATTTCGCGCCGGGAAGAGTAAACCTTATCGGGGAACACACAGATTACAACGGAGGACATGTTTTCCCTTGCGCACTGACCATAGGAACATACGCCGCCGTTGCCAAAAGAAATGACAACAAACTGAGGTTTTATTCCGTAAACCTCAAGGACGCAGGAGTTATAGAGACATCGCTTGATGATCTAAAGCCTTACGACGAGGCGGGCTGGACCAATTATCCCAAGGGAGTTGTATGGGCATTTGAAAAAAGAGGTATGAATCCGGATACCGGATTTGATATGGTAATAAGCGGAAATATACCAAATGGATCCGGCCTTTCTTCATCAGCATCTCTTGAAGTGCTTACAGGATTTATTTTAAGAGATCTGTACGGGTTTGACGTTACCAATCAGGATATAGCACTTATCGGTCAGTATTCTGAGAATAATTTCAATGGATGCAATTGCGGAATCATGGATCAGTTTGCTTCTGCCATGGGTAAGGAGAACAACGCCATATTTCTTGATACATCCGATCTTTCTTTTGAATACGCTCCTATTAAGCTTGATGGAGCCAAGATTGTTATTTCTAATACCAACAAGAAGCACAAATTAACAGATTCTCAGTACAATGCAAGACGCAAAATGTGTGAGGACGCTCTTGCCATATTGCAAAAGAGTGTTGATATTAAGACTTTAGGAGACCTTACCCCTGAGGAGTTTGAGGCGCATAAGGATGTTCTTACAGATCCCGATATGCAAAAGAAAGCTAAGCATGCTGTATATGAGAATCAGAGGACGGTAGATGCAGTAAAGGCTCTTAAAGCGGGAAATCTGGAAGAGTTTGGAAAGCTTATGAGAGCATCTCACGAATCACTAAGAGATGACTATGATGTTACCGGAGTTGAACTTGATACTCTCGCAGAGGAAGCTTGGAAGATTCCCGGAGTTATCGGCTCAAGAATGACCGGAGGCGGATTTGGAGGCTGTACCGTTTCAATAGTTAAAGATGAAGCAGTGGACAATTTTATCAAGACTGTGGGTGAAAACTATCTTAAGAAAATAGGATATGAAGCTACTTTCTATATTGTAGAGATCGGCGGAGGTCCCTGCGAGATATAATTGTAATACAGACTAAAATAAAAGCTCCAATGCCATAGAAATGGGCATTGGAGCTTTTTGGGTTCATTGAAGTATAGATAATATGGTTTTCTGACTGAGAGAATTGAGATTCTTTGCGATAGGGATAAGTCCTTCTATCTTTCTTTTTATCTCTTCTTCGTTTAGACCAAGTTTGGTTTTGTACATATCCACAAGAAGTCTGTAGGTTGCAGTAATATCAGACCTGGTCTTAACTGCAAATTCAAGAACCTTGGAGGCATCTTCATATCTGCCAAGTTCATAGAGTTGTTTGCCCCAATCTTGAAGTGCACAGACAAGGGAAGTATAGTTTTGATCGAATTTGGTGAGCTCTGTGATATTGGCTGTTCCATATTCGAGCTTAAGATCGGTATTTGTAATGCCTGTTAGATTAACAATCTTTTCATCTTTGAGATCAAGAACATTCTTCTCGGCTTCTTTTAACGAAGCATTGTCCCCTGCTGTACCAAAAGGAAGCAGATCCAGAGGGATGCTGACATAATCGAGATTCTCAAGGCTCTTTTTTCTGACATTATTGGCATCGTGCTCTTTTTTCCAGAAATCAGCCTCTCTTGACTCTTCTTTTCTGGTAACTCTGCGCATGCTGATATTAAAGAAAATTGCTATCACAACGAAGCTTGCGAAAAAAGGGAATTTCATCTATAATATCCTTTCAGTAATCAAGGCTTTTTTTGATAAGTAATATAAGAACATAATAGCACAGAGGAAGCATTATGAAAAAACTATTTGGAGGGATTTGCCTCTTTATCTTACTGGCGTTAATTATTCCCTCAGCACCTGTAAATGCTGCGGATAAGACTATCGCAAAAGGGGTTGGAATCGGCAATATCGATGTTTCGGGTATGACTACGGAGCAGGCGACAGCAGCGATTGAAGATTATTTTAATACTTTACATGAGACAGAAATCTCTCTACTTGGAGAAGAGGATCAGAAGCTCACTGTTACAGGTTCTGAGCTTGGTATTTCCTGGAACAATAAAGATGTGGTTGAGGAAGCCTATGCACTTGGCCACGAAGGAAACATTGTAAACAGGTACATGGCGATCAAGAATCTTGAAGTAGATAATTACAATTTCGATATAGAGTACGGATTTGATGAGGAAGCTATAGCCGGTATTCTTGAGAACTGCGTTAAGACTTTTAACAGAGATACTATTAATTTTGGGCTCAAAAAGGGCGCAGAGGGATTTGAGATAACTGAAGGACAGACCGGTTATTTTGTGAACGTAGACGAGTCAGCTGCGCTGATCAAGAGCTATGTGACAGAGGGTAAGGTTGGAAGCGGAGAAGAGCTTGCGCTTTCAATTAAAGTGGATGAACCCCTTGGAAGCACAGAGGAGCTTTCCAAAGTTAAGGATGTACTTGGTTCTTATACAACAAGTTTCAAGTCATCAAACGCTGACAGAAGCGCCAATCTTATTACCGGATGCTCACATATCAATGGCGCTACAGTGTATCCGGGACAGGAGTTCAACGTTCTTGATAATATAACTCCTTTTACAGAGGCTAACGGCTATCACTACGCGGGATCATATCTCAACGGAGAAGTTGTTCCAAGTCTTGGAGGCGGTATCTGTCAGGTGTCTACAACACTTTACAACGCGGTACTTCTTGCTGAGCTTGAAGTTACAGAGAGAAACAACCATTCCATGGTTGTAAACTACGTTGATTATTCTGCGGATGCGGCAATTGCAGAGAGCGGCGGCAAGAATTTCAGATTTGTAAACAACACTGATGCGCCCATCTATATTGAGGGCTATACAACAAGTGATAAGCACATAACATTCAACATATACGGCCAGGAGACAAGACCTGCCGGAAGAAGTGTTTCTTATGTAAGTGAGACTCTTCAGGAAACACCTCCTTCTGCAGATCAGATCAGAACTAATGGAAGTGCACTTGGTTCTGTTAGCGTACAGTCCGCACACAAGGGCATTAAGGCACAGCTTTGGAAGGTCGTAACAGAAAACGGTGAGACTAACCGTGAGGTTGTTAATACCAGTACCTATAAGATGGTGCCAAGGATCATAACTGTTGGTACCGGCGGAGCTGACGGAAACGACATGGCGCAGCTTAACAACGCTATTGCAACAGGAGATCTTGGAACTATCAAGGCGGTTGCAGGAGCACTTAGAGATGCTAAGAGTGCTGAGAATTCGGAAGGCGCAGAAGCTGCATATCAGGCGGCTTCAGATGCTATAAATGCAGCAAATGCTCCTCAGGAAGAACCAGCAGACTGATTAGAAAAGGACCTTTTATAAAGGGATGAAGATAGGAAAATTGTCTGAGAACGCTTTGAAGCGTTCTGTGTTAAAACCCATAAAGACAGAATTCAAAGAAAGAGTAAGCGCAGCTGTAGGGACAGACTGCGCTTTTTCTGATTCTGAAAAAGTTTTTTCGGTTACACATCCCTTTGCTCTTAATGTGGAAGACGCGGGTTATTATGCGGTTGTAAAGGCGGTGAACGGACTGACATCTCAGGGAATAGCTCCGGATCACGTTGTTGTGTCAATTTTATTGGATGAAACAGTTGAGGAACAAAGGCTTAAGCAGATAATCAGAGACTGCATAGAAGCGTGCGATACCTGCGGAGTTGTATATGCAGGTGGACATACTGAGATCACAACAGCTGTCAAAGGCGTGGTCATAACAGTGACTGCAGTGGGAACAGCTGATAAGCATATTGCAGGAAAAAATAAGAATCTAAAGGCAGGTCAGGCGCTTGTTATAAGCAAGTGGGTTGGCCTTGAGGGAACGGCTATAATAGCAAAGAAGGGCAAAGCGGAGCTTGTTTCCAAGTATCCGGCGACCTTCATTGATGATGCGATTGATTTTAAGGACTACGTTAATATTGCGAAAGAGGCCGCAGTCGCCATTAAGTCCGGGGCCATAGCTGTTCATGATCTTTCAAGCGGAGGCGTATTTGCCGGGCTATGGGAGATGGCGGAACGAGCGGGGACCGGACTGAAAGTGGACCTTAAAAGTATTCCCGTAAGACAAGAAACAATAGAGATCTGCGAATTTTATGAACTTAATCCGTATTGCCTGTTGTCAGGAGGAGCTCTTTTGATAGTAACTCAGGACGGGGAAGGCATGGTAAATGCGCTTAATGAAGCGGGCTGTGCAGCCACGGTCATAGGAACATTGGAGAACGGAAATGATAGGATAATAGTTAACGCGGATGAAAGCAGATTCTTGGAACGACCGCAACCGGATGAGATACATAAGGCGGTTGGTTGATTTGTTTCCTTTGTCCTAGTATTATAATTAGCGGAGAGAATAGAAAAGAGGAGTGGCGAATATGGGTACAAGAGAAGAAATCTTAAGCATTATAGAGAAAAACAGTCGTATCGATGTACATGAACTCAGTGTTCTTATCGGTGCGGAGGAGATAGCGGTTGCCAATGAACTTAAGGCCCTTGAGGAAGAGGGAATAATCTGTGGATATCACACAATGATTGATTGGTCCAAGACATCAATAGAGAAAGTTAATGCCCTCATTGAGGTAAAGGTTACTCCTCAGAGAGGACTTGGCTTTGATAGCATAGCAGAACGAATTTACAAGTATCCTGAGGTTACAAGTGTATATCTCATGAGTGGTGGATTTGATCTCATGGTCATTCTTGAAGGAAAATCTTTACAGGAGGTGGCAGGCTTTGTAAATAACAAGCTTGCAACTTTGGATACGGTTCTTAGTACCGCGACTCATTTCATTTTAAAGAAATACAAGGATCACGGAACCATCCTGACCAAGAAGTATGAAGACACAAGGGAGATAATAACACCATGAGAAGTCCTATAGGTAAAAAGGTTGTAGATATTAAACCTTCCGGAATCAGAAAGTTCTTTGACATCGTTCAGGAGACAGAGGGTGCTATATCTCTTGGCGTGGGTGAACCTGATTTTGATACACCCTGGCATATAAGAGATGAGGGAATCTATTCCCTTGAGAAGGGAAGAACCTTCTATACATCAAACTCCGGATTAAAAGAACTCAGACAGGAAGTATCCAATTACATAAAGAGAACACAGGGAGTAACCTACGATCCCATTAAAGAGATATTTATTACCGTAGGTGGTTCAGAGGCTATAGATCTTGCCCTTCGTGCAATGATCGATCCGGGAGATGAGGTGCTTATACCTCAGCCCAGTTATGTTTCATATGAACCTTGCGCTATTTTAGCAGATGCAAAGCCGGTTATCATTGAGCTAAAGGTTGAAAATGAGTTCAGACTTACAGCACAGGAAGTGCTTGATAAAGTTACAGACAAGACCAAGATATTAGTACTTCCTTTCCCCAACAATCCGACGGGTGCGGTTATGGGTAAAGAGGATCTTGAAGCGATCGCTAAGGTTGTTGTAGAAAAAGATCTCTACGTTATTTCTGATGAGATATACTCAGAGCTTACCTATAACGGTAAGCACGTTTCAATCGTATCTCTTCCCGGAATGAAAGAGAGAACTATTCTCATAAACGGTTTTTCTAAAGCATATGCTATGACCGGATGGAGGCTTGGATATGCTTGCGGACCGGAGGAGATAATGAAGCAGATGGTCAAGATCCATCAGTTTGCTATTATGTGTGCTCCGACAACCAGCCAGTATGCTGCTATAGAGGCGCTTAAAAACGGCGATGACGACGTTAAGATGATGAGAGAGCAGTACAATCACAGAAGAAGATATCTTCTCAATGAGTTTGAAAGAATCGGGCTACCTTGCTTTGAACCATACGGAGCATTCTATGTGTTCCCTTGTATAGAGAAGTTTGGAATGAGTAGTGATGAGTTCTGTACAAGACTTCTTAAAGAAGAGAAACTGGCAGTTGTTCCGGGAACAGCCTTTGGTGATTGTGGAGAGGGATACATAAGAATATCTTATGCTTATTCGCTTGATAATCTCAAAGCAGCAATGGAAAGATTAGAGAATTTTATTTCAAAATTATAATTAGAAATTTTTTTAAAAGGCTTAGAATGTTTTTTGCATTCTGAGTCTTTTTTTATGAATTTTTATTTCCGGATTCAACTCGTACACTTAAGTAATTTACTGAATTTATCGTATATCTACTTAACAAAAACACGTTTTTTAAGTAATCATGACTATATTGCGTTTATATATTTGTATATAATTACACATTGTGCACAAAAATATTTAGCTGTTACAATAAAATCAGCTTAAACGTTTAAGGAGGTACCAAAAAAATAATAGTCATCAGGGGGTGAAGAGACTAAATGAAAAGAAAAGCATCAATAGCATTAAGTTTGCTCCTGGCAGCAGGAACAGCATTGACACCAAGCGTGCCGGTAGTGGCTGCACCACATATCAATCCGTACGGTAGAGTGGAAGCAGAACTGCAATTTTCACGTGAGGTAAAAGAAGAGATTACTGAGGAAAATGGGACAACTGCAGTAAGTCTCGAAAGTGGGAATTATTTTTCAGCTAGTACAATTAGTTTTTCAAAAGGGGTTTCACAAATTGGAATTAGGTTGAAAGCCGATGGACCAGGAATTATCGTGATCCATAAAGGCGACACAGATGGGGATGATGTAGGTAACATTAAGTACAAAGCAACTGACGGATATGAGGATTTCACCGTATCTGTTAAGGATTTGGGAGACGCAGATCAGCTCACTTTTGTAAATAAAGTGGGAAGCTGCTATGTAGACAGCTGGATAGCTGAGCCGGGTGAAACAGCAGAGGAACCCGTAGATCAGCCGGATACACCTGATGTTCCGGATGTACCTGATACACCGGACCAGCCGGAAGTACCTGACACACCGGATCAGCCGGAGGTACCGGACCAGCCGCAGCAGCCTGTTTCATCAGGGCTTCTTAATCCTTATGAAAAGGTTGAGGTAGAAAATACATCCAGAGGTCTTACAGGTGCGATGGTAACACCTAGTAAGAATGCAATTATGATAACGGATGGCGGCTATATTCTCGTTCAGGATATAGACTTCTCAGAAGGCCTTTCCGGATTCAAAGTACAGGCCAGCGGAACTGGCGATAGCGCCAAGCTGAATGTATATTTAGATAGCGATCCAAGCCCGATTGGTTCAGTAACAGTCGGAAATGATATTTCAAAGGAAACTTCCATCGAGGTTTCCACAAGTGCTACAGGTAAGCACTACCTCTATTTCGAGGCAAAAGGTGGCGCAGTTACCATCGATGCATGGAAGGCGGTAAAGGCATCAGGAACAGTGGAGCAGCCACCTGTAGAAGAGCAGCCTGTAGAGGAGCCACCTGTAGGCGATACAGTTAATCCTTATACTAAGGTCGAGGCAGAGGCAGCGTCAGAGATCACACAGGGTAGGGTTACTCCTTCCAAGAATGCAGTAGCTATGATGGATGGCGGCTACGTAATTACAAAGAACGTAGATTTCTCAAACGGCCTTTCAGGATTTGCGGTTTACGCACAGGCATCTGCACCTAAGGTAAAACTGAACGTTTATATGGATGGTGCAAAGTCTCCTATAGGCTCAATCAACCTTGGTACAGATATGACCAAGGCATCTATGCTCAAGCTTTCATCTAATCTTACAGGAAAGCATGATGTATATTTCCAGGCAGAGGGCGGAAATGTAACGTTCGATGCATGGAATGCAATGAAGGGTCAGGGAACAGTAACTCCTCCTGTAGAAGAGCCTCCTGTAGGCGATACAGTTAATCCTTATGCAACGGTTGAAGCTGAAACTGCATCAGAAGTCAGCGGTGCAATGGTTACACCCAAGAAGGATGCTGTAAATATCCTTAAAGCAAACGGATATGCTGTAATTAAAAACGTAAACTTCTCTAAGGGAGTTTCAGAGTTTAAGGTAAATACATCTGCAAAGGCAGCAGGTGTTCTTGAAATCAAACTGGATGGAGCGGACAAAGAAAATGTTGCAACAGTAAGACTTGACCAGACTGATGCGTTCAAGAGCTACACAGTTAAGGCGCTCAAAGAAGTTACAGGAACACATGATGTATACCTTGTAGTCAAGGTAGGTACAGGTGTTTCAATTGATTCCTGGAGTGCTACAGAAGCATCAGGAACAGTTGAGCAGCCACCTGTAGTAGAGCCTCCAGTAGGTGATACAGTTAATCCTTATGAGAAGGTCGAGGCAGAGGATTCTGCAGTTAAGACCAATGCAAAGGTAGCACCCAATAAGCAGTCTGTTGTAATTAACGACGGCGGATATGTAGCTGCCAAGAACGTAGATTTCTCAAAGGGACTTTCAGGATTCCAGGTATATGCATCATCAACAAAGCCTACAGTTAAGCTCAACGTCTATATTGATGAGGCCGGATATACAGGTAAAAAACCTGTTGGCACAGTTAATGTAGGTGCAAGTTTGGCAACGGGCTCAGGTCTTAAGCTTACATCAGCGCTCACAGGAACACACGATGTTTACTTTGAGGCAGTTGGCGGCACAGTAACATTTGATGCATGGAATGCAGTAGCAGGTCAGGGAACAGTAGTTGATCCTCCTGTAGAAGAGCCTCCTGTAGGCGATACAGTAGATCCTTATACAACTGTTGAGGCTGAGGCATCAGCAGAAGTCAAAAATGCAATGGTTGCACCTAATAAGCAATCTGTAGTTATCAATGCAGATGGTTACATGGTTGCTAAGAACGTGAACTTTGCGCAGGGAATTTCAGGAATCTTTGTAAGTGCAAAGGCAGCACAGCCTAAGACAACTATTGCAGTATACATTGATAAGGTAGCCGGAGATCCTATCGGAACAATTACCATTGGATCAATGGGTGAGTTCAAGGAAGCCGGAGCAAGGCTTACAACTGACCTCACAGGTACACATGATGTATACTTTGTAGCAAAGGGCGGAGCAGCAACTGTTGATACATGGCACGCAATGAAGGGTCAGGGAACAGTAACTCCTCCAGTAGTAGAGCCTCCTGTAGGTGATACAGTTAATCCTTATGAGAAGGTTGAGGCAGAGGATTCTGCTGATAAGAGCGGAGCAATGGTAGCTCCTAACAAGCAGACTGTAGTCATCAACAAGAACGGATATGTAGTTGCTAAGAACGTAGATCTTTCAAAAGGTCTCAAGGATATAACAGTAAAGGCGGGAGCAACAGCAGCAAGCAGACTAGAGGTAAGACTTGATAAGGTTGACGGTGAGCGGATTGCAATGTTCATGGTAGGAAACGAGGCTAAAGAGCTTAAGTTCAATACCAGTGCAACTGTAACAGGAACACATGATCTCTACTTTGTAGACACAATGGATGGAAGCATCACATTTGACTACTGGGTTGCATCACCCGCAGACGGAACTGTAGTAACTCCTCCTGTAGGTGGCGGAACAAATCCTTATGAGAAGATTGAGGCAGAGACTACTCCTTCAACCAACTTCACGGATGCAGTGCTTGCACCCGGAAGTAAATCGGTTGTTATCAATCCTAACGGATATATCCGTATTGACAATCTTGATTTCTCAAAGGGAGTATCTGCATTCAAGGCATATACAAAGTCATCAAAGCCGATGACAAAGCTCAATGTATATATTGATGAAACTCTTGTAGGAACGGTTGATGTCGGAACAGACATGGCCAAAGAGACTGTGATCAATGTTTCTTCTAGTGCTACAGGAAAGCATTACATCTACTTTGAGGCAAAGAACGGAGCAGTAACACTTGATGCTTGGCAGGCTGTAGATGCATCAGGTACTGTAGTAACTCCTCCTGCAAGTGAAAGCATAAATCCTTACAATAAGATTGAAGCAGAATCAACACCTAAAGAGAACTATACAAGCGCAATGCTTGCACCCAGTAAGCAGGCGGTAGTTATCAATAATAACGGATATATTCTCATTCAGAATATTGATTTCTCAAAGGGACTTTCAGGATTTGCTATAAACGCGCAGGCATCTGCACCTAAGGTTAAACTCAACGTATATATTGATGATTCCAATACACCAATAGGAACAATGGATGTTGGGGTTGATATGACAAAGACAACATACATGAAGCTTCCTTCAGGAACTAATGTAACAGGAAATCATTACATTTACATTGAGGCTAAGGGCGGAAACGTTACACTTGATGCATGGCAGGCTATGGCAGCAGGATCAGCACCGATAGATCAGCCGCCTGTAGTAGAGCCTCCTGTATATGAGGATATCAATCCTTACAACAAGGTTGAAGCAGAAACAATACCTTCAGCAAGCTATACAAACGCTATGCTTACACCTAGCAAGCAGGCTGTAAGTATCATGAAAGGCGGAAATGTAGTTGCAAAGAATGTAGTATTCTCAAATGGTGTTTCTGAATTTAAGGTTACTGCAGGCTCAACCGCTTCGGCAAAGCTTGAAGTAAGACTTGGCTCAGCAACAGGAACTCTCCTTGGTTCCGCTAACATTAGTGGTGATGCTAAAGAATATACAATCAAATCATCACAGAACCTGAGCGGCAAGAAGGATATCTACTTTGTATCAACAAACGGAGTTATTTCGTTTGACTCTTGGAAGGTAACAGAGTATAAGGAGCCTGTTGTGACACCTCCACCTGTAGTAGAAACAGGAGTTAAGGCTTCATACAAAGAAAATAGTTGGAATGATGGCTATCAGCTCAACTTCACTGTTACTAACAGCTCAGGAAAGACAATTAACAGCTGGAAAGTCAAGGTTAAGAAGAGCGATATCAACGTTTCTCAGAGCTGGTGTGTAAACGTTTCGCAGGAAGGTGATTACTATGTATTCACTCCTATGTCATACAACTCTACACTTGCCAACGGTCAATCAACAGAGTTTGGTATGATCGGAAGAGGCCAGGTAGGAAGCTCAATAAGCTATACGGTTGAATAACCAAAAAAAGAATATGTTATAATAGGCGTTGAATGACGCTACAATCAAGGGGGTTCAGGGATTGTCATCAGGCAGTCACTGGATCCTCTTTATTTATTAAGGAGGAAAAAGAATTCGTGAAAAGAAAAGGAAGAGTAGTTATTAGTGCACTGGCTTTGTCGTTTATGTTTGCGATACAGGGAGTGAAAGCAGAGGCAGCCAACCCATTGGAGTACACCGGTCCACAGCTTGATCCGTACAAAGCAATTGAGGCGGAAATAAACTTTGGAGTAACCGGAAGTGAGATTGAAGAAGAGGACGGTTGGACCAGAAAAGTAATACGTCTTGAGAAAGGGGATTATTTTCAGGTCAATGATGTTAATTTTGATAAGGGGCTTTCAAAGATAACAATAAACGCAAGAGGCGATGAGGCTGCGATCGTTGAGATAAGAAGAGATAAGCCGGATGGAAGAAAGCTCGGCGATGTTAAGATAAGCCAAAAGAGCAGCTATGCAAACTATGCGTGCCCGACAGAGGATATCTTTGGGAAAAATAATGTCTACTTTGTATGTACACTGGGGACTTGCTACATCGATGCCTGGAAGGCAGATGGCACACAGGATAAGAAACCACTTACGGAAGCAGACATTAATAAGCCGCCCGTAGTCGTTAATCCTTATGATATCGTAGAAACCGAGACGATGGAAAACGGCGGCGGATTTTATGAAAGAAACGGTGTCGAGTATTCGCCTATAAGTGAAGAGAAAATGGTTTGCATAAAGAATGTAATGTTCTCAAGGATGCTTAAAGGTTTTGAGATAAATGCAAGGACAAGATACTATGATACTGTGATGGAGATACATCTGGATGATCCTGAGAGTGAACCAATCGCAAAGGCACTTATCAGATCACCTGAGTTTTCAACCAGCATTGCCTATACAAGTGAAACAGTTTCGGGAATGCATGATGTTTATTTCACAGTGAACAATCCGGTTGATTTTGATTATTGGAAAGCGCTTGATAATCCACGTGTAAAAGAGAACCCTGTTATAACAGAGCCTACAGAGCCTGAGCAACCTGAAGAACCAAAGCAGCCTGAGCAGACCGAAGTTCCTACAGAACCTGAGCAGCCTGAGCAGCCACAGGAACCTGAAACTTCTCCAAAACCGGAACTTGATCTTCAGGGATCAATAAATGAGTGGGATGGAGGCTATCAGATCAACTTTACACTTACCAATAATTCAGATAAGCCCAAATCCGGTTGGAAGATAACTATGGGTAAAGTTGATATTAATATTGCAAATAGCTGGTGTGTGAATGTCGATGAGGATGATGACCTCTACATGATAACACCACAGGATTGGAATTCTACACTTGCTCCGGGACAGACCATAGAGTTTGGAGTAAGTGGAAAAGGAACGCTTAATGAAGATACAGTTCGCTATATGATTGAGTGACAAAAAAAGAATGTCGTTTTGATAAACGGCATTCTTTTTTTATTACATATCCATCTTAGAATCAAAAATATTAGTCTCAAAGAATTTATTGTATCCCTGCCAGCCGGGAGTAGTGATATTTCCAAGAAGCTCAGTAAATGTCTCCATCTTGGCATCAGTGTTGTCGGCAAGGTTAAGAGCAACAGCTTCAACTATGGAAGGCTTCTTAGGTGAGCCATACTCATATTCTCCGTGATGAGCCAAAATGCAGTGCTGGAGCTCTTGCCTTAATAATACGGGGAAATCAGGAATACTCTTTGCCTTATCTCCGACCATTTCAGCTCCCATAACGATGTGTCCAAGGAACTGTCCCTCATCAGTATAATCGTTTGCAGGGAAGAGACTGAGCTCTCTTGTTTTTCCTATATCATGACAGATCGCAGCTGTAAGGAGCAGATCTCTTTTGAGTATGGGATAAGCTGTGCAAAAATAGTCGCAGAGCTTGGTAACACTTAATGTATGTTCCAAAAGTCCGCCGATAAAGCCGTGATGAACAGTTTTGGCAGCACTGGATTTTCTAAAGGCAGTGATAAAAGCTTCATCATGAACAAAGAATTCTTCCAAAAGCTTTTTGAGGAATGGATTCTTGATGGTTCCGATAATTCCCAGAAGCTCCTTGTACATCTCGTCGTTATCCTTGGAAGAAACGGGGAGATAAAGAGCGGGATCGTATTCACCTTCGTGACATTTCCTGGCTCGTTTAACATTAACCTGAATTGCGCCGTTAAAGCTGGTCACTTCTCCGAATACATCGATGTAATCGGTATCGTCAAATTCATCTATTCCATCGCTGTTGGGCTCCCAAATCTTGGCGTCAACAGTACCGGTCTTATCCTGAAGGGTGACAGAGTAATATTCTTTGCCGTTCTTGGTAGTTGCACTCTGTTTGTGCTTACACATGTAGATGTCGGCAATTCTGTCTCCCGGTGTTAAATCCTTGATAAATTTCATTGTAAAACCTCATTTCTAAATGATTGATATTCTTAATTATGTGTTGAACTTTTAAGGCTGACTTCCATCTGAACTTCAATATAATCATTTGGAGATTGCCTCATAACCGTAACTGTTATTATATCATCCGGTGAACTTTGAGCAAGTCTTGTGACAAACTGCTCATAGGAGTTAACTGCATAGTCGTTGATCCTTACGATAATGTCGCCACTTTGCAGTCCGGCGCGCATGGCGGGAGAATTCATCTCTATCTGTGTAACATAGGCACCTGCCGGAACCTTCATTTCTTTCTGGAAATCCATAGGGACAGTAGTGCCGTGAATTCCGAGATAGGGCTTGTTTTTGGCATTGGAAAGATCCTCTATAAGCGGCTTCATCTCCGAGATTCCTATGGCACAGATATGATTGGGAAGATCCTGCGGACAATACGACATGTCAATAATGCCAATGACCTGACCGCCAAGATTAACTAGAACACCACTTCCGGAGGCGCTTCCGACAATGTCTGTTGTAACAAGCTTGTATGCTGAATCTACAAGATTAAGAGGAGCCTTATCAGATGTAACGATACCGTAGGATATAGATCCCTGGATTCCCATGGGGCTTCCAACTGCGATTATAGGTACCCCGGTAAGGTTTCCGGAGTTAGAGCTTCCAAGCTGCGCGGGAGCAATGCTATCGACGGTATGTTCATCCAGAGTGGACTTTTTGACTATGATAACGCACTGGTTGGTCACTGTATCCATAAGGCTAAGAGTAGCCTCGGCCGTAGAATGATCACAGAAAGTAATCTGCATACTCTTGGCATCGGAAGCTGCAGAAGACGGCGCCAGGATATAGAGATTGGTGCCATTGTCTGCTATGATGACGCCGGAAGCGACACCGCTGCTGGTGTAGGAATCACTTATCCAGCTTGCATCGCTTGAAACGGAAGTAATAGTCACAATGCTCTTGTTTACTTCATCAGCTACGAGTTTAAGAGAATTCATCAGTTTACCGTAGTCTGACTGGGAAAAAGAATAAGAGGCAAGGGCCTCATCTATCATATTCTTTTCATCTTCTTCAAGACTCATGGCTTCGCTTGCTGCTATGGCATTGTCATTAGCAAACATCTCCTCGGGAGTTAGCTCGTTATTGGCATTTTCTTCGGGAAAAGAAATCTTTTCAGGAGAGCTTTCAGGATAAAGCGTGTCATTAAAAATGGGCTGAAGCACCATGAAAGTCAGGCACGCTACAATTCCGAAAACAACAGCCAAAGAAACAGTGATGAGAGTCCTTCTAAGGAGCTTTTTTCTGTTAATGGGACGTTGTTTTATCTTTTCGCTTATAAAGCTGGTATCTTTTTTGTTTTCTTCTGGATTAGTAGGCATAATTTTACCTCCGCCGTATTGCTTAATTATATTATTTTTTCGCAAGTAATACCAGTATTACAGAGCATCGTACTAGTCATGGTACGCTTTAAATGGTAAACTGTAACTTGGATAACTATCTAAAATAAAGGATTCTAGGACATGAACCAAAAAGCATTACACGTACTTGAGTACGATAAGATTATAGAGAAACTTGCAGAACACGCGTCATCACAGCCGGGCAAGAAGCTTTGTCTTGAGCTTCAACCCTCTTCGGATATAGGCGAGATCAGAAAGAACCTCAAGAAGACCAATGACGCCATAGAGAGATTGTTCAAAAAAGGCTCAATTTCTTTTGGTGATAATAAAGATCTTCGCGGAGTTTTAAAGGCGCTTAAGATAGAAAGCGCCCTTGATATGTCAGCACTTCTTGGTCTTGCAGCCTTTCTGGACAACGTAAACAGAGTTAAATCCTATGGACGGGCAGAAAGAGATGACGAGAAAAGAGATTCCCTTTCAGAGAGCTTTGAGCTGCTTGAGCCACTTACCTTTATCTCACAGGAGATCAGAAGGTGCATAGTATCTGAAGATGAGATGAGTTCCGACGCTAGCCCCGCACTAAGGCATATCAGGCGCGGCATCATGCTCACCAATGACAGGATAAGAGATGTACTTGGTAAGATGATCAACGGCTCCTCAAGAACATACCTTCAGGACGCCGTAGTTACCATGAGAGGGGACAGATATTGTATCCCCGTCAAAGCCGAGTATAAATCTCAGGTTAGCGGTATTGTACACGATCAGTCCTCATCCGGCTCGACTCTTTTCGTTGAGCCTGCTGCAGTTGTAGAACTTAATAATAAGTTAAAAGAGATGTCGCTTCAGGAGAAGGCGGAAATAGAGAAGATTCTTTTAGAGCTCAGCCTTCAGATCGCACCTCACGCCGCAGCTATCGGTTATAACTGTGATATAATGACGGATCTTGATTTTGTTTTTGCAAAGGCATCCTATGCCCTTGAGATAAATGCGATCACGCCCATATTTAACGACCATCACGCATTTGATATCAAGAAGGGAAGGCATCCTCTTATTGCAAAAGATAAGGTGGTTCCCATTGACGTGTATGCGGGCCGTGATTTTGACATGCTCATAATAACGGGACCAAACACCGGAGGAAAGACAGTAACGCTTAAGACGGTAGGTCTTTTGACATTGATGGGACAGGCGGGGCTTGCAATACCTGCAGCTGATAAATCTGAACTGTCGGTTTTTAACGAGGTCTATGCGGATATCGGGGATGAGCAAAGTATTGAGCAATCTCTTTCCACTTTTTCCTCACATATGACCAACACTGTTTCCATATTGAAAAATGCGGATGAAAATTCGCTGTGTCTTTTTGATGAGCTCGGAGCAGGAACGGATCCCACAGAAGGCGCCGCTCTTGCCATATCAATCTTAAATGACCTTCACAAGAGAAAGATAAGAACTCTTGCCACAACGCACTATAGCGAGCTCAAGGTATATGCACTTAACACTCCGGGTATTCAGAATGCCAGCTGCGAGTTTGATGTTGAATCGCTTAAACCTACATACAGATTGCTTATCGGAATTCCCGGAAAGAGTAATGCTTTTGCGATCTCTTCCAAACTTGGGCTTTCGGAAGAAATCATTGAAGCAGCCAAAGAGCAGATAAGTACTGAGGATAAGAAGTTTGAAGATCTTTTGGCAGATCTTGAGATCAGCAGAAAGACAATTGAGAACGAACGTCTTGAGATTGAGCAGTACAAGAAAGAAGTAGAAGAATTAAAGCGCAGGATTGAGGAGAAATCCAGCAAGATCGACAGCCAGAGAGAAGAGATATTGCGGGAAGCCAACGAGAAGGCGAGGGATATCCTTCAGGAGGCAAAAGATGTTGCGGATGAGACTATAAGAGCCTTTAGAAAGGCGGGACCCAACGCCTCCATGCAAGAGCTTGAGAGAGCAAGAACCGGTATCGGTCAGAAGGTTTCTGACAAGAATAAGGCAATCGCTCAGAAAAAAGAAAAGCCTAAGGAGACACATCCTATCCTTAAGGAATCTCAGCTTAAACTTGGAGAGTCAGTTAAGATTGTGTCCATGGGTCTTAAAGGTACCATTAGCTCCAAGCCTGACAAAGACGGTAATCTTTATATTCAATGTGGCATTATGAGGACTAAGGCCAATATAAGAGATCTTGTTATTATGCAGGATGAAGATGCCAAGACGGCAATGAAGAAGTTTTATGGCAGAAATACATCAGGCTCCAAGATGGATCTTTCAAGAGCATCTAATATAAAGACTGAAGTAAATCTGATCGGTAAGAACAGCGATGATGCCATAGCAGCGCTGGATAAGTACCTTGATGATGCGTATATGGCGCATCTTAACAATGTCAGAGTTGTTCACGGAAAAGGAACCGGAACATTAAGGCAGGCTGTGCATAATTACCTTAAGGGAGTTCCCTATGTTAAGTCTTTCAAACTCGGGGAGTTCGGAGAAGGTGATGCAGGCGTTACAATAGTCACATTTATAAAATAAGGGGAGAGGTAAAGGGAAATGGTTGCCAAACAGAAAATTTTAATTGTAGATGATGATAATAATATAGCAGAGCTTATTTCTTTGTATCTTGTAAAAGAATGCTTTGAGACTAAGATATGCAACGACGGAGAATCGGCTATTGTGACTTTCGATTCTTTTGCTCCCAATCTGGTCCTTCTGGATCTGATGCTTCCCGGCATAGATGGATATCAGGTGTGCAGAGAGATAAGAACCAAGTCTCAGGTTCCGATCATAATGCTTTCCGCTAAAGGAGAGGTTTTTGATAAAGTACTTGGTCTTGAGATGGGTGCTGATGATTACATGGAGAAGCCTTTTGATTCAAAAGAGCTTGTGGCACGAGTAAAGGCGGTGCTTCGCCGCTATAAACCTCAGACACAGGAGATCTCAGAGTCAGATGATAAGGTTGTAAGATATCCGGATCTTGAGATCAACATGACCAATTATTCTGTAACTTACATGGGAGAAAGAGTTGATATGCCTCCTAAGGAGCTGGAACTCTTGTATTTCCTTGCAGCTTCACCAAATCATGTTTTTACCAGAGAGCAGTTACTTGATCAGATCTGGGGATATGAATACGTGGGCGATACCAGAACCGTTGATGTTCATATCAAGAGACTTCGTGAAAAGCTTAGAGATCACGATAGCTGGAGCCTTAAGACTATTTGGGGCATCGGTTACAAGTTTGAGGTAGTTCAGTAAATGAAGAGGACACTTTATCTAAAGTTTCTTATAGCATATCTGTTGTTTGCAATCTTTGGGTTTATTGTTGTGGCAACTTTCGTATATGGCATGACTTATGAGCGACTTAGGCGAAATAAGGCAGACAGCATGTACCAGGTTGCAACTCAGATAGCAAACACATATGCGGCGGATTTGTATAACAGTGAGACCTCCCTTGAGGCGGTGCACCAGCAGATGGTGGCACTATCAAGATACATGGGAGATTCTACCATATGGATCGTTAACCCCTCGGGCAGACTGGTTTTGGATTCATCCAGAGTGCTCTCTCAGAAGCAGGAAGTTGTGATTGTTGGATTTGACCCAACGGTTATCGGAACCTCCTACTACACTACGGGGGATTTCTGGAAGTCTTTTAGCGAGGAGACATTGAGCGTTTTTGCGCCAATTACTGCTAATTACAAGGTGCAGGCGTATGTGATCATTCATGAGCCTATATCCAAGATCAAAGCGGCAGCAGATGGATTTTTGAATATTTCATATCTTATGCTGGTGGTCTTATTTCTTTTGTCCCTTATAATCCTAATCTTCTTCACAGAGCTTGTGTATCTGCCTCTTCGCAAGATAACCACAGCCACGGAGCAGTATGCTGTTGGAAATATGGGATATGAATTCTCTGTTGAATCGGAGGATGAAATGGGATATCTCGCGGCTTCTCTTTCATATATGGCAGGCGAGATAGCAAGGCAGGAGGATGATCAGAAGAAATTCATCGCAAACGTATCGCATGATTTCAGATCACCCCTTACATCTATCAAGGGATATCTTGTGGCGATGCAGGACGGAACCATTCCGCCTGAGATGCATGACAGATATCTTGGCATAGTTATTAATGAGACAGATAGGCTGACCAAACTTACAAATGAGATGCTGACTCTTAATAATCTCAATACAAAGGGAATGCTTCTTGATAAGAGTGATTTTGATATCAACACTGTTATCAGAAAAGTAGCTGAGTCTTTTGAAGGAACATGTCTTGACAAGAATATTGCCATAGAACTTGTGCTTACTGACGATAAGATGCTTGTAAATGCTGATGTGAGCAAGATACAGCAGGTTCTGTATAATCTTGTGGACAATGCTATTAAATTCAGTCACAAGGATTCTTCCATAAAGATAGAGACCACGGAGAAACACAGCAAGGTATTTGTTTCTGTTAAAGACAGCGGTATCGGTATTCCCAAAGAAGATCAGAAACTTATTTTTGACAGATTCTACAAATCGGATCTGTCACGTGGAAAAGACAAAAAAGGAACGGGTCTTGGTCTTGCCATAGTAAAAGAGATAATTAAGGCCCACGAAGAAAATATTAATGTCATCAGTACAACAGGTGTAGGAACAGAGTTTATCTTCTCGCTTCCAAAGGCTGAAGTAATGGATGCTGATGACGAGGAGTAATTTAGAAATGCACATTATTTTACATCAGCCCGAGATACCTCAGAACACAGGAAATATAGGAAGAACCTGTGTTGCTACGGGCACAGACCTTCATCTTATAGAGCCATTGGGCTTTCGTATTGATGAAAAGAAACTTAGAAGAGCCGGAATGGATTACTGGCAGAAACTTAACCTTACCAGATATATAGATTTTGAAGATTTCAAAAAGCAGCATCCGGATGCAAAGATATGGATGGCTACAACCAAGGCAAAGAGGGCGTATACCGAAGTGTCTTTTGGCATGGATGATTATATTATGTTCGGAAAAGAGAGCGCAGGTATCCCCGAAGAGATACTTGTGGAGAATGAGGAGAATTGTATCAGAATCCCCATGGGAGAAGATATCAGGTCGCTTAATCTTTCCAACTCAGTGGCAATTGTCTTGTATGAAGCGCTAAGACAAAACGAATTTAGAGGTCTTGAGAGGGAAGGAGAGCTCCACAGACTCAGCTGGAAATAAGGTTAGCTAAGGCCTTTGGTGTATATGGATTCAGGTAGGTAGAATGAAGAATAAAGGCGATATTTTAGAGGTTCAGATAACAGATATAGGAAATGATGGAGAGGGCATAGGCAAAGTTGATGGCTATACCCTTTTTATTAAGGATGCGGTTATCGGCGATGTTGTGAAGGCCAAGATTATGAAGGCCAAGAAGAATTATGCCTATGCGCATCTCGAAGAAGTTGTGAAAAGTTCGGAGTTTAGAGTGGAAGCCAAGTGCCCGATCGCAAGGCAGTGCGGCGGATGCCAGCTTCAGAACATGTCTTATGATAAAGAACTTGAATATAAGCAGAGCAAGGTAAGAAATAATATAATCAGACTTGGCGGATTTGATCCGGAGTTCGTTGATGGCGTTATGAAGCCTATCATAGGGATGGAGAACCCCTGGGAGTACAGAAACAAGGCTCAGTTTCCTGTTGGATACAACAAGGAAGGCAAGATAGTAACCGGCTTCTACGCAGGAAGAACTCATAGTATCATTCCCACCACGACCTGTCATATAGGTGTAAAAGAAAACGAAAAGATAATGGAGATCGTAAGATCTCACATGGAAGAAAACCACATCCTTCCTTACAACGAAGAGACAGGAAAAGGACTAATGCGCCATGTTCTTATCCGCAAAGGATTTACCAGTGGAGAGATCATGGTATGTTTTGTTATTAATTATAAGCAGGATAAAAAAGCTACTGTTTCCGGGACGCAGGGAGTAGAGCACAAGGTAGCATCCGGCGATGCGAATGAATTTATCAGAGGTCAGAAAGATCTTATTGATAAGCTTCTTGTTGTTAAAGGTATGAGCAGTATTTCCGTAAGTATCAATACTGAGAAAACCAACGTGATCATGGGGCTTGAGATCCATACAATATACGGTAAAGACACCATAAGAGACACTTTGTGCGGACTGGAGTTTGAAATATCGCCCCTGTCTTTCTTTCAGGTTAATCCTGTTCAGACCAAGAAGCTCTATGAGCAGGCAATTGAGTATGCTGCTCTTACAGGTAAAGAGACCGTGTGGGATCTTTACTGCGGAATCGGTACGATAACTTTATCTATGGCAAAGGCAGCCGGCAGAGTATACGGAATTGAGGTAATCCCTGAGGCAATAGAAGACGCCAAGAGAAATGCGCAGCGAAACGGTATTACCAATGCGGAATTTTACTGTGGAAAGGCCGAAGTAGTTCTTCCCGATTTTTATGATAAAAAACGCAAGACGATATCAGGCGGGGATGACGGTTCAAGCCTGCATCCCGATGTGATCGTTGTTGATCCTCCAAGAAAAGGTTGCGATGAAAAGTGTCTTGAGACAATGATCAAGATGGCGCCGGAGCGAATTGTATATGTGAGTTGTGATTCCGCGACACTAGCTAGAGATTTAAGAATCCTTGCAGATGGCGGTTACCACATTGCTGCCATCAGACCTTGCGACATGTTCCCCTGGACGGTGCATGTGGAAACCGTCGTCCTGTTAACGAAGACAAGCGGTAGCGAAGGCTGAGTGTTACAGGCGCGGTTGTTCTGGCGAGCCCCGTATTTTGGGGCGAGAGCAGAACTTCATTGTGAAATAGTGGTGGGACGCCACCACTTAACCATGCGGATTTGAGATGGTTTTAGAAGGAAACATGTCGGCTAAAATCGAAGCAAAAATTATGTACTTTTAGCGGACAAGTACATTTGGGGGATAGGAAAAAAGACCTATCTGCGGACAATGTTTTTGTACGCAAATATATAAGAATTTTACATAGTACGCCAAGATGTATCTTGATGGCTTTTGAGGAAGATAACTCCGCGGAGAGGTATCGAAAAGAGACAAAGATATTGGCGGACATAGAATTGACATTAAGGGAAGGCTGTGAATACAACAGGCTTCCTTTTTTGAAGCTAAGGTATTTAGGCTATTTTTGGAGAAAACTATGATAAAGTGCAACGAAAAATATGGATGCTTGACTGTTCTTGATAATGGCGAAGAATATTTACACACGGAGCTATATAAAGAAATGCAAGAGAAAGCAAGACACTTGCAAGATAAGCTAAAGCCATATAAAGACGAACTGCAGGAAATTAGAGAACACTATCAAGAGCAATATGAGGCATATGTTAATCATGATTATGCGGCTTGTGAACCAGGTATTATTTCAAGGATTAGAGCAATACAGTGGGATACAATTACGGAGACTAAGGACTTAAAAACTGTATCCAATAAGCTAAAGAAGCATTATAAGTGTAAATGCAAATGTGGGATGGTTCATTTTTTTAATGAGGAAACAATAGAATCGAAGCCTAGATTTTGCTATTATCCAGTATCTATTTCAACAAGGCATACGTACAGCATCAAGTCGCAAAACGCTACGTATCGCAAACAGCAAAAATATGAGAATCATGAAAATGTCGTATTGAAGGATAAGGAGGAATGTCTTCCGGCGGATGACTATTGTGGCAAATATAATGATTACAAAACAAAGCAACTCTTAGAGAAGGAGAAAAAGTTCCAAGGTATTATAGCTGATCTCCCTAGGGTATATGCAGAGAATTATGATGAGGATTTTACAGGATTGCAGTATGAGTCATTACTTGTAGAAAGTTGCGTTAATGATCATCTTGAAAGTCAACCACGTTATCATTTCACGCAACGCCACAATAAAATATGGTCAGCTATTACTGTTTATAAACAGTATAAGTGTAAATGCAAATGTTGTGGAAAGGAACAGCTTGTTACTTGCGATAAATTTGGAATTTATCCTCCAACAGAATATGGATATCATGCGTATTTTGGGTATTGGAGTGATCTATTTTGTGATTGCCACGAAATATCTTCTTTTCAATGGATTGTTTGCAAGCTACTTATAGAAAACAAGATTAATTATGAGGTAGAGTATAGTTTTTCTGATCTGTATGGTGCTGCTGGCAAAAACTTATTAAGATTTGATTTTGCCATTAAGGACGATAATGGGAATTTGAAGGCTCTAATAGAGTGCCAAGGTGAACAACATTATATGCCGGTTGATGAATTTGGAGGAAAGACAGGTTTTGAACGGCAGAAAAAGAATGATGAATTAAAACGTGATTATGTTAACGCTCACAATATTCCTTATTTAGAAATATCATATAAAACAAAGACATATGAATCAATAAAAGAATTGCTTATATCAAGTGATATTTTAGAAAAGAGTTAAAAGCTGTAGATGCCAGCCTGCAGTTTTTCTACTTATGGTCATCCGGATTATATCCCATATATTTGTAGTAAAATTATAAGAAAAAACGTATAAGGGAAAAAGCTATGAGACTTGAGGAATATATTCTAAAAAGAAAAACAGAAGATGGAATAAATGAGTTTGATAAGGATAAAAGAGCTGAGAATACAAGAATCTGTGTGAATTATGTGTTTGAGTATTTCAATAATTATCTGGAGACCTCAGCCGGAGAAGAAAGGACATTTTTACACGATGAAAAAATAGAAAAGTATGCTCACACACTCGGGAAATATTCAGATGAGATACAGGAGTGGCTTGTGGATATGTATTCTTCTTATGGAAGGTATTTAAGCACGACAATACCTAGGATGATTAAGGATCCATATTTTCTGTTATATGATTCAGAAGCTGAGTTCAGAGCATTATCATATGAGTTATACCCAAAAGTTGTAAAAAAGTATGATTTCATGAAATCACAGTCGGAGATGTTGTTTCGCTTCATAAAGGATGAGCATCATGCAAGGAGTCTGATTTCAGAAGAGTTTGAAACACCACATATTACGGATAGTATAGATGAATGGATTAGAAAAACATATCTTAAATACGGCGTAAATATTTATGATTTTTGCTCGGAATATATATTTTCTTTTTTGGATGATCCAGACAGATGGCCTAAGGCTCATAAAAAAAGATCAGAGTACTATGAGGAATACAGTAAGTCTGATTCGAGGTATAAGATGTCAAAGTCCTTTTTATATGACTATGATTTTAAACAAAAAAGCAATTTGTTTGGGCTAGACATGTTATATAGAGAAATGCCTAAGAAGCCCTTTATCAAAGGGAAGAAGCAGGAAATAGAATGTATTCTCTTGTACATATATTGCCATGAATGGGAAAATCAGGAACAGTACTGGGAAGAGTATTCTGAGAAAATGATTTAACTATTAGAAATGCTAATGAAATACTATATTACAGAACTGTGGGCTTTGGCCTGCAGTTTTTGTTTTACGAGAGCCACTATATCTCGTAAAATAGATAATAGATGATTACAAAATGTGGAGGTTTAGTGCCATGGCAAATAGAAGTGCCAAAATAGATCAGAAAGCGGACCTTATCTGGGCTATAGCAGATAAACTTACTGGAGTATATAAGCCACACGAGTATGGTGAGGTTATTCTGCCACTTACAGTTATTAGGAGATTTGACTGTATATTAGCAGACACAAAGGATGACGTACTTGCAAAGTATGAGGAAGTAAAGAATCTTCCGATGAAAGATGTTCTTCTCAGAAAGGCATCCGGTTTTGATTTCTATAATACAAGCAAATATACATTTGAAAGACTAATAGATGATCCTGATCACATTGAAGAAAATTTCAGAGATTATCTTAATGGCTTTTCAGAGAACGTTCAGGATATTATTGCTAAGTTTAAATTTGATGGTCACATAACTACTATGGCTAATAAGAATATCCTTTTTATTGTAATCAAGGAGTTTACTACAGAAAGAGCGAATCTGCATCCAAATGAGATTTCCAATTTGGAGATGGGATATATTTTTGAAGAAATCATTAGACGATTTTCTGAAGCACATAATGAGGACGCCGGACAGCATTATACTCCTAGAGAAGTTATTCAGCTCATGGTTAACATTCTTTTTTATGATGATAATGATATTCTTTCAGGAAATAATGTTGCCAAGACGATATATGATCCTGCATGTGGCACTGGAGGAATGCTTTCTGTTGCAGAAGAATATCTTCACAGCCTAAATGCGTCCACAGAGCTTGTTTCTTTTGGACAGGAGATTAATGATCAGACATTTGCAATATGTAAGGCAGATATGCTTATCAAAGGTAATAATGCTGACTTTATAAAAGATGGAAATACTTTGTCTGATGATCAGTTCAAAGGTCAGACATTTGATTACATCTTAAGTAATCCACCTTTTGGACGTGAATGGAAGAATGAAAAGACCGCAGTGGAGAAAGAGGCAAAACTCGGATTCGGTGGTAGGTTTGGAGCTGGGCTTCCTGCTGCAAGTGATGGACAGATGCTGTTCCTAATGACTGCTATCTCAAAGATGAAGGATATTGAACAAGGCGGAAGTCGTATAGCCATTATTCATAATGGCTCTCCATTGTTTACAGGAGATGCTGGATCAGGACCATCTGAGATCAGAAAATATATATTGGAAAATGATTTGCTTGAGGCTATAATTGGGCTTCCTAATGATATTTTTTATAATACAGGTATTGCTACGTATATTTGGGTATTGTCTAACAAGAAAGCAGGTACGGTAAGAGAAGGAAAAGTTCAATTAATCAATGCAAATGAATTATTCGTAAAACGTCGTAAAGCATTAGGAAACAAAAGAAATGACATACCTGAAGAATATATAGAGGAAATAACAAAGGTATATGGGGATTTTAAAACGACAGAAATAAGCAAAATCTATGATAATGTTGATTTTGGTTATACTAAGATAACAGTAGAACAGCCTTTGTATGATGAAGATGGCAAAAAAATACTCAAAAAAGGCAGGCCGGAGGCGGATGCTTCCTTAAGAGATACTGAGAATGTCCCTTTGAAGGAAAGTATTGAGGCGTATTTAGAAAAAGAAGTATTCCCATTTGCACCAGATGCATGGGTTGATTCAAAAAAATCTAAGGTGGGATATGAGATTCCGTTTACTAGATGTTTCTATAAGTATAGGGCCCCCGAGTCTACAAGTGACATTATAACCGAGATTGCTGAGTTGAAATCTGAGCTTAATAGTCTTGGGGAGGTATTTGAATAATGGGAGAATTGCGAGAAAGTGGAGTTGATTGGATTGATAAAATACCCGTTTCATGGGATGTTAAAAGAATAAAGTTTGCATTGGTTGAAAGAAATGAAAGCAACAATCCAGTAAAGACTGAGAACATACTATCGTTAACTAATGATAGAGGGGTTATTCCATATGATGAGAAGGGCGATGTTGGAAATAAGTCTAAAGATGATATAACTGGTTATAAACTTGCTTGTGTAGGCGATATTGTCCTCAACAGTATGAATGTTTTTATTGGTTCGGTTGGACTATCAAAGTATTATGGTTGCGTAAGCCCAGTGTATTATGTACTTCATAAAAGACATGAGAAAGATGATATACGCTTTTATAATTATTTATTCCAAACTCGAGAACTGCAAAGAAAGTTACATGGATATGGCAATGGTATTTTGGATATACGAATGAGAATACAAATGTCAAAGCTTAATACCGTTCCGATTCCGATACCTGATAGTGCTATTCAGAAAAAAATAGCTGATTATCTTGATGAGAAATGCCTAAAAATAGATAAAACTATCATGTTGCAAAAAAAAATAATATCCAAAATAAGCCAGTACTATTTTTCAGTTGTTTCCGAATTGGTTTATAACGATAGCGAAAATTTAAAATTAATTAAATTGGGGAAAGTGCTTCAGAAGGTTGAACAGGGATGGAGCCCTTCACCAGAAGACACTAAGGATGAAAATGGATGGAAAGTACTAACACTAGCTGCTGTAAAAGGTGGGGTATTCCACGCGGATGAAGTAAAACCGTTTATTGGGAAAGAAGATAGATGTAAACAGTTAGAATTACAAAAAGGGGATTTTTTACTTACACGTTCAAATACTAGAAATCTAGTTGGACAAGTATGCATTGTTGATAATGCTATACAAAATACTATTTTTTCCGATCTGATATACCGTTTATCTTTCGATGAAAACTATATAGATAAGGATTACATGTTATTTGTATTTCAATCAGCTTTTTTACGTCAGCAGATTGAAAGGGATGCCCACGGTTCTAGTAGCACAATGGTTAAGATTACGCATAAAGATATTAATTCATGGGATATTCTGTTACCTGACAAGGTTATTCAAAGGAAAATATCTGAAAAGCTAATGCGTTTAAAAGAAAGACTTACTAAGGAGATTTCTGTAAGAGAATTATTAATAGAAAAATATACAAAGTATAAGTATTCCTTGATATATGAAGTGGTTACTGGAAAGAAGGAGGTCTAGATTGCTGCCACAGATAAATGGTAAAAGTATTCTTGCATGTACAGAATGCGATCTTTCCGTACTGATTGATAAAGAGAGCTATAGAGAAAATGAATATCTGGATTACAAGCGTACTTTTGCCTTTTTAGAGGTGAATAAAGGAAATGAAAGGAATGCAAAAAAGGCTGAATTCAGAAGCGATGTATGTTCATTTGCTAATGCAGATGGTGGGTATCTCATATTTGGGATAAGCGATAAAAACGGTTGTGCAGCTTCTATTGAAGGAATAGAGATTCCAAACAATGATACAGATCGCTTTGAACTAGATAGAAGAAATGACTTAAATGGTATTCAGCCTAAAGTACCACCTTTGCAGTTTTCGTTTATAAAACTGGAATCTGGAAAGTACGTAGTTATTCTATTTGTGAGGCATGATAGGTTTGCCCCTTACATACATGTAGAGGAAGAAAAAAACTATAAAATATACCGGAGATATGGGAATGGAAAAAGAGTCATTCCATACACAGAATTAAGACAAATGTTTAACCAGTCGTTTACATTAGAACAATCAATTTCAGATTATACGCATAAGCGGATAGAGTACTATCAAAGTATAGGTAAAGCATTTGGTGAAAAGTTTGTTCATATTATGCTAATACCAGAAACGTTCATGGACTATAGTTATAGGCATAATATGTTTGTGCTTGAGCGTTCGGCTAATGTGAATTTTAGTAGCATGTTCTCAGCTTTTGGATGTAATACTCCATTGATTCCTTGCGTGGATGGTATCAGGTTCATTCCAGATTCTGATTCAGAATATTGCGCAGAATCGTATGTCAGGAATAATGGAGTTGCTGAATCATGCATGGCTTTAGATGATGAAGTACAAAGTGCTTCCGAATGGTATCCAAATGGTTTTTTGGAATGGGAAATGCTATGGAATAAGATACGAGAAATCTGCCGATCGTATACAAAAGTCTTTAAGGATATAAACACGGGCGAACGGGTATATATATGTTTATCTTTAGTTGGATGTCGTAATGTGGAAACTGAAGATAGAGAATTTTTCATGGATTATACGGGGAAAATTGATAGGGATGAGATTATTTGCGAGCCAGTTGAGATTATAAAGATAGATGATGCAGATGAATTTGAGATATTAATGAAAAAAATGTATATATCATTTTTGCTAGCTATAGGGGTAAAACACGACAAAAAATTGCGAGAATTGATTGATGAAGTCTATGGGCGGTTAATTCATAGGATTGAGAGGGGCTAGTATGACAGACTTTGATGTAAAAGAAAAGCGATTTGAGGAAGATATAGAAGATTATCTTATTCATGATGGTGGTTATTCTAAAGGAAATCCTGCGGCTTTTAATAGAAAAACAGGTCTCGATGAAGAAACTTTTATAGAGTTCATCAAGATTAGCCAGCCTAAGCAGTGGGAAAGATATGTGAAAATATATGATTCTGCTGCAGAACAACAGATTATAGAGCGTTTTTGCCGTGAGGTAAAACAGACAAATCTTCTTAATGTGCTTCGTCATGGATTCACAGACAGGGGAATCAAGTTCAAGGCTATTTTCTGGAAGCCAGAGACCTCTCTTAATGAAACAAGCAAAATTCAATATGAATCCAATATTCTTCATTGCACCAGACAGCTTCATTATTCTGTGAAGAACGAGAACAGCATAGATATAGTACTGTTTGTAAATGGTATTCCTGTCGTTTCTATGGAGCTTAAATGTCAGTTTACCGGACAGGATACTACAAATGCCATAAATCAGTATAAATTTGACAGAGCAAGCAAGGACACAATCTTTGCGTATAAAGAACGTGTGCTTGTTCACTTTGCTGTGGACCTTACCAACGTTTATATGACAACCAAGCTTGCTGGACCATCAACATATTTCCTTCCATTCAACCAGGGAAGTAACGGTGCTGGCAATGTTGGTGGCAAGGGTAATCCAAATAATGAAAATGGGTATGACACAGCATATCTGTGGGAAAGAGTCTTATGTAAAGATAGCCTTCTTGAAATTCTCCAGAAATATATGCATCTTCAGCAGGAGTTTGATAAAAAAGGTAACCTTATTAAGGAATCCATGATATTCCCAAGATACCATCAGCTTGATGTTGTCACAAAGCTCCTTGCTGACGTCAAAGAGAACGGCTCTGGTAAGAACTACCTTATTCAGCATAGTGCGGGATCAGGAAAATCTAATTCTATTGCTTGGCTTGCACATAGGTTATCTGGACTTCACAATGACTTGGACGAGAAGATATTCCAGTCTGTAATTATAGTAACCGACAGAAGAGTGTTGGATAGCCAGCTTCAGGATACTGTGTATCAGTTTGATCATGTGGAGGGTGTTGTTCAGAAGATTGATAAGAATTCTGAACAGCTTAAGGATGCCATAAATAGTGGCGCCGGTATCATCATAACCACGCTTCAGAAATTCCCGGTTATTTATAAAGAGATAAATGCAGCAAATAAGCGCTTTGCAATTATAGTTGATGAGGCTCATTCATCTCAGACAGGTGATGCTGCTCGTAAGCTAAAGAGAGCACTTGCTGATACAGAAGAAATCTTAAAAGAATATGCAGAGATGGACGAAGAGGACGAGAAGAATCGTAAGTATGATGAA